>JAABUJ010005168.1_pt1 | contig 13199 bp, 16 predicted proteins | sample 5559131 | NCBI WGS metagenome assembly JAABUJ01 (sample SAMN10711875, study PRJNA513366) | rock metagenome | isolation source: Antarctica rocks | place: Antarctica: Victoria Land, Mt New Zealand nord | collected 2016-01-07
TGATTAGATCCCGATTCAGCATTTGAACAGTTCAATGCTAACAATATGTTCAAAGGCGAACGCGGCCACGTCACTATCGATGACATTTCCAAAATGGTCATTTTTCTTGCCAGTGACGATGCACGAATGATCACAGGACAGGTGTTCCCAGTCGATGCTGGCTGGGTGGCGTCTTGACTCACTGTTGGTCTAACTAGCTACGGCCACGACCAACTGGCCAGGTGACAGCGGGAGGTGCGCGGGGGCTGTCGCTCGGTGTCTTCCGAGTTGGCCGGTCGCCACCCGCGCATGGGGTGGACTCAAGTTCGGTGTCGGGCGCGGTGGCGCCGATCTGCGGTGGCGCCGACCGCAGATCAAGGTGAACTGCGTGCTCGGCCGGGTGGCGTAGTCGGCGGGGTCGCGGGCGACGCGCCCGGTCGCCGAGCCGGCCGCCGCGTGTAGGCACCTGTGCCTTAGTGTTCGAGGGCCTTCTCCAACATCGCGGCGATCTTAAACACCGGCACGACTTCGAGGTCCAGCGCGCGGGAGGGGGCGACACTTGACCAAGCCGAGCCCGCAACGACGTACTACGCCCACCAAGTGGTGGACGCTGTGCATCCTGGTCCAGGCCAGCGGGTCGTCGAGGAGGCGTTCGGCGTAATTCCCGATGTGTGGGCCCGTACCCCGTGCAGGTCGCGATCTGTGCGGTGAGGACTTATACGGAGTATCCGGCCGGCTCGGCGGGTAGATCGGCCCGGTCGGTTACCCGCCAAGTGGCTGGCGGGATGAGTTTGCACCTCTCCATCGGCGCACCATCGAGGTACCGATTCACTCCTGCGGCAGCGGGTGCAACGCTTTGGCGACCTCGACGTTGGAAGTCGCGATGGGCCTTGACCCGTGTGAAGGTCGGCACTTATAGCACGGCGGTACCGGCGATAAGCACGACACATCCACCGCGGTGAGTACCTTCGCAGGCCGCGCGGTGGTGGAGCCGTGGATCCGCATCCCGGCCGCACCGAACACCCGCAGCCACCCCCGGTGGCGAAGCCGTCAGGCACACCGCTGGATGCGCTGATCGGTAAATACAGAACGTGGTTGTCCAGGAGCGGGGCCTGGCTGCGTCTACCGGTGCTGCGCTACGAGAACACGGCCCGCCTGTTGACAGCCGCGGAGTTTGCAGGATCACGCCGTCATCGGAGATGCGGATGTGGAAATTGCAGGTCGGCACGGCGGTGGGTTCGTCGGTACCGTGGTGGAGTGATTCGCCCGCGGGGCGGCGCGTGCTTGGCACGCTGATGGCTGGCTGCGCGCAGGGCGAGGCCCGGTTGTCGGCTCAGCTGATTTCCGCCGGTGGTGTCGACAGCCAGCCGGTCTTGGTTGACCCCGGTCAGCTCGAGGCGTTGCCGGTGGGCCAGCGCCGCGCCGGCCAACAGGTTCAGCGTGTAACCGAGCGCCGTCTTCTGTGGTGCCGGGCGGACCAGCAGCTGCCGGTCGATGGTCACCGCATGGTTAACCGCCTGCTCGTACAGCCACTGCGCATGGGAGTCGGGGCCGCAGCCACCGGCCGCACTGTGGAGATCGGCCGCCCGAGCCGAGTCGCGATCGTGCGGAAACCCGCGCCACCGGTCTTGGCCACCGACCGCGTTCCCGATCACCACGGTGCGCCGGTGGCATCGGCGCGGCCCATCGTGCACCGCCCGCAAGATCCGCTCGGCCCGCTGCGGAAACGACAAGAAGATCACCGCGGACGACTTCCTTTATGTCGGAAGCCTTCCCTACCACACCCGCACGGGGGAAGGGGCCGGTTCGTGTTGCGCCAGCAGCCATCTCGGCCGTTGCCGTCACGGCATTGCCGACGACCGGTCCCGCCTCACCCCCCTGATGCTCACCAACGACATTCACGATCCGCCGGGCACCCAAGGGGGCCGGCAAGGGCGATCAACTGGAAGGGTTAGCCGGCAACCAGCCACTGCCAACGAGGAAGCATCCCGCATCGTCATCGCCGAAACCAGCCACGACTAACCGCCGACCCAGCATCCCGATCACCCTGACGACGACACACGCGACGTAGGAGCCTCCGGTAAGGGCCAGCATGACCGAGACACTCTGTGCAGGCAGGGTTTGCGTCACAACATCCTGGCGCGAGCCGCTGCCACCATCGGGCATCGTGGCAGCGGAAGGAACGTCAGCCCGGCTGGGGCCTTGTGAGCTGACTCATATTCTAGTTATGGTAATCAGCAATAGGTAGTGGTGCGTGTGACGGGAGGTTCTTCGTGACCAGCCAGCCCGACGTCACCACGCCCCCGCCGGACATCCGCTCTGCGGACTTCGTCGCCGATCTTTACCCGTTCCACGCCGTCCTGCGCGACGACTACCCGGCGCTTTGGCACGAGCCGACCGAGAGCTGGCTGATCAGTCGGTTCGCCGACGTCGCCGGTGCCTTCCGGAGCCCCGCCTTCCTCCAGCCGCAACTACGACGGCACCTCAGCCTCCAGCGCGGCCAGGTGCCAGCGCCGGAAGCGGGCGATGGACCGGAAGTCCGGGGCGCTGTTCGCCGCGAGGTACCGGAACGCGACGTCCTCATGGCAGCGGGTTTCGATCCTGCGCGACGCGCGGACCCCCGTGGTGTAGCCGTAGAGGAACACCTTGAGCATCAGCCGTGTGTGATAGGGAGGGAACCCGCGGGCCTCGGTGTAGGAGGCCAAGAACGGTGTCAGGTCCAGCACCTCGTCGACCAGTTCGCTGACAAGCAACGCCAGATGATCGTCGGGCAGCCAGTCCCGCAACGACGGTGGCATCAGAAACGACTGATGCTGGTCATAGACCCGGAACGTCTTGTCCACCCCAACCTCTCCCGGCGATGGCTACTGGCGCAGCGGTGCGGGCTCGGTATCGAACAGCGGGTCCTGGACCGTCGTCGATGCCATGCACACAGTTTTCCCGACCGTGCCCGCCCCGCAGGCGTGACACACCGATGATCCGTGGTTACTGACCCACGCACCTAGGAGCCGACATGTCCGCACGCGGTGACATCGAGAACGTCATCAACCGCTACACCATCGCTTTCGACGACAACGAAATGGAGGAGATGGCCGACACCTTCACCAACGACGCCGTGCTCTCGATGCGCATCGGCGACGGCGACATGATCGGCCCGTTCGAGGGCAAGGAGGCGGTGATGAAGCTGATGACCGACAGCGTCGCCGGCCAGAGTGACAGGCGCCGCCACGTCACCACGAATCTCGTCGTGGTGTCCGAGGACGACGCGACGGCCTCGGTGCGCTCGTACCTGACCCTGATCAGTATCAAGGACGGCGTCGCCAGGGTCCTCTCCACCGCTCTCTACGACGATGACCTGCGCCGTGAGGCGGATGGCGCCTGGCGGTTCACCAAGCGCCACATCCAGCTCGACCTTCCCTACTGACGACGAGCGGAACGGGAGAACCAGATGAATCAGGGACTCATCCCCGCGAAGTGGGCTGCGCTCACTCCCCACAACGAGGCGATCGTCGACGTGCCCAACCAACGACGCGTGGCTTGGGCCGAGTTCGACGAACTCGTACGCCGGTTGGCCAACGGTTTGCGTGGGCTCGGACTCATCTCCGGGGACCGGTTCGCGGTGCTCTCCCGCAACTGCACGGAGTACTCAGCGCTCTACTTCGCCGCCGGCCGGGCGGGCTTGGTGCTGCAGCCGCTGAACTGGCGCCTCGCTGGCTCGGAGCTGGCCGCCGTCGTCGCCGACGCTGCTCCCAAGGCGGCGATCAGCTCAGCCGAGTTCCGCGAAAACATCGAGGCGCTGCAGCGCGAGGTGGACGTCCCCCACTGGTTGCAGTTTGGCGACGCCGGCGACGGAAGCTTCGCGCGGCTGGTGGAGTCGGCGTCCGAGGACGAGCCGATCTGGACCCGGTCGGTGCTCGACGACGACCCGTTCTTCATCCTCTACACCGGAGGTACCACCGGGAAGTCGAAAGGTGCCATGCATTCGCACCGCAGCGCGGCCGCGGGGATGCTCGCCCAGACGGTCGCCGAGCGCATCGTGCCCAGTGACGTCTACATGCTGACCGGGCAGATGTACCACATCCCGATCGTGCTGGCGATGAACTACAGCAAGCACGGCTGCCCACTGGTGCTGGTCAACTTCGAGGCACAACAGGCCCTCGAGATCATCCAGGAGGAGCGGGTCTCGGCCTTTCTGGGTATCACTACGATGATCAACTGGATGATGGCGGTCCCGGACTTCACCTCCTACGACCTGTCCAGCCTGCGCAACTTCCAGTATGGCGGCGGTCCCATGCCCTCGTCGGTGGTCCGTGCTGCGATGGACTCGTTCCCGTGCACCATGATCCAGGGCTACGGACAGACCGAGGGCCCGGGCATGACGTTCCTCTCGCAAGAGGACCATATCCGCGCGGTGGCCGGTGACCACCCGGAGCGGTTGCGCTCCTGCGGGCGCGAGGGCTTCACCGCCCAGGTACGTGTGGTCGACGACGACGGCAACGACGTGCCCCACGACGGCCGCACCGCAGGGCAGATCGTCGTCAAGGCCGAGTCGAATATGACCGGCTACCTCAACCAGCCCGACCTCACCGCTAGGACTGTCCGCGACGGGTGGATGTGGACCGGGGACATGGCCACCTGGGACGATGAGCGCTACGTCTTCATCGTCGACCGGGCCAAGGACATGATCATCTCCGGTGGCGAGAACATTTACTCGGTGCAGGTCGAGGAGGCGATCAACCAGCACCCGGCCGTGCTGGAGTGTGCCGTCTTCGGTGTGCCGGACGACGAGTGGGGGGAAACGGTCAAGGCCGTCGTCGTCCTCAAGCCCGGCCAGCAGGCGAGCGAGCAGGAGATCATCGATGAGGCTCGCAACCACCTAGCCGGTTACCAGAAGCCGCGCTCGGTGGACTTCGTCGCCCAGCTGCCCAAGGCGCCCACCGGCAAAATCCTCAAGCGTGAGCTGCGCCGGCCGTACTGGTCGGACCAAGAGCGAGGGGTGTGAGTGGCGTTCGCGGCGGAGGCACTGGGCGAGCAGGTCGGGCGCCGGTTCCCGGGTGGGGAGTACACGGTGGACCCGTGGCGTGCGTGGCTGCTCGCGGACACCGTGCTGGCCGAGCCGCCCGCCCTGCGGGACCCAGGACCGCAGGTGGCCCACCCGCTGTTCGCGTGGATGGCGGCGACCGGGGCCATGGGCGTCACGTGGGCCGAGCTGTTCGACTGGTTCGGGGCCAGTACCGCCGACGGCCCGGTGTTCGGCGAGCACGAGACCACGTTGTGCCGCCCGCTGCAGGTCGGATCGACCTACCGCATCAGTGGTGGGATCGTCTCGGCCGAGCGGAAGTTGGGCCGGCGCACGGGGGTCTTTGACGTCGTCGGCTACTCGATGGACCTCACCGACACCCGCGACGGAGTGCATGTGGCCACCTGCTGGAACTCGATTGTCTTCCCGCGGAGAGACCTGTGACTGTGACCGTCGGAACTGAGCTGCCCGCATGGGACGTACCTGCCGTAAGCGCGGAGAAGATGAAGACGATGGCGGCGCTACTCGCCGACCCGTCGCCGATCCACTTCGACGTGGTCACCCTGCGGGCGCTCGGGATGGGGGACCGACCGGTCAACCAAGGGCCGCTGAACATGGGGTACGTGATGAACGCGGTCACCGGCTGGGCAGGCGGGCCGGACCGGCTCCGGCGGCTGCGGGTACGGTTCCTGGGCACCGTGCTGGCCGGGCAGGCGCTGCGGGTAACCGGGGCAGTCACCGCGGTCCGCGAGCAGGATGGCAAGACCCTCGCCGACTGCGACGTTGCTCTGTCGGTGGTGGGCGGCGAGGCAGTCGTGTCGGGCAGCGCGACGGTGGCGCTGTCGTGACGTACCGGCCGCTTTCCTTCCAGTTGTCCTACGGCGACTGCGACACCGTCGGCATCGCCTACTTCGCCATCTACTACCCGTGGATGGAGCGCGCCCAGACTCTCTGGCTGTACTCGCACGGTCTGCGCAGCGGTGAGCTGGCCGACCAGCTTGGCGTGCTCACGGTCGGCGTCCACTCCGAGTGCACGTACCTGAGGATGGTCCGGGTGTTCGACGAGCTGCGCATGGATATCACCTGCGACCGGGTTGGGTCGTCCTCCTACACTCTCGGTTTCGACTTCGTCCGCGGCGAGGAGGTGGTCGCCCACGGGACGATGACCTTTGTCTGCCGCACCCCGGAGGGCGGCAAGGCGGCCGTCCCCGACCGACTGCTCGAAGTCTTGCGCACCCTGCCCGCACCGTCGGAGGTGGCCACGTGACCCTCGACCTGCCGGCGGTCACCGCTGGGCTGACTACGGTAACCCCGCCTGTCGAGGGGGACTGGTCCGCGCTGGCCATGGCGGTCCAGGGCCAGGCCGACCGCCGGGCGGTCGACGACCTCGGGGTGCTCTACGCACGGGCAGTGGACGATCATGACATCGACACCGTCCTCGGCTGCTACACCCCAGACGGGGTTTTCGAGCGCCGTGGCGCCGCCGCAATCGGGGCTGAGGCCATCCGGGCGGCTTATGTCAACAGCTTCGACACCTACCGAACGATGCTGCACACCCCGCACCCGGGGGTCGTCGTGCGCCACGACGACGGCACGGCGTCGGGCTGGTCGCACGGTCACGCGGAGCTCGCCACCCACAGCACGCTGGTGCTGGCGGCGTTCCGCTACGAGGACGACTACCGCTGCGTCGACGGGCGGTGGCTGTTCGCGCGACGTTCGATCACCTTCATGTACGCGGTGCCCGCCGACCGGATGGCGGAGAGCTTCGGCTCGGTCCAGCGGATGCAGTGGCCGCACACCACCCCGGACGCGGCCGACTACCCGGAAACCTCCTCCACCTGGGACACCTACCGGGACTGAGGGGGGTATCCAGCTCTGTGTCCTCGCGTCGCCCCCAGTACGCAAGTGCCTCTACACCCACCCCGAGCAGTGCCAGTTACACGGTGCCCTCCCGAATGAACTGCCAGGTCGAGAGGACGCACCATGGGCGAGCGAGTATGCGAGCACCGTCGTCGACGTGCATCGTGGGTAGCGCGGCAGACATCGCATCAGCTACCGCGGTGATGTTGCTGAACGCGCCCAGCCCTAGGTTCCCGCTGCCTCAAAGGCGGCGTGGATCTTCTCCCGCACCACGCGAGAAGCTCTCGCTCGCGGCCCACCAGATCCGTCACTGCTCCACCTCCTACAACCTTGTCATCCTTACCTAGGCCGCGGGAGCAGCGAAACTGTGTCGACCTCTATCGGCGCCCCCTCGGGGTCCGTCACTTCGCGGGTCGACCAGCGCTCACCGACCACGCGCGGCGCGGAACGCGGCCACGGCATCGCGATGCTCGGGAGTGCCGAACAGCAGGGCCACGGCCTCCACCGATTCGTTGAACCCACCGACCGCGTCGCGGTTGACGAACGCCTTGCCGACCTGCACCGCCAAGGTGGGATTGGCGGCGATTTCCGTCGCCAGCGCCACAGCGGCCGGCAATAGCTCGTCATCCGGATGCACCTCCTGCACGAGCCCGATCCGCTCGGCCCGGGCGGCGTCGATCTCTCGCCCGCTCAGCGCGAGGTAGCGCGTCCAGTGCCGCCCCATCACCTCGGGCGCGCGGACGATGCCGTAGCCGGGGGTCAGTCCCACGGTGGGCTCCTTGAAGGCGAACCAGGCAGACTGCGCAGCGAGCACGATGTCACAGGCCAGCGCGAGCTCGGTGCCACCGCCGAACGCCAGCCCGTTGACCGCCCCGATGACGGGAACCGCGCAGCGCTCGACCGAGCAAAACGCATCGTAGACCAGCCGCAAGTGGGGGCGGACCCGCGTCACGTCGCCGTCGAGCCTGGCGAACATGTCGATATCCCCGCCCGCGGAGAAGGCGCGGCCGCTGCCTGTCAGCACCACTGCCCGCACGCCGTCGTCCACCCCGAGACCCGACATCAGCTCGTGGAGCTCGCGGAAGAAGTGCTGGTCCATGGCGTTGAGCCGCTCCGGTCGGCTCAACGTCACCACCATTACCCCGGCTTCGGGTTCGGTGCGGTGCAGGCGTTCCATCAATGGTCCTCCCGGTCCCAGGTGCCCGGCGCCACGCCGTCGGCGCGGAGCTGAGACTTCTTCACCCGCTGGCTGGGGGTGAGCGGCAGGGCGTCGATGATCCGGACGTAGCGGGGCACGGCGAATGCGGTCAACGCGCGTCGGCAATGCTCGACCACGGCGGCCGGGTCCACGGTCTGGCCCCGCGTGGGTACCACTGCCACGGCGACCTCCTGCTCGGACAGCTCGGAGGCCACACCGTAGGCGGCGACCTGGCCGACCGACGGGTGCTCGGCCACCACGCGCTCGACCTCCCATGAGGAGATGTTCTCGCCACGCCGACGGATGGAGTCCGATATCCGGTCGAGGAAGTACAGGAAGCCGTCCTCGTCGAGGTACCCGCGGTCGCCGGTGTGGAACCAGAGGTTGCGCCAGCTGGCGGCGGTGGCCTCCGGGTTGCTGAGGTAGCCGTCGAACATCCATCCCGCGGCGTTCGGCCGGGCCACGATCTCCCCCGCGGTTGCGGGCGTCACCTCGTCATCGTGCTCGTCGACGACGGCGACCGTATAGTTGACCGACGCGGTTCCCGCGGAGCCGATACGCCGGCTTTGGGGCGGCATGTCGGTGACGACGGAGACCTCGGTGCTGCCGTAGATCTCGGTGAGTGCCAGTCCGAAACGCTTCTCGACAGCCTCCAAGATCTCAGGTGGGCAAGGCGCACCGAAGGCGAGCCGCACCGGGTTGTCCGCATCGTCGGGCCGGGGCGGCTGCTTGTGCAGGATGCTCATCATCGCGCCCTGGTAGTTGAACGCAGTGATCCCGTTCGTGCGGCAGGTGTCCCAGAACCGGCCGGCCGAGAAGCCACGGTCCATGACCAGGTCTGCTCCGGCCTCGGCCGCGGCCATAACGCTGCAGCAGCGGGCGTTGGAGTGGAACAGCGGGAAGACGCTGTAGAGCTTGTCGGAGCTGGTATAGCCCAGGAGCTCGACGGTGTGCCGGGCCAGGTTCACGTTAGCCCGGTGCGAGAGCAGCGCCCCCTTCGGCGGCCCGGTGGTTCCCGAGGTGTAGAGAACCACGACCGTGGTGGATGGATCGACGGTGGGCAGGTGGGTGGGGGCGGTGCCGAGCAGCTCGGCCAGGTCGCAGCCGGCAATGCCGGGACCTGCCGGGTCGCCCTCGCCGTTCACGACCAGGGTTCGTACGGCGGGTGGCGCGGCGAGGCAGACGGCGCAGACCAGCTCGGCGTCGCACACCACGACCGAAGACCCAGCGTGCTCGAGGAGGTAACGCAGCAGTGTCTCACCGCTCGCCGGGTTGAGCGGGACCTCGATCAACCCGGCCCGCGCCAGTCCGAACCAGACCGTGAGAGCGGCCACGCTGCTGTGCATCAGCACGCAGACCGGGTCGCCTGGGCGTAACCCGAGCGCCAGGAAACCGGCGGCCGCACGGTCGGCGGCGGCGTCCAGCTCCCGCCAGGTGCTCTGCTCGCCGTCGACCGTTGCGCCGGCGTCGGCCCGAGCCCGTCCGGCCGCGACGGCCAGCCAGTCGCCGAGGGTGATGGGGTCGCGCATACATCCTCCTGCGTGACAGCGAACGAGACGTGTGCCACCATCCAGTCAGACCATGCGCAGGATTACAAGGGTTTGGAGGTGGCCGTGTCTACCGACAACCGACCGCTCGTCGGCGTCCGCGACATCGAGGACCTCCGCAGCACCGCGCTCGCGAGCGCCGACCAGGAGGACCTTTACGACGCCCAGACCGGGTGCACCGTCTCCTATACCTCCCGAACCGGCTGGCCCACAGCGGTGGTGATGAGCTTCCTGCGGTACGGCGGTCAGTTCTGGCTCACCGCGGTCGGCGTCCGGGACCACCTGGAGTCGCTCCGCTTAGACCCGCGGCTGACCCTCGTGGTCGACAACCGCGGCAGGCCCTGCCCGGTCGCCGAATGGTAGCCGTCCAGGCCGAGGTCGCCGTGCACGAAGACCGCGCGACCAAGCAGTGGTTCTATCCGGCCTTCGCGACCCGCGAGGCCGCGACCGACCCGGCGGCCTTCGTCCGCCTGCTGGACTGCCCGCGCCGCGCCGTCCTCGAGGTCACACCCACCGGGCGCCGGGTCAGCCACGACAGCCGCAAGATCGCCGGGAACGGCCGCGGTGAACCGCGGGCGTGAGCGGACAGCGGGGCTGCGTCCAGCGTCGACGCGTCGGGGGCACACGGCCCGGGGAGAGAGAGGCACCCGATGTACCGACTCGTCGTGAGCTACCACCACCCGGAGGACCCACAGGCGTTCCTCGCGCACTACCGCATCACCCATGCCCCGCTGGCGGCCCGCATGCCCGGGCTGGCGGAGTACACCTGGGGCACCTGCGAAGCACTCGACGGCAGCCGACCGGAGTACTTCACCGTCGCCGTCCTCGACTTCCCCGACAAGGACACCGCGCTGTCCTCGATGGGCTCTGAGCTGGGCCGGCAGGGCACCGCGGACATGGCGAGCTTCGCTCAAGCCGGCGTCACCATCACCACCTACGAGACTGCCGACTGATCCCGCCCGGCGAGGGCGTCAAGCGTCCGGAGCCGGGAACTGCGGGGACCGCTTCTCTAGGAACGCCTGCGCGCCCGCGGCCATGTCGGGGCTGCCGATGGCCTGCACCAGCATCCCGAGCCCGGTGGTGAAGGAGTCCCGCGCCGCGTTCCACCACATGTTGGAACTGACCTTGGCGATCTCCAGGTACCGCGGGGAGAGCCGTGTCAGCTCGCCGACCAGCTCGTCTACCGCGGCCACGAGGTCGCAGTCGGGACGACCCGGTTCACCAGCACGAGCTCCAGGGCCTGCGCGGCGGTGTAGCGCCGACACAGGAAGGCCATCTCCTTGGCACGCTTCTCCCCGATCTGCACACCAAGGACGTTGGTGGCGCCGGTGACCGGAGCACTACCCACCTTCGGCCCGGTCTGGCCGAAGGTGGCCGACGCCGCAGCGATCGCCAGGTCGCAGGCCACGACCAGCTCGTTGCCGCCGCCGGCCGCCGCGCCGTTAACCGCGGCGATCACCGGGCGGGGGTGATTGGGGATGGCGTCGAACAACCGCAACGACCCGCGGTAGAGACCGCGCATGGTGGTCACGTCCGGCTCGGAGAGCGAGCCCAGCGCGCCACCGGCACAGAAGCTCCCATCCGCGACCGTGACCACGACCGCGCGGCTTGAGGTGCTCGCGTCCAGCGCGGCCACGACCAGCGCAGCCATCTCAGGATCGTAGGCGTTGCGCCGCTCTGGGCGGTTGAGGGTAATCCAGGTGGCTCACCGCGCTGCGTTACCAGCACGCTGTCGGCTGACGCGCTCACGCGGCGCCTCCGTCCTCGGCGAGGCCGAGCAGGCGCGCGGCGTTACCACCCAAGATGGCCTCCGTGTCGTCGTCGGAGAGTCCAAGGGCTCGAACCGCGGCGATCTCGGCGGCGGGGTCGGCCATCGGCCAGTCGGACCCGAACACGACCCGCTCGGCGCCGTGGCGGCTGATGATCTTTCGTACCCGCTCGGGCGCGAGGGTGGCCAGGCTCGGCGGCCACGAGGTCTCCAGGTACACGTTTTCCCCCAACAGGTCCTCCTCCGCCTCATCGAGCTGGTGGTACCCACCGAAGTGGCAGGCGATCATGCGCAGATCGGGGAACTGTCGGACGATGTCCCGGATCATGCCCGGGGTGGCCCGCTCGTTGCTTACCCGGTCACCACCGCCACCGACGTGAGCGATGACCGCGATGTCAGAGCCGAAGGCCTCCAGCACGTCCCACACCCGCCGGTCGTCGTAGGCGAACCCTTGGAACAACGAGTGCAGCTTGACGCCGCGGATGTCGTTGTCCCGCAGGCTGGCCAGGTTCTCCTCGACCGACAGGTCGGGGTGGATGGTTCCGAAGCCGACCAGTGGCCCGCCACACGACTTTGCGACGAAACGGTTCGTCCCGGTCACGTACTTGGCCGAGTCCGCGATGCCCAGCAGCACGCCCCGGTCTACCCCGGACTTGGCGAGCACGCTGGGCAGGGTGCTGATCTTGCCGTCACCCACCCGGGGCAGCTGCGGTACCCGTGGGCCCAGCGCCCGCGCCGCCAACTCGTCGGGCCAGGCATGGCAGTGCACGTCGATAATCATTCGTGCTCCTCTCTCATGGTTGTCCACCATCGACGGTGAGCACCGCTCCAGTGGTGTAGGAAGACCAGCTCCCTGCTAGGTACAGCGCCGTGCCCACAACCTCGGCGGGCTGCCCACCGCGGCGCAAAGCGAAGCTGGCGGAGCGGCGGGCGAAGGCGTCCATGTCCCAGGCGGCGCTGACGTCGGTCAGGAAAGTTCCGCACATGATTGCGTTCACTCGCACCGTGGGACCGAAGGCGTGGGCCAGGCCGGCGGTGACGGCGTTGAGGCCAGCCTTGGCCGCGGCGTAGGGCACGATGTCGGCTCGCGGACGTACCGCCCCGGTAGAGCTGATGTTGATGATCGAGCCGCCGCCCCCGGCGGCCATCCGGGTGCCGACGAGGGACGCCAGTCGGAACGGTCCCTTGAGGTTGACACCGAGCACCTTGTCGAACAGCCCTTCGCTGACGTCGGCGACGGTTTCGTAGCGCGGGCTCATGCCAGCGTTGTTGACGAGCACGTCGCAGCGTCCGAGCTCGCCGTAGACCGTGTCGACCAGGGCGCCGAGGGTGTCCCACCGGCCGACGTGTGCGCTGACCGGCAGCGCCCGGCGACCGGTCTCCGCCCTGACCTGCTCGGCGGTGGCCTCGCAGCTTGCCAGGTCGCGGCTGGCGATGACGACGTCGGCGCCGGCCGCGGCCAGCCCGAGCACGATCTCGCGGCCCAGACCGCGGCTGCCGCCGGTGACCAGTGCGACCCGCCCGGTGAGGTCGACGGCGGGTCCCGGGCGGGCTGCTGGCGCGCTCATCCTGCCTCCGCGGGCCTGATGACGCCGTCGGCGCCCAGCGCGGTCATTTCCTGCGCGGACAGGCCCAACAGCTCGGGCAGCACTGTCGCACCGTGCTCGCCGACCTCGGGGACGCCGTCGTAGACCGGACCCGCGTAGCTGTTGAGGTGCAGGACGGGGCCGGGAACGAGGGCGTCACCCAACGCGGTGCCGGCCAGTTCGACGAGGGTCCGCTCGCGGAAGTGCGGGTCGGCCACGATGTCGCGGGCGTCGTTGACCG
>JAABUJ010005169.1_pt1 | contig 13196 bp, 14 predicted proteins | sample 5559131 | NCBI WGS metagenome assembly JAABUJ01 (sample SAMN10711875, study PRJNA513366) | rock metagenome | isolation source: Antarctica rocks | place: Antarctica: Victoria Land, Mt New Zealand nord | collected 2016-01-07
GGGACGGTCGATGAGCACCGCGGAAACGGTTGCGTACGCGCTGGGGGACTGCTAGAACCCTATCGGGGCATTACCTGCTGGTGGGGACACGGTACCCCTACCCGCTTTCGCCAACCGCTTGATTCCGCGCAGCCTCCCGGTATCTCACGCCGCAGTGAGCGGCTGAAACTGAACGGAGGCTCGGTCAAGGACAGCAGGCAGCCCAAGAGGCCTCGGCCAGCCAAGCTGGTCGTAGGCATCGAGGAGTGCGAGGAGAGCATCCCACGCATTGGCGAGAGCTTCCTGTTCAGTCTCTCCTTCGGGGATGAGGTCAGCTAGGTCCCTGCTGCGGACGGCATACCCCCCACCGGGTTGGGGCTGGAGGGTGAGCGGGATCACGACAGCGCTGCTCATATCAGCCCATGCTAACCGATGCGATCACGCACCAGGAAAGCGAAACTGCCGGCAGCCCCTGAACGTCTGCCAGTGTGCGGGACATAGCCACCTCCGGGCGGATACTGTACGCCTACCCGCTCTCGCCGGTCTCCTGATATCGCGCCACCGAGAAGGCCAGCAACAGCGGAATGTCGACCGCGAAGATCAGCAGCATGGCAACCAGGACCAGCAGCAGGCTGCCGCGCGTGCCGTCGACGATGAAGGCGTAGCCGATCATCCCAGCGATGATGGCGTAGGCCAGCAAGGCCCAGCGAAACACCTGAAAAAAGCGACTCCAGGCGAAGTCGCGCAGGCGGCCCAGCGTGACCAGATTCGCCAGAAGGACGAGGCCGGCGCCGGCCAGCGCGCAGAGCGCCGGGACCAGTGGTACGCTCCTGGGCACGTAGGAGGCGATGTAGATCCCGCCGATCACCACCAGCGCCATCGAGGCTACCCCCAGCTCGGCGATCGGGGGAAACGAACGCTCGGGGATCGTGGCTGGACCGGCGTGGGCCGCGTCGCCGGCTACCATGTGGTGATCCTGGTCATGATGATCAGCGTCGCCACCTGCATCGCGCCCGTGATCCCGGCCGCGTAGACGAACCGGCGCATCAGCCGGCCGATTCGCTGGCCGTTGGGGTGCGGCTTCTGCATCTCGAAGAGCACGGCCAGATTTGCCGGCTCGAGGATGCCGATGGCCACCACCGCCATCACCCCCACCACCGCGAAGGAGGCCACCAGCCACCAGTGTTTCGGGTAGGCCACCGAAAGGTCGTTGAGGTGCCGGGCCAGCTGCCAGCCGGACGCCAGGGTCATGGTCACCAGGGTGGGCATTATAAGGAGCATTTTCGGCATGAATCGGGCCGAGAACTCCATCCGCGCCTGGATCGAGAGGCGACCGAGAATTGGGCCGATGACGAACCCGACGAAGAGATCGATCCCGGTCCAGAGCCCGCCCCCCACGACGTGGAAGAAGTCGAGCGCCCACAGCCAGTTACCGGCGATGGAAATGACCAGGAAGCCGAGGACCGCGCCGACGATCGGGAGGCCGGCCACCGGAACGATCTGCACCGCCGGTCGTGCCGGCGCGGCACCCGCCCCAAGCGAGGCTACCGGGCTAGACATCGTTGCATCGGCCATGCTGGTCCCACCTCCCATTCGAACCGCTCGTCCCAGACAAGTGAGGCCGGGACCGGCACACTGATTGGGTTCAGTATAACGGGTGTGGCGAGGCAGGGCGATCACTCGACGCCAGGCCTGGGGGCGCGGGCACGATGCTGTTCGTCTGATTCTGCTCCACCACGCGACGGCGAGTAATGCGTCAGAATATGGTGGACGAAATTTAGCCACACCGTGGAAACTCCCAGCGACAGGCTGTAGCCCACTACGGTTTACTTAAGAAAATCGCGGGTACCCCGCCAAGGGAGACACCCGCGGGCATCCGTCTTGCCCCGGCATCACCGTGGGAGGGCACGCGATGTGCTGGCCTGCAGGCCAGTCCGCCCAGGATACCCCGCCATAGGGGGCACAGGCAGGGCGGGCTACCGGGCCGTATCGCGGACAGTGTGCGCGTACAGGATAATATGGACGAATACACGGCGCGCTGCACGATGGTTACCTTTCTGGAATAACGCTACCATGGGGAGCACATGGAACAGACCACATCGCCTGCGCTCCTGGAAGGAAGCGTGCAGCGTCGGATGGACTCCAAGGCGCCGAGTTGCACGGTCTTTCGTCACGGCAAGGCGGGCGCCTCGCCCGAGGGGTTTGCCCAGATCAGCGAGATCCTGCAGGAAGATGGGGCACTCGTCTGGTTCGATATGGTCGACCCGAGTCCAGACGATCTGGCCGTGCTGCAGGAGGAGTTCGACCTGCATCCGCTCGCCATAGAAGACGCGGTTCACGCTCACGAGCGGTCAAAGATCGAATCGTATGACACCTACTGGTTTGTCATCCTGGAAGCGACCACCGTCGCCGACGACGGCATTAAATTCCACGAGATGGACATCTTTGCCGGCGTCAATTTCGTGGTGACGGTACGTCATGCGCCCGCGTACCCGCTGGAAGAGGTGAAGCGTCGCTGGCAGACCCATCCCAGTGAACTGCAACGCAGCGCTGGGTTCTTGCTCTACACCATTCTGGACACGGTGGTGGACGGATACATTCCTGTTGCCGAAACGTTTCAAGTCCGCGTCGACCAGCTTGAAGAGAATCTGTTCACGCGACAGCCCAACCACGATAGGGTGCTGGCGGACATCTTTGAGATGAAGAAGGAAGCTCAACACTTTCGGCGGGCTGTGCTCCCCATGCGCGACATCCTGAACCCGATCATCCGTCAGGATATCCGGCTGTATCCTGAGCAAGACAACGCCTATTTTCGCGACATTTACGACCACGCGATCCGGGTGATCGAGCACCTTGATACCTTGCGCGATCTGATGACCAGCGCCCTGGAGATCCACCTCTCGGTGCTGGGGAATCGCCAGAATGAGGTTGCCAAGCAACTCACGGTGATCGCCACTATCTTCCTTCCCCTCACCTTTGTCACCGGGTTCTTCGGCCAGAACTTCGGTTTACTGGTGGGCACGTTTTTGCCGAGCCCGTGGGTCTTCTGGGTGTTCGGAATCGGGCTTGAACTCGCAACCCTCTTCGTGACGCTGGGGTACTTCAAACGTAAGGGGTGGTTCTAGCGGCGGCACGAGCTGTGCACCTGCCTGCTACAGCACCTCCTGCGCATCCAAGTCCTCGACGGCAAGGGTGATTCGTTCCAGGTTGTTCCACCACATGAGGGAATGTTGCCCGATTGACCAGCTCCAGAGCGCTTCGAAGACCTGCTTCATGATCGAGAGTCGGTAGTCGTACCAGAGATCATCCCAGGTGTAGCCCGTGGCGCCGTGCGCGGTAAGGCACCCGTGGAAGCGTTGCAGGAGAGGAAGCTCCCGATGAGCGCGGGTAGCTGGAAACCAGTACAACCCCATCATGTAGGCCAGATCTCGGGCGCCGATGGTCACGGCGGCACGCTTCCAATCGACGATCAGTGGTTGATCCTGGTCCGGATCGCGCGGATACAGGAAGTTGCCGACGTGAACGTCGCCCTGGGTAAGGGTGAGATTCCGTCCGCTGGCCTCTCGCGCAATGAGGAGCGCAGGCAGCGAGCGGCCGATCCTCTGGTAGAGCGAGCGCCGTTGAGCCGGCAGCCGGTCGTCCATCTCGCGCAGGAAGCGGTCGACGGTCTCTTCCGCCCAGGGGGCGAAGGCATCCGTCATCTCTCCGGTGTGTACTTCCTCGGCGTGATTCTCTCCGAACACCTGAGTAAAGCGGGTCGTCTCCCAACACCGTGCCTGCACCTCTGCCAGGATATCCACGATCTGCTCGCTCTGCTGCAAGGTTGGAGGCGCGACGGAGTACGTGAAGGCGCGGTGGGTGGTGCGCGAGGGGTCATCCAGTAAGAGATGAAACCGATCGATCTCCGCACTCTGGTACTCGGCCGCGTAACAGCGCACCACCGGAAGATCATGCTCCTCGCCGGCGAGCAGCCGATAGAAGGCGATCTCACGCTTGTTCCGTTGGGGCATGTATGCCTCAAGTTCTTCCGAGCCAACCTTCAGCAGCAAGAATCGGGGCATCCCCGGCACGGCATCGGTCGAGTAGGTCAGGTCGAGGTGGGCTACCTGCGAGGAGCTGTTCACCGGCGCTTGTTCGGCGCCGACGACATGGCCAGATGGAAGCGCGCCGCTCTGACGGAGAATCTCGGTCAGCCATTCCGGCGTGGCCTGTTGGAGGTCTGTGAGAACACTGACCATCACCAAAACTCGGCAGGTGCAGCGCTGAAACAGAAGAGGCGTTCATCCACGACCGAAGGTCCATCCCTTTCCGGTAGTCCATTGCTTCCCTGACCCAAAATTATTGTTCCTTCGCGTCATACGCAGGTCAAAGAGGCGGCGACTGCTCCGCGTCAGTCGCCGCTACCGCCTCTCGCTGGTGCGCTGCCACCTGTCCCTGGAGGCCACGGCGCTCTCGCATAAGGCGGAACCGGCCTGGGGCCGAGACGATCCAGCCCAGGAGTGCGCCCAGCAGGGCTGCCAGGAACAGCGCAAGCACCATGGGGGTGGACGGCGCCTTGAACATCAGGAAGTGGAAGGTTACTGCCTGGGTGTTCTGCGCCCCGAACACCACCAACACAATCGCGACGATAAGAGCTGCGATCAGCTTCAACGAACTCACGATACTCTCCTTGCGTCCCAAAAACCGAATCCAGAAAAGTCACCGACCCTAGTATGATCCGGTGGAATGTCCGGTGTCTGTGCCGCGCGATAAGTGAAGCCCAAGACCGACCATGTTCAATACTACCTTTACCTGGTCTCCTATCCCTTACCCAGCTCCGCTGCCCGGCGGCGCATCGTGGCCTTTGGGGGGATGCGGCTTCTTCACGGGACAGGGGAACGGCGTCAGGTCGAAGGACACCGATTTCGCCTGGAAGGTATGACCGTGCGGGGTCCCGGTGACACAGGCGAAGTCGCCGGGCATGATGCCCTCCAGGGTGCCGGGGCCACTATCGGTCTGGAAGACGGTGTGGTTGGTAAAGACGATTTTCACCGGATGGCCGTGGGCCGGCTGTAACTGCATCTGTGTGGCGGCGACGGTGGTGACGTTTCCCGCCATGCATTGCGGCTTGGGATGCTTCCCCTGCGGGGAATGATGCGGCGCCGCGCAGGCCGGTGGAGGCGGATGTGGGGCAGTTTGGGCACGGGCCACGGTTGGCAGAGCGGCAAGCAGAGCGAGAAATACGACAGCCGGTTTCATGCCGTTATCCTGGGGAATTGGAGTGGTTCCGCGAGTTGCTCCCCGGGCGTCGCGGCACGAACCGGTAGGCAGAGCGTGAAGCAGCTCCCCTCGCCCAACTGGCTCTCCACCGCGACTGTGCCGCCGTGCCGCTGCGCTACCTCCTGGACCAGTGCCAGCCCCAGTCCCGCGTGGCCCTGGCTCCGCTGGCTGCCACGTCCGCGATAGAAGCGATCGAAGATGTGCGCGATCTCATCGGCGGGGATGCCGCGCCCGGTGTCGCGCACGCAAAACAGAACATCGCTTCCCTGCATGGCTGCTCGGGCCACGATGGTTCCCCCCTGTGGGCTGTGGTCCAGGGCGTTGGATAGCAGATTGGTGAGCGCCGAACTCATGCGCTGCGTATCCCAGCAGCAGGTCGGCAGGGCGCTGGCGATCTGGTAAGAGAGCACTTTACCCTCCTGTGCGGCGCGTGCCATGAAGCGATCCACGACCTGACGTAGGAGGTCATCCGGCTCGCAGGGCGCCAGGAGTAGCGCGTCCGCGTCCGCATCGAGGCTGGCCAGGGCAAAGAGCTGCTCGACCACCCGGGCCAGGTGCTCACTTTCGGTCTGGATGTATTGCACGGCGTCGTCCATCGCGGCGCCGCGTTGGGCTGTGCCATCGCCCAGGGAGCGGGCAAAGCCGGCGACCAGCGCCACCGGCGTCTTGAGTTCGTGGGCCGCGTTGGCCATGAAGTCGCGCAGGAGCTGCTGGCTGCGGGCCACTTCGGCTACCATCTCGTTGTAGCGCCGGGCCAGGCCGCGCGCCTCGCTCCAGCCCTCCTCCGGCACCGGATGATCGTACTGCCCTTCGCGCGCCAGCACCAGGGCATGGGACACCTGACGAAGCGGGCGGATCAGCGACCGAACCAGATAGGCGCCGATAACCGCCCAGGCCAGCAGCACCAACCCAAAGACCACCAGCAGTGCAGGGAGGACTTGGCGCCAGGGAGGCGCGGCGCCGGTGGAGGTGATCACCAGCGCCACCGCGCCGGCGACCGTGCCGTGTATCACCAGCGGCGTCTGCCAGCCAAATCGGTCGGAGCTCTCCATGTTGGCGGAGTGGCCGCCCTGGGCGGCACTGAGATCAACCAGCCGCCAGGTGCCTCGCGAGAATGGGGTCCAGCGACTGGAGTCGTAGCGCACGCGCCCGTGCCGATCGAGCAGGATGATGCGCTTGCCCATTAGCTCGCTGTCGTGCCGGATCAGGCGCTGAATCTGCGTGGTGCGAGCGTTCCGCGTCAGCAGGTGATCGAGCTGGCCGGCCAGGGAGGAAGTCTCGTAGCGCAGGTCGCTCTGATGCGCCGCGGTGACCCGGTCGGTGAGGATCGCGGTGAACGCTCCGCCTAGGAGCAGCAGCGCGACCAGCAACACACTCAGGTGAGTGAGGATCAGGCGTAGTTGAAGATCAGGCGCCATGGCCGGCCGTTTTCAGGCAATAGCCCACGCCCCACACCGTCTGAATGTAGCGCGCCTGCTTGCCGGTCTCGCCCAGCTTGCCGCGCAATCGCCAGATGTGTACATCCAGGGTGGCGCCGTCGCCCAGGTACTCGTAGCCCCAGACGCGTTCCACCAATTGCTCGCGCGTGAAGACCTGCCCCGGATGGCTGATGAGCTCGACCAGCAGATCGAACTCCTTGGGGCGCAGGTCGATCGGCCGGCCATCGAGCGTTACCCCGCGCTGCACGGTGTCGACCGCCAGGCCCTCGATCACGTAGCGCTGTGCGAGTTGCGTACGCGGACGCGCCCGGCGCAGCACCGCCTTCACCCGCGCCACCAGCTCATCCGGCTGGAACGGTTTGGAGACGTAGTCGTCCGCGCCGCCGTCGAAACCGGCCATGCGGTCGCGTGGCTCACCGCGCGCGGTGAGCATGATGATCGGTGTGTCGGTGAGCGTCCGCGCCTGGCGGCAGACCGCGTAGCCGTCGATGTCGGGCAGGCCGATATCGAGCACCATCAGGTCCGGCCCATGCCGTTCGATGGCTTCCAGCGCCCCGGCCCCAGTGCCCTCCGACAGCACGCTGTATCCCGCCTGTTGCAGATAGAGCGTGATCAGACGCACCATGCCCGGCTCGTCGTCCACCACCAGAACTTTCGCAGCTGTCATACTCCACGCTACGTGTCCGATAGGGACGTGACAAGCCTTTCGGGGCACATGTTTAGGAAGTGTTCAGGTATGGGCGGTCCGACCGACCGATCCTGGATCACGCTGTCGAAATTTAGAATCCGTTCAGGATTTGGAGAGGGTGTGGTGAGAACTGATCTCTAGGCTGGGGATAGATCAAACAACAAGGAGAAAGATATGTCAGTCCGCTCATGGTTCCGCCGCTCCGTCCTTCCCCTGGCCTCGGTGGGGTCCGCCCTGCTGCTGATCCTGGCCATGTTCATTCCCGTGAGGAGCACCCAGGCGCAGACCTCGTCCGACCAGGTGGTGTCCTGGGTCCACATCGGCGACCTACACATGGTCGATACCACCTTGTCCAACTACAGCGACCTCAAGACCATCGTCAACGACATCAACAGCTATATGAAGGACGGTGTCAACTTCGCCTACCTGCCGGGCGATAACGCCAACGACGGCGCCACCTCCGAGTATCAGCTGGTCCACAGCGTCACCCAGAACCTGCAAGTGCCGCTCAAAGCCATACCAGGCGACCATGATAACAAAGGGAATATCGCCGACTTTGAGCAGTACATCTACCCGAAGAATCCCGATGCCTTCGACATTGGGAACTACCACTTTGTTCTGCTCGATAGCTTCAAGTTGCCGGCTCAACTGTCGTTCTTCAAATCCAGTCTGGACGCGGCCAAGGCTGCCGGCAAGCAGTCGGTGATCATGTTCCACCAGTTCGACGTAAATCAGCTGGGCAGTGATATCCAGTCCGTGATCCAGAACGATAACGTGATCCTGGTCGATACCGGCCACACCCACAGCAACGTCCTGGCCAACGACGGACACACCGTGTATTCCGCCACCCGCTCGACCGGTCAGGCAACTGAGGGACCGGTGGGCTTCTCGCTGAACAGCCTCGACCACGGCGTTGTGTCCTGGAAGTTCCAGCCGCTGGGGCAGTGGCCCTTTGTTTCGATCACCTCGCCAGCCGATCAGGCACTTCTGATCAACGGCGATCAGGTGGTCAAAGGAACGACGACAATCCACGTCAAGGCCTTCAGCGACGCCGCCATCAACAGCGTCAGTTACCAGATCGATGGCGGCGCCAAGGTAGCTATGAGCGACCGTGGCGGCAACCTCTGGTCTGGCTCGTGGAACGCCTCGGGCGTCTCCGACGGCGCGCATACCATCGATGTCTCAGTGACGGACGCCAACGGCAAGACGGGCACCGACCAGATCAAGGCGCTGGTCAACCAGGCCGGCAGCTACACCGCGCCGACCAAGAGCTTTGGACCGGAGAACAACGTGCTGCCGGCTAGCAGCATTAAAGGCCTGCTCGGTGCCACCGGAGGCGGTGGTGGTGGCAAAGGCGGCGGCAAGGGCGGACCTGGACCCGGCGCCTGCACCACCTCTGGCACGACGACCGCCACGCCCACGGCAACCGCTGCCACGGGCACGACGCCGGCTGCCGGGGGCAAAGGTGGCAAGGGCTGCGGCCCCGGCGGCAAGGGCGGCGCTGGCCCCGCCGCCTGCACCACCTCTGGCGCCACAACCGCTACGCCGACGGCCACAGCAACCGGCGCCTCGAGCGTGACACAGCCGAGCGGCGGTCCCGGCAAGGGCGGTCATGGCTGCGGCGGCCCCGGCGGGAGTGGTCCTGGCGGCAAGGGCGGTGGACCCGGCGGCAAGGGCGGCAAGCACGGCGGCGCCTCGGGAGTCTGTTCCCCATCAGCCGCGGTGACCCCAACCGCGACCGGAACCAATCCATAGAGCAGACCGCTCTGTAGATAGTCTCTCCTCCACACATCCCGGCGTCCACTTCCTCAGTGGACGCCGGGATCTCCTGTGTCGCGGCACAGTTCGGTGCTATGGTGAACACCATCATGCACAGCCCACCTTCACCCTCAGCGCCATTGGGCTGCTCGCCGTGGTTGGTCGCGGGGATGCCACTACCCACTGGGAACACCTTGGGCTGGCCACGCGGAGCCGACTTGTGCCCCGAATGGGGTACGGCCACTACCAGAACGGTGTCGGCTTCAAGCAGGCATCCCCCATCGGAGACACTGCCCCGGTAGTGGCCGGGTTCCTACCCCGGCCAGCCCTCGGTATTCCAGCGACGATACCCTTCCCCGCGCAACTTGTGCCCCGAATGGGGTACGGGCACGATCGTCTCAGCCGAGATGACTCCCATGCCAAACAGCTGTGCCGCCTCCAACGACCGAAGGCTGGCCGGGCGGAGCAGACCCAGCGGGTGCCCCCCTACAACAACAGTGTCGGGTTTAATCAGGTATTCCCTATCCGAGGCACTGTCCCGGCTGTGGCAAGGTAGCAGACCGACTCGGATCGTGGACAATAGCCCTGTCCACGATACTCTGGCTGAATTCATGCCGCACAGCTCATTGCGGCCTGTTCCCCCGCTCGGCTGTTCCGCCCGCCGGGAAGCCAGTGGGCGGCATTGACCGGGAGGAAGGTGGCGCTGCTCCAGGGGAAATCACTTCCTGCGCGGGGTTAAAGCCCAGCAGCCGCTGCGCCAGCCGGCCGCCCTCATCCAATTCCGCCAGGGCCATCTCCAGGTGTGCGCCGGTCACCACCAGATCCTCTCGCTCCAGAGCGGATAGCACCGCCGCCTTTCGGAGCAATTCCTTTATATAGGCGGGAGTGGCGCCCTCAATGCGCCTGACGATGCTCTCCAGGTCGACGCCCTGCAACTCGAGCCCGCGGGCATACAGTTCCAGCAGCCGGCGGCGACCGGCGGCGTCGGGCAAAGTCAGCTCAACCGCCAGGTCGATCCGACCGGGACGCGCGGCGAGCGCGGTTTCAAGCGACTCCGGCCGGTTAGTGGTGAGCATGAAGATGACGTCGCGGTCCTCCCGCAACCCGTCCATCTCATAGAGCAGCTCGAATAGCAGCGGGTTGGTTCGCCCGAACTGCATGCCGCGGTCTTCGGCGATCAGGTCGACGTCCTCCAGCACCACCATGGATGGCGCCAGCGTACGCGCCAATTGGGCAACCGGCTGGAGGAGCCCCATCCCGAGGCCGGTAGTCAAGAGAATGGTTCGGCCGGGCATGCGCCCACTCAGGTACTCGATCATCAGCGTCTTGCCGACACCCGGCGGACCGTACAACAAGATGCCGCGCTTGAGCGACCTCCCCGCCGCTCGCAGGCGCTCGGCCCGCTCCGCGAAGGCAATCGTATGCCGTTCGATACGCTCCAGCACGCGCTCCGGCAGGATGATGTCCTCGCGGGTAACCTGGGGCAGCGCGTGGAAGGCGATGAGAGTCTGACGGCCCGGCCCCATCTGGCCCGGTGAGAGCGAGATGGTGTGGCCGCGATACACGTTGAGCCGGGCCATGGCATCGGACAACTCGGCCAGGAAGCGCTGCCCGTCCTCCGGACGACCTGCCAGTATCTCGACGCGTAGCTTCTGGCGCGGACCATTCTCGGTCGAGCCGGCCAGCAACACGACGAACCGGCTGGCGCCATCCTGGACCAGGTAGAGTCCAAGCTGAACGCAGGGCAGGACGCGATCGCCGGCGAGGTGGAAGTTCACATAGTCGACCGGCCCCTCAGTCAGTCGCGGCCCAGGCTGGCCGCCCCGGCTGACCAGATCGGAGAGACCGAAGGCCATGAAGCGCTTATTGTCGGCGCCCACGCCCACCAGGTGTATCCGGCGCCCCGGCACGGCCATGTAGGCGTCGAGGGCGACCTGGAGGTAGGAGTGCTCGAAGGAGTCATATTCCTCACCGATCACCGGGAGCTGCGTCGGGTCCAGCCCGAGATGCGACTGGATGCGCTCGAGCAGCGGACTGGCGGGCGGTGTCGCCTGGGCGACCACCGCCTCCATGAATTCCTTGAACGCGGTACCGAAACGCGCGGGGTCGAGGTCGTTCTCCGCCATTGGATTTCTCCTTACTCACAGTGGTGCTTCATCTGATTACACTACAGGCGCTCGGCCAGGTTGACTGTCTCGATCTACTCCATACCTCCTCCTATCGCTGATTCATGAGACAGTAGAGCAGAAACAACGACGGGAGGAGCAAGGACCATGGACGACAGCGGTCAATTGGATCTAGCGGCGATCTTGTACGAGCAGGCGCGAACCGCGGAGGGCGCCCTGGAGGCTCTCCAGGAAACGCTCAATCCGCAGATCGATGCGAACCCGAACGACAAGCTGATGATGGAGATGCTCGATGTGGCCACCGACGCACAGGAGTCGCTGGCCGACCTGCGTGAGTTGATCGAGACCATGCGGCAGCGCGACCAACGAGGAGACCTGGGGTAAGCGCGCTGCAGCACGGCGCCGTCCCTGTACGGGCGAGTCTGAATTGAGTCACAATGGGCCATTACGGATGTGTTTGACGCAGTAAGGTGTGAGGGGAGGAACAACGTGGGAGAGAAGCGTGGTGCTCATCGGGACGTTCGCCGGCGGTCGATGCGGCTGATCATGGCTGTTCTGGCGCTAGGACTGTGTGCACTATCGGGGTGGATTGCGGTCCAGGCCGCGCCGGAGCCGGGGGTTCCTCCCGTCGGCGCCATCCGGTTTGGCCGGATCTACCGTGCCCCGACGGAGACCTTCAAGTACCCGCAGACCTCCTTCCACGTGGGCCGGTCGTTCGGCTGGATCGCCCATCTGCGCAAGGCCGTCCACGCCAATCGGTTGCAGGTGACGATTAGTACGCTGCAGGGCGGTTCACGCACCCGGCGCCTGGGACCGGTTATGGCCGCGCCGGGAGATATGGCATTGGTCAGCATCATCCACAGTAGCCTGCCGGGTCCGACTGCACGCCGTGAGGGATTGTCCGCGCCAGGCATCTACCGGTTGCGCTATTCGGTGGGCGGCGCCACGCTTGCCGCGGGTATCTTCAGGCTGGTTCGATAGTCTGGTCAGCCGGTGCGGTGGACCGGAGGGAAGGAAACGATGGCATGAATGACGAGGAGAACGGCGGTGCGCATTCGCTTGGCCTGCTCGGACGCTATGGAGTGCTGGTAATCCCCGCCCCGAAGCGCGTGCCGGATGAGGTCGCCGATCTGCAGCAGGAAGACGGAGCCGGCGAGTGGTTTGTGGGGCTGGCTCGATGGAGCGATCAGGTGGAGGGATACAGCGCGAGCACCGATGGACCGATGTTCGATACGCGCGAGGAGGCCATGGTCGAGGCCAATCGCGTGCTCGACTGGCTCGCGGCGCAGCCGGCTGACACCGACGTGCTCCGCCTCTGGACCGGCATGCAGCAATTCGGGCTGGGCAGCGCGCTCAACGACCTGCCCTCCACCAGCGCCGCCTGGGGAGGCATGCGGACCTAGGGGACTATCTCTCTGCCTTGGCCTGAGAATCGGGCACCAGCACCGCCGGCTAGGGGTTTGCGGCGCGTCCTCGCGCGAAATAGGCAAGGGCCAGAATGACCAGGATCACGATGACGATGACCGCCCAATACCGAAGCCGTAGACCCAGCAGACCGAGCGTCTGGAACAAGAGCATGGAATCCAACGCACCCTCCTCAAAACTCTCTGTCCCTTAGGGTACTCCGAATTGGCGGCACGATGCCCCCCCTCCCCCGTCCCCTCCCCCTCGCGGGGGGGAGGGGGAGCTGATAGGGGTAGGTATAGCACATGCCGCGTCATATAGGCGCTATCCCTTGTGGATGGCCGTACGACGAGGCACAACATCCAGGCCGATTATCCGCCGTTAGGCGCATACCTACCCCTGTCAGGGGAGGGGGAGGGGACTGACTTTATGACAGTTTTTGGAAATGAGAGGCTCAGTGGCCCGCTCCATGCTCAAGCGTGTGTTGAGACCACACGAACAGGAGGGGACCAATGAGCCGATCCAGCACGTTGCAAGAGTGTG
>JAABUJ010005171.1_pt1 | contig 13194 bp, 9 predicted proteins | sample 5559131 | NCBI WGS metagenome assembly JAABUJ01 (sample SAMN10711875, study PRJNA513366) | rock metagenome | isolation source: Antarctica rocks | place: Antarctica: Victoria Land, Mt New Zealand nord | collected 2016-01-07
AACGTGCTGCACGCGCTGTCCCAGCCGCGCGGCTGCGAGGTCAAGGAGCTCGTCGTGGCCTCCGCCTGGGAAGGCAGCTGGCCCTGACAACGGTCGGCACCGGCTGACCCGCTCGCCCTTCGCTGATCCTGCTAGCCGAGGGAGCGGCGGACCTCGTTGAGCAGCTGCTCGGCCTGTGCGCGCACGAGTAGGTCAGCGGGGTCGCACGCGGCATCGAAGACAAGCTGCCACAGCAGCGCGTCCTGACCGGCGACCCGCCGCCCGACCAGGCGCACCGAACCCTGCGACAGGCGGCGGCGGTCCGACCAGCCGACGCTCGAGGTGACCCGGGCGCGTACGACGCCGGCAAGCTCGTGGTCCTGCGCGAGCCGCAGCACATGCTGCGCGCCGCGGCCCTCCACCTCCGCCACCTCGGTGACGGTGAGGACCGGCGGCGCGTACACGACCTTCTCGACCTGCACCCAGGCGAGGGAGCTGCCGTCCGGCAGTACCAGGCCGGACGGGGTCGCGACGACAGGCGCCCCGTCCTCGGTCAGACCCCACGCCAGCCGGCGCTCACCGGTCGGCAGGCTCAGCGTGCTAACCGCGTCGGGGACCGGGGAGCGACGCAGCAGCCTCATGCGTCGAGCGTAGGCGGGTAGCTGGCCCGGGCAGTGCCGCGTGCTCCGCTCTCGGGTCGACTCACAGCTCGCTGATGCCCCGCTCCCGAAAGGCCCGCGCGGTCGCCTCGAGCTGGAACAGCTCGGCCATGGTCCGGGAGTACGCCGCCTCCTGCTCGACCGGGTTGAGCCGCTGGAGCCGCCCCTTGAGCTCGACCACCCGCCGGGTCGCGGCGAACAGCTGCAGGCGGTTCAACGTCGCCTCGCCGTACCGCTCGAGCTCCCACTCGGTCAAGGGCGCCTCGACCGCCAGCGACATGACCAGCGAGCGCACGGCATCGTCCGGGGCGTGCTCGAGCAGCCGGCCGACCCACGCCTCTCCGGCGACCGCTCCGGCCACCCCACCGGCCTTGCGCACGGTCTCCTGCACCCGACGCAGCCCCGGCTCGGTGAACACTTCGTCGTGCAGCTCGTCGAAGATCGGCGCCACCGTTGTCGGTGACTGCACCGCCAGCTTGAGCGCCTCCCGCTCGAGGCGTAGGAGGGAGGCATCCGAGTTCGCCGGCGCAACGGCGCGCCGCGCCGGTCCCCGGCCCGCCCGAGCGAGGCCGCCGACCCGCTCGCGCACCGCCGCCTCGTCCATGCCGAGCCAACCGGACAGCCGCCTGGCGTACTCCATCGCCAGGGCGCGATCGCGGATCTGCGCGACCAGCGGCGCCGTCGTCGTCAAGGCCTGGACCCTTCCCTCGGCGCTGTCCAGGTCGTAGCGGGCCAGCGAGGCCTTCACCGCGAACTCCACCAGCGGCACGCGCGAGCTGACCAGGTCACGTACCGCCACGTCGCCGCGGGCCAGCCGCAGCTCACACGGGTCCATGCCGCCGGGCGACACCGCGATGTAGGTCTGGCCGACGAAGCGCTGGTCGTCCCCGAACGCCTTCAGCGCGGCCTTCTGACCGGCAGCGTCGCCGTCGAAGGTGAACACCACCTCGCCGCGGAACTCGTCCTGGTCCATCAGCAGCCGCCGGATGACCCCGATGTGGTCCGAGCCGAACGCCGTCCCGCATGTGGCCACCGCCGTCGGTACCCCGGCCAGGTGGCAGGCCATCACGTCGGTGTAGCCCTCGACGACGACGGCCTGACGCCGCCGGGCGATCTCCTTCTTGGCCAGGTCGAGGCCGTAGAGCACCGTGGACTTCTTGTAGATCGGCGTCTCGGGGCTGTTGAGGTACTTCGGGCTGTCATCGCCCGCGTCGGTGGACAGCTTGCGCGCGCCGAAGCCGATCACGTCACCGGAGATGTCGCGGATCGGCCACACCAGCCGGTACCGGAACCGGTCTATCGGCCCCTGCCTCCCCTGCGAGGCCAGGCCGCCGGCCAGTACCTCCTCGGTGGAGAAGCCGCGCCCGCGCAAGTGCTTGACCAGGTTGTCCCAGCCCGCTGGCGCGAACCCCACGCCGTACGCCGACGCAGCGCCCTGGTCGAAGCCGCGCTCGGCCAGAAAGGCCCGACCCGGCGCCGCACCCGAAGTGCCGAGCCGCTCGGTGAAGTACTCGGCGGCGACCTTGTGCGCCTCGACCAGACGGCTGCGCTGGCTGCTGCTTCGCCCGGCAGCCGCACCGCCCTGCTCGTAGTGCAGCTCGATCATGAACCGTCGGGCCAGGTGCTCGACCGCCTCCGGAAAGCTGAGCTGATCGTGCTTGCGGACGAAGCTGATGACGTCGCCGGACTCGCCGCAGCCGAAGCACATGTAGTAGCCGACGGCGGGGTTCACGTTGAACGAGGGCGACTTCTCGTCGTGGAAGGGGCACAGGCCCTTCAGCCGGCCGCCCCCGGCGCTGCGCAGCTGCACACCGGCCTCGGTGACGACGTCGCCGATCGCTGCGCGCTCGCGCACAGCAACGACGTCCTCGTCGCGGATGCGACCGGGCACCGGGCTCCCTCCGGACGACGTGGCGCCGGCCTGTCACGACCGGCCCTGGGGAAGGAGCGACAGCGTAGTCGGGAGCTCGGACGCTACGCAGGACGACCTGTGGACGCCCGCACCCGACCGGCCAGCAGCCCTCAGCCGAGAGCCCGGTCGGCCCCCAGCCCGGTGGCGAACAGCAGCGTGTCGACCGCGTCGATGAGCTCCTCGGCCTCGCGGGCCAGTACCCGTCGGGCCGGGGACCCGCCGGCGGGAGCGATCAGCAGCCGGCCCGCCGCCCGCAGGTCAGGTGGCGCAGTGTCGGGGCCACCGGAGCGCACCTGTTCCGCGCCGAGCAGCAGCGCGGCGTGGAGCTCGGCGGTGAACGGGGCCAGCTCGGCGGTCGTCGCGGGCTCGGGCACGCCTTCCACGGCCTGGGCGTGCAGGACGTGCAGGCTGCTCGCCACCCTCGCCGTCCCGGCCAGGACGTCCCGGGCGAGGGTGGCGTGGACCGGGCTCCCGGTGCGGACCGGTTCTGCCGCGGCCCGCCCGAGGGAGCTCTCGGCCGCCGCGCGGGCCTGGCGTACCTGCCGGGCTCGTCCGGCGATCACCTCCCGGGAGGCCGGCCGCTCGCCGTAGGCCGAAAGCAGCTCGACGGCGTACACGTCCTCGGCCTCGATGAGCCGTGCGACGGCCTCCCGCAGCGCGGGCCCCTCCCAGGCCGGCAGCACCAGGAAGCCGAGCAGAGCCAGGGCTCCGCCCAGCAGCGTGTCCACGGCACGGGCACCCGCGACCGAGGCCGCACCCGGTGTGACGACGTCCAGAAGGACCACCACAAGAGCAGCCAAGCAACCCGAGTACAGGGCGAAACCCGCCTGGAAGGAGGCGTACGCAGCCCAGGCGAGCACCCCGACGACGGCGACGAGGGGCAGCCCGCGAGGGTGCAGGGCCCCGACGAGCAGGGTCGCGGGCACGACCCCGAGCAGCGTGCCGATCACGCGTCCCAGGCTGCGCCGGCTGGAGGTCGCATAGTCCGGCTTGAGCACCACTACCGCGGTCAGCGCGACCCAGTAGCCACGTTGCACAGGCAGCAGCCGGGCCACCCCATCGGCCAGGGGCAGCAGGACCGCCAGGCGCACCGCGTGCCTCGCCGCCGAGGCCGAGGGGTGGCGCAGGGCCTGACCTGCCTGGACCAGCCGGTCGGCTCGGTGCGGCCGGGCGGCACGGAGCACCTCGCTCGGCGCCGGTCTGGCGCTGGCCCAGGAAGAGAGCGAGACGCGCGTGCCGCGCAGCTGGCCGGCCAGCGCTTCGGCGCGCCGAAGCGCAAGATCTCCGGAGCCGGTCGCGCCGTCCTGCGCCCGTGGTCGGTCCTGGGAGCCGGCTGCGCTTTCCTGCTCCTTTGGTCGCGGTGCGCTCTTTGGGCCGGCCGCGCTGCTCCGCTGCTCCCCTGGCCGCGGTGCGTCCGTCGAGCCGGCCGCGCCGCGCTCCTGGTCCTCCAGCACCGCCGCGAGGGTCTGATCGCCCGGAGCCCCGCCTTCCTGACCTGTGCGGAGTACCTCGGCGAAGCGGCCGAGATCGACTGCTGCGGCGGCGAGCAGCCGTCCGATCCGGGCTTGCTGGTGCCCAACGCTGCGCTCGTGTGCCACGCACAGCACGCTGACCTCCAGCCGGCTGCGGGCCAGACCGAGCAGCACGGACCGAAGCGGGGGGATGGCCGGTGCATCCGGCCGGCGTTGCAGCAGGGTCCGGGCGTCCTCAAGGCTGGACGCCGTACTGCTCGTCCATGAACCACCCGGATCGCGGCACCAGCGGGCGAGGTCGTCGGCCAGCCTTGCCAGCGCCCGCCGCTCGAGGAGATGGCGGGCCGGGGCGCGCAGGAGCGCGCAGAGCAGGACCTGGCCTGCGCTGCCAAGCAGTACCTCCCCGGCCGCGGCGGCCGCTCCCGCGGGCGTCAACGGAAATCGTCCGAGCACGACGAGCCCGACGACAGCCTGTACGCCGACTACCGTCGCGGCAGGTCCGGCGCCTGCGAGCAGGCCAGCTACGGCTCCCCAGATCGCCAGCGCGAGCACTGCCGCGGGCAGCACGTGCGCGGTCAGGCTGCCGACGGCGGTGCTCAACGCGGTTGCTGCACCCGCCACCGCCATGGTCGCGAGCGGTGTCCGCGCACCCTGCGTGAGGGAGACGGTGCCCGCGGTGAGCGCGCCCACGGCAGCAAGCACCCCGGCCGCAGGTTGCCCGATCGAGACCCCGATCCCGAGGGCGAGCCCGACGCCGATGGCCGCCCGCAGCCCGCGCAACGGCAGGAACGCTCCCCGGTCGACGGCGAGCGCGGCACGCAGGGCCGGCAGCGGCAACAGCACCCGCGCAGGGTCGCATTCGCTGCGCTCCCGCTGCCGAGCAGCCGGCGGCGCGGGTTCAGGGTCGACGCGGGCTGTCCACTCCTCGCGGCAGGTCGCGCGGGTCCCAGTCGAGCTCGGCGATGGCCGTCCGGAAGGCGAACCGATCCGTCATGCCGCTCACCCACGTCACGGCGGCGCACACGGCCTCGTCGCTGCCGGGACTGGCCCGCACATCGTCCGGTATGGCATAGGGCCGATCCGCGTAGTGCTCGACCAGCGCGCGCAGGACGGCGACGACGGCCGCGCCCTGCGCGACGGACTCCGGCCGCGTGTAGATCCGCGCGTAGTTGAACGACCGCAGACCGGCGAGCGCAGCCGCTGGTCGAGGGCGCATCCCGACGACCCCGGTCTGCTCGACGCACTCCACGAGCGCCCCGATGAACGTCGCCAGCTGCTCTCGGCTGGTGTGCCCACAGACGGCCGCGACCTCAAGCGGCAGGTCGAGCGGGTTGACGATGCCTGCGTGCGCAGCGTCCTCGAGGTCATGCGCGCTGTAGGCACAGCGGTCGGCCCAGCTGACGACCGCTGCCTCGGGGGTGGCCGGGACCGGCCGGGACCAGGAGTGATTCCTGATCCCGTCAAGGGTCTGGGCCGTCAGGTTGAGCCGCTCGAGCACCACGTCGGCACCCCAGACAGCATGGTCGTACCCGCCGGGCAGAAAGCTGCTGAAGGCGTCCTCGCTCGCATGGCCGCCAGGGCCGTGACCGCAGTCGTGGCCCAGTGCGATGGCCTCGGTCAGCGCTACGTTCAACCCGGTCGCCCGGGCGACGCTCGTGGCGACCTGGGCGACTTCCAGCGCGTGGGTCAGGCGGGTGCGCTGGTGATCAGCCGGGAACACGAACACCTGAGTCTTGCCGGCCAGGCGGCGAAAGGCCGGGCTGTGCAGGATCCGGTCGCGATCCCGCTCGAAGCAGGTCCGCTCGGCATCCGGCTCCTCCTGCGCGGCCCGGTGCCCGGCACCTCGCGCCCGGGTGGCACCAGGTGCCAACCGGATCTCCTCGAGCTCCTCGCGGGCCGCCCGACCCCGCCGTACGACAGGGGTGATGCCGGGCGGCCGGCCGCTGTGTGCGGTGACCAGCTCGCCGGCCGAAGCGCCGCTGGTCAACGTGCCGCCCATGGTGGCCGCCCAGGCACGCCCCCGGTCCGTCTGCGTCATGACCTCAGTCTGCGCGACCGGTCTGACAGAACGCGCCCGCGGTCGCGCTCGTACCCCGCCAGAGCCCGTGATCACCTTGGTGGGCGCAGTGGGTCGGGGTTGCCCCGGGGGCCCTCAGGGGCGGCCTTCGCGGGCGCGCTTGGCCCGGGAGAGGGCCTTCCACGTGCGACTCTCCTGCGCGCGCAGCCGCGCATCACCGCGCCGGGCCTGGAAGGCCAGCTCGCGCTGGAGCGCGCGCCAGGAGTCGACGCGGTCCGGTCCGAGGTCGCCTGCCGTGATGCTGGCCAGTACCGCGCAGCCGGGTTCGCCGACGTGTGCGCAATCGGCGAACCGGCACGCCGCTGCCAGGTCCTCAACATCGGAGAAGGCTCGCGACAACCCCTCCCCCGAACCCGAGCTCGAACCAGAGCCCGAGCCCGAGCCCGAGCGTGAGCCCGAGCCCGAGCCCGAGCGGGCGCCGGCGCCGGCGCCGGCGCCGGACAGTGCTACTTCCCGCAACCCCGGCGTGTCGATGACCACGCCGCCGGTCGGCAGGATGAGCAGCTCGCGGTGGGTGGTGGTGTGCCGGCCCTTGCCGTCGACCTGGCGCAGATCACCGGTCGCCATGACCGATTCCCCGAGCAGGGCGTTGACGACGGTCGACTTGCCTGCACCGGACGCGCCGAGCAGGACCCCGGTGGCGCCGTCCCCGACGTACGGCATGAGGGTGTGTACGTCGCCGAGGGCAGCACAGACGGTGACGACGTCGGCGCCGGGCGCGTGCGGCTGGACTGCGCGCACGGCCTGGTCGACGTCCGGGCACAGGTCGGCCTTGGTGAGTACGACCACCGGCGTGGCGCCGCTGTCCCAGGACAGGGTCAGCAACCGCTCGAGCCGGCGCAGCGCCAGCGGGCCGGCCAGGCCCACGCAGATCAAGACGATGTCGATGTTGGCCGCCAGCGGCTGAGCGGTGCCGTGGCCACCCTTGGCGCCCCGGGACAGCAGGGACCGGCGGGGCAGCACACCGGCGACGGCGCAGCCGACGAGCTCGAGCCAGTCGCCGACGGTCGGGGCGTCGAGCGGGTCGGGGGGTGCGGGCAGCACAGGCACCCGCGCCGGGCCGGTCGGGGTCAGGACGTCGTACGCCGAACGGTCGACCCTGGTCAGCAGCGCGGGGGTCTGGCCGTCGGACACAGCAGGGAACAGCAACGCAGAAGCCTTCCGGCAGGAGGGCGGCCCTGCGTCAGACGGAGGGCGCCCCTGAGGTGGAGCAGGGGTGCGCGACGGGGACGGTCATGGCGCACCTCCTCAGCAACCGGGCGGGATCCGTGCAGGCTAGGGGGATCGGCAGCTCCGGGCCACCGGTTTTCCGCGGTCGGCAGCCTCAGACGGCGCTGGGGCCGGCCTCGCTGCTGGCGTGAAACACCCGGTAGTAGAGGTAGGCCGCGGTTTCGCGTGCGACGTAGCGGATCTCGACGCCGCGAGTGGCGTTGGCCGGACCGCTGTGGTCCGGGCTCGTGACGGCGTCGAGGCCGAGGTCGCCTGCCATCCGCCGGGACCGCAGGCTGTGCCACGGGTCGGTCACCAGGACGGCGCTGTGCCAGTGCTGCTGTGCGTACTCCACCTGCAGGGCCCGCAGGCTCTGCAGGGTGTCGCGGCCCACCCCGACCTCGACGGTCCGCACGCCGCGCTCGGACAGGTAGCGCGCACCGGCGTGCGCCTCGGTGAAGCGGTCGCCGGGAGCGCCGCCGCCGAGGGTGACGACGCGTGGGGCGACGCCGGCGTCGTACAGCTGCTTGGCGTGGTCCAGCCGGGCCTGGAAGACCTTGCTCGGCCGCCCGTCGAACTGCGAGGCGCCCAGGACGACGATCGCGTCGCTGCGCGGCCGGTCGTCCTGCCGCGCGACCCACCAGACCCGCGCTGCAGTGCCGAAGACGACGGCCAAAACCGTCAGGACGACAGCGGCGAGCAGGCGGCGCACCGTCTTGGAGAACAGCAGCAGCAACACCTACGCGGGGCCCAGCGCGGCCCTGCCGGCCTCGAGCCGAGCCACGGGCACCCGGAACGGCGAGCAGGAGACGTAGTTCAGGCCCACCTCGTGGAAGAAGTGCACGGACTCGGGGTCGCCGCCATGCTCGCCGCAGACCCCGACCTTGAGCTCGGGCTTGGCCTTTCGGCCCTCCTCGACGGCCAAGCGCACCAGTCGGCCGACGCCGTCCCGGTCGAGCGTCTCGAACGGGCTGACGCCGAAGATGCCGAGGTCGAGGTAGCGCGCGAAGAAGCTGGCCTCGACGTCGTCCCTGGAGAAGCCCCAGCTCATCTGGGTGAGGTCGTTGGTGCCGAAGGAGAAGAAGTCGGCCGACTCCGCGATCTGCCCGGAGGTCAGCGCCGCCCTGGGTACCTCGATCATGGTGCCGATCAGAGCCTGGACCCCGACGTCGGCCAGGATCTGCTCGGCCTCCTCGCGGACGACCTCGAGCTCCTGCACGGCGCCGACCAGCGGCACCATGACCTCCGGGCGGGGGTCGAGCCCGGCGTCGAGGAGCTCCTTGGCCGCCTGGGCCAGCGCACGGACCTGCATGCCGAACAGCCCGGGGATGACGAGCCCGAGGCGCACCCCGCGCAGGCCGATCATCGGGTTGCTCTCGTGCAGCCGGTGCACGGCCTCGTGCAGCACCACCCGCTTCGCGTCAGGTGTCTCACCGCGCTCCTCGGCCACGGCCAGCTCGACGCTCAGCTCGACGATGTCGGGGAGGAACTCGTGCAGCGGCGGGTCGAGCAGCCGCACCGTGACGGGCAGCCCGTCCATAGCGCGCAGGATTCCCGAGAAGTCCTCACGCTGCAGCGGAAGCAACGCATCCAGTGCGGCCGCCTGCTCGTCGCCGCCCTGCGCGAGGACGAGGTCCTCGACCAGTTGGCGGCGGTCCCCGAGGAACATGTGCTCGGTACGGCATAGCCCGATGCCCTCGGCCCCGAACCGGCGGGAGCGCTCGGCGTCCTCCTGCGTGTCGGCGTTGGCGCGGACCCCCAGACGACGGGCGGCATCGGCGTGACCGATGACCCGGTGGATCGCCTGGACGAGGTCGTCGCCGTCCTCGGCCGCGAGGCTACCCTCGAAGTACTCCACCGCCGGGCTCGGCCGGACGGCCACCTCGCCGAGGTAGACGACGCCGCTGGTCCCGTCGATGGACAGCACGTCGCCCTCGCGCACCACGGTGCCGTCGGGGGCCGTGATCGTGCGCTCCACCAGGTCGACCGCGAGGTCCTCCGCCCCGCAGACGCACGTCTTGCCCATACCCCGGGCAACGACCGCGGCATGGCTCGTCTTGCCGCCGCGGCTGGTGAGGATCCCCTGTGCGGCGATCATGCCGGACAGGTCGTCGGGCGTGGTCTCGCGCCGTACGAGCACGACGTCCTCGCCCCTGGCCGCCCAGGCCACGGCGGTCTCGCTGTCGAAGACCGCCTTACCGACGGCCGCGCCCGGTGAGGCGCCCATGCCTTTGCCGAGCAGCACCCGGTCGTCGTCCTGCTCATCGGCGGCCGCGAAGGCGGGGAACATCAGCCTCACCAGCTGCGCGCCAGTCACCCGCTGCAGCGCCTCATCCATGTCGATGAGGCCCTCGTCGACGAGCTGCGTCGCGATCCGGAACGCCGCCCCCGCCGTGCGCTTGCCCACCCGAGTCTGCAGCATCCACAGCTTGCCGCGCTCGATGGTGAACTCGATGTCGCACAGGTCCAGGTAGTGCCCCTCCAGCGTGGCCATGATGGCCAGCAGCGCGTCGTACGACGCCTTGTCCAGACCCTCGAGGTCCTCCAGCGGCAGCGTGTTGCGGACGCCGGCGACCACGTCCTCGCCCTGGGCGTTCTGCAGGTAGTCGCCGTAGACGCCCTGGGCGCCGCTGCCCGGGTCGCGGGTGAAGGCGACCCCCGTCCCGGAGTCCATGCCGATGTTGCCGAAGACCATCGAGCAGACGTTGACCGCCGTACCGAGGTCGGCGGGGATGCGCTCCTGGCGCCGGTAGAGCTTGGCGCGGTCGCCGTTCCAGGAGTCGAACACCGCCTCGGTGGCCAGGTCCATCTGCGCGCGCGGCTCCTGCGGGAAGGGCGCCCCGGTGCTGTCCTGCACGATCTGCTGGAACTGCGCGACCAGCGCCTGCAGGTCGTGCTCGTCGAGCTCGAGGTCGGTCTTGGCGCCCTTGGCCTTCTTCGCCTCGTCCAGGGCGTGCTCGAACTGCTCGCCGTCCACGCCGAGCACGGTCTTGCCGAACATCTGCACCAGGCGCCGGTAGGAGTCCCAGGCGAAGCGGGCGCTGCCCGACTGCTTGGTCAGCCCGGCGACGCTCTCGTCGTTGAGGCCGATGTTGAGGACCGTGTCCATCATCCCCGGCATGGAGAACTTCGCGCCTGACCGGACGCTGACCAGCAGCGGATCGACGGCGTCGCCGAGCCGCTTGCCCATCCGCACCTCGAGCACCTCGAGGTGGCCGCTGACCTCCTCGGCCAGCTCCGCGGGCACCGTGCCGCTGTCGAGGTAAGCCTGACACGCCTGCGTGGTGATCGTGAACCCGGGCGGTACAGGCAGGCCGAGGTTGGTCATCTCGGCGAGGTTCGCGCCCTTGCCGCCCAGGAGGTCCTTCATGTCCCGCCCACCCTCGGCGAAGTCGTACACGTACTTCGTCATGGCGACTCCTTCGACGGGCCCGGGTCAGGGCTGCGCAACGCTACCGGGCCGGTTGCAGGTTCGCGACGTCCCGGCAGCGGGTTGGCTCCGCCCGGTCTACAGGGGGCCGAGCGCCTCGACCAGCCGGCGCTCGACCTGCTCGAGCGGGATGCGCTCCTGCTCCATCGTGTCCCGGGAGCGGACCGTCACCGCGTCGTCCTTGAGCGTCTCGAAGTCCACCGTGATGCAGTACGGGGTCCCGACCTCGTCCTGGCGCCGGTAGCGCCGGCCGATGGCGCCCGCATCGTCGAAGTCCGTGGGGAAGCGCTGGCGCAGTGCGGCCGCGAGGTTGCGGGCCACCGGTGACAGGTCGGCGTTGCGCGACAGCGGCAGCACAGCCGCCTTGAGCGGCGCCAGGCGAGGGTCGAGCTTGAGCACGACGCGCTTGTCCATGCCGCCCTTGGCGTTCGGCGCCTCGTCCTCGCGGTAGGCGTCGAGCAGGAACACCAGCGTGGACCGGTCGACCCCGACCGCGGGCTCGATGACGTACGGCGTCCACCGCTCGCCGGCCTCCTGGTCGAAGTAGGTCAGGTCGGTACCGCTGGCCTTGCTGTGGACGGACAGGTCGTAGTCGAAGCGGTTCGCGATGCCCTCGAGCTCGCCCCACTCGGTGCCGACGAAGTCGAACTTGTACTCGATGTCGACCGTGCGCTTGGAATAGTGGCTGAGCTTGTCCTTGGGATGCTCGAACAGCCGCAGGTGCTCCGGCTGCACCCCGAGGTCGGTGAACCAGCGCAGCCGCTCCTCGATCCAGTACTCGTGCCACTGCGCGTCCTCGCCCGGCTTGACGAAGAACTCCATCTCCATCTGCTCGAACTCGCGCGTCCGGAAGATGAAGTTGCCAGGCGTGATCTCGTTGCGGAAGCTCTTGCCGATCTGGCCGATCCCGAACGGCGGCTTGCGGCGCGAGCTCTGCTGCACGTTGAGGTAGTTGATGAAGATGCCCTGCGCGGTCTCCGGCCGCAGGTAGGCCAGACCGCTGTCGTCCTCCACCACGCCGAGGTGGGTCCGGAGCAGGCCGTTGAACATGCGCGGTGGAGTGAACGTCCCCCGGTTGCCGCAGCTGGGGCAGGCCAGCTCGGCGAGCGCCTTGCCGGACTGCTCCTCGAGATGATCCGCCCGGAAGCGCTTGTGGCACGAGGTGCACTCGGTCAGCGGGTCGCTGAAGGTCGCGACGTGCCCGCTGGCCTCCCACACCTCGCGGGCGAGGATGACGCTGGAGTCGAGCCCAACGACGTCGTCGCGTCCCTGCACCATCGACAGCCACCACTGCCGCTTCACGTTGTTCTTCAGCTCCACACCCAGTGGGCCGTAGTCCCACGACGCGCGCAGGCCGCCGTAGATCTCGCTGGAGGGAAAGACCAGACCCCGCCGCTTGCAGAGGTTGACGATCGTGTCCATGCGGTCGGGCTTCTTGGCGGCTTTGCCTGACATGTGGCGGTACTCCAGTCCAGCGGGCGAGCGGCCCAACCTACCGTTCCTGCCGGTACGCGATGCTGCGCCCATGGCTTCGACGCCGCCGCTCGGCGGACCCGCTCCCGACATCGACCTACCTGGATGGGCGCACGACGCGACCTCGCGCTTCCGGCTCAGCGAGCAGCGTGGGCACGCCGTCGCACTGGCCTTCTACCCCGGGGACGACACCCCCGTATGCACCCGCCAGATGTGCTCCTACTCCGACGGTCTGGACCTGCTCACCGGACTCGGTGCGGTGGTCTGGGGGATCAGCGCCCAGGACCTGGACTCCCACGAGCGCTTCGCGACCAGGCGAGGGATCACCTTCCCGCTGCTGGCCGACACCGGGAAGACCGCCAGCACGGCGTACGGCGTCGGGGGCCGGCTGCTGGCCAAGCGCGCGGTGTTCGTGGTCGACGCACAGGGCATCCTTCGCTGGTCGCACGTCAGCACGCTCGGGCTGACCTACCAGGACAGCGACACCCTCGCCGAGGTGCTTCGCGGGCTGCAGGGCGCACCGGCCTGACGGGTCACAGGTCCGTGGCGACAGCCGGTGCGCTCGACTCCCCCACACCCGCTCGCGCCGCGTCGGCGGCTCGGCTCGACGGGTTGCTCGCCTCATCGGAGTGCAGCACCTCGAACGCGCTCGGCTCGTCCCGGCCCAGCGAGAGCAGCGGGGCGGCCTCGACCTTCACCTCGTACGCCGACAGGCTGCGGCGGTAGGCCCCGACGCCCTCCCACTCGGTGGTCAGCACCCACGCCGTCGGGTCGTCGGCGGCGCGCCCCACGCGCCCGCGGACGTAGCCGGGGCGGGCGGCGAATGCGGCCAGGGCAGCCGCGGCCCGCGGCAGGAAGGCCGGGCCCTGCGCCTCCGGGACGTCGAACCGCGTGACCACCAGCACGGGTGCAAGGGTAGTGGCCATGTCCGACCTGCGCCGCGCCGTCGAGCTGCGCAGCGGGCCGCTCCTGGTGATCATGGC
>JAABUJ010005172.1_pt1 | contig 13193 bp, 7 predicted proteins | sample 5559131 | NCBI WGS metagenome assembly JAABUJ01 (sample SAMN10711875, study PRJNA513366) | rock metagenome | isolation source: Antarctica rocks | place: Antarctica: Victoria Land, Mt New Zealand nord | collected 2016-01-07
CGGCCGGCCGGTCCGACTCCCATCGGGCCGGCCGGCCGTGTTCCTGCCGGCTGTCCTGGCAGATCTCGTGGTGTCCCGCCCCGTTCGACCATGGAGGAGAAGCAGATGTTCCTGCTCAACAGATCAAGACTGACTGCGGCCGGCGTGTCGCTCGCCCTGGTGGCCGGCACGCTGAGCCTGACCGTGCTGACCGGTGTCGCATTACCCACCGTAGCCAACGCGGCCATTCCGGCCGCGCCGGCCGGGTTCACCACGACCTGGAGTGACGATTTCAGCGGGGCGGCCAACACCGGCGTGCCCACCAGCACGTGGAAGTACGACACCGGCGCCGGATCTACCTTCGGCACCGGCGAGATCGAGACCATGACCAACAGCACCGCCAACGTCTATGAGGACGGCAGCGGTCACCTGGTCCTCAAGGCGCTGCACGCCGGCACCGACCCCAACTCGGGGTGGACCTCCGGCCGCATCGAGACGCAGTCAGCGACGTTCGGTGCCCCGGCCGGCGGGATCGTCCGGATGGAGTCGTCGATCCAGCAACCCAACCTGACCACGGCCAACGGTGCCGGTTACTGGCCGGCGTTCTGGATGCTCGGCTCGGGTCTTCGCTCCGGCGGCTCGTGGCCCAGCATCGGCGAGGTGGATATCCTCGAAGACATCAACGCACGCAGCTCGGTGTTCGGCACCTTGCACTGCGGGTCCAATCCCGGCGGCCCCTGCAACGAGTCGACCGGCATCGGCAGCGGTGAGCATGCTTGTGCGGGCTGCCAAACCGGGTATCACGACTACGCCGTGGAGATCGACCGCTCCACCGCACCTGAGCAGATCCGCTACTACCTCGACGGAACCAACTACTTCACCGTCAAGGCCAGCCAGGTCGACGCCACCACCTGGTCCAATGCGGTCGATCACCCGTTCTTCATCATCTACGACCTCGCGATGGGCGGCGGTTTCCCGTCCGCGTTCGGTGGCGGCCCGAACGCCGCGACCATTTCCGGCGGCCAGATGAACATCGACTGGGTCGCCGTCTACAACAAGGCGCCAGGCACGCAGGGAGGCACCACCACCACGACTGGTCCGCCAGCCGGCGGCAACATCGCACAGGGCAAGCCGACCACGGCGTCTTCCACGGAAAATGGTGGAACGCCGGCCTCGGCGGCGACTGACGGTGATTCCGGCACGCGCTGGTCGAGCGCTTTCGCCGACCCGCAGTGGCTCCAGGTCGATCTGGGCAAGTCGTACAACATCTCCCAGGTCAGCCTGAACTGGGAGGCGGCCTACGCCAGCCAATACCAGATCCAGACCTCTGACGACGGGTCCAATTGGACGCCGATCTACCAGAGCACCACGAGCACCGGAGGCAAGCAGACGCTCAGTGTCTCCGGCTCCGGTCGATACGTCCGGATGTACGGCACCGGGCGGGCAACTCCGTACGGCTACTCGTTGTGGGATTTCGCCGTCGCCGGAACCCCCCGGGTGACCACGCCGGTCTTGTTGTCGCAGGGCAAGCCGACCACGGCGTCCTCCACGGAGAATGGTGGAACGCCGGCCTCGGCAGCGACTGACGGTAATTCCGGCACGCGCTGGTCGAGCGCTTTCGCCGACCCGCAGTGGCTCCAGGTCGATCTGGGCAAGTCGTACAACATCTCCCAGGTCAGCCTGAACTGGGAGGCGGCCTACGCCAGCCAATACCAGATCCAGACCTCTGACGACGGGTCCAATTGGACGCCGATCTACCAGAGCACCACGAGCACCGGAGGCAAGCAGACGCTCAGTGTCTCCGGCTCCGGTCGATACGTCCGGATGTACGGCACCGGGCGGGCAACTCCGTACGGCTACTCGTTGTGGGATTTCGCCGTCGCCGGAACCTGACCGTGCCCGTCCTGCTGTCCGGATGGCAGCCGGCCACCGTGGCCTGAACCGGGCCGAATCCTATTTCCAGGGAACGGAATTGTTGCCGATTCCGGTCAGGGGTCCGGCCAGTCGATGATGGTCGGGCTCGACGGTGGTGAGGGCGCATACCCCGCTCTGCAGTTCTGAGGTGGGCCCGACGATGGTGACTCTGAGTCGGCCCGCCGCAGTGGGGTCGGACATGCCGGTGAGTTGCCGGATCACCGTGGTGCAGGTGGAGTCCAGTTCGGACGGTGTGGCCGTGGCGATGTTGAAAGCGAAAAGCTCGGCCTGGTGCGGGGTGTGGCAGTCGACGGGAGCAGCGCGAGTCAGTTCGAGGGTCGTCACGCAGTAGGCCAGCTGTTCCGGTGGGGCGGTCGTGGGCCGGTAGATGCCGTTGAGTGACTGGTTGAACATTGCCGTCTGCCCGTCCACATCGTCGATGTATCCGATGCATGCGAGCCACTTCTGGCCCATCGACCGCTGGAGGTCGGTGGGCCCGGCGACGAACACACCGACAGAACTGAACAGGCGCCAGTAGTGGAAGAGAGGGTGGCTCGGCTGATCGACGTAACCATCGAGTTCGCCGTGACAACGGTCGAGGTTCTTGTCCTGCACGCCGTCCAACGTCGCCGATCGCTCGACGGAGACCTGGCCGGCTGGGAGAACGGCGATGACTTCGCCATAACGGCCGGAACGGCACGGGGCCAGGACCACCGGCGCGTAGGACCACTCGCCGGTTCGGTCATTCCGGGTCATCTGCGGGGTCAGATTGTTCGACTTGAGCAAGCACTGTCCCACGGACGGGGGACCGGCCACCGGTGCTATCGCGGCCGCGCCCGGTATTGCCCGGCTCCGAAGGTTGGGTATCACCGCTGCAGCCACCAGAGCCACGACCAGCAGAATCAAGCCGGCCCAGCGGCGTTCCAGCCGAAGCAGCGCCGAAGAACGCCCCATTCGTGGCCCCTTCTGCGGTTGTCGGACGTGGTGGCTCGACGGGTTCGCGGCGAGCGATGGGATCGGCGGCGCCGATCCTGTTCCGCGCCGGCCTCCCAGGACGGTCGCGGTGCTGTAGATATTGTCCAGGGTGGATCGCCCTACTGCACAGGCCATGACCTCGCCGGCGCAGTCCCCGGATCTGCCGAGGAGCGTGTGTCGATCTCTCGAACCCGCGGGCGACAACCGCCGCTACGACACTCGTCGCATGGTCGATCTCGTCATCGCTGGACACGGCGCCGCGGATTGCCTGGAGTAAGATGCTATCAGTATGAAAATTCCTCAGCGTACCGATAGTTCATCCCTGTCAAGCTCGCACTGCCTGAAAGAAGATCGATGAATCGACGCCAAATACTGCTCGCGGCTCGAACGTTGGAAACCCACCCCGACCTGCCCAACCCGGAAAGTCTGCAAGCCGACTTGATGTATCTGACGAAGCTGATGTTGGCGGCTGAGAATTTGCGGTGGCGACGACGTCGAGTGATCCGTGAACTCGCCCGGGTGGAAGCGCACGTCATCAACCAACTTCGGGACGACGACCAGGCTCGCCCGATGGCTCGACGACGTCAGCGCAGACTATTTTCACGGCAACAAGCGTCGCTCCGAAGCCACAGCAATAGCAGGCCCTGAAAGCGGAATTCCTGCTGGCAGGTAGATCGAGACCCTGACATGGACGCTTCGGCTCAGTGACAAATGCGGCCGGCGATGGTGTACATACTGTGAAATGACAACTGTGTCGATCAGGGGACGGAATTGCCCAGAATTCGGTTTCGGTGAACGTTTTCCTCCATTTCTCGATTTCGTACGGGCCGAATCGGAGTGGACTGATCTCGGATTGGCTGACCACTGTTCGACCCGCCGCGCGCCGTTCGATGTAGTTCTCGATCGCGCGCGGGGCTTCAGGTGCGGCTACGGCGGGCGCACGCTTTGGCCGCGGCCTCCTCGACGATGTTCCGGGCCACCTCGAGGAGTTTCATGTGCCCGTGTTGGCTGAGCTTCCGGAGTGTGTCGAACGCTTCCTGGGCAGTGTCGCCATTACGACTGCGCAGAATGCCGATGGCCTGGTCGATGATCGGGCGAGACTGCAACGCAGCCTCCAGCTGCGTCGCGAGCCGCTGACTCTGGGCGAGGATCTGCGCGTTGAGCACCGAGATCGCCGCAGGCACCGCGAACATCTCACCCACCTCCTCGGCGTGGTCGTCGAAGGCGTCATGGGCGTGGGCATAGACGTTCATCGCGCCGAGCACTCCGCCCGGAGTGCGCAGGGGCACCGACAGCACGCTGTGTACTCCCAACCGGCCTGCTCGTGGCCCGAAGCGCGGCCATCGGGGATCGCCGCCCAGCGACCCGGACCGCATCGTTCGTCCTTCCGCGGCAGCGCTGATGCACGGGCCCTGTCCGATGCCGTACTGGTCGCTGCTCGTTTCGTCGCCGGCACCATCGGGTTGGTTCATCTGGTGGGTCTCCTCGAGGGCAGCTCACCGCTGTGAGCCACCACGTTACAGCCCGATATCGCGGCTTCAGCTGATGTTCGGGCCTTGGTGGGTCATGTCCCGGTGCGGACGGATTCGGCGCGGCCCGGCAGCAGCCGCTGGTTCTCGAGGCAATCCTTGACCTGTCGGATGCCGCCGTCCGGTGCTCGCGCAGTCCGCACGACTCGCGCGTCATTCCCGCCAAGGGAGCCGTTCTGACCAGCGATTTCCGGTACGTTCCTGGAGGTAACCGCGCAGCCATGCGGGGAGCGCCGGTCGTCTCGAGGAGTGAACACGGATGCAAGGTCGACGACGCCGGGCTGCTGCGGTGGTTGCGAACGGCGCACCGGCGGATGGCGTAGGGGAAGCGGTGGGTCGATGACCAGTGGGGGAGAGTTGTTCGCCGCGGTGCTGAACGCTGCGACGGAGCAGTCGATCATCGGGCTCGGTGTCGACGGTGTGATCACCGTGTTCAACACCGGCGCGGAGAAGATGTTGGGCTACCCGGCGGCGGAAATGGTCGGGTTGACGAGCCCGCCGATGCTGCACGACCCGGCGGAGGTGCAGGCCCGCGCCAACGAGCTCGGTGTCGACGCCGACTTCCGGGCGATCATCGGCCGGGCCGCTTTCGGTGAGCCTGAAACGCGGCAATGGACTTACCTGACCAAGGACGGTCGGCGGCTGCAGGCGATGCTCACCACCACCGCGATGCGCGATCCTGCCGGCACGATCAATGGGTTCATCAAAGTTGGCACGGACATCACCGCCAGGGTGGCGGCCGAAGAAGCCTTGCAGGCCAGCGAAGCGTTGTTCGAGGGCGTCTTCGACCACGCACCGATGGGGATCGTGCTCGCCGACGCCGCCGACTCCGTTGTAGGTCGGATCCTGCGAGTGAATCCGGCACTGTGCAAGATCACCGGATACACCCGAGATCAACTGTTGGGGATGACAGTTGCCGACCTCACCCACGTCGATCATCGCGCCCTGCATCGTGAAGCGTTCGAGGCATTGTCCTACGGCGACTCCCTGTTGCTGGATATCGAACGCAGGTGGATCCACGCCGACGGACATGACATCTGGGTGCAGGCCAGCATCGCCCCGGTACGCCACGACGGTAAGCTGCTGGTCGTAGGAATGGTCGAGAACATCAGCGCCCGCAAGGAGGCCGAGCAGCGGCTGCAGCATCTGGCGCTGCACGACGCGCTGACTTCGCTGCCCAACCGGACTTTGTTGCTCGACCGGCTGGAGCATGCGCTGGCTGCGGCGCACCGTTCGCACCAGCGCGTGGCCGTGCACTTCGTCGACCTCGACGGGTTCAAGTCGGTGAATGACGATGCTGGGCACCTCGCCGGCGACGAGGTGCTGTTGATGGTCGCCCAGCGACTGCGGGACAGCGTGCGCCCCGGTGACACCGTCGCTCGGATGGGCGGTGATGAGTTCGTGGTGCTCTGCCCGGATTTCGCCGACGATACGGCCCCAACCGTCCTGGCGGGTCGGTTGCTCGCCGTGTTGTCCGAGCCGTACCGGCGCGAGAAGGCCGTGCATCACCTCAGCGCCAGCATCGGCGTCGCGGTGTCCGATCCCAGCAGCGGTGCGGAGCGGCTCCTGCGGGACGCCGACGACGCTATGTACATCGCGAAGGACAACGGCAAGAACCAGGTCCACCGGCACAACTCGAAAGACCCCGCTGCGCTGTCCAGGACCGCCCGGGCCGTCCGGCACCTCAACCTGGAGGCCGAGCTCCGCACCGCGCTGGAACGAGATCAGTTGGTCATGCACGCCCAGCCGATCCTCGACCTCACCACCAGGGAAATCATCGCGGTCGAGACCCTGATCCGCTGGAACCACCCCGCCCGCGGGGTATTGGCGCCCGCCGAATTTCTCGACGTGGTCGAAAACGGTCCGCTCATGACGCCCATCGGGCGACGAGTGCTGAACGAATCCTGCCGGATCGCCGCGAACCTGCCACCGCACGGCCGCGCCACGGCGCCACCGGCGGTGTACATCAACATTTCCGGTCGACAACTGGAAACCGGGAACCTCCGCGACGATGTCCTGCACGCCTTGCGGGTGTCGAACCTGCCGGCGTCCAGGCTTGTCCTGGAGATCACCGAAACCACCACTCCGCTCCTGGCAGGCTCCCTCGTGGACGACATCCAGGAGCTGCGTCAGCGCGGTGTCCGCTTCGCCATCGACGACCTCGGCACCGGCTACAGCAGCCTCACCCGGCTCACCGAACTGCCCGTCGACATCCTCAAGATCGACCGCAGTTTCACGGCGCAGATCGGCCGCAGCCCGACCGTCGACGCGGTCGTCAAAGCGATTCTGTCCATCGCCGAGACGCTGCAGTTCACCGTCGTTGCCGAGGGTGTCGAAACCACCGACCAGGAGCAACAACTCGAACGGCTCGGCTGTACCACAGTTCAGGGCTTCCTCTACAGCAGACCGCAAACCGAAACCGACCTGTACAAGACTTTTCGTCGCTGGACGGGGTGCTGGTAACGTCGCAGCCAGGCTGACAGCGCGGCGGTGACAATGCCACCTTGAGCTGAACATTTGCAGTCCGGGGCATTGCGATCCGGTCATCCCGGCCCGCGCCGGATCCTCGAGCTGGCACTCGGTCCAGAACCACAGACAAAGCCTCCGTCATGGAGCCGAGATACCGTGCACCTTGCGCGCATAGGTCCGGCGGGCGATGCTCGGCAGCACCAGCCGTGGGAGTGCCGGCACAGTGCGCAACATGGCTGACAGTACAACCGGATCACCCTCGTACATGAGCATGCCGAACAGCAACGGCACTTTGGTCTTGCGAAGCGCAGCCACGCCCGCCTCTCCGATCTCCCGCCATTCCTGTTCCGTCAGCCATGCGGCGGCCAGCGGTAACAGATCCCGTTCCTCGGCGTCCAGATGGGCTGCCAGCAAGCCGTACAGATGTTGCATCTCGCGGGCGAGGCGGTCCCGGATCTCGCCGTCGGCGCTCGTCCTCCAAGCAGCCAGGGCATCGTTGGTCACAGTCAGGGCGCAGTCGATCTGTGCGTGCTGTGACTCCATCTGCGCCATCAGAGCGCCCTGTACAGGTACCCGAGCGCTCAGCTTCGGCCACAGCAGCTCGTCCTCACCGGCGTGGTGATGATGCAGAACATCGTTGAGAAAGTGCAGATGTGCACCCACGACGCCGGCCCGCCTCACGTCACCAGGCGAGACCTTCCGGATCATCGCCGGGCTGAGCCGGAACTCGCGGAGCAGTGCGGTATGGACGACGATCATGTCCCGGATGTCAACCAGGGGCGGTTCAGATGCCTGGGCCGGGGGTGGCTCGGGTGCGGGGATCGTTCCGATCGGTGTCGCTGCGATACGTGGGACACGGGTCATCTTTCTACCTTCCGTTCTGGCGAGCAGGCTGTTGAGGGAGAAGCCTGAGTCACCGCCGACGAAGGCACCCTCCCAGCATTCTGGGGTTCCATCGCAGGGCCGGCGGTGGGACGCTGATCTTCACGAACTCTCGATGAAAAATCTGGACAGGCGGGGCCAGCATGGCCGGTGGAGGCTGATGCGGACGGAGTTGCTCCGCGCCCGCCTGTCCGCGCTGATAACCGAAAGCGCGACCAGCGAGGAATTCTCTGCGGCGGTCTGTGACCTCTTGGGTCAGGCAGTGCCGTTCGACTATGCCTGCCTGGCCACCACTGACCCATCGACCGGGCTGATCACCGGAGTGGTGAAGACGGACAGCGGCGATTCCGCGGACGAGGAATTCGCTCGCTACGAATTCGGCCTACCCGATGATTACCTTCTATTCGCGGACATGGCGCGGCGATCGGTTCCGGTCGCGGTGCTGCACACGGAAGCTAGTGGACAACCGGAGCGCAGCAGACGCTTTCGTGAATTCTTGCGCCCCCGCTTTTCTCATGGTCACGAATGGCGGGCTGTTTTTCGTGCCGGCGGACAGATGTGGGGAGCGGCCGGTCTGTACCGCTCGACCGGTCCCGGGGGTTCACCCAGACCGAAGCCGATCTGGTCGAGACCGTCTGCGAACTCGTTGCGGTCGGACTCCGCATCTCGCTGGTCAGGGGCACGTTGTCGATGCCGCCCTCGATCACGGGGCCGGCGGCGATCGTCGTCGGTGCGGACAACCAGCTTCGATCAGTGACGTCGGCGGCTCGGCAACGGATCGAGGAACTGGGGGGAATGCGTTGGAGCACCCTTCCGATGACGCTGACCGCGATGACGGCAGCAGCCCGTGCCTATCAGATCGGCAGTACGGTCGTGCCTCGGGCTCGCATCCGCACCCGCTCGGGAGATTGGTTGTTTGCTCACGCGGCAGCGCTCACGACCGCCAACGGGCATGCCGACGACGTGATCATCACGTTGGAGAACGCCGGTGCTCCCGAGATCGTGCCGTTGATCGTGGCGTCCTTCGGACTGACCAACCGGGAGGAGGACTTAGCGGCCCTGGTGCTCCAGGGTGTCGACACGGCCGGGATCTCGCAACGACTGCACCTCTCGCCGTACACGGTCCAGGACCACCTGAAGTCCGTCTTCGTCAAGGCGGGCGTCAACAGTCGTCGCGAATTGACCGCAAAGGTCTTTTTCGAGCAGTACGCGCCGAGGATCGGGTCCGCTCGAGGCCCGAGCGGATGGTCCGCCTGATGCGACCTGCTGGTGGCAGTTGGGGTTGCAACGGGTTCGAATCGTTCGTGGAATTCGCCCACACTTGAACCAGTTGTTGCCCGGTCGAAAGTCACCCGGCCTTGGCAGGCGCCTCTCATCCGGCGCACTCCATGCAGGTTCTGGTGGTTGGCCTGACCTCCAGTCGGGCAGATGTAATACGTTGTGAGCACTTTTTGCAGATGCCATACTGCCCGTTCGCGAGATCGGACAATGCGGTTTCCGCTTCGCGAATCTGATGAACTGCACGCATTTTTTGCCCTTCGAGCAATTGCAGAACTGAACTCAACGGGATCCCGTCGGGGTCGTGTTCGTCGTCATCGCCCCCGTTCGCGCGAACTGCTCTAGTGGTAGAAAGCTCTGATTCAATTGATTCGAGATGTTCAAGTAAACCGTTCAGCGTCAGTTGAAGTTTATCCCGCCAATAGTCGTCCGAAGTCTGGTTCGTCAATCTACTTCTACCGTTCTGCTCTTGATATGAGCTCGGTGGTTCAGGGTGCAGCGTCACGCATATCGTGCAGAGTTGGCCGATTGCTGGCTCAATCTCCCGGTGCCCTTCGTCTGTGGGTCGGTTTGGAATGTTTGGCGGTGTACATGGCGTGGTCGGCGGCGGCGATCAATTCGTTCGGGTCGCTGTATTCGGGTGCAATGGGGGGTGTGGCCGATGCTGACCGTGAGAGCCAGTGTGTCGCTACCGGGCAGGGTGATCGGCGCGGCCACCGCACGGGCCAGTCGGTCGGCCAGTTCCCCGGCACCGGCGGAGGTCAAATCGTCGGTGACGATCAGGAACTCGTCGCCGCCCAGCCGGACCACCATGTCGCCCAGACGGACCGCGGCGGCCAGCCGGGCGGCGACGACGGTCAGGGCCTGATCGCCGATCAGGTGCCCGTGTTGGTCGTTGACGTCCTTGAACCCGTCGAGGTCCACGAACAGCACCGCACCGGGCCGGCCGGTGCGGACGGCGGTGCTGATGGCCTGCTGCAGCCGGCCGGTCAATTCGGTTCGGTTGGGCAGGTCGGTGAGCGGGTCGTGGCTGGCCCGGTGGAAAAGGTTCTGCTGCTGGGCGCGGCGTTCGGTGATGTCCTGGACCTGCCCGATCGCGTACTGGGCGGACCCGTCGGGTGAGCCGGCATAGGCGACGGTCACCGCCACCCAGACCGGGGTGCCGTCACCTTTGAGGTACCGCTTGTCCCGCTGATAGCTCTGCTGCGAACCGGCGAACAGCGCGCGAAGGTGCTGTTCGTCTTCGTCCCGGTCCTCGGGATGGGTGAGCTCCTGCGCAGTCATCGTCAGGATCTCCTCGGCGCTGCGACCCACGATGTGGGCGAAGGCAGGGTTCACCCGCACATACCGGCCGTAGTTGCCCGGGGCCGTTGAAATCAGCGCCATTCCGGTGCCGGCCCCGTCGAACGCCCATCGGAACAGCTTCTCCCCGGCCCCGAGCCGCTCTGCCATCCTGGCGTTGTCGATGGCGATGCCGGCCTGCGCCGCCAGAATTTCCAGCAGTTCCCGCTGCCGCCTGCCGGGGCGGGTGCGGTTGACGGGCAGGTCCACCGACAGCACCCCGAGGAACTCGCCCTTCGGACTGCGCAGCGGCGCGTACAGCGCGTCCAGCGGGTGCCAGACCCGGCGCCAGCTGCGGCCGCTCCGCCGTCTCCCGTTGCCGGCGGTTCCCGGGATCCAGCCCCGCTGATCGGCGTTGGGTAACCGTTGGTGCGGCACGAACAGCAGGGTGCCCCACCGGTCTGCGACGTCGAACTCCTCGTCATAGACCCGCCGGGATCTCCGCAGACCCAACAGTTCACCCTTGGCGTCCTCGCTGCCGGCGACCGCGACGGTTTCCATCACCCCACCCGGGCGCAGAACACTGACCACGGCCACCCCGAACCCGGCGGAGGCAACCACAGCGTCGGTCACCGCCTGCACCGTGTTGTCCTCACCGGCGTTGCTGTGCACCCCGGTGATCACCTGATGCAACCCGTGGGCGGTCGGATTCCGGTACCACCGACGACCTGACATTCATCTCCCCACCCGGGCACCTATTCCCGCTCGTGCCAGTTTGTGCATACCGTTCCCCATTGCCGGTGCTGTTATTCCGCAGACGGCCCGTCGTGGTCCGATTTCACTCCGGCGGGGCAGCGGTTGACGAGGTCCGCAGTGGTGTGGCGGGTGAATGGATCCTGCAGTGAATGTGTTAACGTCCCGCCTCAATCGACCATTGATGCTCGATCGCCGCGTTCACTGATGCCCGGGGATGAGTATCCATAGCCTGGGAGACGGCATGAGACAACGAATTTGGCGGTCGGCGGTGGCTGCGGTCACTGCTGCCGTGCTCGTGATCGGAGTCGATCAGGCAGCACCGGCGGCGGCGCAGGTGGTCGCTGCCGGTACGTCGGTAACCATCGCGGGAGACCTCGGCCATTTGATCCCCGGGTGCGGTGATTGGCAGCCGGGTTGCACCGCCGCCCATCTTGCACAGCGACCCGACGGCGTCTTCTCGGGCACCTTCCAGTTGCCGGCCGGCAGTTACAACTACAAGGCCGCGTTGGACGACAGTTGGGCCGTCTCCTACGGCGCCGGCGGTGGAAGTGCCAACGTCCCCTTGAAAGTCCCGGCCGGGGGCGCTGCAGTGACGTTCTACTTCGATCCCACCTCGCACTGGTTGACCGACAATATCGGCAGTCACATCGTGACCGCGGTCGGCAATTTCCAGACCGCGCTGGGTTGCTCGAGCAACTCGGATCCGAATTGCTTGAAGTCTTGGCTGGAGGACCTGACCGGCAGCGGCGTCTACACGCTGAGCACCGGTGCCATCCCGGCCGGCAACTACACCGTTTCCGCAGCTGACGGGCTTGCCGCCGGCACCAACTACGGGGCGGGGGGAGCCGCCGGCGGTGCGGCGATCAATTTTACCGTGCCCTCCGGCGGCGGCGGCGCGACCACGACCTTCACCTACAGCGCCACCACACACGTGATCACGGTCAAGGCGGTGGCGTTGGTGCAGGGACCGCCGGTCTCCTTCGGCTCTCCGACCTCCCGGCGCGGGGATGTGTTGGCCAACTTGTTCGAGTGGAACTGGCATTCCGTGGCCACCGAATGCGTCAGGGTCCTCGGGCCCGCCGGATACGGCGGTGTCCAGGTGGCCCCGCCGCAGGATTCGTTGACCAAGACGGACGGTCCAGTGCATCCGTGGTGGGAGGTGTACCAGCCGATCGACTACAACCTGACCAGCCGAATGGGCAACGAAGCGCAGTTCAAGCAGATGGTCGCGACCTGCCGGAAGGCCGGAGTGAAAGTCTATGTGGACGCCGTGATCAACCATATGTCCGGCCAGGGAAACCTGTCCTATGGCGGCGTCACCTACTCCAAGTACAACTACCCGGGTCTGTACAACACCTCGAATTTTCATCACGTCCCGGCCGACTGCCCACAGCCAGATGGCACCATTCATGACTTCAACAACTATCTCGAGGTCACCAAATGCGAGTTGGTCGGCCTGGCCGACCTGCGTACCGACAGCAACTACGTGCGCAACCAGATCGCCGGATATCTGAACAAGCTACTGGGCTACGGGGTTTCGGGTTTCCGAGTTGATGCTGCGAAACATATCGGGCAGGTCGACCTGGCCGCCATCGAGGCGAAACTGCGTAAGACGGTCGACGGCACCAACCCGTATGTTGCGCTCGAGGTACCCACCGGCGGGCCGGGTAAGCTGACGCCGCAAGCCTTCGAGGGCCAGGGCAGCTTGCTGGGCTTCGATTTCGCCGCGCAGATCCTGCAAACCTTCACCAGTGACATCACCGACCTCTCGGTGTTCGGTGAAGCGGCCGGATTGCTGCCCAGCAACAAGAGTTTGGCGTTCGTGGAAAACCACGACACCGAGCGGAACGGCTCCACGCTGAGCTACAAATCGGGCCCGACAAACACTCTGGCCACCGAGTTCATGCTGGCCTACGGCTACGGCAAACCAGAGGTGTACGCCAGCTTCACCTGGAGCACCTCCGACGACTCGCCGCCGTCGAATGCCAAAGGGTATGTCAGCAACACCAACTGCGACACCGGTTGGGCCTGCACCGACCGCAGTATCGGCGTCGCCAATCTGGTCGACTTCCACAATTATGCGCAGGGGGCTCCCGTTGCCAACTGGTACGACGACAGTGTCAATCTGAT
>JAABUJ010005173.1_pt1 | contig 13192 bp, 13 predicted proteins | sample 5559131 | NCBI WGS metagenome assembly JAABUJ01 (sample SAMN10711875, study PRJNA513366) | rock metagenome | isolation source: Antarctica rocks | place: Antarctica: Victoria Land, Mt New Zealand nord | collected 2016-01-07
CATCGTCGGCTGCGGCCAGCCCGACCTGATCCCCATGTACGCAGCCGCGACCGCGTGCCGCTTCCCCATCTACGCGGACCCGACGCGCGCGCTGTACGACCGGCTCGGCATGACGCGCACGCTGGAGCTGGGCCCGCACCGTCCGGACTACATCAAGACGTCTCTCCTCACCGGCGCGGTCAAGAGCGTGTGTCAGGGCGTGATGAGCGGGCGGGGTGCGCTGAAAGGCGGCGATTTCAAGCAGGTCGGGGGCGAGTTTTGGTTCGTCGATGGGGAGGTCAAGTGGTGTCATCGGATGCGCAATACGAGGGATCATGCGGAGGTGGAGGTTTTGAGGGGGTTGTTGGGGTTGGAGGGGTAGGGGGTGGGGTGTGGGGTGGTGGTGCTGGTGCTGGTGCTGTTGATGGGTCGATTCCCCGCTCTGGAGTTGAGGTTGGTTGGTTTCGGGGATGAGAGGAGGCAGCATGGGAGTTGGCGTTACTGTGTATATGATTTCCTCGCAACTTTCGGTCAGAATACCCCACTATGCGGACATCGACTCTGTGTCGCCATTACTTTGCATCACAGCTGTGGCTCTTTGGTTGTTCTCCAGATATATTCTCCTGCAATCTGTGTTCCGGCATGTGATGTGGCGTCAATCCGTCAAACATCTCCTAAATCGTCATCAAGTGACTAATGTTCAGTATGACATGTGTCGTGAGGTAATGACTATGGCCGTCGTTGCCCTGATGTTCGGCGAAAGCGTAGGGTTTGGAGAGATGGTCGTCGGCGCTTGCTTACAGTACCTATGTGTGCATCACGGGATTCGCAGCTGTATAGAGCAACACGGACTGATCTGAACAGACTGAATGAACTGTATCAATTAGAACTAAAATAAAGAACGAGGACTGCGCTGATCTGAAACGCTGCTATGACCTGAACCAGATATGTCGTGCGGGTATCCACGCCCCAGAAGAAGACGCTCGTAATTGCTAAAAGACTGAACCTCGTCTACCTCGAACTCTCGATGAACTTTCCCCGTTATGGCTCCAAAAAGTGTGGCTTACATGCACTCCTGCTTAGGGCTCGACGAATGAGTGACTTTTGCCCATGCCATTTGAGAACCCATGTTTTTGCGTGTTTATCGTTTCTGATCGTATATATTAGGAAATGAAGCAGAAGATCAAATCAAGCGTATGAATAGCGGTCTAAACTCATTAAAGAAAGCCCCCACAACCCCAAATCGCCAACCACCATTCGTCCAACTAACTTCATCGCATCGTGAGATCATAGCAAATAGGAGAGAGAAGTAGAAGCCAAAATCACAACATCGTATATGTAACGAGAGTCGTTCAAAGTAAGGAAAGCGCACATCGGACCCCAACTGCCAATCACCATTCGACCAACCAACAGTATACGCATCGTACCTGGCTAAGGTAGGTGACAGCAGGTAGAGCATCTCAGTAGATCATCATCTGGACATCCAGATCTCGACGTTCAGACAGCGTTCTCCGGAGTGTTCAGATTCAGGTAGTGGGTGAGTTCCTTCTGGCAATCCCAATCCGGGAAGACCATGACGTTGGCCTTCTCGGACATGTGACAAGGGTGCTGTAACGCGACGGTTTCCGCCTCCCTCAACCAGCTCTCCCAAGCTTCCGTCTCGGGCGCGACCTGTGCGACCTTGACCCAAGAAATGCTCTGCGTGATGGCAATCGATTTCCACAACGCCTCCGTGAAGCTGTCGTTGTGCTCGCCGTCAAGATACTCCTCCTGCTCGACCTTGAAGGAGGACAGGTCCCAGTGCCACTGGGGTGGGAGAGCGGCGACGGTCCAGTAGGCTGCGTTCAACACCAAGTAAGAGGCGGCAAAGCAGATTTGTAGCGTCTGAGAGGAGCTCGCGAGGAAGATGACGCCGAACATCAACATCAGGGTTCCGAAAAGGGAGGTCAGCCGGTATGTCTGCACGCCGACGTCGTAGATACACGCTTCCGGTGCCCAGTAGAGCTCGCGGGCAACGTCTTCGTGGCACTTGACGACGAGGAAGGCGCCTTGGGGGTACTCGATCACAACGTCTCCCGCTGGGACCTCTCGTTTAGACTTTCGTACCGTAAGCTTCAAGGACCACTTTGCGCCGAAGCCAATGACAGTCGACAGGAACGAGAGGAGCATGGTAGCTGTCAAGGCAGACCCATCGTTGTAGATGACCGAAAGGATAGTAAGTGCAATAGACATGGCACAGCCGAGGATGGCCAGCCCTGTCAATGGCCCGGTCTTGCGTGCGGTGACATTGGGTTTGGTCTTATCCTTTGTGATCCTCAGGCATCGGACGGAGTACGCAGGGAGACTGTTGCCGTTGTGCAGCAAGTGTGCGATGTGGTTGACATGATGCTTGTAGTTTCCCGAGTGAGCACCGACAGCCTTACCGACGACGTGACTGAGCCGATCTGGACGGGCTGGTTTGATGAGGGCTTGGGGAGCCGGCATCAAGCGTGGAAGAAAGATGAAGTTGCTGAGAGCTGCGACCGGAGCATTGACCAACACCGAACCCTCGCCTAAGATGGCGAGGAAGCCGACAATGTCGAGCTGAAGCTTATCGAGCGAAGGAAGAAAGTCCAACATTGCGAACGTGAGTGTAATTGTGATCCGGATTGTTCTGATATGATGATTGGAATTGTACTGATATGATTGAAGGAAGTAGAGTGAGTAAACTGCTGATGATGATTATTGAAGCTCGAGTAACATCATTATCTTAGAGATATTTGCTGCCTGATCAGAAAAATGTGTCGGCGGCCATGGGGGGCAGTGCCTCTCTTCTCCACCCAATGGGGCGAAGATGTGGCGTGCCTTCGAATGCTGGCACTGCAGCAGGCTGCCATTCATCACCCAGTAAGAACTTGGAGCCATGTCTCCCTTACCTAATAAGGCACTCTCGAGGCTCAAGAGCCACCGAGAGCACCAATTTTCCTGGCAAGGCTGGCAGATTAGTGGTCACGGTCTCTGGAGTCACAGTTCAAAGATTGAAGACCTTCTACGAAGTAGGTCGTTCGAATAGAGTTCCGTGAATGCACCAACTACCCAGCTAGCACGATATCACAATCAAGTAGTGCTCTAAGCGAGCGATTATCTCTTATTGGCAAGATGGCCGAGTGGTCTAAGGCGGGAGACTCAAGTTCTTACAACTTAACGATCGATAGAGCGTTAGCATTCTTCTGGAGCAATCCGCGGGGGTTCGAATCCCCCTCTTGTCATTTTTGTTATTTTAAATTGTTATTTTTTTGTTGAGATTTTACCTGGTAGTCAGGCATCAGGATTGAGACACTCTGACCTATGATGGTCATACTTTCTTTTGCGGGAGATTTGGCTCTGACATCATAAGTCTCCTGACAAGGCTGGGCTGTGGGCCGTGGGGTTTGGTCTAGTGATATCACGATTCCAGTCAACCTCCTTCACCTCCCTCTAGGCTTTCCGGCTTTCCGTTGAACTTGAGTTTTGCACAAGACTAATCACCAGCTCGGAATGAACGAGACCGCTACATCTGATACAAGCACCTGTGTGGCTCATGTCAAAGCACCTACCGTCCAGGCCTCAAAGTGGAGCCGTTCCCAATTCGAGCAGATTCTCTATCAGAGACTGTCCGCTGAAGCCTTTCCGGCACAGTTCATGACCATTGTCATCCACCGAGGAACGCTCATATATTGCTGCCTGTTGAAAGGCCCGAGATTTGAACTCCATGATGGCACAAGCGGCCGAGCTATCGAGGGTAGCATAGCCATTCTCAGACCGCAGCGTTTCCAGGCGACGATATCACAACAACTTCAGCCAGTCCGCTTCGGCGCCTGAACAGCGCAATGCAATGGAAGCCTAGGGACCGGCCTAACCCCGGGTACAGACATGGACAGGTCTCACGAACATGGCGGTTCGACCGGTCATGCCCTGGGCATCAGCATAGCCATTGCTTGGTTGGAATCAATTTGATCCAAAAACCGGGGAGGGTTCAAGGGCATCCGTGATCAGCCGGTGCGCGTCGACAAGGGCGATCAGACTCGAAGATCAGCATGGCCATCTTCACATGGCAGAGTCTCACTCTCGTGTCCTCCAGGCAACTCAATCAGCCTAATCTTGAGGAGTGACTGGACGGAGGATCGAACATCCGAGACTTGCGAGCACGCTTACCATCTCCCGGCTCACTTTCAGCCCAGGTGAAGCCAGAGGCTGTGACAGTATAGCTTGATTCTATGCGGAAATGTGTCTGAGCCCCTGGTGAGGCCCAGGGCTTCGAAATTTGAAATCGAGGCAGCAACGTCGAGCCCCCAACAACAGCTGCGCCCTGCAGCGATCTATGGGCAAATCTTGACACATACTCCATCAAATCTGGGCCATGCCTCTAGGCAACGTCTTTGCATCATGACAACTTCACACACTAATCTGAACCATGACAGCTTGTCAGCTTTAGCTTCTACCGCTGGTACACATAGCCGGTTGATATCTCAACAGCTGCCTGGACTGATGTTCTGTAGTACTACACTCTCTGTTCCCAAGTTCATTACTTCCTTAGCCCGAAAACCAATCCCAAGATCAACGCTAATATGCAAATGATAAGGGTCACAATGAACAACAGCCACCGCCTCAGCTTGTTGCGACTCTTTGCGTGCTCAATGGCGCCACCTAATTCCTTGTTTCCCCCGTCAAGGTTCACCATGGTGTTCTCTGCATCACGCTCAATGCTGACAACTGGAACCTCCTGCACCTCAACGGCTTGAGCGAGATCCTGAAACATTCGAGCTAATTCCACGAGTGTAAGTTCCATCCGCTTCACTTCGTTGTGCCTTGCTCGGACGGTGCCGAGTGCGCTGTTGGCCGCGCCCGACCGATTCGATCTCAGCTACAATGTCCAGGTAAGTACGTTGCCAGACGTGACTCTCCCTATGCCAACTCACAGCCGTCTGGAAGACACCCTCATCTCCCCAGTCCGCGTTCCTCGCCTCTTCCACTTCGGCATCGGAGGCGCCGGGATTCACGATCCGATATTGCCTGGCAATCTGGTCCCTATAGCGCTGTTGATACGTCCGCTCCTCCTGACGGTAGCTCTCCAGCTCCCGCTCGAAGCCAGCCTTCAGCGTCTTGACCTGGCCTTGCTTCGTCTTCTTGTCCGTGCTCGCCGAGGGCGTCTTGGCCGCATCGAGCTCCAGGGACTTGATGCGGTCGCGGAGCTGTGTAGTCAGGATCTGCGTCTGCGTTACGACGCTTTCGAGAGCGCTGGTGGACGTTGGGTCTGGGTTGGTGAGGGCCCGTTGGTGGAGGGTGCCGATCTGGCTGATGTTCGAGGTCAGCTCCAAGATGCTGCGGCGGATGCTGTCGACGCTGGCTAGGAAGTCTTGGAGCGAGTAGACGGTGTTCGTGTTGCTGACTTGAGGGGTCGGATTGGAGTACTGAGAGGTTTGGGAAATGGTCGAGATCCTGTTGCTAGGGGGTGCTGGGGCTTGAAGGTTCCGAGTAGGCTGTCGAAACGGATTTAGCTACTTGTTGGAGTCCATTGTGAATTTGTAGTATTACCGTGATCCCATACTGATTCGATCCCCCGTATTGGTTCTCACCGGCTGCGGCGCTGTGCGGAGTACCTCCATACTGTTGATATTGAGACATTTTACGTATGATGTCCAGTAGACCGTGTCAACAGCGCGGGCTAGAGAAGACAGACGAATCAGAGCAAGAATATCTGACAGAATTTCTTAAGAAGAATCATCTGACTCGAGTTTGATTTTGCCAGTGAATTAATTGATTGATGGTTGCCTGAAAACACACATTCACCCTTGCGCTTCACTGACGGGTCGCGTAAGCAGGGGGCCGATGTTTTATATCCAGAAAGTCGCCGGATGTTATGGAATGCATCCATCATGGTCTGATATAAGGCTGACGCTTACCCTTGCCCCGTTCCGAACACGAACGGATGCTGTGGTTACACAAGCGCTGTGGAGTGTGATCCTCAAGTTATAGACGAGTGGTATATATGCTGAGGCAGTCTCCAGAACCATCAACCGTAATATCTGCACACTTTCCAATCCTCCTTGTGGTCGTCCCTATTGAAGTCGCGATGAGGGTGTCTCTGCCCTTGATCCAAACTTCCAAAAGCATGTCTCGGCAAGCAGAGAACGACCATCTGGATGTGGATACTTACCGTTATTGATATTTTCATATCCGGAGATTGCATGAATGAATCTATGCCCGGGATTTACCAAGTTTGTATCGGAAGCAATTTACGGGCAGCTCTGGCGATCTCGAATATCATGAAGACATGAAAGGAAAGGTGGTAACGAAGTTGCCCTCACTCCGCAATCTCCGGGATCTATTTCACAATCCCATATTCACTCTGTAAGCTCAGTCCCGCCACAAAAGATGGCTGAAAAGTGGAGTCTGAAATTCTCCTCAACATTCGACTTGAATGTCCTCCTATTTTCCTCTGCGGTCTGGTGTCACATCAACCTGCACAGGCGTGGTGGAACCAGAAAGATCAAGCAAACATGCCACTTCACCTTCAATCAATACAATTGGTCTATCTCAGGTCTTAGAGTAGCATGGACGTCGAGTCTTGCTTTCGTCCTAATTTTTCATACCTACAAACTACGAAAGTGATTTGTGCAAGGGAACTGCAGCCTGGAAATCAATCCTCGATCACTTCACCTTCATACCTTCGAAGTCAACCGAGCAGGCAACGTCCCAAAGATACCGGACAAGTCGGGAGCAATGGAACAATCGCCCACACAGCTTTCTCACCCTCTCACGGTACCAGTCAGAGCACTTGCGTCAGCAGGCTCAGGTCCAGCGCAAACAAATTGTGATGGTGTTGGAACCTGTATATTCATCACTGATCCTTCTACCTTCCCTCGACTACTAACCTATATCTATCAGTTACATGTCCAACAGGAACATGCTACACCGGCCTTGATGGGTTCATTGGTTGTTGTTCTATGTTCGTCTTTCCCTCTTCAAGTGTGTAACTGAGGACTGACAGCGTCGTCGCCATGCCAGCTCGAGCTGCGCGGCGCGAACAACATGTCGGCCCTACAGCTCGACCACCACCTCGTCGTGCGATCCGGATACTGGCGGCTGTATCAATTGGTATGTCCGAATCTTGCCTCTTGCTCAACTTCCGACACATACCCTCTTTTGTCGTCTCAAGTTAAACCCTAAGTTCGCGCAAGCGCAAGTTAACTCTGCAACTGTGATCCAGTCCATCCGCAGCACCCGCCTGTGTCACCATGACCAATGTTCTCGAAGACCAATATATCATGTACTGCGGTGCTACCGCCGCAGTATTCACGCTCTCGTACCGGAACGTCATCATAGTTGGCTCAATCGCTTCTCCTCCGTCGACTGCAAGTCTGATTAGTACTACAACATCCACAATCTCAAGCGGTATCCTCACCTCTGCAACATCGTCTTCCTTAGTCACGTTGCAAGCTACTTCCTCTCCCTCCCAGACCTCGACATTGAGTAAAGGGGCTATAGCCGGCATATCCATCGCCAGCTTCTTCTTCATAGCCCTCCTAGCAACTCTCCTCTTCCTCTTCTGCATCCGCCCGAAACTAGCTCGAAAGCGACAGATAAAATACGCAGGTGGCTTCAGCACCAATAACAACGACAAAGGCACCCCATCAACAGGTCCGCTCGGCAGCCTAAACGACTTGGTCCACGGCCGCCGTCGGAAGCGATGGGGAGGAGGGCGAGAAGGAGCAGCGAGCGGCGGTGGAGTTGGTGGACTAGGCATCTCGGAAGCAGATTATTCGTCCGTTCCCTGGAGTCCGACGACCATCACCGCGAATTCGCCTTCGGAGCTGCCTGACGAGCCTTTACCTTCACCATCACCACAAAGAAGTCCTGTAGCGGCGCAAGGCTCTCCCACGGTACGCCACGTTGTGGAACAAGCGTCGTCGTCAGCAGCGCCGGCGGCAGGTAACCCGCACAGTCCAGCTTACCCGTACGTACACGTCAACGGCGTCCCTCCGCAAGACTCGATGCCGGTTTCGGAACTCTCGTCTCTGATGACGGGTTCGAGTTCGCCGCAGATGACCATATCAAGTCTGGGTGTGAGTAGACCGCCCAGCGACAGTACTTATCGGAGACTGTCGGCGAGAGGCGGTGGGAGAGGGTACGTAAGCCCTGAGATGGCGTTGGCGGATGGGTGGCAGGATGATGGGGAGGAGGGCGAGGAGGAGAATGGTGAAGGATACGGAGGGCCGGCTGAGCTTGAGGGCGGTGAGATCGGGAATGGGAATGGAAAGCGCGGGTCAAAAGGAAGTGGTAACATGGAGCGTATCGAGGAGGAAGGGGGTGGAACCGGGAACAGAGATACCAGGTCGGCGAGCGAGAGGAGCGGGGTTTGAGTAAGTATTGAGTAGCGAGAACTCTTACAAGCATTCCAGCCATTGCTATCGGAAGCTCCGCTGGCGCGCATTGAGACACGATTCCGTGCTGGCCCGAGACTTGCAAATACTTCTCGTCCATGCCCCCTCTACGCAAATCGTGATGCTCCATTTTGAACTCGCGAGATGATGCGACAAACAATGAAGGCGGGAGCTGGTCCGTTAATAAAGAGAGAAGACTATAAGGTTGTAGTTGGCTTTGATTGCTGCTTCAGTGATAGCCGCTAGTAAGGGTGTGTGACAAGGGTACTGTGACTGTGCTCTGTCGAGGTTGATCATGCTTGAAAGAGCATATTTATAAGGGCTCGTTCGGCCTCCAACTTCTCATCGTAGCGGCGAGCCTTGGGACTACGGCACCCAGTGACTGCAATAACAAAGGCATCTCATTCAATCGATCCGCAGTGCGTTCTGTTCCGAAGCTCCAAACACCTCAATGGGGCCAAGACAAACATACTCCTCACAAAACCTTAAGAACTTTCGACATCTGAGGTCCATTCGCTTCCATGGGCGAGGACCAGATTGAGTCGGCACGGCAGCAATGAGAGCAAGATGAAGTGAACCAATACTGTAAGATCTGCTTCAGCAATGTCCATCAATGAAGGATGGGACAGAAGACACTGACTGCCACACTGAAGATGGGCCTGGCCATAGATCAATAGCATACCTGATTCGAAAGCTCGAGATGCTTTGATACGACCGAAATAAAGTCATTACTCGCAGCAACTTGCTCCTGACCGGCGTGCTACAGCCGATGATGACGCTCAGTATCTTCCAGTCCACCCACTACCACCGTATGCCTTCTGCATCCATGAATCTCCTCGATCGTGTCCCGCCTCGTTATCCCAACCCCGAAGTCGGTCTCGATTAAGATGCGGTCTTTTGGCCTTGACTTCGTTTTGTATATGGACTTCCCACCGTCGGCGGGAGGATATGAGCTGCGACGGATCGTCGGTAGGGGTAACAAAGGTCTTGGTGCTTGAGCTGATGATGTTGACTGTGCCAGGAATGTATGCCTCCAGTTGCCGTCCAGGTCAAACTTCATCTCAGCCGTGCTTGATGCTGGAGTTACAGCGGGCGAGTGCCATGACCAATGCCGCCTTCGGGATACCATGGCGGTGGTGACGAGGGCTGCCATGGCAATGACCAGAGTGAGACTCGACCATGCCTGCGCACTTGATAGGAAGCATGAAAGACTTGACCATGCCGCCCATGAACATGACGAACTTGGCGCGGGTCGATCAGGTAACGCAGATAATGCTGGCATACTTGTTGTCCTCCTTTCAATCTCACGGTAGACTCTCCGGTACTCTCTCCGGTAGGAGACGCAGGCAAGCCCATTATATGCAGCACTAGAGCAAGCAGCACGGGCTGCGGCTGCTCTATCTACATCCATCTAGGCGCGACAGACTTCTTTACTGAGCGAGAATGTCTCATGATTGTCCTCGAGGCGTTCTCAACCCCAGTCCAATATAAAATAAGCCGGACTAAGGCTCACCGTATTCTTCCGCTGTCCACAGGGTCATGCTTGCTCGAAACTCTATACTTTCGAGTCTGCCCAGCTCTAGAACGGAACACGATGCGGAGCGATGGCGATGGCAGTGGTGTCATCTGTGACCCAGTGGGTAAATCAGCTGTCCTAAAAGCCGTCCGAAAGTCCTCACGATGGGCCTAGAAGTGTAGTCTGGCTCCGGGTGTCGATGCAACGGCACGACTTCCCCACAATACTGCACGCGGACTGTTCTCGAGATCCCGGATCTGGTTTGGATCAATAGTCGGCTAAACGTTATCGGCCATCTCTTCTGGGGTGGTACCCGATGGAGGTTGGGGTCCAGTCAATGGAAGATGATTGTTCAGCTGAGGTTGAGAGAAGGGGGCTTCGTTGGCGGCCATCCTGGCGTCGATCGTGGCATCAAATTGGCGGCCTAGCGAGCTCTCAGCTCTGAATGGACGACTGGCACGGGCTGTGGCGTTGTTCAAGGACCACGCATGTCGGATGGTCTCACTAAAACCTTGAATGATCTTGACAGAGATTATCAAAAGACCATTCAATCTTTCAAAACTTCTTAAGATCAATCAAGATATAAAAATCTGATCTTCTCATCAGAAACATCAACAACTCTACATAAACTTATACAACAATGAATGAGAAAACACAATATATTGTGAAGATATTTTTAATATATTATAGAAAAAAACATCATCAATCTTTATGACTAAATCAAAAGACATATTTAAATAAACCTTTTAATCTAAGTCTTTAAAGTTATTAGTTACTATCTATATTGAAAGATTAAACTTACTTGTTAATAGTTAGAATTTAATAAAGTGTTAATCTTTAATTATATAAAGATAAAAACTATTTATAATAGAGTTATATAGAGAGTATATAGAGTGTGTAAAGTTCTTTAACATAAATATATTGTTGTATATATCTGTAGACTGTAGATAATATTTAAGAAAGCAAGATTTTAAGAAATAAAGAAGAGTTCTTAACTTCTTATATAGTAAAAAATGACACTAATTTAGTATATAACTCATAAACTCAAAAAATATCATCTGATTTTATTTAATCAATCATATCATAGCAAGTTAACTATGTGTTGAATTTAAAGTTATAGTTTACTTAGTACTAACTTATTAATCAATTATCTTGTTGTATATTGATCATATGTGAATTTTTAACTTTATGAGTGACTCATCTTTATATATTAAACTTAAAAAATGTCATCTGATTTTATTTAATTAATCATATCACAGCAATTTAATCACGTGTTGAATTTAAAGTTATAGTTTACTTAGTGTAAACTCACAAGCCTCTTATCTATAAGAGACTGATGAGTAAGATATGTAACAATGTGAAACACTATGTTATAACAGCTATTCAATGAAGTTTTGATATTAAAGTCTTGTATTGATAAAGACTAACAACTAAGAAACTTAAAAGATTTGTATGTAAAGACTGTCTATATAGTACTTTGCTTATCAATCATTGTGTAAGAAATTCAACTATGATTTAATATAAATGCATAATAATATTATAACAATTGTCTTTTCTTCTATATGCTGATTCTTCAGCACATTGACATATTATCAACATTATAGATATGCTGTGATTCTGTGAAATCAGATCAGTGAAATGTAAGCAATAATTTATTTAACATTTTTATGTATTTTACTTGTTGTCTATCTCAGCTAGACTGATGATCTTGTACAATACTTTAAGTTTGTCACATTCAGATAGATGATGATTCAGCTTTGTTTGACAGTAAATAATACATAAAATATAAATAAAATCAACTTTTCTTTATTTCTGAATCAGTTAGATCAGTGATTTCTTTGTTCAGTCATAATATATAAGAAACTCTTTCTCATACATAACTTGCACTTATTTTATCTTTAACATCTTAATATATCAAAGTCATAGCAACTTCATGTCTTTGAATGACACTTCTTTCTTGTAACACTTTGTAAACAGCACAGTAACAAAAGTGCAACAATAGCAACATTATAATTATTAAAAAGAATAAAAGAGATATTTTCTTTACTATATCTTTCATTAAGAATTCAGTGAGATTGTTAGCAGTTTCTGTACATATAGCATTTAAGACATTAATGTGTTCTAATAATGTTGAAGTTTAAGAAATGCACTTATATAAATATAAAGAAACACAACAAGAAATCTTTAAGTTCTTATTGTTCTCATTATTAGACACTGTCTGTTAACACAATTTTAAACATTAATAAATTGATAAACTCATCAAAACTGATTCTGAAGATCAAGTCTGCAAGAGCTAAGTCAGTTAAGAATGCAATAGATATTATAAATAGCACTGTTGATATATTTGCTTTGCTGAAATGAAATGTAGAAACAGAATGTAATAAAGAAGAATGTTGAGCACAAGAAACATAAGTATTTTAAGATGAACTTGTCAACAAAATGCTTACACAATGATGATGAGATAGACATTCTAAATAATGTTGTTACACAGAAAAGACAGCAGCAGAGATTCTGTCACTGCATATAGATATAGTTGTATTTATTTAATCTTTTTAATAACAAAATATTGTCTTTTTACACTCTGCTTTCTCAAGTCACAGATGAGTCATTGTTGATAGACTTGATTGAAAATGCTTATTTAATGATTATTGCTGTGTCATTAACATCATAGAACATCATTCTCAAGACATAATTAATCTATAAGAAACTCATCACTTAAAAGAATACTAAATCTAAAACTACAATCAATAAACATCTCTCTGCTCTGCATTATACATTACATTTCTCTTTTACAATAACATCATCACATACATTACATCTCAATTTCATTTTTGCCTCAGCTCTTAAGAATGTTGTCACTTCATAACATTATATTTTTAACAATTTCTTTATCTTCTTATTTGCTCACACTGACATTACTTTGATGTCACATTATAATCATTACATTAACAACAAGTTAAATTCTCTCTGTTGTCTTTACTGTTTCAAGCATATCAGCAACAACATCAGTCAATATAATGTTGTTGAGAATTAAAATTGCAATTATTGCAAGATGCTTTAAAAGCTATGTAATTTGATTTAACAGAAAGTTTCTTATTATTTTGTAATGCATTAATGATAATAGATCTCTGCATTCTTTAACTGCTGAGTTAATAACTTGCATGTATTTATGTCAGGATCACAGGTGGGTAAGTCGGAAGGACTTAGACAAATTGCCATGGAGGTTTCCTTACTGTTAACATGTTGCTTCATTTCACTTATCTTGCGCTTCATTTCGCTTCGCACCCTCGCTAAC
>JAABUJ010005175.1_pt1 | contig 13190 bp, 11 predicted proteins | sample 5559131 | NCBI WGS metagenome assembly JAABUJ01 (sample SAMN10711875, study PRJNA513366) | rock metagenome | isolation source: Antarctica rocks | place: Antarctica: Victoria Land, Mt New Zealand nord | collected 2016-01-07
CCGCCGGCTTCCCCACTTGGGACCGCATCGGGGCAGTGCACCAACGGCAGGGCGCGGAGATGCCCCCACTTCTCGCACTGGGCTCCCCACTCACAGCCCTGGTGCAGCGAGAGTGCGGAAGAGCCAAATTAAGTGATCAGCGACACCACCGCTGACCGGCGAGTCGGGAGCGGGGATCGCGTGCCGGTGCGCGCCGCCGCCGCCCGTGTTCGGCAGCCCGGGGAGCGCCCCCGCGCCAGGGGTGACCGCGAAGTCCGCGAGCGCGGTCGTGGCGTCGGGGGAGACGACGTGGTACGTCTCCGGCACGAAGGTCGCCGCGTCCACCGCGAGCGCAAAACTCCCGTCGGCGGCGACCGGGACCTGCCGGTTCAGCACGTCCTGCTGGCCGCGACCGCCGCCGGCGTTCCGGGCCAGGTAGAAGACGATGATCCGAACGGTGCTCTGGGCGGCGAACCCGCCGCCGGTCACCGTGAAGATGGTCCCTGGTGGCCCGGCGGTGGGGGAGACGATGAGGCCAGGCGCGGCGACGGCCGCCGCTGGTCCCACCAGCGCGATCAGCAGGAGCACTGCGACGATCGCCGCTCGCGCGTAACGCCTTCGGACCTACCCCTTTCCCCCGACGGCCCGCTTTCGCTTATCCGCAGGGCACGATCACCACGGGAAGATACACCCTTGCACCCTAAACCGAAACCCAGGTGAAATCTACATACCGCACAACGAATGATCAAGCTGGGGTGTGCAAGCCGCGCAGGGCCATGTGGGTTTCATCGGAGCTTCGGTTTAGGGTGCCGTTGGCACCCACGACTGGCCTGACACGCGGCCCCGCTCTCCTTCCGCGCGCCCGCCTGCCTTGGCACCCCTAACAGCTCGACGTTACTTGACGATACCAGCGCTACACCCTGCCGAAGTGAGGCACCGTTAGTGGGGTGCGGTCGCGGCTGGTAGGTGGCGCGCGACCGCACCCCTTCCAGACAGCGGTCCGGCCACCGCTCAGGGCCGCAACCAGAGTTCCGCGCCGCCGCCAGCGTAGGCCGAGAGGGCGAGGCTATGGACACCGGGGGCGAGGTAGGCGCCGAAAAGGCGGTCGTCGGCCCACTCGTCCCCCGGCGCGATCGTCACATCGATCTGGGCCAGTTGCGCGCGCACGGGTCGATCGATTTTGTTGACGATCCGCAGGTGTTGCCACGGCTGCACCTGCTGGCAGCGCGGCGAGGGGGTGTCAATGTTGACGCGCACCGTCGCCTCCGCGCCAGATGCCAGCGGGCAGATACCCGCCGCCGGCGTCTGGGGCACCGGCGGCTCCGCCTTCGGGGTGTAGCGCAACCGCCCGAGTTGGCCGAGGAGCACCTGATAGTCGGGTGGGTTCTCGGGGTGCCACTCGAAGCGGGCGCGCTCGAAGTATTGGACGGTGTATGCGTTGCCATCCGCTAGGCGCTCGACCAATTCTTCCGTCAGCGGGTAGCCGAACTGCGCCAGCCCGCCGTGCGCCTCCCAGTAGTCGCGGAACCCGGTGTGCAGGTTGTGCCCGGTCTCGGGGAAATAGACGGCGGCGGGCAGGGGCGCGGCGGGCGGGTCGGCGGGGTGCAGCGCGCGCCCGAGCTGGCCGAGCAGCACGTCGTCCGGCGCGGCGTTCTCGGGGTGATATTCCAGCCGCGCCCGCTCGAAATACTGCACGGTGTGCGTCTTGCCGTCCGCCAGTTGCTCCGCCACCTCCCGGCTGAGCGGGTAGCCGAAGATGGCGAGGCCACCGTGAGAGCGCCAATAGGCGTAGAAGGGCGCGGCGACATAATATCCGGGGCCATTCGGCGGCCCGAGGGTCGCACCCGGTGCCGCCTCGAATGGACCGAGTGGGAACAGCTCCGAGGGCTTATCTGGAGCGAGGCAGGGCGGACCGCCGCCCAACGGTTCTTCCTCGGCCACCGTGCCAGCCGGGTGGGCGCGAAGTTGCCCCGCGTCGTTGGGGAGGACCACGAGCACGGTGATCGGACCGTCGATCGGCGGGGGAGCACCCGCCCTCCCTTGCGGACCGCACCAGTTGTCCCACCGGAAGGTGACGCGCCCCCCCACGCCATCGGAGAGCGTGATCGGTTGCCCCGCGTCTGGGTCGGGCGGCGGGCTCGCGACGAGGAGATTCCCTCCCGCATCCCATAGCTGCAACTGCGGCTGCCCGACGAGGGTGCAGGCGAGATCGGGGCGGATGACGGTGACATCGAACCAGACGAAAAAACCTCCGCCCGCACCGCCGTGGCTGATCGCCGCGTCGAGGTCGGCGGCGTGGCAGGGCGCGGGCGCTGCGGCGAGCGCTGCCCCCCTCGCCGCGCTCGTCGGGGCGAAGCCGCCCGCGAGTGCGAGGAAGAGCGCGATGGCGGCGATGACACGGCGCAAGGGACAGGCTAGTACAAAGAGGCTGAAGTGTCCCTGTAGTTTTCGCGGCGCTGCGGCACGCTTTCTACTATCCAAAACTACTGGGTTATCTACGCCGCGCTGTACTAGATGATACCGGGCGGGGCGCGCGATCATGGCACTCTCCCTCCGCTCTGGCTGCCTTCGGTTCGGCGCGGTACGTCGTAGTGAAACGAGTATCCGACAACGCTGTTACGGTTGCAATACAGATTCTCTCACAAGCGGCGGCTGGGTCGGCGCATGCATAAGCCCTCGCGGCGAGTGCGGTGTTGGCGGCAGACGCAGGGGCGAGCCGCGCGGCGTCGAAGGCGGTCCGGTGGCGGAAGATGGCCCAGGCCCAGCTGAGGAGCTTGCGCGCGGTGGCGACCAGCGCGACCATCTTGGGCTTGCCCCGCGCGACCAAGCGTTGGTAGAACACTCGCAAGGGATTGGCCCCCGGACACCGCCCAAGGCCCCCATGAAGAGCCGTCGGCGCACGGCCTGATCGCCCATCCGCGAGATGACCGCCCGGCGGCGGACACTCGTGCCGCTCTCGTAGGTCTGCGGATCCAACCCGACATAGGCCGCCAGGCCCTTCTCGGTGCCCTCGCCAATGGTGCGCGTCATCCAGCGATGGAGGAGCACGAGGATATAGGCCACATTCTTCGCCCCGATCCCCGGCACGCTACGCAGCCGCTTGGCGTCCTCGTGCAAGGCCGGGTGCGCTCGCAAGTGTTCAGCGATCACCTCCTCGAGCTCGCGGAGGGGCACCTCCAGGGCCGCGATGACCCGGGCGATGGTGTCGTGCACGGTCGCAGCCACGTTGGGTCGCCCGGCGAGCGCATGCTGGCGATTGCGCTCCTGACGGATCAGCTGCTCCACGTCGCCTTCGCGCCGCAACAGGCGCTCCAACTCGCTGACTTCGGCGGCGAGCGGGTGCCAGCACGGCGGCTGGCGTTCCGCCCCGTACTGCGCGAGCAGCACGGCATCGAGCGTGTCGCTCTTGGCCCGTCGCCCGGTGCCCCTGGCCCAATCGCGTACCTGCCGCGGGTTCGGGAGGCTCACCTGCCAGCCCTGCTGGCAGGCGAAGCCCGCCAGCGCCAGCTCGTACCCGGCGGTTGGTTCCAGCACCAGGTGCAGCGACCCGCTATCCTGCTGCTCCGCGCCGAGTCGGTCGGCCAACGCCGCGAAGCCGTCCGGCGTGTTGGGGGAGCTCCCCAGCCCTCGACCGCGGCCCCCGTTCCAGCATGCCGCAGTGAACGTGGCCTTCGCCATGTCGATCCCGACCGAGAGCGTCGCCATCTCTCCCTCCTTCCCCTCTTGCGCGCGGCATGGATGAGACCACGGACACGGGATCGGCCTGCGGGGTGCCCCACCCACCTCGTATGCGGGCTGATGTGCCCCAGTTTCTCTGCGTTCTCGCAGGCCCCACGACCGTTCTGCATGCAGGCTGGACCGCCTCGGGCTTGTGAACAACGGCCTCGCGTGCTGTGGCCCGGCTCGCCGCTGCGCCTACCCCTATGGTACCGCCTGCTGGTTGCGCCAGGTGAAAGGAGGGCAGGGCGACCGATCTGCGGACGGGCGGCGGGGTGCCCTGGGCTTATGTCGGCCTGCCCTGCCCTCCTGTAATCTCCGATCGAGAAATGGACGCCGGTGACGGTGGTGCCGAAATAAAAGTGTTACAGGTTGCCGCTGCCGTAGTAGAAACCCGGTCGAGTGACTGGGGGGAAGGATGTTACGGCAGATGGAACGCAGCACGATCCACCTCCTCGCGAAACGGGGCAGGAGCATCCGCCAGATCGCGGCGGAATTGGGGCGCAGCCCGACGACGATCAGCCGGGTATTGCAGGAGCCGGTGGAGCGCGCGCCGACGAAGCGGTACCGGCGCTCGAAGGTCGACCCGTACCGGGCGCAGATCGCGGGGTGGCTGGGCGCGGGGTTGACGGCGGAGCGGATGCTGGCGTTGGCGCGCGCCGATCCGGACCGGCCGTATCGCGGGGGGCAGAGCGTCTTCCGCGGGTATGTCCGCCGGATCCGGCTGGAACAACAACAACAACAGGCCGCGTCGGACGTGCCGATCCGCTTCGAGGGGCTGCCCGCAGAGTACCTCCAGGTCGACTGGGGCGAGGTGCGGCACTTCCCCTTCACCCAGCAGGCCCCGGCGACGCGCTACTTCCTGGCCTGTCGGCTGAAGTACAGCCGCTGGACCTGGGTGCGCTTCACCGCCGACATGCGCCAGGAGACCCTCTTCCGCGGACTGGTCGACTGTCTCGCCGCCCTCGGCTGGGTGCCGTGGGTCCTCGTCTTCGACAACATGAAGACGGTGACGAGCGGGCGCGACGTGGACGGGCAGCCCATCTGGACGCCGGGGCTGCTGCAACTCGCCGGCGAGTTCGGCTATCACCCCCAGGCGTGCGACCCGGGGGCGGGCAACCAGAAAGGCAGCGTGGAGTCGCTGGTGAAATGGGTCAAGTCCAGCCTCCTGCCGGGGCGCACTTTTGCCGACGACGCCGATCTCGCCGCGCAGACGACCGACTGGCTCGGGTACGCCAATGCGCGCCCGTCGGCGGCCAGCGGCGAGGTCCCGCTCGCGCGCCTGTCGGCGGAGGCGGCCAAGGGCGGGCCGTTGCCCCCGACCGCCGCCGACTACGGGCTGCTCGCCACGGGCCTGGTCTCGGCGGAGGCGCTCGTCGCGGTGGCGGGCAATCGTTACTCGGTGCCGGTCGCCCACGTCGGCGCGCCGGTCACCGTCCGGATCCATCGCGACCGGGTGCGGTTCTGGCGCGACGCCGCCTGCGTGGCCGATCATCCCCGCGCCCCGGACGGCGCGCGCCGTCGCGTCATCGACCCGGCGCACTTCGCCCCGCTCTTCCCCCGGAAGCGGCGCGCCCAGGCGATGCTCTACCGCGAGGTGCTGCTCGGCCTCGGCGGGCGGGCGCCCGCCTTCCTCGGCGGGCTCTCCCGGCGGCAGCGGGACTGCCTGCGCGAGGAACTACTCGCCGTCTACGCCCTCCACGAGCGGTACGGCCCGGTCGCGCTGCTGGCCGCGATGGCCTGCGCCGACGATGCGGGCACCTACAGCGCCGACGCCCTCGCCCTCCTCCTGACCACCCCGTCCCCCGGGCCAGTGATAGCGCGTGCGCCGTTCGCCGACCTCCCGGCCCAGGGCGAGGTCGACCGCCTCTTGAGCAGCTACGAGGTGTGGGTCCACATCGATGTCGCCCTGCCGACCGGGCCCACCGACCCGGCGGCCCGGGCTGGGACCCTCTCTATAGAAGGGGGTGGCCGATGAGCGCGGCGCTCGACACCCTGCTGGCCCAGTTGCAACTCCATCAGGCCGCCGCCGCGCTCCCGCTGTGGCTCGACCGCGCGGCGCAGGAGGAGTTGCCGTATGGCGACTTCCTCGCCGGCCTCCTCCAGGAGGAGGTGACCGCCCGCGCCGACGCGGCCACCCAGCGCCGCCTGCGCCAGGCCGGCTTCCCCTTCGCGGCGACCATCGAGCAGTTCGACTTCCGCTCCCGCCCCGAGCTCAAGCGGCAGGTCGTGCTGCGCTACCTCGACCCGACCTTCGTGGCGCAGGCCGGCACGCTCACCCTCATCGGCCCGCCCGGCCTCGGCAAGACGATGCTGGCGATCTGCGTGGCCACCAAGCAGGTCCAGCTCGGGTACACCGCCCGTTTCGTCACCGCCCAGACGCTGGCCGCCCAGCTCGGGCGGACCGGTACCGTCGTCGGGCGGCAGCGCCTCCTCAAGCCGCTGCTCACCTGCGACGTGCTGGTGCTCGACGAACTCGGCTACCTGCCGACCGAGCCCGCCTTCGGGCCGGCCCTCTACGAGTGTGTTTGATTGCTGAATGATTTACCAGATTGATCGCGACGTTGTTGACCACCTGCGCAAGTCGTTTTCGCGCTCGTCACGGGCTTTCTGCGCCATTGGCACTGGCCAACATAGGGGCGATCAATGGGGCCGAAAATGGTGCAATATTCGATAAGCGTATACAACGAGGTCATCGCCGGGCGCTACACCCGGCGCCCGACGATTATCACGAGCAACAAGAGCCTGCCCGAGTGGGCGACGGTCGTGCAGGACGTGAGCTTGGCCGCCGCGCTGGTCGACCGGCTCATGGATCGCGGGCAGGTCTTCTATCTGAAAGGGCCCTCGTGGCGGACCCGCGGGCTCCCCGTAACGGTGGGGCCAGCGGCGGCGGCAGCGGCGACGCCGTAACACTTCTATTTCGGCACGCTGTCCATTTGACGACCGGCGCTTACACCTCCCACATGATACGGGGCGTATGCGTGCTCGCTGTATGCGTCTGTGCGACGACGCCGAGCATGGCCGGGCTACTTATCCATATTCGGCGACGGCTGGGCCATCATGAGGAAGTTGCCGGTGCGGGCGTCGAAGAGGAGGTAGAGGTGCTGCGAGGTCACCGGCTGGCCCGTCGGCCCGGCCGCGCCCATATCGTCGGGCGGGCGGGTGAATCCGCCGACCAGCGTGACCAGGCACAACTCATCGTGGGCGGTCGCCTCGAGGTGGCCGCCCACGCGCGGCTCCACTTCGGCGTGCGAGAGGAACTCGACGCTGGCGATGGTCGTCGGGCCGACCGGACGGAACTCGTCGGGCCAATAACCCGCCGTCAGGGCGGCCGCGCGCACGTCCGCCTCGGCGATGGCGGGCCGCCCGGGTGCCGCGCCCGGGTCGCGCGGGGTGATCCAGGGGATCCCGTGCGCCGCCCCCGGCGTCACCTGCGGCAGGTCGGGGGCGCGGTAGCGCGGGTCGGGGGTGGTCGGGATGGAGTAGGCGGGGGTCGGGGCCGCGGCGATCGCCACCGTCGGCGTGACCGACGCGCCCGCCGCGACGGCGCCCCCCGGCCGCGGGGGGGCATCGGGGCGGCACGCGGGAGTGCCCGCCGGGCCGCCCGCCGGGCAGGCGACCGCCGCCGCGGCGGGCACCGGCGCGCGCCGCCCCGGGCCGGGGCCGAGCAGCACCGCGGTGAGCGCGAGGATCGCCAGGGCGAGCGCGGCGGTGCCCGCCCCGGCGGCGGTCGCGCGCAGCCCCGCCAGGCCCCGCCGGTGCCGGCCCGGCCCGGGCGGGGCCGCGACCCGCCGCCGCAGCGCGGGCCAGAGGTCGGTGGTCGCGGGCACATGGCGCGCGGCGTGCTCGTCCAGTTTCCGGCGGATCGGGTCGCGCATGGCTCGCTCCTTCGCTGGTGGGCGCTACTCCGCCGCGCCGTCCCCGCCCGGCGCGGGCAGGAGGCGGCGTAGGCGGGCGCGCGCGTCGTGCAGGCGCCGCCGGAGCGTGCCGTCCGGGATGCCGAGGCGGCGCGCGGCGGCGGCGTCGTCCGGGTCGAGGTAGTAGCGGGCGACCAGGGCCACCCGCTGGGCGGGGGCGAGCCGGTCCAGGGCGGCGCGCACCTCCCCCTCGGTCTCCGCCGCCAGCAGGAGCGCCTCGGGGCCGGGTGCGCCGTCGGGGAGCGCCCGCGCGAGCGCGGGGTCGAGCGGGGCCTGGCGGCGGCGGGTGACGGCGTTGAGGGTGTCGTTGGCGACGACGCGCAGGAACCAGGGGCCGAACGGGCGGGCGGCGTCGAAGCGGTCGATGCGCGCGTAGGCGCGGAGGAAGGCCTCCTGGACGATATCCTCGGCCAGGGCCGCGTCGCGGCCGATCAGGAAGGCCACCCGGAGGGCCGCGTGCTGGTGGCGGCGGACCAGGACCTCGAGCCCGCCGATGTCGCCGCACCGGAGCCGCGCGATCGCCTCCCGCTCGTCCATCCCGCCCCCCCTCGCCCCGTACGCCGTCGCCCCGCCGACCATACTACACCCGAGGGGGGCGAAATGTTCGGGGGGTGCCACACGGGAGAGGCGGGCGCACGATGGGGGCGGGGGACGTGCCGCTGAGCGCCAAACACGCGGGGTGCCGGGGCTGCCGTGCCGACCGCTCGCCACCGTTGCACCGCGGACCGGCGCGGCGCTACCCCACCCGACCGCGCCGCGCGCGGGGTGCCGACCGGCGACGGTGGAGGTGGGGTGCCCTGAGCGGGCGCGTGCGGCGGCGGACCGTGTACGGCCTCGCGGAGGCGACCGGTCGGCGGTCGGTCGACGCGGCGATCCGGGCCATGTCGCCCGACGCCTGCGCCGCGCCCGCCGACGTTGTAGCGGCGCGGCTTGTGAACAGCGTGGTGCGGGGGCGATGCCGTGACTGCTGGGTGGCGACGACGGCGTGATGACGCGGTGTTCCCTGTCGGGCGGCGGCCTTGTGCGCGGTCGTGCTGCGGTGCCTCGGCGTGGCCAACCCGTGGGTGGTCGCCCGGCTCGCGCGCTGATCGGGCGCGACGGGGGCGAGTCCGAGCAAGAGCACGGGGCGGCCGAGGGGCCGCCCCGTGGCATACACCAGCAGCGGCCGGTGAGGCTAGGGGGCCGGGTCGGGATAGCGCTCGTAGCGGAGCGGGGACGAACCGGGCGTGGTGGGGGCGTAAATCGCGTAGATGAACCGGCCCACCGGGATGGTCACGGAAACCAGCGCGCCGCGGTAGAATCGCTGCACCACTACGGTGTACGGCGTCTCGGCGGGCGCCGTCGCGTAGCCGAGGCAGTCGCGCACCCCCGGGTACTCCCGCCAGAGTTTGCCGAAGCCGCGCTGCGGCTCGTACAACCCCGGCTGGGGTCCGGGGCCGCCGCCGACTGGCTGGCTCGGGTCCCAGGTGTCGGGGAGGAAGGGCTCCAGCCGCTGCCCCTGGAAAACCCGCCTGGCCTGCTGGTCGCCGCAGAAGACGTAGATGCGCCGGATGTCGCTACGGTCGATCATCGCACCATGCTCGAATGGCTGGTATGCGCCGGGCGCGCTTGTCGCCGCCTCGATCGGATAGCCCAGCGCCTCCTGGAGATGCTGGTCGGTAACGAAGAGGCGCTGGAACCCCGGCACGCCGGCGAGTCGCGCATCCTGATTCAGGATTTGCCGCCCGAACTGCCCGAGCAAGATGTCCCAGGGCGCGGCGTTCTCCGGGTGATACTCGAAGCGGGCCCGCTCGAAATACTGCACCTGATACACCGTGGGGCTGTTGGGTACCAGCCGCTCCTCGATCACCTCGGTGAGCGGGAAGCCGAACTGGGCGAGCCCGCCGTTCGCCTGCCAATAGTCGAGGAAGCCGCCGCCGAGATTGTGGCCGGTCTCCGCGAAGTAGGCCGCGCCCGACTGCGGCGGAACCGGGCCGGTGTCGGGCGGCCCGCCGACGTCACGCGTCAGGAGCGCGCGCCGCCCGAACTGCCCGAGCAGGACGTCGTAGGGGGCGGGGTTCTCCGGGTGGTACTCGAGGCGGACGCGCTCGAAGTACTGCACGGTGTACGTGTTGCCGTCCTCCAACGTCTCCCGGCGCTCCGTGCTGAGCGGGTAGCCGTTCATCGCCAGCCCGCCGTGCGCCGCCCAGTAGGCGAGGAAGGCCCCCGACACGCAGAAGCCGGTCTCCGCGAAGCACGCTGCGCCCTCGGCAGCGGCCGGCAGGGGTCGCAAGCCGCCCAGGAGCAGGGCGAACGTCAGCAACGAGGCGACGAAGGGGCGGGTTGGCATGGTGGACTCCTCGCTGCGGCTCAGCGCCCCGGATCGGGGTAGCGCGTGTAGTCGGGCCGACACAACTCCGGGGCGGCGGCGCAGCTGCTCGGGTGGTTCCAGCCGCTCCACACAACCACGTAGATGAAGCGGCCCTGCGGCGTGGTGGCGGAGAACATGGCGCTGACCGGGAACGGTTGCATTCGCAGGGTGTAGGCCGTCTCGGCGGCGTCCGTCGCGTAGCCGAGGCAGTCGCGCACCCGGGCGTCCTCGCGCCAGAGTTTGCCGAAGCCGTGCGCCGGTTCGTAGAGCCCCGGCTGCGGCCCCGGGCCACCGCCCGGCGGCTGACTCGGGTCCCAGGTGTCGGGGAACGAGGCCCCGCCGAGTGTCTCGCCGAGGGGGTCGCCCGGCACGAACACCGTGGGGCGCAGCATGGTCCCGCGCGTCGGGTCGCCGCAGAAGACGTAGATGCGCCGCAGGTCGCCCCGCCAGAGCAGCGCGCCGTGCTCGAACGCCTGATAGGCACCCGGTGCCTCGATCGCCCGCTCGGTCGGGGGGGCGAAACGACCGACACGCTGGCGTACGTCCTCGTTGGTGATGTAGAGGATGCCGAAGCCCGCCCGCTCCGGCACCCCCAGCACGTCGTTCTCCGCGAGGATGCGCCGCCCGAACTGGCCGAGGAGCACGTCATAGGGGCGAGGGTTCTCCGGGTGGTACTCGAAGCGGGCGCGCTCGAAGTACTGCACGGTGTAGCTCTGGCCGTCTTCGAGCCGCTGGCCGTACTCCTCGCTGATAGGATAGCCGAAGCGCGCCAGCCCGCCGTTCTCCTGCCAGTATTCGAGGAAGCGCGCGAAGAGGTTATGGCCGGTCTCCGGGAAGAAGACGCGACCGGGCTGGGGCTTGCTGGGATCGGTCATGTAGATCCCGCTGACCCGCCGACCGAACTGCCCCAGGAGGACGTCGTAGGGCGCGGGGTTCTCGGGATGGTACTCCATCCTGACCCGCTCGGAGTACTGGACGGTGTACTCGTTGCCGTCCTCCAGGATCTCGCGGCGCTCGTCCGTGAGCGGGAAGCCGTTGCCCGCGAGGCCACCGTTCTGCTCCCAGTAGTCCCAAAAACGTCCCTGCACGCAGAAGCCAGTCTCGGGGAAACATTGCTCCGCCTGGGCGGCGGCGGGGCGCGGCGTGGTGGCGAGCGACCCGCCGAGGACGAGGGCCAGCAGGGCGAGGATCGTTCGTGTTCGCTGGGTGCGCACCGGGCACCTCCTATCGCATAGGCGCGGCGTAGCGCTGGTAGCTGCCGCCCAGGCCGCAGCATTTGCCGAAGAACGTCGGGATAACGTAGATGCGCCCCTGCGGGTCGGTCAGCATGAAGCCGCCCGCGAACTGCTGCGTGACGATGCGGTAGCCCGTCTCGCCCGGCGTCGTCGCGTACCCGACGCATCCCTTGACGCCCTCCGGGTTCTCGCGCCAGACCTTCCCGAAGCCGCGACGCGGGAGGTAGCGGCCCGCCGTCGGCCCGGCCCCGCCGCCGGGGTCGTCCCCTTCCTGCCAGGTGTCGGCGAAGGCGGGGAATTGCCGCTCGGTGGGGTACTGGCCGCTCGTGACCAGCGTCCCGGCCTGGGGATCGCCGCAGAGGACGAAAATACGCCGTCCGGCACCCTCGTAGAGCATCAGCCCGCGCTCGAACGCCTGCGCGGCCCCGTCCGATTCGATTGCGGGGCCGGTTGGCCTGCCGAGTTGCCCGCGCACTTGCTCATTGCTGGCGAAGAGCTGGCCGGTCGGGCCGGTCAGCAGGGCGTTCTCAGCGAGGATGCGCCGCCCAAACTGGCCGAGGAGGATCGGGTAGGGCGTGCCCGCGTTCTCCGGGTGATACTCGAAGCGCGCCCGCTCGAAATACTGCGTGCGGCAGCAGGCATTCGCGCCGGTCAGGAGCGTGTCCCAGCGTTCCTCGGTGATCGGGTAGCCGAACTGCGCCAGCCCGCCGTTGGCCTGCCAGTAGTCGAGGAAGAGGGGGCTGATATTGTGCCCGGTCGCGGGGAAGAAGGTCTGCCCCGACTGCGCCGCCGTGGGGGCGACGGCGTACGGGTAGTTCTCGCGCGCCACCACGTAGTCCTCCAGCAGGATGCGCCGCCCGAACTGGCCGAGGAGGACGTCATACGGCGGCGGGTTCTCCGGGTGGTACTCCATCCTGACGCGCTCGAAATACTGGACGGTGTAGGTGTTGCCGTCCTCCAACGTCTCCTGTCGCTCCGTGCTGAGGGGGAAGCCGTTGCGGGCGAGGCCGCCGTTGGCCTGCCAGTAGGCGAGGAAACGGCCCTGGATGCAGAAGCCGGTCTCCTGGAAGCACGCCGCGCCCTGGGCGGCGGCGGGGCGCGGGGCGGCCACGAGCAGCCCCCCCAGCAGGAGGGGGAGCAGGGCGAGGATGGTGAGTGGGCGTGGGATACGCATACGCGGGCTCCTCCGTGAATCGTGTCGCCGACCCCCCGGGGCGACAGGGATTGCCATAAGTTGGACGCTTGGCCGATGCGCTGGTTGCGTCGGCGCGTGGTCGGTAAGAGCGGCCGTCTCCTCGCGGCTGTTGCCGTTCCCACGGCCGCCTCAACCCGTAGGCCACCAAGCGCACATGGTTCGCCCGGCGCCGGCAGGGCGAGCGACGAGGATCGGGCGCGAGGGCGGGGGCACTATCCCCTGTCCTGGCCGCTTCGTCTGTCCGTCGGCGCTACGCGGCGCGCTGCTATGCGTGGTGGAAGCCACCGAGCACCGGGAAGGCCCGCCCGTTGCCCGCACCTCCCGCATGCGCCGGGGCTGCCGCCGCGTCGCCGGGGATGTGCTGCCCGATCCCTTGATGCGGCCGGTCCTGGTTGAAGAAGGCCACGTACTCCCGGAGCACGCGCCGCAGGTGCGCCTCGCCGCGCACCACGACGTGGTCCAGGCACTCCCGCCGGACGCTGCCGAGGAATCGCGCGCAGGTGGCGTTCTGCCGGGGGGCGCGGTACGCGGTCCGCAGCTCCGTGATGCCGCTCGCCGCCGCGACGCGGGCGAATGCCGAACCATACTTGCTGTCGCGATCGCGGACGAGGGAGCGCGGCCGCTGGTCGAAGGGGGTGGCCTCGCGCAGCTGCCGGGCGACCCAGGCAGCCGTGGGGTGACGGGTCACGCCGACGTGCACGACGCGGCGCGACCTGTGCGCGATCACGACGAAGGCGTCCAGGGGCCGGAAGCGCAGGTCGGTGACCGGGAGGAAATCGCAGGCCCAGGTCGCCGCG
>JAABUJ010005176.1_pt1 | contig 13190 bp, 10 predicted proteins | sample 5559131 | NCBI WGS metagenome assembly JAABUJ01 (sample SAMN10711875, study PRJNA513366) | rock metagenome | isolation source: Antarctica rocks | place: Antarctica: Victoria Land, Mt New Zealand nord | collected 2016-01-07
TTCACTCGAAAGCCTCTTGGTGGCGAACGGTTGAGGGGGTGAAGTACCTCAATTATTCGCTAAAATCAGGAGGTTTTCGAGTTTCACGGGCTCGAATCGCCTCGAATTACGCTTGGTTGAGGTCTAGATGTCCGCTCCCGCCGACCTCGCCGCGTCGCTCGACCCCTCGACCCTGGCCCGCTTCGGGCGGCTGGAGCTGATCGCCCGGCTGGTGGTCGAGGGGGTGATGTCGGGCCTCCACAAGAGCCCCTTCAAGGGGTTCTCGGTCGAGTTCGCCGAGCACCGCCAGTACGGGCCCGGCGACGAGATCCGCCACATCGATTGGCGGGCCCTGGGCAAGACCGACCGCTACTTCGTCAAGGAATTTGAGGAAGAGACCAACCTCAAGGCGTACCTGGTCGTCGACACCTCCGGGAGCATGGGCTACGCCGGCCGGACGGCGTCGAAGTTCGAGCACGCCCGCCAGCTCGCCGCGGCCCTGGCTTATCTGATGATCAGCCAGCGCGACGCCGTCGGGCTGGTCACCTTTGACTCCGAGCTGAGGGCGATGATTCCGCCGAGGTCGGCCCCGGGGCACTTCTCGGTCCTCTGCCGGGCGCTGGAGGGGGCCGGGGTCGGTGGCGAGGTCCCGCTCAGCGGCCTGCTCCACACCCTGGCCGGCCGGATCAAACGACGGGGGCTGGTGATCGTCCTCTCCGATGGCTTCGACAAGCTGGGCGAGCTGACCTCGGCGCTCCAGCACCTCCGGCACCGCCGGCACGAGGTTCTCTTCCTCCACGTCCTGGCCCCCGAGGAGGAGGAGTTCCCGTTCCGGAGGCCCGCCAAGTTCCGCGACCTGGAGGCCCCCGACCGGACGCTCCGGGTCAACCCCTCGGCCCTCCGCGCGGCGTACCTGGAGAAGTTCGAGGCGTTCTGCCGCGACCTCAAGGAGGCCGTCCGGGGGATGAACGCCGACTACCACCGGGTCTCCACCGCCCGGGCCCTGGACCAGACCCTGCTCGACTACCTGGCCGCCCGGTCCGGCCGGGGCCGCCGCGCCTGACCGCGAAAACCGCCAGGCCCGGATCAAGCCCCCCACCCGCCCCGACCGATAAACCCCGGTGGCGCGACGGGCCCTTGCCCGGGGCCCTCCCGATAGCCTCGGACCCGGAGCCCTCGATGAGGCTCGCCCCCGCCCGCTCGATCGCGCTCGCCGGCTGGATCGCCGCCTGGGCCGGGCTCGCCGCCGCGCAGGGGCCCGGCGCCCCGGGCCCCACACCCGCCGCGCCGACCTCCGACGCCTCCTCCCCCGGCCCCGGCGGGCCGAGCCAGCCGGTCGCCGCCGAGACCGCGCCGACCCCATCCCAGGAGGCCGAGAAGCCCGAGGCGCCGCGGACCAACTACCTGGCCCGGTTCCTCGGCATCCAGGACGCGCCGGTCCAGGTCTACGGCTGGATCGAGAACAGCTTCACCGGCAACGCCAACGGGCGGCCACGGAATGACCAGAACTTCAGCGTCTTCCCCAACCGCCTGGCCGATCAGTGGCAGGGGAACCAGTATTACGTGGTCCTGGAGAAGCGGCTGGAACAGGCCGAGCGGGTCAACTTCGGCGGCCGGTTCGACACCCTCCTCGGCAACGACTGGCAGTTCACCAAGAGCTACGGCCTGTTCGACCGCGCCTTCAAGCCCAACTCGTTTGCCGGGGTCGACCTGCCCCAGATCTTCGCCGAAGTCCACCTGCCGATCCTCACCCGGTACGGCCTCGACGTCCGGGGCGGGCGGTTCCTCTCGCCGGCCGGGTTCTCCAACCTCCAGGCGGTCAAGCGGCCGTTGCTGTCGGTCCCCTACCTGTTCAACTACACCCCGTTCACCCTGTTCGGGGTCCTGACCACCCTCCACCTCAACGAGCGGGTCAGCCTCTACAACGGGGCCGTCAACGGCTGGGACCGCTGGATCGACGCCAACTATCGGTACAGCTACGTCGGCGGGATCAACGCCACCTCGCGCGACAAGAAGACGACCCTCACCTCGGTCCTGATCACCGGCCCCGACCAGCTCCCCCGGTTCGCGCCGGTGAATTCCCCCTTCCTGCCGACCGGCGTGGTCACCACCCCGGCCCTCCAGCGCAAGCCGAACCCGTACTACGCCGGGAACTTCCGGACCTACCTGTCGACCGTCCTGGTCCGCCACTGGAGCGACCGGCTCACCGAGGCCGCCGAGGTCTTCTTCGTCCACGAGTCCAACGTCCCCGGCCTCGGGCCCGGGGGGTCGGTCGCCCGGGAGTCGGCCTGGTACGGCGCGGCGCACTGGTTCCTCTACGACTTCACCGACAAGGTCCAGGGCGTCTGGCGGTCCGAGATCTTCCGCGACAACAACGGCGCGGTCACCGGCGCGGCCAACAACTACTACGAGATCACCCTCGGCCTGCCCAACAAGCCCCGGGCCTGGCTCTGGTTCCGCCCCGAGGCCCGGTACGACTGGGCCCAGTTCCACCACCCCTTCAGCGACGGCCGCCGAGGGAGCCAGCTTACCCTGGCCTTCGACGTGATCGTCCAGTTCTGAGATCACCGGGAGTTGGGAGACCCGGTGTCAGCCGACATGCCGCCAGGATGGCGGCACCCAAACCCATGAAAATGGGGCGATCAACCGCTAGAATGTGTCACTCCGATGTCAGTCCAGTTTTCCCTTACCTTCGCCTTGGTTTCAGGTCAAGGTGTGCGGGGCGGGCCTATCGCTCCAGTCTACCGAAGCCGACCGGGCCGCCCAACGCCTTCGTGCAACAACGCCGTCTAGAATTACAAACCGTTACGAATCATCGAAACCATGATTTTGCGGAGCTTAAGCATGTTAATAAAATAGTCGAGATCAAAACTCATATTCATTGGGATCTAGTGATTCGGGATTCAAAAGGATGATTTTCTGGCGTCCCGCAATTTTTTTCCTCTTGGCATGCATCAATCGCACGTATTTAATGAAATCGCGAGTTTCATAGGTGGCAATCGGGATGGGGTTAGCAAGGCGGCAAGAAGCTGCAAGAGTTTGCGACGAGTAGATGAGAATAGAGTCTACAATATCCACTTCGACCTCTTCGGAAATGCGTTTGCTTGCATTGTAAAATTCGTTTCCCAGATAAACTACTGTGGCATTACCGGGGGACGCCACCCAATTGTAAAGCTCCAATGCAAGGTCGATCCGGCCTGTCTTTCCGGAGATTAATCCCCAAGTTTCGATCAACACTTCAACTGGAATAATAAAGTCATATTCGCTGGAAAATGTTTCTAGGAATTCCTTGGAACTCGAGTGATGCAGCTCGGATGGGAGGATAGCCGATGTCAATAAATTTGTGTCGGTGATCATACATTTGTCATGCAGAAAAAGCTGCTGCGATTCGATGGTATGATAAGGCATCAAATAAGATCCTCGTCAAGTCCCGTTATCCTATACAGGATTTGGTCAATTTTGGCCTCGCAAGCCCTCTGTTCCTCTTTCTGACCCGACATGAAAGCTTCAACAGACTTCTGGGCGAGTTCCGATATCTCGTCTCTAACCTCTAAATTCGTGACCAATCGTACAGGTACGGAAAGTTGATTGAGGTGCTGCGGCTCAACTTTCTGAAAACCATCCCTGAAGGATGGAGTGATCTTGGATAGGAACCATGTCGCAAGACGACTATTTAAATAACCAAGAAGGACATCGAGGTTGTTTGAATCCTCGGGAATAACGGCAGTCCCTCCGACAAGAAACATGCTACCATAGGAATCGCGGGCGAATGATGTCTCAGGCGCCAAATCCCGCATTAATAACTTTGGGGCAGTCAACCATGACTCCTCCCTCGACCTGACGAGTTCGTACCATCGCTTCGAACCTTCGCCGATTCCGCTCCTCGCCTCCAACAGATCTTGATAGGTAAAGAGATAATTGAAAGTAAGCGCGAATTCGTTCCGCAACTCGTCTTCAGAGATTGGCTGGCCGGATCTGTATGGATAAATTAGGTACCTGTCGCCGGGAGATATGTCACTGAATCTCCTGATCTCAGTTCCATAAATGACCGGCCTCAAATTGGCCGATTCAATCGCGAATGATTCACCCAATCCATTTCGGACTTTCCAGACACTGCCGACCGGAGGGGACTCGATTTCGACTATAAAAACGTCGTTAGCGCCAGTTTTTATCCCTTGGCTGATGCTTGCGAATTCCGAGAGGGGTTCTGATACCCCCTCCAATCGTATTCTAGCCATCTTCGAAGCCGGAGACATGAGGAGCCATGGCTTAGCCCCGCTAGGCTGCCGAAGGCTATAAGCAAGCATGAATCGACCCGACTTCTCCTCGGTCCCAGAATCGAAATCGGCGAGCATCGCTCCGACTAAATTTGTGGGCAGTTCATTCACTTTTACAAAGCGAAGTTCTGTGTCCGGGACGGCCTCCTCTCTAATTTTAAAAACGACGAGGCTCACATAACTCTTCGTACCCGGGAATACCTTAGTAATGCCAAAGTCGACGAGAGTGAGCAGATTTGCACGGTCACATATCATATTTCTCAGGATTGAAGCATCTCTGTTGCCAAAGATCCTGTTGGGTAGCACCAGCCCGACCAGCCCTCCCCCCTCCAATCTTCTCAGCGCGAGTTCAACGAACAAATAAGAATAATCGAACCTTCCCTGGGCGGTAGCGAATCGCTCGGTCAGTTCTACTCTATTCTCGACCGCCTTGATCGCGACGTAAGGGGGATTACCTAAAACGATGTGATAAACTTCTGGCAGCCCAATCCAACTCGCCTCCGTGAGCGCGTCGCCACATACGATAACATCGTCAAGATCGGGCAGGGGCAGCGGGCTAGGCTCTTCCGCAAGCCTTAGCCAGATTGACAATCGAGCGAGGGTGACGGCCCGTTTGTCGATATCGATTCCGACTATCGACTTGTTGGCGACGAGGATTCTAGGCCAATCTTGGCTAGGATCGACGTTTCTAAGACGGCGAATCAACGAGTCAAGCGCAGCAATAAGGAATGACCCCGAACCACACGAGAGATCAACGATCCGAGGAGGATCTAGATTTCCTGCTGAACTGCTAAAATGGTCGTCAAGACATTTTTCGGTGAGATATCTCACAGCAAATTGCGGTGTATAGTAGGCACCTGCAGTTTTCCTGGTTACCCTTCTGGCCTCCCGGACAGGGGGATCGAACAGATATAGCTGATTCTTGGTATCTTTAACGGGCAGGACAATAGTTGACAAATACTTCTGATAGGCTCTACCTAGCACGTCGGCATCAATCCAGGCGAAGTTGTACCTTGCATCGGCCATAGGCAATTCGTGCGGACGGTACAAATCCTGAATGATACCTGCCTGGATCGAGGGAGGAATATCATTGGGTACTTCCACATCGAAAAGCTCACTCTGGATAGTTCGTTTGGCCTCCTCGAATATTTTCCGTAGCAATCGAAGATCAGCTTTGCCATCCTCCAGGACAGTCAGCAATTTGGGTAGATTCGTGAGTTTCCGATCCTCGACCACGCGGAGGACAAAAAGTTGCGCGAATAATGTTTGGATCTTTTCGTCGAGATCCTCAGCGATGGTAGCATGACGCATCGCTTCTTCGCGCCACCAATCGAGACGATCAACCAATGAGTCATCGACGGGCACCAACAGCCTGTCGGGCGCACCTTCGAGCATGACTGCTACGTTTTCAGCATCTCCCTCGATCAATCCTCGTGGCGTCAGCGCCTCGAACAGGATAAGTCTTGATCCAAGTTCTTTGCGGGGGATCTTTTTTGTTTGAAACCAGCGGTCATGCTTCAACCAATGCGAATTGAAAACAACTGTCTGCCTAACGTCGGTGAGTATTCCCCATTGCACTGTCGAGTGATAAGCATACAAAGCGGCATTGCTGATGGCATCGTCATCGAGCTTCTTACATCCGAAAAAATAAACAGCGGGTTCGCCACCGGAGAAAGCGCGCACGACATCGAGTGATAATCCCGGATTGGGAACCTGTTCGACTTTTGCCTGCCCGATATCCCACAAAAGAGCGGACGCGAGACGGCGCGAAAAATCCAAAGGTTTGACAGCAGTAACTGCAGAAGTAGAAAGCTTGGCGATACTATCTGAGACCGGGTTCATGCTAAAATCCGAATTAGACCGAATTTATTTCTTCGCCACAGATCGTTGTATCAGTGGAGTTTGAAATCCTGCCAATCAATGATTTTACCGTATGGCCGGCTCATCTGCCACCCCATCGAGCGGAAATCCGCCCTACGCAAACAGCTTAAGACGTTTTACCCCTACATCTTTCAACTCTGGCTCCTCTGCCCGCACCCCTCCCGCATCCGGCATGCCCAGCACTTCGCCGTCGGCTGCCTGACAGGGGGAAAACCCGGTGTTAGTTCTGTTTTGGTGATAATCCGGCATCCGCTGAGCCGCTCCGCCATCTTGCCCCCGCCGCGCCCGGATGGCAACATGGTCCCATGAACTTCACCGGCTGGGGCGTCCTGAACTCCGCGATGCTGCTCGGCCTGGCCGGCGTGGCGATCCCGGTCGTGATCCACCTGCTGAACCGGCGGAACGACCCGGTCGTCGACTGGGCGGCCATGCAGTTCCTCGAATTCAGCCCCCGCGAGCGGCGGCGGCTCAACCTGGCCGACCTGCTGCTGATGCTCGCCCGGATGGCCCTGCTGGCGCTGGTGGCCCTGGCCCTGGCCCGGCCGTTCTGGACCCCACGCCCCGCCGCCGCCTCGTCGACCGCGACGACCCCCGGCCTCGCCGACGGCTCCGGCCCCCGGCGCGACGTGGTCCTGATCCTGGACGGGTCCGACAGCATGGGTCGGGCCTCGGGCGGGTCCACGCCCCGCGACCGGGCGATCGCCTGGGCCCGGGGCTTCGTCGGGCGGCTCGGGCCGGGCGACTCGGTGGCCGTCCTGGTGGCCAAGGACCGGGTCCGGCCGCTGGTCGACCCGCCGAGCTTCGACCTCGGCCGGGTCGACCAGGCCCTGGCCAACGCCCCGCCGGCCCGGGGGTCGAGCGACCTCCCCTCGGCGCTGGGCGAGGCGTTCCGGGTCCTGGAGCGGACCGGGAACCCGGGGCGCGAGGTGGTCGTCCTCTCCGACGGCCGGCGGTCGGCCTGGCGGCCTGGCGACTCGGGCCGGTGGTCGCTCCTCCGCGATCTCCGCCGACGGATGCCGGTCCCGCCCCGGATCTGGGCCCCGTCGTTCGCCTTGGCTGGCGGGCCGGACGACTCCACGCCCGAGGGCTCGGTCGGCCCGCTGGAACTGTCCCGCGCCGTGCTCACGCCGGGCCTGCCGGTCGAGGTGACCGCCGCGATCGCCAACGCCGGCCCCGGGCCGATGACCCGAGCGGTCGAGCTGGTCGTCGACGGCAGGCCCGTGCCCGGCACGTCGCGGGTCCTCGGCCCGGTCCCGGCCGGGGGCAAGCTCCCGGTGACGTTCCGGGCCGAGTTCGACCGGCCCGGGAGTCACCTGGTCGCGGTCCGGCTGGCGCCCGACTCCGACCCCCTGCCGGTGGACGACGAGGCCGCCCGGCCGGTGACGGTGGCCTCGGCCCTGGCGGTCCTCCTGGTCGACGGCGAGCCGGGGCTGGAGCCGCTCAGTGGCGAGGTCGACTTCCTCCGGGCCGCGCTGGCCCCGACCGGCGACCCCTCGCCGCTGGTCCGGGCCTCGACCGTGGCCGCCCGCGACCTCCGGGCCGAGATGTTCCAGGGCAAGCGGGTCGTCGTCCTGGCCAACCTCGACCGGATCGGCCCCGAGCTGGCCGCGGCCCTCGGCGCCTTCGTCGAGTCCGGCGGCGGCCTGCTGATCGCCCTCGGCGACCGGCTCGACGCCGACTCCCTCAACGAGCGGCTGGGCCGCGAGGGGAGCCGGGGTTGGCTCCCCGCCCGGATCGGCCCGCTCAAGGGCGACCCGGCGAAGCGAGTCGCCGTCGCCCACCCCGCCCCCCGGACCTTCGACGGCCCGGCGCTGGGACCGCTCGGCAAGGGGGACGCCCCGGCGCTGGGCGAGGCCGACCTGTTCGCCTACCGGCTCCTGGAGCCCGCCCCCGGCGCCTCGGTGGCGGCCCGGCTCGACACCGGCGACCCCTGGATCGTCGAGCGCCGCTACGGCAAGGGCCGGGTCGCCCTCCTGGCCGGCCCGGTCGACGCCGAGGGGGGGACTTTACCCGTCAACCCCGACTTCGTCCCCTGGGCCCACGAGCTGATTGCCCACCTCGCCGCCGGCGCCGAGGGGCCCGGCTCGATCAAGCCCGGCGAGCCCCTGACCTTCGACCTCGACCCGATCCCGCCCCCGGGCTCCGCCGCCCTGACGCTGACCACGCCCTCCGGCGCGACCGTCGAGCTGCCCGTGGTCCGCTCCGGCGCCACGGCCCGGGTCCGCCACGCCGAGACCAGCGAGCCCGGGATTTACCGCCTGGCCCTGCCCGACCCGCCCGGCGGCTCGCTCTACGCCGCCGTGGCCGACGACGACCTCGAATCCGACCCCTCCCCGCTGGAGCCCGCCGAGGCCGAGGTTCTCGCCCGGGGCTGGCCCCTGGCCTTCGACGCCGACCCCGCCCGGCTCGCCGACCGACTCTTGACCGTCGACCAGGCCCGCCGCAACGAGTTCTGGCACGGCCTGATCCTCGCCGCCCTGGCCGCACTCTGCCTGGAAGTCTGGCTCACCCGGAGCATGGTCCGCCGCCAGGGGGCTGGGTGAGAGGCGATCCGGCCCTATTTCCGAGTCGTGGCGATGGGTCATGGCAAATACACGATGGTTGATGGGTGAAGGAAGTCTCCGAAGAGCGGACGAAGGGCTTCGGACGCCTCCGCGCTGGTCCGTCGTGAACCATCAACCATTCGCCATTTTCGATCCCGGTTCGCCTCGGAATTCGGGAGTCCGGACGTGCTCCGGCCGGAAGCCCATGCCGATGATCCGGGCGGGGATCCGCCGGAGGATCGGGAACCGCTTCAGGAGCTTCAATGGCCAGGGGAGCGTGAGCGTCCCGCCGCCACCGATCACCCGGCCGATCACCCGGTCCTGGATCAGAACCTGGAGGCGCTGGGTCATCCGGGTCGGGAACTCGCGCCGACGCTGGACCCGGGCGAGGTCGCCCTCGGTCGGGGTCCCGGCCCGGAGCGGCCCGACCAGGAGGTTGGCGGCGGCCACGGCGTCCTGGATGGCGAGGTTGATCCCGACGCCCCCGATCGGGGACATGGCGTGGGCCGAGTCGCCGATGCAGAGCAGGCCGGGCCGGTGCCACCTCCTCAGGCGGTCGACGGCGACGGTCAGGAGCTTCACGTCGTCCCAGTCCCGGATCTCCCCGACCCGGTCGCGGAGGAAGGGGGCGATCTCGACGATTCCCTCGCGGAACGCGGGGAGCCCCTTGCCTCGGAGGTCGTCCATGCCTCCCTTGGGGATGACATAGCCGCATTGCCAGTAGTCGCCGCGGAAGAGCATGACGAAGACCTGGCCGCGGCCGAACCGGCCCAGGGGCTGGTCGGGATCGGTCGGGGCCCGCGAGACCCGGAGCCAGAGCACATCGATGGGGGCGCCCCGGCCTTCGGACCGGAGGCCGGCCCGGTCGCGGACCGTGGATCGCCGCCCGTCGGCGCCGATGGTGAGCCCCGCCCGGACTTCGAGCGGCCCGCCGGGGGCCTTGGCGCGGACCCCGACGACCGCGCCGCCCTCCTCGATGAGGCCCACGACCTCGGTTTCCATCCGGAGGCGGAAACCGAGATATCGCCGGGCGTGCCCGGCCAGGAAGTCGAGGAAGTCCCACTGGGGCATGAAGGCGATGAAGCGGCAGCGGGTCGGCAGGTCCGAGAAGTCGGCGACCGGGACCTCGACCTCTCCGACGACCGCGCCGAGCCGCGTGGCCTCCTGGTGCGGCCGGCTCAGGAGGTCGTCGAGGAGCCCAAGCTCGTGGATCACCTGGAGGGTCGAGGGGTGGATGGTGTCGCCCCGAAAGTCGCGGAGGAAGTCGCCGTGCTTCTCCAGGACCACGACGTCGACCCCGGCCCGGGCCAGCAGGAAGCCCAGGACCATCCCGGCGGGCCCGCCGCCGACGATGCAGCAGCGGGCCTCGATCGCCTCGACGGCGGGGGCGGCCTCCTCGCCGGTCATGGGAGCGCTCCCGGATCGGCCAGCTCGGCCAGCTCGGGCCCGAGCTTGGGATCGGCGTGGGGGGCCGGCTCGGGGTGGATCTCGCGGACGATCCGGCGGCGGGCGGCGGTGACCAGGTTGTTGAAGAGGAGGGCGAAGGTCAGCGCAGGGATCAGCGCCGCGGCCCGGGCCGCCTGGTGGCCGGGGATCTCGCCGGCGCCCGAGGCGATGGCGATCCCGGCCAGGGGGCTCAGGCTGAACAGGGCGGCCGACCAGGTGTCGGGCTCGCCGCCGGGCACGGAGCGGTTGGCCGCCGAGGCCGCGGCGATCGTGCCCACCAGGATCGGGATCAGCCAGGCGGCGAACAGGAACAGGGCCATGAAGACCGACGCCCGACGGGCGAACCGGAGCTGGAAGTACTGCAAGGCCAGCCCGAAATACGCGACCACCAGCACCCCGATGGCGATCGACAGCGAGTACGAGACCGGCCCCCGCCGCGATCCCTCGGCCAGCGGCTCCTCGATCATCCGCCAGGCCACCGTCGAGGCCGCCAGGACCACGGCGCAGAGGCAGAACAGCGGGATCCGGTTCAGGCCCCGGTCCTCCCAGGCCGTGGGGGACCTCCGGCCCTCCCGGGCGGCCCGGCGGACCCCCTTGGCGAACTCGTCGCGGGTCGGCGTGATCGCCACGGCCATCGCGAACGCCCCTATCATCAAGACATAAAGGGTCGTTAGACCCCAGTAGCCGAACCAGTCGATCCCCCAGAGCCCCCCCAGCAGCAGGGTCGCCCCGGTCGCCAGGCAGGCCACGGCCTGCGGCTTGGAAAGCGGGTGGGCCCGCTCCGAGGCCATCTTGCGCGTCGAGGCGACCATCAGGAAGCCGATCGCCGGGATCGCGTCCAGCGCCACCACCGCCAGCCAGGGCAGTTCGAGCCCGAAGAAGAGCAGCTTGGGCGACTCGTCGACGGTCACCGCCGCCCCCGAGAACACCGCGAACAGGCCGCCGCTGCCCATGAAGATGAACACCGCCAGCCCGATCACGCCCCGGATCCCGGCCTTGGACGACTTCCACCCCAGCGCGTTGAACAACGCCACGGCGTGGAGGATCCAGGCCGAGAGGACCAGCGGGACCATCAACTGGAAGAACCCGGAGATGCTCGGCCGGCCCATGACCACGCAGGCCAGCGAGAACGGCAGGGTGGCGGCGAACAGGAGGTATTCGCGGACCGGGGCCCCGAAGAAGAACCCCAGGGTCAGGGCCGCCGGGGCCATTGGCGAGGCCCGGTGAAAGTCCAGGATCCCCGACTCCCGCGCCTTGCCCACCGAATTGCCGACCTGCGCCGCCCCGACGACCCCCAGCAGGGTCGCCTGGAGCGCCATCAGGCCGCCGAACGCCTGGCCGCCGGTGAGCCCATTGTAGTTGTAGCCCAGCAGGACGATGCAGAGGCTCAGGACCCCCACCACCGCGACCGCCGGGAAGATTTGCATCCGCCGGAGCCTCGACCGCGCGTGCTTGATCAGGATCGGGTTGTCGAGCCAGGCGGCCAGTCGGTTCATCGTGGGGGGCTCCCGCCTCGGGTGGATCGGATCCGGACGTCGGGCGCCGGGAGGTCGCGCGGCAGGGCCTCGGGACGCCCCCGCGACCCGCGCCGGGGAGGCCCGGCGGCGGGCGGGTTCGGAGGCGATCCGGATCGAAAATGGCTCATGGCTCATGGTTCACGACGGACCAGCGATCTTGCATCCGAAGCCCTTCGTCTGCTCCTCCGGGACTCCCATTACCCATCAACCATCGTCTTGCCATGACCCATCGCCACGACTCATGAAAACAACGGGATAGCATCTCAGACCCCCACCGACCGGGTCAGCGTGAGCAGGACGACCTCGGGGCGGCAGAACAGCCGGACCGGGGGCGTGACGGTGCCGACCCCCCGGCTGACATAGACCGGGCACCTCGGCCCCTGGACCATCCCCCGGAGGTACTTCTGGCCGAAGGCGGACGGCACGCAGGGGGCCCCGAAGCCGGGGACCACGACCTGGCCGCCGTGGGTGTGGCCGCTGAGCATCAGCCCGACCCGGTCGTCGCCGAGCGTCTCGGCGAAGTCGGGGTTGTGCGAGAGCAGGATCACCGCGTCGCGCCCGGTGGCATCGCCGAGGGCCGCCCCGACGTCCTGCCGGTCGGACCAGAGGTCGCCCACGCCGCCGATCCGGAGCCGGGCGCCCCCCTTCTCGACCCAGGCCCCGGAGTTCCGGAGCAGCGGGATCCGGGCCCCGGCCAGGGCGTCGACGCTCTGCTTCAGGCCGTCCCAGTGGTCGTGGTTGCCCAGGACTGCGAACCGGCCCATCCGGGCCCGGAGCCCGCCCAGCTCCTCGATCGCCGGGGCGACGAACCGGGTCCCGTGGTGGCAGTAATCGCCCCCCAGCGCGACGATGTCCGGCTTGAGCCGGTTGGTCATCGTCACGATCTCGCGGACGTACGCCCGGGGCACGAAGGGCCCGTGGTGGACGTCGGAGAGGAACGCGATCGTCGTCCCCTGGAACGGCCCGGGGAGGTTGGGTAGCCCCGCCGTCACGCGGGTCAGCCCGCACCACTTCGCCTCCAGGAACGGATACACCCCGCCCGCCAGGACCGAGCCGATCGCCGCCCGCTTGAGCCATCGCCGACGGTTCATGGTCTCGCTCCTCGGAGAAGTCCCGGGGCAGTATCGCGGGGGGCGGGTCCCTCCGTGCGGGACTCAGGCCGGCCCGCCCGAAGCAGGCCCGGGCTGGATCTCAAGCTCCTGCGCCGGGCCATCGAAGGTGACGCGGAAGTGGGCGAAGACTCCGACATGGCCGAGGATGGCCAGTGCCTCGGCCCCGTCGGGATCGTCCACGAATGCGACCGTGGCGCCCCAGCGGTCCGAGGATATCCCATCGGTGATTTCGAGTTCCACCTCGCCCAGTGATGCCTCGATCGCCTGGCCGGCGAGACCGCCCACGGCCCAGCGGACCGAGTCATCGATTTTGACACTCCTCGCTGAACACCACCACATTTTGAGCTAAATCGCTGTACCGATCAGATTTTACGCCGAGAAATGGGGGCTTGGGGGTCGTGAATCTCCATTCGTGCGAGCATGGGTGGTGGACCC
>JAABUJ010005179.1_pt1 | contig 13182 bp, 12 predicted proteins | sample 5559131 | NCBI WGS metagenome assembly JAABUJ01 (sample SAMN10711875, study PRJNA513366) | rock metagenome | isolation source: Antarctica rocks | place: Antarctica: Victoria Land, Mt New Zealand nord | collected 2016-01-07
ACCGGGCTGACCCCCGACCGCAGTCGGCGTCACGCTGCCAGGCGACCGCAGTCGCAGGCCAAGCGCGCTCACCATCACAATCGTGGGGCGCACCCCGGCGAAAACGGGAAGTTATTTGTTAACGAGCCCTGAGCACAGCGGGGACGATGAAGGACGGGCTCAAGAGCTTTCTCACAACGCCTACTCTTCTCAGTCATGCCACACGTAACAGTCGCCCTTGTGTCCTGCCAGCGTGACGGCCATGGCCGTGCCCCCAGCGGTCAGTCGCTCCAGTCCCGCACGCATTTCCCCCTCGGGCAGCTTCAACGCTTTGGCTAGCGCGGCGGGGACGGCGTAGACGGCGTGTGGTAGGTAGGCCGCCAGCAGCAGGTCCAGCGCCCTCTCACGCGCCATGGCCTCGGCCGCGGCGACGTGCCGCGGGTAACGCTCGCGCACCAGGGCGTGGCGCATGTCCAGGTCGTCCTCGGAGAATACTTTCGCCAGCAGCAGGCGCGTGTCCAACTCGTGGACGGCTTTTAGGTAGGCCGCGCGCCGCTCTTTGCCGGTCGGGAACCCGGCCCGCGCGCGCAACTCGCCGGTGCTCAGGACACCGCCGGCCTCCTCCAGCGCCCGCGCGACGCGGTAGGCGTCGCCGGAGATATCGCCGGTGTCGTAGATCTCGTCGGGCATGCGCTCGTCCGCGCACAGACACAGGACGGCGGGCAGCAGGTCCCAGTGGACCCAGGTGGGGCGGCCGCGCACAATCGCCGTGTAGAAAGCCGCCTCGGCGCGGCCGAGCGCCCAGCGCCAGCCATAGACGTCGCCCGACGGGCTATTGTGCCCCGAATCGGTCGCGGCGTCAGGGTCGCCCATGTAGGCGTGGAAGAGGTTTGGCAGCTCGGGTGAGGCCGGGTAGAGCGTGGCTACGCCGACACGCGCGACGAACTGCGCCGCCGTCGCGGGATCGGGAACGCGCGTCGCGTGCGTCTGGCCCCAGCGCGCCAGCCGCCGGGCGTACAGAGTCCGCACGTCCATGTCACTCATACTAAAGCTCCCTTCACAGTCTCGAAACGTCGTTAGCGCGCACGGACGTCTCAGGGCGTCTCGCCCGTCCCTGACGCCGAGGCGGACGTCTCGGGGCGTCTCGTCCGCCCCGGCGTCCGCAAGAGTGGGTCGGGCCATCCCCGCAGGGCTGGTATGTCGCCGCCCGTCACGCGCTCATCCCACCGAACACCGGGACGGACGAGATGTCCGCGCTTCCAGTGCCGACGGGGGCGGGCGAGACGTCCGCGCTCCCAGGCGACCCCGAGACGTCTACGCGCTAACGAAACGTCACTGCCCGTTTGGCATACGTTTGTCATAGAGGTATAGAGATGGTGTATCATGTTAAGCTGGCGAAAAGCTCGTGGATATTGCCGTCGGGGTCGGCGAAGAAGGCCGCGCGCTGTCCCCACGGCATGTCCGCCGGGGACTGTACGGGCGTCGCGCCTCTGGCGACGATATCGGTGTACGCCGCGTCGACCCCCGCGGGAGCCGGCAGCGGGAAGGCTAACTCGAAGGACTGCCCATGCCTGGGCTCGGCGTACGAGGGATGGCGCGTGGCTTCAGACATGACATGCCGGGCGCAGAGGGCGAAGCGCACACCCGGCGAGCGGAATTCGACATACTCACCTGGGCCTTGTTCTATGGCGAACCCAAGGACATCGCGGTAGAAGCCCGTCATGGTTGGGACATCGTCGGTCAGGATGGTGACGAGAGCAATAGTAGGCGTCAAAATGAGTCTCCTTAGCTACTACACGGGGAGCCGGTCGTAGGTGGCCGACAAGGGCAGCATAGCACGCATAACCTGACATCTTGTGTCAAGATAATGTAGTAAGTGGATAACATAAAGGCCAGGAGAAACAGAGATGCGCGCGGACCGGCTTCTTTCCATCTTACTGCTCCTGCAAGCGCGTGGCCGCATGCCGGCCAGGGAGCTATCGCGGCGCCTCGAGGTGTCAGAGCGCACCATCTACCGCGATCTGGACGCCCTGGGCGCGGCCGGTGTCCCTGTCTACACCGAGCGGGGGCGGCATGGTGGCTGCGCCATCGTCGAGGGGTATCGCACGGACCTGACGGGTCTGACCGGCATAGAGGCGCGCACGCTGTTTGCCGCGCGCGCCGTGGGCTACCTGTCCGATCTTGGGCTCGGCGACGCCGGCGAGGCCGCCCTGTTAAAGCTGCTGGCCGCCCTGCCCGACGCCTCCCGGCGCGACGCCGAGCGCTCACTCGCTCGCTTCCACCTCGATCCCGACGTGTGGTTCCATGCCCCCGAGCCGGCGCCCTATCTCCCCTTGCTGCACGAGGCGGTCTGGCAGGAGCGGCGGCTGCGCCTAACATATCGGCGTAGTAGTGGGACTATGACCGACAGCGTGGTAGAGCCACTGGGGCTCGTGGCAAAGGCGCGCGTGTGGTATCTCGTGTCCGTCGAAGGGGCGTCTATGCGTGTCTTCCGCGTCGCCCGAATTCAGGAGGCGACGCTGACGACCGAGCGCTTCACGCGCCCCGACGGCTTCGATCTACCGTCCTTCTGGACGACATGGCGTGCGGATTTCGAGCATAGCATTCCCTCATATCCCGTGGTCGTGCGCGTGGCGGCTGCGGCTATGCCCCACCTGCAAGACCTGCTGGGGGAGGAGGTCGTCATTCACCTGGAGCGGGCCTCGCCACCCGACGCGCTGGATCGGCGTGCGATACCCGTCACGTTCGAACGCATCGACGACGCGCGCCGCGCACTGCTGGGCTGCGGCGTGTTGGTGGAAGCGATCGAGCCGCGGGAGTTGCGCGCGCGCCTCGTGGAGTCGGCCGCCGCGCTCTCCGCTCTCTATGCGCATATATAGCAGCCTGTCAGTCTTTATGCGCTTCCTGGAACGCGTCGCGGCATGCGGCGATGATGCGCACGGCCTCGGCGCGGCCCGACCAGCCGCACACCTCGGTCTCTTTGCCCTCCAGATCCTTGTATGTGTTGAAGAAGTTCTCGATTTCGCGCATGCGGTGGGGCGGCAGATCTCCCAGTTCGCGCACGTCGTCCATGCGAGGATCGCTCACCTCAACGGCCACGATCTTGTCGTCCTCTTTGCCCATGTCGCGCATGCGCATCACGCCGATGGGACGCGCGTCGACGAGGCAACCGGGAAAGACGGGTTCTTCGGCCAGCACCAGGACGTCGAGGGGATCGCCGTCGGGCGCCAGTGTCTCGGGGATGAAGCCGTAGTCGGTCGGGTAGTGGACCGACGCGTAGAGGACGCGGTCGAGGCGGATGCGGCCACGTTTCTCGTCGTACTCGTACTTATTACGGCTGCCCACGGGGATTTCGATCAAGGTCTCGATCACAAGGTCGTGCGTATCCATCTTAATACTCCCCTTCTCCTTTACACTGGCTAAAGCCGCGTGATAGCCTGCGATAGACGCCCGTGCCGGCGCGTTCTGTGTAACGCGCGATACGTACAGTATGCGTGTCACGCATAACCTATACCGAGGACTATTGATGCAGACCGACCGCCCGGCGCGCCGCGTGCGCCCACCCGTCCGTGTCCGTCGCCCCGCAGCGCGCCTACCCCGTGTGCGCCTACCCCGGCGGGGGGCGCTGGCCTATGTCGCGATGATGGGGCCGGGTCTCATCACCGCCAGCGCCGGGAACGACGCCGGCGGGATCGCCACGTACGCGCAAGCCGGCGCCCTGTACGGATATTCGTTGCTGTGGGCCATGGCTATCACGACAGTGAGCCTCATCGTGGTGCAAGAGATGTGTACCCGCATGGGGGCCGTGACGGGTAAAGGGCTGTCCGACCTGATCCGCGAGGAGTTCGGCATCGGCTGGGCCACGCTGGCGATGGTCGGCCTGCTCATCGCCAACGGCGCCATCACCATCTCCGAGTTCGTGGGCATCAACGCGGCCACGCGCGTGATCACCAGCGAACAGGCGCTCCAGGGGACGGCCGTGGGCGGGCTGCTGCCGTACATTGTAGTCGTGCTCTCGGCGATCGGGCTGTGGTGGCTCGTCACCAAGGGGTCGCGCGGCCCGGTCGAGCGCGTGCTGCTGATCATGACGCTCGTCTTTTTCGCCTACATCCCGGCGGCGCTCAAGGGGGAGCACGACTGGGGCGCGGTCGTCCATGCCACCGTGGTCCCGAGCCTGGCCGGGGTGGGCGTCGTCGCCTTCCTCATCGCGCTCGTCGGCACAACGATCAGCCCCTACATGCAATTCTTCGTGCAGTCATCCGTCGTCGAGCAGGGCGCCACGATGTCGACCTATCGGCAGACGCGCGATTCGGTCATCATCGGCTCGCTCTTCGCTATCCTCGTCGCCATGTTCATCATCATCGCCACCGCCGCCGCGCTCTACGGCAAGGCCGGCGTCACCAACCTCAACGACGCGGGCGCGTTCGCTCAGGCGTTAGGACCGGTGTTGGGCTCGTGGGCCAAGATCCTGTTCGCGGTCGGCCTCTTCGGCGCCTCGCTGCTGGCGGCGGCGGTGCTCCCGCTCTCGACGGCGTTCGCCGTCTGCGAGGTCTTCGGCTTCGAAAGCGGTGTGGATAAGTCGTTCCAGGAGGCGCCCATCTTCAACGGCATTTTCACCGGCCTCATCGTGCTCTCCGTGTTCGTGTCGCTCAGCATCCCCGCGCGGCTGCTGGTGCCGGTGTTGGTGCAACTGCAAGCCATCAACGGCGTCGTGCTGACCCTGGTCGTGTTATTCGTGCTGCGGCTGGTCAACAACCGCCGCCTGATGGGCCGCTACACCAACGGCCCCATCTACAACGCCATAGCCTGGATCAGCGCGGCTATCCTGGTCGTCCTGAGCGTCCTCTACATCCCCGGCATCCTGTTTCATATCGGGCCAGCTGCAGGGTAGTCGAAAGTCGAAAGGATGCAGACGCTCACGCCGCGCTGGCCCATCTGACCTAGAACGCGTCACGCAAGACCGAGCTCCTGACGCGGGCGCGCGACTCCTACGCCGAGGCGCTCAAGATTGGCGGGTTCGAGCCATCCACGACAGGGTTCTCGGCGCAAACGGCCGTCCAGCGGCTAGTCCAGGCCGACGCCACCCTGAACGACTATAAGGCGCTGGTGCGCCCGATCCAGGTGCGGGACCCAACCAACGGCGCGCTGTCCGTGTCGCCGCACCGCCGGTGTGGACGAGGACGCGCGGGGTGGGCGGCGCGCACGGGGGCCGGGGCGGCGGGCGTGTTCCTTGACATCCCCACCATCCATGCGACAATGGTCCTGGTAGGAGGACGCGCGTCCTCCGCAGGGGGGGCGCCGGGGGGCGCGGCGCGGAAGCACGGCGTTGCACGAGAAATGGGCGGCAGGCTGAGCGCTGTGCACGGGCGCGCGATCCGTGCGGGCGCCCGTGCGGCGCGCGTCTATCGCCCCGGGCGCACGGATGGCCGCGTCTCACCATCGTGGGGCAGCGCCTACTGAGCGATGACATGAGCGTTAGGGTCAGCAGCATAGAGTCCTCAGGCGTAAAGAGTGTATCTATAGATAGGTGTGCTGGTGAAACATCCGCTTCGTCGTATCGTCGGGTACGAGGACATTGATCGTCCGGCTATGGCTCCGAGTAAAGTCGAAGTCCCGGAATGCGGACATCATGGGCGTATCGTGCCTACGAACACCAAGACGTGGGGCAATAAGACGGCCGGGCAGGAACCGCCAACGGGGCGCCGCCCGTGCCCCTTGTGCAGTAGCGCCTCTGGCGAGTGATGACGATAGTATCGACGACGGCGATGACGCGTTATAGTAATGTAAGAGTGGACAAAATATACAAACAAAGAGGACTAAATTCTATGCAAGTCTATGATTCCGTGCTGGATGTGGTGGGGCATACCCCGCTCATTCGCCTGAGCCGCATTGGGCGCGGCGTGCGGCCAACCATCCTGGGCAAGGCCGAGAACCTTGAGCCCGGCGGCTCGATTAAGGACCGCATCGGCGTCAGCATGATCGAAGCGGCCGAACGCTCCGGTCAGCTCAAGCCCGGCGGCACGATCGTCGAACCGACCGCCGGCAACACCGGCGCCGGCCTCGTGCAGGCCGCCTGTATCAAGGGCTATAAATGCATCTTCGTGATGCCCGATAAGGTGAGCGACGAGAAGATCGCGCTGCTCAAAGCCTACGGCGCCGAGGTCGTCATCACGCCGACCGCTGTGCCGCACGAGTCGCCCGAGAGCTACTACTCCGTGGCCGACCGCCTCACGCGCGAAATCTCCCTGGCCTTCCAGCCCAATCAGTTCGCCAATATGGCCAACCCCGACGCGCACTACCAGACCACGGGACCCGAAATCTGGGAGCAGACCGGCGGGAAGGTCGACGCGTTCGTGTGCGGCCTTGGCACCGGCGGCACCATCAGCGGCGTCGGGCGCTACCTCAAGGAGCGCAACCCCGACATCCTGATCGTTGGGGTCGATCCCGAAGGCTCTATCTTCTCCGGCGACGCCGACAAGCCCTATAAGGTCGAGGGCATTGGCCAGAATTTCTTCCCCGCGACGGCCGACCTCGCGATCGTCGACCGCTGGGTCCGTGTGAGCGACCGCGACTCGTTCCTCACCGCGCGGCGGCTGGGCCGCGAGGAGGGCCTACTGGTCGGCGGTTCGTCTGGGACCGCCGTCTACGGCGCGCTGCGTATCGCGCAGGAACTTGCCGAGGGTCAGACGATCGTGGCCATGTTGAGCGACACCGGCCGCAACTATCTCAGCAAGATTTTCTCCGACGACTGGATGCGCCAGAACGGCTTCCTGGAGCGCTTCCCGGCCCGCCGCGTCGCCGACGCCATCGTGGCGCGCAGGGGCGAGATCCCGCCACTGGTCTACGCCACGCCGCGTCAGAAAGTGGGCGCGGCCATCGACGCGCTGCAGCGCTACGGCATCTCGCAGATGCCCGTGTTCGAAGAGACCGCGGAGGGCGCGCCGCTGACCCTCGACGCTATGATCGGTTCGATCGAGGAGCGCGCGCTGCTCGACCGCATCTACCGTGAGCCCGACAAGGTCGACGCCGACGTCAGCGGCGCGATGGGGCCGCCCTTCCCGTTCGTGGCGGACAACAGCGATGTAGAGCAGGCTTTCGAGAAGCTGCTCAACGGCGCCAACGCGCTCGTCGTGGCCCACGATGAGCGCCCCGTCGGCCTTATCACGCGCCTCGATCTGCTCGAATTCGCCGCGCACCGTGACGGGAGGCGCTCGTGACCCCGGACCAGACGAACCCGACACCTTTGGCGACGCCGGGATACGACGCGGAGGCGTGGGGTTTCTCGACCCGCGCGATTCATGCTGGGCAAGAGCCCGACCCCGCCTACGGCGCCGTGACGGTCCCGATCTACCAGACCTCGACCTTCGCGCAGGAGGGGGTCGGCGGGCATAAGGGCTACGAGTACGCCCGCAGTGGCAACCCCACGCGCACGGCGCTGGAGACCTGCCTGGCCTCGCTGGAGGGCGGCGCGCACGGGCTGGCCTTCTCGTCGGGGCTTGGCGCGGAGTCGGCCGTCACTTACCTACTCAAGTGCGGCGACCACATGGTGGCGCACGACGACCTCTACGGCGGGACCTCGCGCCTGTTCAACAACCTGCTGGCCAACTTCGGCGTGTCCGTCGACTACGTCGACGCCACCGACCCCGCCAACGTCGCGCGCGCCCTGCGTCCCGAGACGCGCCTGGTATGGATCGAAACGCCGACCAACCCGTTGCTGCGCGTGGTCGACATCGCCGCCGTCGCCGCCCAGGTCCACGCATACGGCGACGGAGCGGACCGGCCGCTGCTCGTCGTCGACAACACCTTCGCCAGCCCCTACCTGCAACAACCGCTCACGCTCGGCGCCGACATCGCGCTGCACTCGGCCACCAAGTATTTGGGCGGCCACAGCGACGTGGTGCTCGGCGCGCTGGTGGTGCGCGACGAGGCGCTGGCGGCGCGCCTGCGCTACATCCAGAACGCCGCCGGCGCGGTGCCTGGCCCCTTCGACTGCTGGCTCGTCTTGCGCGGCGTCAAGACGCTGGCCGTGCGCATGCGCCAGCACAGCGCCAACGCCATGACCGTCGCGCGCTTCCTACAAGAACAGCCACGTATCGCGCGCGTGATCTATCCCGGACTGGAGAGCCATCCTGACCACGCGCTGGCCGCGCAACAAATGAGCTTGTTCGGCGGCATGATCTCGGCTGAGGTGGTAGGCGGCCGCGACGAGGCCTACCGCGTGTTGAGCCGCACCAAGCTGTTCACATTAGCCGAGAGCCTGGGCGGCGTCGAATCGCTGATCGAGCACCCGGCGAGCATGACGCACGCCTCGATCCCGCCGGAGCGGCGCGCCGCCATCGGCGTCTCCGACGGCCTGATCCGGCTCTCCGTCGGCATCGAGGACGAAGCGGACCTGTGCGCCGACCTCGCGCAGGCGCTGGGCTAGTGGAAAACAAAGACAAGGCCGCTATTGTGGAGGAAGCGCTTGAGTTGCGCGAGGAATTGATGGGCCGTGAGTACCAGGATCTGATCCAAGCCGCACTGGCGGTACGCTTTTCATCCGATCCTGCGCGGCGTTTAGCGGCGATTGAGGCCCTGCGGGAGGACGTGTCCGGGGCAACGCCGGATGGGTCGGTATCGGTTACAGCGGCGCTCGCCAAATTGCGTGCCCGCCCCACCCCGTCCCGTGGCTGACCTCGCGATCACGGCGCGCTGCTGGCAGGATCTCGCCGATCTGCCGCTCGACGTCGCGGAACACGTCCTTCGTTACGCATGTCGGGAGCGCAATGTGATACAACAACTACGTCATCGGCGTGTAGGGCGGGCAGTGCAGTCGGTATCCAATGCAGCCACCTGTCGCGCGACATCTCGCCGCCGAAACGGTCGATTCGGCAGTTCAGGGCAGGGGTGTAAGTAAGGATGTCTAAAATGTATAACAACGTATACGTTGGCCTGGCGCTAGACATCCTGGTAACTGGTTTGCGACCGTTTGTCGAGCGCCAGTTTCAGACGTGCTACGGTGACAGTTGGCGTACACGCGCCGCACAAACGTTGCGAAGGGACCCCGAGTCACAGAGGCTGACAAGCGATAGTGAGTTGCACTTAGACGTCTATGCGTTGCTCGCGCTGATGAAGTTCCACTGGAAAGAAGTCTTCTGGAACACGCTCGGTCCCGACGAACTTAGCCATGTCAACCTTCTACGCGGCGTGCGCAACCGTTGGGCGCACCAAGAACCCTTTTCAATCGATGACTCTTTGTATGCTCTACACACGATCGAGCGGCTACTCGCTGCTATCCCTGCCCCTGCAGAGAGTAACGAGGTAGCACGGCTTAAAAGACGTGTATTGTCAATACCTGAAAAGGGACCCTCGCCTGAAAACGGAGATGGTGTACCACCACCACCTAACCCACCAGAGGACGGCGTTGATGTATCTCCACCACCACCACCTAACCCGCCAGTCGAATATATTGTGCAGCCATCAAGAGATCAACGTGTCGTTGAGGTTTGGTCCGCGTGCTTGCTTCCGTTTGAGCCGAAAGGAAGGTATCTTGATCTACGCAAGGACATTCGTGATGGCATACATGCACTCCCTGAAAACCCTGACGGGGTCCTTCACGCTATTTGTGGAACACCACAGCAGCCAAACGAGAAGTGGGATGTCGAAAACATCCTACTTCTACAATGTAGGGACAAGTTACTTTGCTCCTCTGGCACGGCGTGGAGTCCGCTTCGAGCGTGCATTCTCGTATCCATCTCCCCCTCAGCCACTGGGAACGCAAAATATAGCCTACCACCGCTATACCACCGCTAGCCTTGATGAAGAGTTCGCGTATTGGAAGTCGAGCCAGTTACTGGCGCGGTGGACTAATATCGAAATTCCACGTTTGAGTGCGAGCAGCAAGCCTGCGTCCATCTGGCATCGAATGGTAGCGAGCCCTATGGAGATCGTTGCTAGGCCAGAGGTGCCGCCGCCACGTTTTGGTCTCACCGTGACGATTGCAGCACCGGCTTCGGTGGGAACCGTCAATACTGTCGATGTCCTTAAGCCCTTGATCGATGGTCTGGTCAGCTCTTTCCAAGCTCATGATGGGGAGCCCGACGAGGTAAGCCGACGAATTGCCACGGAACTGGGCATTGATCGCCAAACGGTTGCCTCTCTCCTCTGCCAGAGGGATCGCGCACTTTTGGGCGCCCGTCAATTGGTCGTACTACGGGCACAAGGCGTGACGTGGCAACCCAATGATCACCTTTTGCTTGCTGCCGAGGTGCGCGTGCATACACATCCCGGTACGCAGTGGCTTGTATCGGGCGCACTATTTGAGATCGCCAGCCGATTTCCACGATGAAAGGATGTGCCATAAGTGGTCACGAATGCTAAATCTTCTCATCAAGGCGCTTCCCAACCATCTGCAACCGATTCAGGCACCGGTGCCGCGACAGGTTCCTTACCGCTAGCATTACGCCGCTTATTCTGGGACTACGATGCCGACGCCTTGTGCTGGGAGAAGGACAGGGACCTCGTGATTTCCCGTGTGCTGGCATACGGCAACTGGCGAGATACCTGCTGGCTCCTGGACCAGGTTGGCGAGGAGGGTATTCGCGATTATCTATGCCGTACGCAGGGGCGCGGTCTATCGCGGCCGCAGTTACGATACTGGGAAACGGTGCTAGGATTGCCGCATGAGCAAGTGACGGCGTGGATGTATGCGCCCGAGCGAAGCATCTGGGACGAACGGTGACAGAGTGGCACGCGGAGATTCTTAGCGACGCGCAGCGCGTAACTCTATCCGACGTCGCCGTGGTCCTGACCGCGCAAAACTTCTACCTCGCAGGCGGCACGGCGCTAGCGCTCATATTCGGCCACCGCCGCTCGGTCGACCTCGACTGGTTCACCGAGGCGCCGCTCGAAGACCCCTTGGCGCTCGCCGCCGATATCACGGACACTGGTATTGCCGCCTCGGTTACGAATACAGCACGGAACACGCTGTACCTCGACGTGCGTGGCGTGAGGGTCAGCGCTATGCGCTATCGTTATCCGCTCTTGCGCCCTGTTGTACACCTGGATGAGTTCTCGTGCGACCTGGCCTCGGTCGAGGATATCGCTTGCATGAAGCTTTCGGCAATCGTGGGACGCACTGAAAAGAAAGACTACGTCGACCTCGCGACGATAGCGGCGCATGGGTATGACTTGGGCGCCCTGCTCGGCATGTATCAAAGCAAGTTCGGTGTGGATAGCGTCATGCCGCCATTGCAGGCGCTCTCTTACTTCGATGATGCCGATAAGAATGTCTCAGACATTCCCGCACTCAACAAGCCGGAGGCGTGGCAAAAGACGAAGAGAACTTTGCGCCAATGGGTGCGTAGCCTGACGCATGACCCGAGCTTGGAGAGGTAAAAGCTTGTTTGCTGCTACACGCGCTACCAGGCCGGCGACGCTGTCGGCCTACTACGGCTTCCTGCTGATCGGCTGGAACGCGGTCCTGGTCGCCTCGCTCATCCGTGAAATCGAGCACGACTTCCGGCAGTCCGACGCCGCTTTCGGCCTGTTCTACTTTTTAGGCGCGCTGGGGTACACCCTCGGGGCCTTCGGGGGCGGCTTCCTGGTCGAGCGCCTCGGACGCCGCGCCGTGCTGCTGTCCTCGGCTGTCTTGCTCGGTGTAGGGCTGGGCGGCGAGGGACTGGCCCCGACGTGGCTCGCGCTGATCGCGGCCAGCATCGCCGTCAACCTCGGGGCGGGGGCCATCGACGGCGGTATGAACGGTCTCGTGCTCGACCTCTACCGTCACGCCCGCGGCGGCGCCCTCAACCTCCTGCACCTGTTCTTCGGCGTTGGCGCCTTGATCGCCCCATTCGTCGTCGGGCTTGCTCTGACAGCGCACGTCGTCTGGCGTACGGTCCTGGCGGGGACAGCCCTGGGCTGCCTGCCGCTGCTCGCGTTCCTGGCGACGGTTCCCCTGCCTGCAGGACGGCGCGACCGGGCGGCGGAGGCGGCGCCCCGCCATCAGGAAGACGGGCCCGCCGAAGCATCACTCCTCCCTTTCATGGGGCTGGCCTTGAGCATCGGACTCTACGTGGCGACCGAAACGGGTATTTCGAGTTGGGTGGTGCGACTGCTCGCGGGCGTGCCAGCGGCGACGGCGACAGACGTGCTGTCCCTTTTCTGGGGTGGTCTGGCCGTGGGCCGTCTTGTGTCCAACTGGCTCGCGGAGCGCGTCGATTACGCCACCTTCACCATCGGGTGCATCGCCCTATCGTCGCTGGCGCTGGTGGCGGCCGTACTATCTCCGTCGTTTCCGCTCGCGGCGGCGCTCTTCGCGCTGACGGGGCTATTCTGCGGGCCGATCTATCCGATGATCATGGCGCTCGGCGGGGACTTATATCCACGCCGCCTCGCCGCCCTGAGCGGCGCGCTCTCCGGCGCCGCGGTCGTCGGCTCGGTCGTCTATCCGCCCCTCATGGGGCTCATGGCGGCGAGTATCGGGCTGCGCGGCGGGATGATCGGTGCGGCGCTACTAGGCGTCCCCGCGGCGCTGGGCATCATCCTCGCGCGCGCCGCCGCGCGGCGGGAGCGGTCGGTTGTCGCGGCGTAGCCTAGCCATGAGCCCAATGCCGGGAACCCCATAACATCACCGCCACAGAGAGTTTACTTGGTGATCAGCGCAACGACCTGGCGTACGATCTCATCAACCTTCATCGACGTCAGACCTCCAGCCCTATACGCGATGAGGTGTGAATCCGCAGTGAACAGCCTGTCCGGGCGCACGTTGCTATCCCGATTGAGCCCACCAACAGCGAAATCGCCCCTGCGTAACGGTATTGCATAGGGACCGCTCACTGCCTGACTGGTGATTTGGCACAAGATTACATCGTCGCCGGGCAGGTCCACGAGCACTAAAGCCGGACGCCTCTTGGACGCGCTGAGGTCGGAGAAAGAGAAAGGGATGACGACGACATCGCCCTTTACAAATCGGCCCATGCGTCGTCTTCCTCTGGCCGATTCCAGTCGCGGGCAAGGACCGGCTCGGAAGCCACCATGGTCTCCGAAGAGTTGACTTCCTGTTGGCGCTCGGCAAGATACGATACAAAGTCAGAAACGATTTCGAGCTTCTCCGGCGACAGTTTCCACAACTGCGCCTTTATTCGTTCAATAGATACCTGTTCCATAGCTCCAATCTCCTGATCGCTGTTAGTATCGCTTAAATGTGGTTGAAATGTGGGCGGT
>JAABUJ010005180.1_pt1 | contig 13182 bp, 13 predicted proteins | sample 5559131 | NCBI WGS metagenome assembly JAABUJ01 (sample SAMN10711875, study PRJNA513366) | rock metagenome | isolation source: Antarctica rocks | place: Antarctica: Victoria Land, Mt New Zealand nord | collected 2016-01-07
CCGTGCGACAGGACGACGGTCGGCTTGGCCATTCCGTCGATCTGGGTCTCACTGCCCTCGTCGGGCTCGTCGATCCCGACGTGCAGCGGTACGCCGTCGTCGGCGAGGACGGCGATCTCCCGCGACGGCCGTTCGAGGAGGCTGTCGCCGGTCTCGAGGGCTTCACCGAGACGGCGGTTCAGGCGATCGGTGACGATCCCGGCCGCGGTCGCAGCGCCGGCCACCCCCAGTCCGACGCCCAGCCCGACGAGGCCTCTCCTGCCGCTCGGGCTCACGACGCGTCGTCCCGCTGGATCGAGGGGTCCCGGGTGATCGTGCGGGGAACGCGCGGTCCGACCCGGGCTACGATCTCGTAGCTGATGGTGCCGGTCGCGTCGGCCCAGTCCTGGACCGAAGGACCCGCGGGGTCCGGGCCGAACAGGACGACCTCGTCGCCGGGTCGGGCGGTGCTGTCCGGCCCGAGGTCGAGCACGAACTGGTCCATGCAGACCCGGCCCGCGATCGTGTGCCGGCGCCCCTGCGCGCGGACCGGCCCCACGTTGGTCGCGTTACGCGGTATGCCGTCGGCGTAGCCGAGCGGGACGAGGCCGAGGACCGTCTCGGTCGGGGTCGTGTAGCGGTGCGAGTAGCTGACCCCCTGACCGGCCGGGACCCTCTTGACGTTGGCGAGCCGTGCCATCAGGGTCATCGCCGGCGTCAGACCGAAGTCGGCCGCACCGCCCACCTGCGGCACCGGCGTCAGGCCGTAGACCGCGATCCCAGGGCGCACGAGGTCGTAGTGCGCGGACGGGCTGCACAGTGTGGCAGCGGAGTTCGCGAGATGGCGGACCTCGGGCCGGCACCCCACGCGTTCGGCCTGCGCGACAGCCGCCTCGAACACGTCCTGCTGGGCCCGCACCGTGGGGCTCGCCGGCTCGTCCGCGGCGATGAGGTGTGACCAGATCCCGACGACCCGGACGACTCCCTCAGCCTCGAGCCGGCGGGCGGCGGCCACCAGGTCGGTGAAGTCCGTGCCGAAGGCGCCGTTGCGGCCCAGCCCGGTGTCGACCTTGAGGTGGACTCGAGCCACCCGGCCCGTGGTGCGAGCCGCCGCTGAGATCTCCTCGATGGCCCAGGTGGCCGAGGCCGACACGTCGATGTCGCGGGTCAGGGCGGCACCGAAGTCGGTGCCCGGCACGTGGAGCCAGGTCAGCAGGGGCCCGGTGATCCCGTTGTCGCGCAGGGCGATGGCCTCGCTCTGCAGCGCGACGCCGAGCCAGTCGGCTCCCCCGGCCTGTGCCGCCCGGGCACTCGGGAGGAGCCCGTGGCCGTATCCGTCCGCCTTGACGACCGCCATGAGGGCGGCCCCGGGAGCCCGGTCGCGCAGCGCGCGGACGTTGGCGCTGATGGCGCCGACGTCGACGACCGCCGTGGCGGGCGCGGCCGCGCCCGCGCTCGGGCTCGCGCTGCGGCTCGGGCTGCGGCTCGGGGTCTGGCCGGGGCTCGGCGTCTGGTGGGCAGTCATGGGTCTCCCAGTCTCTCAGGTGCTCGCGCGAGGAAGCGCCCAGCCTCGCGGACATGCCGAGGTGAGCCCGGACGAACCCGACCTGCCCCTGCCCCGACTCTGCCCTGCCCAGCCCGACTCTGCCCTGCCCCTGCCCCAACTCTGCCGCGCCCCGCTCGGCGGGGCAGCGCAGAGTCGGCCGGCGAGCCCACGCGGTGAGGAAGCCAGTGGGGAAACCTGACGCCGCCCTGACGTGGTCAATGTTCCCCAGTGGTAGTTCAGCTCGCCCCCGGAAGAAGAGTGCAGGCCGATGACCCGGCGGGGCCACGAGCCGCGAGCCAGCAGTGCGGTGCTCAGCCGCGAGCGAGCAGCGCGGCGACGGTGGCCGGTATGCCGTGCGCCACGTCGCGCGCCCGGATCGGACCCCCGGGGTTGCACCGGTCGGCGGCGACACCATGGACGAGCGCGCCGAGCGAACCGGCGTCCAGGGGGCTGAGTCCCGCAGCACAGAGCGTCCCGAGGACGCCCCCGAGGACGTCGCCCGCGCCGGCCGTGGCGAGCCACGGCGGCCCGTCCGCCTGGGAGCGCACGGGATCCTTCGGGTCCGGCGAGACGACGATGGTGTGGGCGCCCTTGAGCAGCACGGTTGCGCCCGTGCGGACGGCAGCAGCCCGCGCGTGCTCCAGCGGAGCCCGGGTGACGTCCTCCCGGGTCACCTCGGCCCTGCCGGGTCCCTTGCCCGAGCCGCTTGCGCCCGAGCCACTTGCGCTCGAGCCGCTTGTCCCCGAGCCGCTTGTGCCCGAGCCGGGCCCGTCCGGTCCGGCCCCGCCCGGTCGCGCGCCGCCCGGTCCGGCGCCGAGCCGGGTGAGCAACCGGGCCAGCTCGCCGGCGTGTGGGGTCAGCAGGGTCGGCGCGTCGCGCCGCTCGACGAGGTCCAGGGCTCCGGCGTCGACGACGACGGGAAGGTCGCTCACAAGCGCCTCCTCGACGCGCCGCCGCTGCTCGGTCCCGGCCTCGCTCGTGTCCTCGGGGTCCATCCCGGAGCCGACTACCCAGGCCTGGACCCGCCCCGGGGCGGTGACGACCTCGGGAGCGGCCACGTGCACGAGCCGCACGACCTCGGCAGCTCCGAGGTAACGGATCATGCCCGGGCCGGCGCCCAGCGCGCCGAGCACGCTGAGGACGGCCGCTCCGGGATAGGTCGGGGAGCCGGCGACGATGCCGACCACGCCGCGGGAGTACTTGTCCGAGCCGGCCGTCGGCACGGGCCAGAGCGCGGCCACGTCGTCGTGGGCCAGGCGCTCCACGGCCGGCGAGAAGCCGTCGAGGTCAAGCCCGATGTCGACCGTCGTCAGCCGACCGACCGCTGGCTCCGTCGCCGGCAGCAGGTGGACCGGCTTGGCGACCGAGAAGGTCACCGTCTCGTCGGCGAGAACGGTGTCGGCACAGGCGCGTTCGCCGGCCGGGTCGGTCCCGCTCGGCAGGTCTACCGCGACCACCCAGGCGTCGGCAGGGACTGCGTCGACCCACCTGCGGGCCTCCGCGGACAAGCCGGGTCGGCCGCCGATGCCGGTGATGCCGTCAAGGACCACGTCGGCCTCCTCGAGCAGCGCGTGCCAGTGCGCGTCCGACCCGCCGACCACGGTGGCACCGAGGGCCAGGACCGCCTCCACGGCCTCGTCGTCCACCCAGGCGGCCGACACGACGGCAGCGGCGTTGTGACCCGCCTGCGCGAGCCGGCCCACGGCATACAGGGCGTCTGCCCCGTTGTTGCCGGGCCCGACGAGGGCAACGACCCGGCGGCCGCCACGCTCGGCCAGCCGGGCTGCGGCGACCTCGGCGAGCCCGCCGGACGCGCGCGACATGAGCTCGCCCTCGGGAAGAGCGACCATCGCCCGCGCCTCGGCCGCCCGGACGTCCGCGATGGAGTACGCCTTGATCATGGGATCAGCCTTCGGCGATGACGACGGCGGAGGCGATCCCGGCGTCGTGGGAGAGGGAGAGGTGCAGCGATCCGACGCCGAGGGCGTCGGCCCGGGAGGCGACCGTGCCGGTGACCTGCAGGTGCGGCCGGCCGTCGTCGTCCCTGACCACCGTGGCGTCCGTCCACGAGAGGCCAGCCGGAGCGCCCAACGCCTTGGCCAAGGCCTCCTTGGCGGCGAAACGCGCTGCGAGAGAGGCGAGCCCGAGGTGACGTTCGCTCTCGGTGAAGAGCCGCTCGCGCATCGCCGGCGTGCGCTCGAGGGTCTTCCCGAAGCGCCCGATGTCGACGACGTCGATCCCCAACCCGATGATCACTCCTGGCCGCCCGCCACGCCGGTCACTCGACCGTGACCGACTTGGCGAGGTTGCGGGGCTGGTCGACGTCCAGCCCCTTCGCCGTCGCGAGCTCGCAGGCGAAGACCTGCAGGGGGACGACGGTGAGCAGCGGCGCGAGGAGCGGGGCGGAGGCCGGAACCCGGATGATCTCGTCGGCGAAGGGCACGACGTCCTCGTCGCCCTCCTCCGCGATGACGAGCGTCCGGGCACCGCGGGCCCGGATCTCCTGGATGTTGGAGACGACCTTGCCGTGCAGCCCGTGCTCGCTGGACGGGGAGGGAACGACGACGAAGACCGGCTGACCGGCCTCGATGAGGGCGATCGGCCCGTGCTTGAGCTCGCCGGCGGCGAAGCCCTCGGCGTGGATGTAGGCCAGCTCCTTGAGCTTGAGCGCGCCCTCCATGGCCACGGGATATCCCACGTGGCGCCCGAGGAAGAGGACGGAGCGGGTGTCGGCCATGAACCGGGCCACCTCGCGGACCCGGTCCATCGAGTCGAGGACGGTCTGGATCTTGTCCGGTATGCCGTGCAGCTCCTTCATCACCGCCTGGGCCTCGTCGGCGAAGGTCCCCCCGCGCAGCTGCGCGAGGTAGAGACCGAGGATGTAGGTCGCCGTGATCTGGGCCAGAAAGGCCTTGGTCGACGCGACGGCGATCTCCGGGCCGGCGTGGGTGTAGAGGACCGCGTCGGAGCCCCGGGGGATGGTCGAGCCGTGGGTGTTGCAGATGGAGATCGTCAGGGCGCCGAGGTCGTGGGCGTGCCGGACCGCCATGAGGGTGTCCATCGTCTCGCCGGACTGGGAGATGGACACGACGAGGGTGCGGCCGTTCACGACCGGGTCGCGGTAGCGGAACTCGTGGGCCAGCTCGACCTCGACCGGGATCCGCGTCCAGTGCTCGATGGCGTACTTCGCGACCATGCCGGCGTAGGCGGCGGTGCCGCAGGCGACGACGACGATCTTGTCGATGGCCCGCAGGGCGTCCTCGGAGATCCGCAGCTCGTCGAGGACGAGCCTGCCCTCCTCGTCCGTGCGACCCAGCAGCGTGTCGGCCACGGCGTGCGGCTGCTCGTCGATCTCCTTGCTCATGAAGCTGGCGAAGCCGCCCTTCTCGGCGGCCGCGGCGTCCCAGTCCACGTGGTAGGTCCGGCCCTTGGCCGGCTTGCCGTCAAAACCGGTCACCGAGACGGAGTCGGGCGTGATCGTCACGATCTGGTCCTGGCCGAGCTCCATCGCCTCGCGGGTATGGCCGATGAAGGCGGCGACGTCCGAGCCGAGGAAGTTCTCCCCGTCGCCCAGGCCGACCACGAGAGGACTGTTGCGGCGAGCGCCGACGACGACGCCGGGCGCGCCGGCGTGCACGGCGAGGAGCGTGAAGGCGCCGTCGAGGGTGGCCACGACGCTGCGCATCGCCTCGGTGAGGTCGCCGGTCTGCTCGAAGGCCCGGGCGACGAGGTGCGCGGCCACCTCGGTGTCGGTCTCCGACGTGAAGACGACCCCGCGCTCGACCAGGCCGGACCTGAGGGAGTGGAAGTTCTCGATGATCCCGTTGTGGATCAGCGCGAGCCTGCCGTCGGCGCCGCCGTGGTGCGGGTGGGCGTTGGCGTCGGTCGGACCGCCGTGGGTGGCCCAGCGGGTGTGACCGATCGCCGTACCCGAGACCGGCATCGGGTGCTCGACGAGGGCATCGCGCAGGTTGGCCAGCTTGCCGGCACGCTTCTCGGTCGCGAGGTGGTCGCCGTCGATCACCGCGACCCCGGCGGAGTCATAGCCGCGGTACTCCAGCCGGGCCAGGCCCTCCATGACGACGTCGACAGCCCTGCCGTCAGTGGCCGGGCCGACGTAGCCCACGATCCCGCACATGCGGCAGAGCCTAACGGGGTGGCCGGCAGAGCCTGACGCGGCGGATCGGGAGGCCCTTCCATCGGCGTCCCACCCACCGGCATACCGGAGCGCCGTTCACCCACCGGCATACCGGAGCGCCGTTCACCCACCGGGGGGCCACAATGAGCCCGTGTCAAGCCAGACCGCCTCGGACCGCGCTGCGCTCCCGTCCCCGTACGTCGAGCTCGACCGCGCGGCGTGGTCGCGGCTGCGCCAGAACCAGCCGCTCAGCCTCACGGCTGAGGACGTCCTGCGGCTGCGGGGTCTCGGGGACCGGCTGGATCTCCGGGAGGTGGAGGAGGTCTACCTGCCGCTGTCCCGGCTGCTCAACTACTACGTCGGGGCCACCGGCCAGCTGCACCAGATCACGAGCAGCTTCCTCGGCGAGAGCCCGCCGCGGACCCCGTTCATCATCGGCGTGGCCGGGTCGGTCGCCGTGGGCAAGTCGACGACGGCCCGCATCCTGCGCGAGCTGCTGGCGCGCTGGCCGGACACCCCCGAGGTCGAGCTGGTCACGACGGACGGGTTCCTCTTCCCGAACGCCACGCTCGAGCGCAAGGGCCTGCTCACCCGAAAGGGCTTTCCCGAATCCTACGACCGCAGGACCCTGCTGCGGTTCGTCGCGGAGGTCAAGGCCGGCAAGGCCGAGGTCACCGCCCCCGTCTACTCACACCTGACCTACGACATCGTCGCCGACGAGCGGGTGGTCGTCCACCAGCCCGACGTCCTCATCGTCGAAGGCCTCAACGTCCTGCAGGCCCCACCCGTCCGCCCCGACGGCAGCACGGGGATGGCGGTCAGCGACTTCTTCGACTTCTCGGTCTATGTCGACGCGCGGGTCGAGGACGTCGAGGCGTGGTACGTCGACCGGTTCCTCCGACTGCGGCAGACGGCGTTCGCCGACCCCGACTCCTACTTCCACCGGTATGCCGGGCTGTCCGACGAGCAGGCCCGCGCCACGGCCGCCCGCATCTGGAGGGAGATCAACGGCCCCAACCTCACGGAGAACATCCTGCCGACCCGGTCACGGGCCTCGCTGGTGCTCAGCAAGGGGGCGAACCACAGTGTCCGCCGGGTCCGGCTGCGCAAGCTCTGAGCGAAACGGGTGAACGGACGGGTGGAGGTAACCGAGCGCTAGAGAGCTCGCTTATACCTCGACCCAGAAGGGTCCGGCGGCCCAAAAGGGTGCGGCGGTGCGGCGCGGCGGCGGGCTCGATCAGTACCAGTGCGGTGAGCGGGAGTTCCAGGTGCTCAGCGCCCCGCACGGGCTGCCGTAGCTACCCTTGATGTACTGCATGCCCCACGTGATCTGGGTGATCGGGTTGGTCAGGTAGTCGGCCGCGACCGTGCCCATCTTCGCGGCGGGCAGAGCCTGCGGTATGCCGTAGGCACCGGAGGAACGGTTCGTGGCCCGGTAGTCCCAGCCGCTCTCGCCGACCCACAGCCGCTCGAGGCAGGACCATTGGGACTCGCCCCAGCCGAATTCACCGAGCATCATCCGGGCGGCGGAGCGCGGATCCTGCTGGGCGTTGCCGACGACGGCCTGGCGCTGGGCGTCGTCGGAGGCCTGCGCCTGGGCGACCTCCCGCTCGGCCTGCATCCGGGCCGCTTCGGCAGCCTGCTGGGCGTTGGCCACGTCGGCCGCGGCGGACTGCCGGAGACTGAGCACCTCATTGGCCTGCTGACGGGAGGACGCCGCCTCGAGCTGCCCGGTGTAGCGCTCCTCCGCCTGGGAGACCGCCGCCCCCGGGACGGTCGACGTCGCCGCGGAGCTCGCCGTCGCGTCGCCCGCCTTCGCGTAGCCGACAGCGGAGGCGCCGAGGGCCAGGGCCGCACCGGCCGACAGGAGCGGGCGACGCATCACCCTGCCGGGTAGGTGCCTCCTGCTCGAGGTGTGCCTGCCGGGTCGCGGAGCGGTGACCTCGGACGCTCGGGGGGCGACCCGGTGACGTCCGGCGTAGCGCGTTCCCATGGGATGAAAGCTCCTCTGCACAGAAAGATGGGCCGTCCCCGAGGAGACGGCCGTTGCGATCCCGGGCAGGCGACGCGGTCGCTTGCCGCCGACCGGAGAGGGTCCGGCGGAGTGCGTTACCAAACCGAGATGTTCGCCCCCGAGCCTGTCATGAGTTGGTCCCGTGACCAAATCGACGTATGCCGTCACGCGTGCCAGACCTGCTCCCTCGGGCATCATGGCGTGTCGTGTGCAGGGCAGGGCAGGCACGGCTGGTCAGCGCAGCGGTACCGGCACCCCGTGAAGGTCGAGCTCCGCATCGCCCAGCGCGGCGAAGTGGCGTTCGACCATCTCGGGAGTCACCTCTTCCAGGGTGCTCGGCGCCCACACCGGATCGCGGTCCTTGTCGATGATGGCCGCGCGGATGCCCTCGGGAAGGTCGTGCGTGCGCAGCGACCGGGAGATCGACCGGTAGTCGTTGACGAGCACCGCATGCAGGTCGTCGAGCCGTCGAGCCTCTCGAAGCCCGCGCAAGCTCACCGAGACCGCGAGGGGGGACATGTCGGCAAGCCGTCTCCCGGCTGCTCGGGCGTCCCCGTCCGGGTGGCGAAGCAGCCTGGCGAGGATCTCGCCGGCGTCCTCACCGGTGAAGCACTCGTCGATCCAGCCACGGGCCGCCAGCAGTGGCGCGACGCCGACCTCGTGGTCGGTGAGTGCGCTCGCGGCGATCGCGCGGCGGGGGCCGGAGGGTTGCAGGCGCTCGGTGACCGCGCTGACCTCGGCGGCGCGCACCACGTGGTCGACCAGACCGCACAGCAGCGCGTCCGCCGGTCCTATTCGGGCGGCCGTCAGTGCCAGATAGGTGCCAAGCTCTCCGGGCGCCCTGGCGAGGAGCAGGTGGGCGCCGACATCGGGCGCCAGTCCGATGGATACCTCCGGCATCGCGAACAGCGACCGTTCCGTGGCGACACGGTGCATGCCGTGGCACCCGATCCCCACCCCCCCGCCCATCGTGATCCCGTCGACGATGGAGACCAGTGGTTTCGGGTACCCGGCAATGGTGGCGTCGAGCACGTACTCCTCCCGCCAGAGCTGCAGGGCTGCAGCGGAGCCGGTGCGCGCGCTCTCGTGGACCACGCGGATGTCTCCGCCCGCGCAGAACCCGCGCGCCCCTGCCCGTCGAGCAGCACCACCTGCACCGCAGGGTCCTCGAGCCAATCGCCCAATGCCGACTGCATCTCGCGGATCATGGTCATGGTCAGGGCGTTGATCGCCCTAGGGCGGTTCAGCGTGAGGTGGCCCACCCTGCCCCACCGCCGCACCAGGACCTGCGGTGCTTCGGCATCCGGAGTGCTACCCATCCCGCCCCGCCCCCGCTCGGGGACGTTCATCAGTGTGCCCTCAGCCGGCGTTCGCTCTCGTCCCAGGACGCCAGAGCCTGGTAGGAGGGGACGGTGGCCACGCCGCTCAGGAAGTCGGGAGAGTCTGCGTCCCGCGTGACCCGGACATCGACCACGGCAGGCAGGTTGAGCCTCGCTCGCGACAGCGCCGGTCCGAGATCCTCGATCCTCTCCACCCGCTCGCCGTGCGCTCCCAACGCCTCCGCGACGAGGTCGTAGCGGCACCCCGGCAGCTCCACCCCGACGAGGTTCCCGGCATACCGCTGCAGCTGGTCCTGCCGCTCGATGTTCCACCCCTCGTTGTTCGCGACGACGAACAAGGCCTTGGCGCGATGCCGCACGGCCGTGTCGATCTCGGCCATGTGGAACCCGAACGAGCCGTCGCCGATCAACGCCACCACCGGGCGATGTGGCTGCGAGATCGCCGCGGCGGTCGCGAACGGCACTCCGACACCCAGGCAGCCCAGCGGGCCGCAGTCGAGGTAGGTCGGCGCCCGGAGCCCCACCCGCGCGAAGGAGAGGATGTCGCCACCATCGGCGACGACGATCGTGTCGTCGTCGATGATGCTGTTGAGAGCGTGGATCAGGCTGTAGGGGTGCATCCGGCCGTCGGCCCCCGCGGGGGCCGACGACATCGACTCCCCCAGCCTGTCGACACGCTTCACGTTCTGCTCCTGCAGCTCCTGCAGCCACGCGCGGTCGGGGCGAGGAGTCCGGACGTCAGCGGCCACCAGGGCCCTGAGCACCTCCCCCACGTCGGCACGGATCAACGACGTCTCCCCGCCGGTTCTCGCCAGTCTCGGCAAAGCTGCGGCCGACGCGGAGAAAGCGGGCACCGGGTGCGAAGACGGCTCCCGACCCGTAACCGAGCTGGAAGTCCAGCCGGCGGCCCAGGGTGATGACAAGGTCCGCCTCACGGATCGCCCTCCCCCGGACAGCGGGCACGTACCGCGCGTTGTCCGTCGGCAGCAGTCCCTTGCTCTCCGCGCTGTCGAGGAAGAGCCCGTCGACGTGGTCGAGGAACTCGCCAAGCCCTTGCCCGGCTCCGCCGGCCCCCCGCCCGGCAATGACGAGAACCCTTCTCGCTGTGCGGAGCAGGGCGGCGGCAGCCTCGATGTCCTGCGTCGACGGCAGGGCCAGCGACTCCCGACGCCGGCCCCTCGGTGCCAGCGCGTTCGGGGCGTCGACCCGCTCCTCCTGCAGGTCCACCGGGAAGTCGATGTACACCGGGCCCGGACGGCCGTCGCCGCCCAAGGCGGACGCGAAGGCCGCATCAAGCTGGGGGACGACCTGACGCTGGTCCCAGACCTGGTGGACGGACCTGCAGATGGGAGCGAGCAGGCCACCTGGTCAACGTCCTGCATTGCGCCCATCCCCGTCTGCAGTCGCGGCACCCGGCCCGAGATGACCACCAGCGGGACTCCGGCGGCGTGCGCGTTGGCGATGCCGGTCGCGCTGTTCGTGACACCCGGACCGGCCGTCACCATGGCCACCCCCACCGTGCCCGTCACCTCGCCGGCGGCGTGTGCCATGAGGACGGCCGCCCCCTCCTCGCGCACGTCGACGATGTCGATCTCCTGCTGGGACACCGCGTCCCACATCGGCTGGATGTGACCTCCGCAGAGCCCGAAGACCCGGCCGACCCCCTCCTCGCGCAGGTACGCGGCCACCAGATGGGCGACGGAACCGGTCATCAGGGGCTCCCTTCTCCGTAGTCAGCCGGGGTCACTCGGCACAGGGTCACCGGCACCGGACTACACCGACAGGTAGCGGTGCAGCTGGTCGCGTTCGGACGCGAACTCCTCGGAGCTGCCCGACATGACCACGCGACCCAGCTCGAGGACATAGCCGCGATCGGCAACGCGCAGGGCCATGTCCGAGTTCTGCTCGACCAGCAGGATCGTCATGCCCCGCTCCTTCAGGTCATGGATCGACTGCTCGACGACCTGCGCCAGTGCGGGGGCCAGACCCTCGAGCGGCTCGTCGAGGAGGATGATCCTGGGGTTGGCCGCCAGGGCCCGGGCAATGGCCAGCATCTGCTGCTCGCCGCCGGACATCGTGCCGGAGCGCTGGGCGAAACGCTCACCCAGCCGGGGAAAGAGCTCGTAGATGGCAGGGCGGTCCCAGGTGCCTTCGCCGGAACGCATGGCGGCAAGACGCAGGTTCTCGTCGACGCTCAAGTTGGCGAAGACCCTGCGGTCCTCGGGGACGTACGCGACGCCGAGCCGTGAGATGCGGTACGGCTCCTTGCCGTTGAGCCGTTCACCGCGGAAGGTGACCGAGCCGCCAGAGGGCTTGAGCATGCCCATGATGGCCTTCAGCGTGGTGCTCTTGCCCGCGCCGTTCCGGCCGAGCAGCGCGACGACCTCGCCCTCTGCGACCTCGAGATCGATCCCGTAGACCGCCTGACTCTTCCCGTACTTCACCTCGAGGGCCTGGAGCTCGAGCACTACTCGACACCAGCCTTCAGGTATGCCTTGCGAACCTCGGGGTTCGCCCGCACCTCGCTCGGGGTGCCCGTGACGACGAGCTTGCCGTAGTGCAGCATCGACACGAGGTCGGAGATGCGCATGACCAGATCCATGTCGTGCTCGACGAGAACGATGGTGCGACCGCCCAGCAGGCCTTCCAGCAGACCCATGGTCTCCTGCGCCTCGCTGCGGGCCATACCTGCGGTGGGTTCGTCCAGGAGGATGATGGAGGGGTCCGAGGCCATGGACAGGGCGATGTCCAACCGCCGCTGGTCACCGTGGCTGAGCGTGCCGGCCGTGCGTCGGGCAAGGGGCGCCAGCTGGAGGTCCTCGAGCAGCCCGCCCACCTCCTCGAGAGCTGCCGCACCCACGACGGCCGGCGGATCAGCCCCGGCGGGCGAGGATGCGACGCGATCCGCGCCAGCCGGAGGTTCTCCTCCACCGTGAGGTCCGGAAAGACCCTCGTCACCTGGAACGAGCGGCTGAGCCCCAGACGATGGAACGAGTCCGGGCGGGCGCCGGCCACGTGGTGCCCGAGCACCTCCACGGTGCCGCTCGTCGGGGCGAAGGCCCCGGACAGGATGTTGAACAGGGTGGTCTTGCCGGCCCCGTTCGGGCCGATGATCGAGCGTTTCTCGCCCTGCTGGATCTCCAGGTTCAGGCCCTGGAGCACTTTGAGGCCACCGAAGGACATCGACAGGCCCTTGGTGCGGAGCGCAGGGGGCGTCGCCGGCGTCTACTCACGGCGCGTCCGGTCCCGGCGCGGTGACCTTTCGCCGGGGCGTCGCGGCGGTGGGGGCGTCCGTGACCCGGCCGGTGAGGCGAACCCACAGCTGCGAGAGCAGGCCCGCGATCCCCTTGGGGGCCACGAGCACCACGACCGCGAACACCAGGCCGACGAGCGCCGGCCAGTAGTTGGTGATCGAGTTCAGGGAGCCCTCGAGGTACTTGTACAGCGCGGCGCCGATGAACGGGCCGAAGAGGGTGCCCAGACCACCGAGCATGGTCATGATGATGGCGGCCCCCGTCGTCGTCCAGTTGAGCCGCTCGGGCGGGACGGTGAGGTAGAGGAAGCTCGACAGCCCACCCGCCAGCCCCGCGAGCGACGCGGAGAGGATGAAGGCGCCCTGCCGGTATCTCACGACGTTGAACCCGAGGTACGGCACGCGTGACCGGTTCTGCTGGACCCCTTTGAGCACGAGACCGAACGGCGACCGGATGATCCGCAGGACCGCCGCTGTCGCAACGAGCACCACGGCGGCGGTGAAGAAGTAGAACGGGACGTTATTGGCCAGGTTCAGGCCGAGCAGGCCACCTCTCTGGATGCCACCGAGCCCCGTCTCACCCCCGGTGACCGAGTCCATGCGGAAGGCGAGGAAGTAGAAGATCTGCCCGGTCGCAAGGGTAATCATCGCGAAGTAGATCCCCTGTGCCCGTGGCACGATGATCGCGGCGAGCGCAGTGGCCACGACCGCGGAGACCACCGCGGCACAGACCAACGCCAGCGGCATGTTGGGGACCTTCTGGGAGACGAGCCCTGCCACGTAGGCGCCCTAGGTGGCTGGTGTTGAACGGGTGTCTGTGGGGGCCGGTGTGGTCGCTCCCGGCGGCTGTGAGCTGGTTGTATGCGTGGTCGTGACTCATGATCTTGGTGGTGGCAGTGGGCTTCGGGGCGG
>JAABUJ010005181.1_pt1 | contig 13179 bp, 15 predicted proteins | sample 5559131 | NCBI WGS metagenome assembly JAABUJ01 (sample SAMN10711875, study PRJNA513366) | rock metagenome | isolation source: Antarctica rocks | place: Antarctica: Victoria Land, Mt New Zealand nord | collected 2016-01-07
CCAACCTACAAGGCTCTGGTCGAGCTTGGAAAGGCGCTGCGCACGGCGTTCGTCTGTCGTTACCTGAACAGCCTGGAACTCCGGCGCGAGATCCACGAAGGCTTGAACGTGGTCGAGAACTGGAACGCAGCCAACGATTTCATCCTTTACGGCCGCGGCGGCGAGATCGCCACCAACCGGCTGGAGGACCAGGAAGCGACCATGCTGTCTCTGCACCTGCTCCAAAATTGTATGATCTACGTGAACACGCTGATGTTCCAGCGCGTGCTCAGCGAGCCGATCTGGGCCGGGCGGATGGGACCGGACGAACGGCGCGGGATAACGCCGCTGGCTTGGGGCACGTCAACCCATACGGGACCTTCCGCCTCGACATGAATACACGCCTACCGCTGGACATACCCAGATTGGGCGCTGACTCACCGCAGATGCTGTTTGAGGGTGTCTGACCCCGAATGCCCAACCCTACTTTGCACCCCACAGCGCGAATGTTGGGTCGGCCCCCTGTTCCATGCCCGACGGCCGCAACGGCGGACGGGGCGGCAAGCCTTTCAGCCGCGCCACTTCGTCGCGCAACGCCTGGTTCTCGGTGCGCAGCGCCGCAATCGTCGCCTGCTGCGCTTCAGCGCCGCTTCGCAGCGCCGCGTTGTCAGACTGCAGCCGCCGCACCTCGCCGACCAGGCGGCCGACGACCTCTCGCAATTCGGCAAGCGAGAACCCCTCCAGCGATGCTGCATCCGGCAACGTCATGCAAAGAGGTGAATCACGCCACCAGCCTCAGCGCAACCACCTCGCCCGGGAATCTGCCCCGGTTACCATGTTGGCTCACTTATAGCATTTTTGATATTTCGATTCATCTGTGTTCGTAGCCAATGAACGAAAATTCCTTTGCGGAAATCGAGATTCATTTCCGTTGATGACAAAGCAATATACTTGGTACCGTCGCCTAGAAACCCATATGGCGCCTTTAGGCGTCCAAGACGTAGGTCACGCGCTACCATATGTGTGGACGCGAGCGCTAGACCCTGACCAGCTTCTGCCGCCTGGATCGCAAGATAGTGGTGTTGATAGGATATATCATGCTTTGCAAGCAATGAGATCGAAGCACGTTTTCTCCAATCTTGCCACGCTTTAGGCCGAGTTTCTGCATGAAGGAGATCATATCTCTTAGATAAACCATGCATTTCGTTCAGGAAAACTGGCGATGTGACAGGTCCCATCCGCTCCTCTGCAAGATCAGCGACAAAGAGATTATTGTCGATTAGAAAGTCGTTTCGGCGAATGGCCAGATCGACGTGATCGCGTGTGAAATCGATTGGACCTCCGGCCGCAAGGTAGCGCACGTCTAGCCCAGTCTCGTGTTTCAGCTCGGAAATCGAGGGAATCAATAGTTTCAGGCAAAGTGTAGGCTCGCACGACACGACGAGCGGTCTTGGCCCAGTACGCGAGCGAAAGTCCTGGAAAGTAGTATCAATTTCAAGAAATATTTCACTGAGCTTTGCACTTAACCATTTCCCCCTTTCCGTTAAATACACCCCACGGTTTCGTCTCTCGAAAAGGGTCTCCCCCAACTCGCCTTCTAGCCCGCATTATTCACGAGAAATGCACGGTCAAAGCCAAGCCTTTGATATCGTTTACAACTATGCGAATGGGCTGTTTGATGGAGTTTTTTGCAATGAAATCTCTGGCCCAGGTGTTTGGTGGCCTGGGCCGATTTCGGGCGGTCCGATGAATTATTCGGGCTAGAGCCTGGACCTGTTTGCTTACGGCCCCGTGTGTCACGTTCAGCTCTTCGGCCGCACGGAGCAGATTTTGATGCCGGGCCGCTACTTCGAACACCCTCAAGGCACTGAGTTGAGGCAACCGGCGGGGGGGAATAGCCATTATGCAACCTATGAGCATCTCTCACAGGTTTAGTCGAGAAACTCTCGATATTCAATGCCCAAGCGAGCTGCGAATGAGAAGCCGCTCGGTTCCTTGCAATGAGAACCAGCCAAGGGGGGAAGATACTATGTTTGCAGCCGTGGACGTACAACAGAAACCTCGCGACTTTTTACAGCGCGAGGTCGAGATCCACCAGACACTTGCGGATTGCGACCAGATTCTCATCAGTGGCCATGAGATTATGGAATTCATCCTGCGGGAGCCGGGCGTCGATCCGCTGATGATTGAGACGTTCGCGCGTAGCTGGGACGATCTGACTCCCGACGGCTATATGGCGGATGGAGGAAAGTATAGAACGCGGAGGCACGCCACCATGGTCGGCGATAGGGCTGGTGATCCAGTTCTCCTACAGCCGCACCAGCCCCATTACCAGGCGGTCACGTATAACGCCCTTAATGGGGGCATCGAACGTCACTATGATCCAATCCGCCCCGACATCATCGACGGACCGGTTCTGAAAGCGATTTTACGGTTTGCAACTTCAGTATTTGGAGCGCTGGCTCCACTTCACACCTGGCATATCGAGATTCACCAATTCCGCATTGTCGCGGTCGAAGGCGGAGGCAAGCCCACTCCCGAAGGGACGCACCATGACGGTGTAGATTACGTGCTCATGACATTGCTAAATCGTCACAACATATCGGGAGGAGTGACGTCAATCTATCATCGTGATGGCGGGAGAATTGCCGAATTCACACTTGAAAAAATGTTAGATACGGCGCTCGTGAACGACGAGCGTGTTTCGCATGGTGTCACTCCAGTCGAGGCGACGCGCCCCAACATAGCGGGCCACCGCGACATTCTGGTTATCACCTTTCGGCGGAAAAAGGTATCTGAACTCGCTAACCATTCTGCCTTCTGAACGAGTCAATGGACCAGCTTTCCCTCATTTTTGGGATCACGTTGCTCGCTGTCGTGATCCCGGGTGCCGATTTCGTTATGATCTCGCGCAACAGCTTCCTTTACGGACGCCGGGCCGGGATCATGGCGGCGGTTGGTATCGCAATCTCATGCTGGTTTCATGTCTTCTACGCCATCTTTGGTTTGGTAATCCTCCAGCAGTTATTCCCTAACATCCTTGACATCATCAAGCTCGCTGGTGCCGGCTATCTTGTTTACATTGGTGCCACGACAGCCTTGGCTCAGCCCAAAGCAATAAGCTCTGAAGGTTCCGTGGGTGGACAGACCATCGTTCGAGCGATCACGACGGGTATGCTGACCAATGGGCTCAATCCAAAAACGGCCGTGTTCGTAGTAAGTCTCTACACACAGATGATCGGACCCGGCCGATCACTTGTATTCCAGCTTGGTTGCGGGCTCTTCATCTCGCTGACGCATTTGATCTGGTTTGTCGGCGTTGCCTCATTCCTTGCACAGCCCGCAATCAGGCAGAAAGTACTGGCCAATCAACGTATATTCAATGGTCTTATCGGCTTGGTCCTTGTCGTACTCGGCATCGCCTTGGTCATGTTCGACGTGTCTCAAGGGAACCTAGTATGAAGACTGCAATCCAAATATTTTGTGATCTGGAAGGTGTTCTGATCCCAGAAATGTGGCCGCATCTAGCAGATGTCTTCGAAATCGCGGAGCTCGCGATAACGACGCGCGATATTCCCGATTATCGAGGACTAATGCAGACTAGGTTGAGTGTTCTTCGCGAAAACGGTATCGGCATAGCAGACATTTGCCGCGCCGTCTCCAGACTTAAGCCTTTTGATGGAGCTGTAGAATTTATTAAAGAATTAAAAAAACTTGGAAATCTAATAATAGTATCAGATTCTTTTAGTCCTATGAACGATTTTCTGCTAACAGAATTAGTTATTCAAGAAGTTCTCTGCCATCGCTTTGTAATTGATAATGACGATCTTATAGAAAAATGTATTTATTGGAATAATCTGGCTGGAAATCATCTCTGCCTAGAAGAATATCCTAGCCAAAATGGAACTACGTTTGCCATTGGAGACGCATTTAATGATTTATCAATGATCAGAGCAGCAACATCCGGTGTTCTGTTCAATCCTTCATCGGCAACTGCGAAGGTAGCACCCGATCTTATTACTACCACGAGTTACGCTAAAGTCCTCACGTTGCTGGAGGCTGTATGCGCGCGTTCGAATAAATATGTGACTGCGCCACCCGCGGTTGCTGAGATGCCTCGTTGAGTCCTACGCTATGAGTGCTCCGGGTAAAATTAGGCTTTGCCGGACAGTATCGGGTGTTCGGAACCCGTGCCGTTACCCATGTCGGAGCAAGTTTAAGTTGTCACTCTGGCTGCAAAGTAGAGATGTCGCTGGGTGCGGCACTGCGGCTTTTGCGTGATGGCGGACCAGGCGCTTCCAGGTTGTTCGGCGGCCTTGCCCTTCCAGCCGCTCCCCGCCGTTGGTTGACCGGGTAATACCAGACGCCCTATGCCGTGACCTGTTTAGTCCAGGCTCGTGGCTATCTGACCGCTTCCTCGGGCGCACGCCGGCCAGCATGGGGTGCTGCCGGATGGCGACGCGCCGGGCGCCCCAGCACTCGCCCGTCCCAGCAGTGCGGCCGGACCTTTGCCTGGCGCTGCCTTGTGGCGCAGCCGGCGCTTCGTCACCTTGGCCGCGGCAACCTTTTTGGGCCTGTTCGCCCAGATCGACTACGGCTTGCAGCTTTGCGGCTCGCTGGTGCTGCTGGCCGCGGGTGGGGTGAGCGTACCGCTGCTGTTGCTCGGGGTCGTGCTGTTCGGGCTGGGGCTGGGCAACGCAACCTCCCTGCCACCGCTGATCGTGCAACAGGATTTCGCGCCCGCCGACACCGCCCGCGCCGTCGCGCTGGTCACGGCGTGCAGCCAGGCTTGCTATGCCTTCGCCCCGGTCGCCTTCGGGGCGTTGCGCGACTTGAGCGCCACGACAGGCGCAAGCGTGGGCAACGGCGCCCCGTTGCTGTTCACCACGGCAGCGCTCGTCCAGCTCGCCGCGGCGGGCACCGTCATGCTGGGCTGCCTGGCGCCGGCACGGCCGGCAGTGGTCCGAGCTTGAACACATCAACAAGGAGTATGGTCATGCGTGTCCTCGAACGGCTGTTCTGCAACTGCGTGTGGGTAATCTGGATCAGCCTTTTCGTCAGGCGGCCAGGAGCACCTCCAGAGGAGCGCCCCACCATGCCCGGCAGCAGCGGGGAAGCGTGCCGGTGCTTGATCCCGGATCGGACTGTCTTGCCAGGATGGTAATGCGCTCCACCCCGCGCAGGGATGAAGCAGCCCGCAGCACGCCTCTGGCTCGTTGGCTGTCCGCTCACCTTCGTTTGACGGACAGGGCGGCGTCAGAGCCTGCACCGTGCAAACCTGAGCCAACCGGTCCACCAGGCAGCACGGCACCGTCAACTTGTTGGAGCTTTGTCGCAACGATCCCGCCAGAGTAGCCGGGCAGTCTGATGGTTACGCCGCTGCGGCAATGCCGGTGATCTCCGCCCAGACCTGGAAGGCTGCGGCTCGGGCGGCGCGATACTGGGTAGCGGGAAGACGATGGCGGCGGAGGGGAAAGAGGTTGTTGATCCCGTCATGGGCGGAGAGGAAGCGCTGAGCGTGCCCGGGCGACTTGAAGCACTTCATCTGCCGCTCTCGCCGTCGGGTGGGCTGGTGCGAGTTCTCAGCTCGGTTGTTCAATCCCTTGTGCTGCCGGTGCTCGACGCCGGGCATGACCTTCCGCTTCGCAGCCTTGTAGCTCGCCAGCTTGTCGGTGATCATGACCCGAGGGGGACGGCACTGCTTCTTCAGCAGCTTGTGCAGCAGCCGGAGGGCCGCCTCCTTGTTGCGCCGGCTCTGGACGAGGATGTCGAGCACGCGGCCGTCCTGGTCCACCGCACGCCAGAGCCAGTGCCTCTTGCCCCCGGTCGTCACCACGACCTCGTCGCAGTGCCACTTGTCTCCAGCCGCGGGCAGCCCGCGCCGGATCTGGTTCGCGAAGTCCTGGCCGAACTTCAGCCCCCATTGCCGCACGGTTTCGTGGCTGACGACGATGCCGCGTGCGGCGAGCAGCTCATCCACATTGCGCAGGCTCAGGGGAAAGCGGAAGTAGAGCCAAACGGCGTGGCTGATGATCTCGGCCGGGAAGCGATGGCCGGCGTAGCTGGGAGTGGCGGGCGGTGCCATCCCGTCCGCCTACCTGCCCCGTACCGTTGTTGCAAGCCGGCCGGCCGCTAAGTTGACGATGCCCCGGAAAGGCCGTGAAGCCCGGTGCGGCGCAGACCATGCCATAGACCCGCAGCCACGCCCCGATCCGGTCGAGGTCGCCGAGCTTCTGCTTGAGGCTGGCCAGGATGGCGAGCAGCACCGCCCGGGCCGCTTGCTGGCCTTGCTCGGCTGAAAGCTCGGCGCCCACGCGCCCGAACGGCCCGGCCACGGCGCCTTCGGCGTCGAGCGGCACATGCCCCGACACCAGGACCCGCTTGCCCCGCACCCGCACCAGGCTGGCCGGGATCGTGATGCCGGGTGGCAAGACCCAGGGCTTGGGCAGCACGATGCCCATCTCGGACAGACGTTGCTCGACGCTCGGCATGGCTGGCGGTCTCCTTGTGGGCAGGCGACCGCACCATAGGCGATGGACGGTGACAAACGTTTCAGGCAATCCTGAACCATGGATGGCGAACCCAACATCGCGACCGTGGCCGCGCTGATCGGCGACGCCGGCCGCGCGGCCATGTTGACGGCTCTTGTGGGCGGCCGTGCGCTGCCCGCGGGCGAGCTGGCTGCCGCCGCCGGCATGTCACCATCTGCCGCGAGCGCGCACCTGGCCAAGCTGATAGATGGGGGCTTGCTCGCCGTCGAACGCGAGGGACGCCACCGCTACTACCGGCTGGCCGGGCCAGGGGTGGCCAGCATCTTGGAGAGCTTGGCTTCCCTTGTCGGGCAGCCGTCCCGGCCCACGGCGGCGCGCACGCCGCAGGCCCGTGCGCTCCGACATGCCCGCACCTGCTACGATCACCTCGTCGGCGAGTTGGGCGTTGCGGTGGCGATGGCGTTGGAGAGCCGCGGGCTGCTCGCCTTGGCAGATGGCAAGCGACTAGATGTGACCTCGGCCGGGGTTACATGGTTCGCGGCTGTGCTCGGGATCGACGCGAACGCGCTCAGACCGGGACGGCACGGCATCGCCTGCCGGTGCCTGGACTGGACGGAGCGCCGGCACCACTTGGCCGGGCCACTTGGCACGCAAATGCTGCGGCGCTGCTTTGATCTTGGATGGCTGACCAACACACCCGGTTTCCGCGCCGTGCAGCTCAGCCCGTCCGGTCGTGACAGCTTATACCAGACGCCCTATCTGGTGACTGCTTTCGCCCAGGTGCGCTGAGTGATGGAGGCGACAGGGACGTCAGAGGAGCAGGCACCCGGGGGTGCTCAACAGCAGTCACCAGATAGGGCGTTTGGTATTAAATCAGCAGCTCGGGATTCGTGTTTCGGGAATGTGAGGCATACAACGTCACGGTTTTACAAACCATCAAAGGGACCATTGGAAGCGTAAGCCCGAGCACTTTCCGGGTCTGCCGCCAGAGTTCGGGCGATAAGCCATGTCACGCCGCCCGGGGCTGCCCAGCACTTCGGCAGCGCACCATCCACCGATCCGTCCCCGCTTCTATGCACGGTTCGCTGTATGTCTCACACTTCTATCCTGGTCGCCTTTGCCTAAAAGAGCAGCTTGGGGTGCCGTGCAAGAAGCATGGCCGCATCCATCCCAAGCGCCGCCATGCAGCCACATGAGAGGCAATGCACACGCCATGCAGGAAATCGCGCGAGTGCGGCGCACAAATCTTAACTTGCCCCGCCCGAGGCTTGGCCTAAGCTTCAGCTTAGCGAGGCCGTCTTGCGGCGGCTCTGCTGGACGTTTCCTCCCTAAACTTGGCGGCCTCTTCGGGGGCCGCCTTCTTTACACCTGCCCGGCACCGGACACGGAAGGGCAGCATGGCAACGCAACTATCCGGCAATCCCCCTGCGCAGAGCGGCCAGTTCGCGGTCGCGCGGCAGGGCCGGCGGCCACACCCGCCACAGCAGGCGCTGCCCCGGCGCCGACCGGCGCACGAACACCGACAGCGGTGTGCCGCCCGCGCGCCATGTCCAGTATGCGGCCTCGTTGCCCGCCAGGTAGGCCCGCGCCTCGGCCATGGACAGGAACAGCACGCCCTGCCCGCGTAGCCGGCGCACCACGGCGCGCAGCCAGGCTTGCTCCGCAAGCGCGTCGCGGTCCGGTTCGATGGCGATGCCGCGCAGGTCGCCGTACCCCTCCGGCACCCACCCGTCCGGCTCGTGCTGGCCCCAGTAGCCGCTGACCGTCGCGGTGTAGCCGGAGCCATGGCGCGAGGGCAGGAAGGTCACCCCCGTCGCCGGTATCTCCCGCGGGCGGACCACCCCGGCATCCAGGCCCGCCGTGTCGAGCAGCTCGTCCGAGTTGACCAGCTCGTCCAGCTCCCCGACATGGGGCAGGAGACTGCGGTCCATGCCGGCCCAGCAGTCCCGGAGGCGGTCGAGGTGGCCGGGGCCGGGGTAGGCGTCGGCGCGCATCATTTCCAGCACCATGGAAACGGCTTGCCTGGCCTTGCCCCCGGGCGACTCCCAGGACGCATCGGCGCCGAGCCTCACGGTGCAGCGCCAGCGCAGCAGTTCCTCCGCTAGGTCCTTGAAGCGTGCCCGGAAGCGCGGGCGTGCCGCCTGCGGGTCGAGACCCATGGCCTCGCACAGGTCGAGGAACGCCGGCGTGCCCCAGTGGTAGGTGGCCAGCCCGTCCAGGCGCACGAGCACAGGATGCAGCTTGTCGAGTTCGCGCATCTCCGTCCCGTCGGTCAGGGGCTGCCTGACCATGACCGGGTTGCTGGAAACGGACATGAGCTTCAGGCCCACGGCCTTGCGCACGCCGTCGCAGTCCAGCTCGAACACCGCCATAGGGCTGGCCTGCCCCAGGAAGCTGGCCAGCACCGTCGAGGGCGAGCGCGTCGGCAGGCCGTCCACGTAGGCTTCGGCGCTGGCCGGCGCCGTGCCGGGTTCGTGGCGCTCGACGGTCCAGCCGCTGCAGTCCTGTTGCCAGGTGGCGACGAAGCGGGCGCCGAGTGGGTTGAAGGGGGTGGGAGCTGCGCTGGCCGTCATCTTGCCGCCTATGGAACAAATGCCGAACATCAGCCTATGATTGCTGGTTGCGAACCGCAACAGGGACAAGCAGCAGCCAACTCCAGCGGCCACCCGATGCAACGTGGCGGCAGGCGCGCAGGCTGCGGCCCGCCGCGGCGGACATGCGCAAGCCGCCCCATCCAGCCATCAAGGCCGCCGGTGCTTGCGCTCCGCCACGGTCCGATGCAGGACACCCCGGTGCGCCCCCACACGACCGCCTCCTGCTTTGCGACCTACCTGCTGCCGCATGTGCTGTTCGTCGCCGACTTCGAGGAGCGCGAGCGGATCGCCCGGGTGTGCTGCCTGGCCTGGAACATCGGCCTGTTCCCGGATGCCGTCGAACGCGCGCACCACATCGAGAACACCTTGGCCTTGTTCTTCGACGGCGAGGAGGCTCCGCCCCCGCCGGGTGTCCGGCAGGGGTACGGGGAAGAGTTGCACATGCTGGCCGACCTCAAGCGCGACCTGTTCCCGTGGCAGTTCGCCAACGTCATGCACGCCAGCCTTGAGCCGGGACCGGGTCCGGACACCTTGGCTGTGGACGCGGGCGGGGCCGTCGAGCGCATCGAGTTGGCGCTGAACCCCTCCATCACCGTGCTGCCCCGCGTCACGAAGGTGCTGGTGGGGATGCACCGGGACACGAAGGCGCAGCGGGGCACGCTGAAGGAGGCCCGGAGGACGCCCGGGCTGCTTGAGCAGGCCGTCGGCCGAGACATGCTGACGGCCTACTGCGCGCAGCGGGCCGACCTTCGCGGCTACCACCGGATGCTGGCGGCCTGGTCCGAGGCATCGCCCGAGCCGGAGATGAAGGCGGGCATCGGGCGGTTCCTGCTGGCGGTGGACGAGATCGAGGACGACACGAAGGCCGTGCTGGGCATCCTCGCCGCGGCGCTTGGCGCGCCCTGACCGGGGCAAGGCCCCTGCGCCGTGCTAGGCGCCGACCCAACACCCTTGTCACAAGCCGCATCCCGTCGTGTCGTTTGACGAAGTGATACAGCCGGCTGATGCCGGCGCATCATGGCCCACCAGCAGCATCCGTGCGAATTTTTACGGTAGCGGCCCGGCCAAGGTGCCTCACCCGCCATCTTCCGTTTGCGATCAACGGCTTACGCTAGTGCGGGGATCGCTATCGGCGCCGTTTATAGCGGCTGCGATGCCTGCTCGGGAGCGCCCGTTTCACGATAACCTTGGCGATAAAGGGATGACCGCAGGTTGATTGCTGCGGGGTTGTCGTGGGCAAAATGCCTCGTTCGGATCGGAAATCCGCCACTCACGACAACGGATTGGTTGTCGCGAGATGGCCCCTGCCGCCGACCCGCGCGGCGTCGTTCGGACCTAACCGTAAAAATTCGCACGGATGCTGCCAGTAAGCCATGATGGCATCTGTCCAAAGCAGAACTGGAAGAACCGTGGCCAAGCCATGCTCAGGCCGATGCACGTTGTCCCGGCACCCGAAGCGCGAACAGGGCAAGGAGCGCGGCCAAGCACAGCCCCCCTGTCAGCCACAGGGCATTGATGCCTGCCGACGTGAGCACGAGGCCGAACACCACGGGCGCCGTCGCTTGCGCCAGGCGTGCGGGAAGACCTAGCAATCCCTGCCGCGCGCCGTAGCCCCCAGGGCCGAACACGGCCAGTGGCAACGTCCCGCGCGCGATGGTGTTCATCCCGTTTCCCGCCCCGTACAGCACAGCAAACGGGATCGCCGCGCCGCTGCCGAAGAAGAGCAGTCCCTGCCCGAGTATCTGAAGGGCGCCAGCGGCGCGGGCCGTCCAGATCGGGTGCCCCCGGCGCATCAGCACGAACTCGGCCATGCGCGCCAGGACCTGCACGGGTCCTATCAGCGAGGCAGCGAGGAGCGCCGCTGCCGGCGAGGCACCGGCCGTCTCGATCAGCGCCGGCAGGTGTGCCGTGATCGCGCCGATGACGAAGCTCACAGCAGCGAAGGAGAAGCCCAAGATCAGCATCGCATGAGGAGGTGCGGGCAGCTCGGCGCCGTCCGCGGCGGCACGGGGCATCGGCGGCGGCGCGTTCGGCACGAGGAGCCGATTGAGGGGCACACCGACCAGAAGCTGCAACGCTGCCCAGACCAGGCAAGCGCCGCGCCATCCCAGCTCGGCCTTAAGCAGGCTCGATAGGGGCCATGCCAGCGTGCTGGTGAAGCCGGCAATCAGGGTGATGCCGGTGATCGCCCCACGGGCATCCCTGCCGAACAGCCCAGTCACGGTCGCGAAAGCGGCTTCATAGAGGCCCATGGCCATCCCGATGCCCAGGATGGCCCAGCCAAGGCCAAGCAGGACAACGCCCTTCGCGCCTGCCAGTACGACCAGCCCGGCTGCGAGGACCAGGTTGGAGAGGACGAGCATACTGCGACCGCCCCGCGCGTCGATCATGCGGCCGACGGCCGGGCCGAACAGGGCGGTCAGGAGAAGTGCTCCGGAGAAGGCACCCATCACCGCGGTCTCGGATGCGCCGAGGTCCGCAGCCATGGGCCGCGCCAGGACGGCCGGCAGGTAGTAGGACCCGCCCCAGGCTACAATTTGCGTCAGCCCGAGCGTGACGACGATGCGCCGATGGCGGGGAGGGTTGGCTTTCAAATTACCTCTGATGGCGCTGGATCAATCCAAGGCCCCCGGCAACAACCAGGCTGATGCCGAGCCAAGTTACTAAAGATGGAAGCTGACCGAACACAAGGAAGCCAAATACCGTTGTTCCAACCAGTTCAAGGTAGATAAGAGGAGATAGAAAAGACGCTTCCGCAAATCGAAACGCAGTAATCACGAGCAAATGGCTAACAGCCGAGACCAGTCCCATGAGCACAATGAGCAAAAGCTCTTCCTGCGTCGGCGTGCTCCATTGAAGTAGGGCAGGACCTAAAAGGAGAATGCTCCCAGACACATACTGAAAGGCTAGGGTAGCCAGCGGCGAACTAGCCCGTGCAATGGCCCGCGTCACCACCATGTAGCAACCCATGCAGCAGCCGGCGGCAAGAGCATAGGCCATGCCAGCACTCATCGTGACGCCCGGTCGGGCGATGAGCAACGCACCGACGAACCCGGCGGCTACTGCCAACAAGCGTCGTGGCTGTAGCGGTTCCTTCAAGAAAGCCACCGCCAGCAGGGTCGCCAGAATCGGCCCAATGAAGTAGGCACCGAGAGCATCGGCAAGCGGGATACGTGCGATGGCCAGGTAGTAGAAGCTGACTGAGCCAACGAGAAAGACGGCTCGCAGCGATTGAAGCGGCACCTGCTCGCGCGTGATTCGGTCACCTCCGCTCGCCGCGAAGGCTGTAGGTATGATGAACGCGGCACCGGCAGCGTAACGCGCCCAGCCCAGAAAAAGCGGCGAGTGACTCGTGCTGAGGTACTTGCCGATCCCATCGGCACACGGAATGGTCAACATGGCTATGGCCATAAGAGCCGCGCCTACGACGCGGTGCGATCCGATGCTCCCGGCATCCCAAGTGGCGCGTAGCCGGGAGGCAACTGCTCGCACTGCGCGTTCTAAACCACGTCCAGTTTGAAAAGCGCAGTTCCGCCTCCTTGACCAGAAACGCCGATTGGCGGCAACTTGCCTTGGCCAGCAGCGGACAGAACCATGGGTCTCAAACTGGACGGGGTTTAAGTAGTAGCTGCGAGCAGGTGACGTGGTTCGATCATTCCAGCTACCGCAGTAGCACGGACCCGAAGCAGGTATTCAGCCTTTTGTTGACTGCCCGCCAAACCACCAACGACCTGACAGGCCCGCCCTGCCCGCCAAACGACGCCCAGCCGACCACGTCCACCCTGTCCGGAGACTCCGGGGCGGCGATGGCAAGGCGGACACTCACTCTGGCCAGCCTGCCCTCTCACCGTTCGACGGAGCGTTTCACAGACCGTCAAACGCTCGATTGGGTGTGTGAAGGGTAGGCACAAAGACGCATGATGCGCTCCAAAGTGGAGTGCAGCAGGCCCGTGGCCCATCCCTCCCCGCCTGCCCCCTTGCCCGCCCTGCCCCGCCCCGGGCGCCCGTGAGCGCGGCCGTGCCGGGCCTCGCCGCGGCGGCGCCGGCGCTGCGCTTCGTGGCCTACTACCGGGTCAGCACCGACCGGCAGGGCAAGAGCGGGCTGGGCCTCGACG
>JAABUJ010005183.1_pt1 | contig 13177 bp, 10 predicted proteins | sample 5559131 | NCBI WGS metagenome assembly JAABUJ01 (sample SAMN10711875, study PRJNA513366) | rock metagenome | isolation source: Antarctica rocks | place: Antarctica: Victoria Land, Mt New Zealand nord | collected 2016-01-07
TGAGACCTACGCCGCCTTCCGCTCCGTCGTCAGCACCGCAAAGGCGCGGAACGCTCCCGTCCTGGATGCCGTTCGAGCAGCCTTGCTCGTCAAGCCTTTACCCATACCAGGGTGAGCAATTACACAGCGTCACCGCAGCGGTGACACGCAGCCCGGCCTTGGCCACGATCCGGACATCCACCCCGAGCCCGAGCGCCGCCATCGAGATCGTCGTCAGCAGGCTCGCCGTGGTCGCGATCGGCGCCAGCCACGGCGGCGGGATCAGTCCGGCCGAGCGAAGCGCCAGCACGATCAGGAAGCCGACGATGAACCACGGCACCAGCTCGTGCAGCGCCGGGCCGCCGCGCTGCGGGCGATCCCCCGCGGTCACGTGCGGCGCCGCCTCGTCGGCCTCGTCGCGCAGCCGCCGCGTCAGCAGCGAGAGGCCCAGCACGACTGGACCTAGCATCAGCACCCGCACCAGCTTGACCACCGTGCCGACCTGGTTGCTCAACGCGCCGATCGGCAGTGTCGCCGCCAGCACCTGCGGCACCGCATAGACCGTCAGCCCGGCCAGTACGCCGTACTGGGTCAGCGACAGGAGCAGGACGGGCACCAGCAGCGGCAGCAGGACCACCACCACGACGCCCAACACCGCCGTGAAGGCGATGGAGGAGGCGATGTCGTCGCTGTCGGCGCCGATCACCGGCGCCACGGCGGCAATGGCCGAGTTGCCGCAGATGGAGTTGCCGCACGCCACCAGGATCGCCATGCGCTGCCGGAGGCCGAACGCGCGGCTGATCGCGTAGCTGGTCGCGATCGCCACCGCGACCACCACGACGATGCCCGCCAGCAGCTCCGGCCCGAGCGCCAGCACCGTCCGCGCGCTCACCGACGCCCCGAGCAGCACCACGGCGATTTCGAGCAGGGTCTTGGCGCTGAACGCGACTCCTGGATACCAGCGCGCGCCGGGCGTCCAGGCGGTGCGGATGGCGACGCCCAGCAGGATCGCCAGCACGAGCGCTTCGAGGTAGGGTTCCCCAGCCAGCCGCACCTCGACCGCTTGGAACACGCTGGCTGCGGCCGTGACCGAAATGCAGAGCAGGATGCCCGGCAGCAGGCGCAAGGCGGATCGGGTCTGTGGCACGGGCGGCGTCCTGGTTGTCGCGGGGGCACCGTAGGCACATCCGCGCGCCTGGAATAATCGTTCGCAACGATCCAACCGATCGCCGTTGGCGCTGTGAGAAGCCAATCGATTTCGTACGCGATCGTTCGTCTCGCCCTATCAATCCAAACGGGGTTGCATGCTGGATGTTCCGCCACCGCATTGTCATCTTGCTGTCACGAACGGCGGCGACCTGCTAACGGCCCGGGCATCTGCCACCGTCGCTTCCTGATCCCGGGGCTGACCTGAACCGCCGGGTCAGTCCGGGACTTCTCACCGGCCATCGCCGAACCGACTGTGAAACCCATGACCCTTGAACAGCTTCGCGTTTTCGTGGCCGTCGCCGAGCGGCAGCACGTCACCCGCGCCGCCGAGGCGCTCAACCTGGCGCAATCGGCGGTCAGCGCGGCCATCGCGGCGCTAGAGGCCCGGCACGCCATCAAGCTGTTCCATCGTATCGGGCGCGGCATTGCGCTGACCGACACCGGGGCGGCGTTCCTGGTCGAAGCCCGGGCCGTGCTGGCGCGGGCGGATGCCGCCGAACTCGTGCTGGCCGAGCTGGGCGGGCTGAAACGCGGCACGCTGTCGCTGCAGGCGAGCCAGACCATCGCCAGCTACTGGCTCCCGCGGCATCTGGTGGCGTTTCGCCGGGCGCATCCGGGCATCGGTATCCGGCTCTGTATCGGCAACACGGCCCAGGCCGCGGCCGCAGTGCACGAGGGCACCGCCGAACTCGGCTTTGTGGAAGGCGTCGTCGATGACCCGGCGCTGACCAGCCGGCTCGTGGCGCGCGACCAGCTCGTCATCGTCGTCGCCCCGGACCATCCGTGGGCCACGGAGGCTCCCCTGACCGCCGCGGCGCTGGCGCAGGGCGAGTGGGTGTTGCGTGAGCCTGGGTCGGGCACGCGTTCGGTGTTCGAGGCGGCGCTGGAAGGCTTTGACGTGGCCTGCACTGCGCTGCGCGTGGCGCTGGAGTTGCCCTCCAACGAGGCCGTGCGGGCGGCCGTGGAGGCCGGGATGGGCGCCACCGCGCTCTCCGCCTCGGTGGCAGCGCCCAGCCTGGAGGCCGGGCTGCTGCATCAGGTGAAGCTGGCCTTGCCTGAGCGGGACTTTCACGTCCTGAGCCACGCCGGCCGCTACCGGAGCCAGGCGGCCGACGCACTGCTGCGCTTGATCGGATCCTGAGGCGGAGCAAGACCGATCGTGCTTGGCGATTAAAATGCGCAGAACTTGCGGATGGTCGAATCAACTGCTGCCGCCGCATGATCCGGGCAGCGAAGGGCGGTAACATAATACCTAGGAAGGCCTGCAGGCATGATGATTCAGCAGCGACTGACCAGCCGGCGAGGTTTCCTGACGAGCGCGGCCACCCTGGGCGCCATGGCCGTGGCGGGTCGAGCCTGGGCAGACGAGCCGGTGAAGGACAGGTCGGTGAAACTCGGCCTGCCCGGCGGGCCAGGCGAGCGGGCGCTGACCACCGCCTTCCCGCAAAAGGGCGGCATGGTCCTGCAACGCACCCGGCCCCCACTCCTGGAGACGCCTTGGGAGGTGTTCGACCGTGGCGTGTTCACCCCGAACGACCAGTTCTACGTGCGCTGGCACTGGGCGGTGATCCCGGAGCAGGTCGACGTCGCCGCTTACAAGCTGGCGGTGCGCGGCCACGTGAACCAGGCGCTGTCGCTGTCCATGGCCGATGTGCTGGCCCTGCCGCGGGTGGAGTTGGCGGCGGTCAACCAGTGCTCCGGCAATTCCCGCGGCCTGTTCCAGCCCCGGGTCGCCGGTGGCCAATGGGCAAACGGCGCCATGGGCAACGCGAAATGGACCGGCGTGCGGCTGCGCGACGTGCTGGACCGCGCCGGCGTCAGGGCAGGCGCCGTTGCCGTCCGCTTCGACGGCCTGGACGAGCCGGTGGTCGACGGGGCGCCCGATTTCAAGAAGTCGCTCGACATCGACCATGCGCGCGACGGCGAGGTGATGCTGGCCTACCAGATGAATGGCGAGCAGCTTCCGTTGCTGAACGGCTTTCCGCTGCGGCTGGTCGTGCCGGGCTGGTATTCGACCTACTGGGTCAAGATGCTGAACGACATCGAGGTGCTGGACGCGCCCGACGACAGCTACTGGATGAAGGCTGCCTACCGCATCCCGGACACGCCGCACGCCAGCGTCAAGCCCGGCGAGACCGGGTTCAAGACGGTGCCGATCAATCGCATGGCGCCCCGCGCCTTCTTCACCAACGTGACTGCCGCAACCACGGTCAGGCCCAGCGCAACCGTGCCTGTGCGCGGAATCGCGTTTGGCGGCGATTGCGGCGTCGCGCGGGTGGACCTGTCGACCGACGACGGACAGACCTGGCAGCCGGCGGCGCTCGGCCGTGACGAGGGCGCCTACAGCTTCCGTCAATGGACGGCGCAGGTGACGGCGCCGGCCGCCGGCACGCTCGGGCTGCTGGTCCGCTGCACGAACTCGAATGCCGTCGCCCAGCCGATGGATGCGAACTGGAATGGCGGCGGCTTCATGCGCAACGCCATCGAGCGCGCGGAGCTGAGCGTCGCCTGACCCCATCCAACCGAGGAGGTTTGCCATGGCGCTGTCCGCCAATGCGATGGCCTACGGCGCCGTCGGAGTGGCCCTGGTGGTGCTGTTCGCGATCGGCACCCCGGCTCAGCGCGGGCGGGATTTCGCCCTGCAGCCGCCGCCCGCAGCCGCACAAGCACCGGCAGCGGTCACGGCGCCCTTGCCGACGGTCGCATCCGCCGCCGGGATCACGCTGCGCTCGGTCGACCTGACCTTTCCAACCACCGGCCGCGTGTATCCCGGTGGAGCTCCGGCCGATCCGCTCAATGCCAACTGCGTCGCGTGCCACTCGCCGGGCATGGTGTTGAACCAGCCGGCGCTCACCCGGGCGGATTGGGAGAGCGAGGTCAGCAAGATGCGCAGCGTCTACAAGGCGCCGGTCGTGGCGGAGGACGTTCCAGCGATTGTCGCCTACCTGGCGGCGCTGAGGCCGGGCGGGTAGGCGTGGCGGCTCGGCGGGAGCGTGGTCGCGCACCCGGTCGTCGCTCAGGCGAGTGGCGCGATTCGGCCGTGACTCGATGTCGGGCGCGATCCAGACCGCTCGCGAATGCCTTTTCAGCTACCGCCAGATGACCGTCCCAGCACTGCCGATGAAGGCGTCCTGGCCGGCCCCTTCGCCCGCTTCACAGCTGCGCCGCCGAGCATAATCTCAACGCGGCCATCGTCCGGACCCGAAACGGGGGAGGAGGCGTCGCGTCCGCTCTCAATGGTGCGTGCAACAACGCCCTCCAGGGTGCAGGTTCAAGCGATCCCAGCAGCCGAGCGTCCTTTCCACTCCCTCTTTCGCCGAGGAAGGAGAGCTCTACGCGGAAACCGTCGCCGGCACCCCTGCCTCGACCAGGGCCGCAGCCTGCCGCTGCGCCAACTCGGCCTCATTGAAGCCGTCGATCATCTCGTGGAACATCCTCGACCAGTTCAACTTCGCCTTCAGCCGCAGGAATACGCTGCCCAGGCCGACCGCGGACCGGTCCATCAGCACGAACTCCCGCGGCGGACGCACGCCGCCGGTGCGCTTGAGGCCCTCGTGCACCTTCTCGGCGACCGAGCGGCCGAAGTTCGGGTCGTCGTTCTCCTGGATCAGCCGCACCCGGTCCTGCAGCAGCGGCTCGTAGATGAAGCGCGCCCACTCGTTCAGGATGCCCATCTTCTCGCGGCTGAGGTCGGTGAAGCCCCACTGCTCGTAGGCGTGGTGGGCGCGGTCCATGTCCTCGTCGCGGATCGACTCGTATAGGTCGATCACGCCGCGCACGAACCGGGACGGGAACACCCGGATGGCGCCGAAATCCAGCAGGTTGAGGCCATTGTCGGCGCGGACCTGGTAGTTGCCGAGATGCGGGTCGCCGTGGATGACGCCGTAGCGGTACAGCGGCCGGTACCAGGCGTGGAAGATCGCCGTCGCCAGGTGGTTGCGCTCCTCCGGCGCCATGCCGTCGTCCAGCCGGCTCTGCAGGCCGCGGCCCTCCAGCCAGGTCATCGTCAGCAGCCGCGACGTCGAATAGGCTTCGACCGGCTCCGGGATGCTGACCAGCGCGTCGCCCTTCAGCATCAGGCCGTACAGCTTCATCTGCGCGGCCTCGCGCTTGTAGTCGAGCTCCTCGCGCAGCCGTTCCGCCAGTTCGGTGTAGATGTCGTCGGACTGGATGGCGCTCTCCATCCGCTTGTACAGCGACATCGCCAGCCGCAGCTGCCGCAGATCGGCCTCGACCGTGCTTTTCATGTCGGGATACTGCAGCTTGCAGGCGACGTCCCGGCCGTCCGGCAGCCGGGCGCGGTGCACCTGGCCCAGGCTCGCGGCGGCGGCGGCTTCCTGCCCGAAGCTGGCGAACTTGGACTGCCAAGCCGTGCCCAATTCCCCGGCCATGCGGCGGCGGACGAAGGCCGGGCCCATCGCCGGGGCGTTGGCCTGTAGTTGCGCCAGCTCGTCGGCGTACTCGGCCGGCAGGGCGTCCGGGATGGTCGACAGGAACTGCGCCACCTTCATCAGCGGCCCTTTCAAGCCTCCGAGCACGGCGCGCAAATCCTCCGCGTGGGCGCCCTTGTCGGACTTGATGCCGAACACCCGCTCGCCGGCGACCCGGGCGGCGATCCCGCCCACGGCGCCGGAGGTGCGGGCAAATCGTCGCAATTCACCGAACAGGTTGGCGCGATCCTCGGACATCAGGCTGTCTCCAACTCGTCGATGAAGCCGGCGATCACGTCGAGGCCGCGGCGCCAGAACGCCGGGTCGGACGCGTCGAGGCCGAAGGGGGCCAGCAACTCGCGGTGGCGCTTGGTGCCGCCCGCACGCAGCATGTCGAGGTACTTGGCCTGGAAGCCGGGGTGGCCGTCCTGGAATACGGCATACAGCGCGTTCACCAGGCAATCGCCGAACGCGTAGGCGTACACGTAAAATGACGAGTGCACGAAATGCGGCACGTAGGCCCAGAACACGTCGTACTCCGGGGTGAATTCGAACGCCGGCCCGAGGCTCTCGACCTGCACCTGCCGCCAGATCGCGCCGATGCGCTCCGGCAGCAGCTCGCCGCCCCGGCGCTCGTCGTGCAGCAAGGTCTCGAACCGGTAGAACGCGGTTTGCCGCACGACCGTGTTCAGCATGTCCTCGACCTTGGCCGCGAGCATGATGCGGCGGCGCGCCGGGTCGGTCTCGGCGTCGAGCAGGGCGCGGAAGGTGAGCATCTCGCCGAACACGCTGGCGGTCTCGGCCAGGGTCAGCGGCGTGCCGGACTGCAGGTAGCCCTGCCGCGACGCCAGCACCTGGTGCACGCCGTGGCCCAGCTCGTGCGCGAGGGTCATCACGTCGCGGGTGCGGCCGTGGTAGTTCAGCAGCAGGTAGGGATGCGCCGAGGGCACCGTCGGATGGGCGAACGCGCCGCCTGACTTGCCGGGGCGCAGGGTGGCGTCGATCCAGGGACGGTCGAAGAACCGGCGGCCGACATCGGCCAGTTCCGGGCTGAACGCGCCGTAGGCAGACAGCACGCGGTTGCGCGCCTCGTCCCAGCCGATGTGGCGGTCCTCGTCGTCCGGCAGGGGCGCGTTGCGGTCCCAGTGCTGCAGCCGGTCGAGGCCCAGCCACTTCGCCTTCATGGCGTAGTAGCGATGCGACAGCCGCCCGTAATCGGCGGTCACGGCCGCGACCAGCGCGTCCACCACCTCGTCCTCGACCATGTTCGACCGGTTGCGGGCGCTGCCGGGGCGGGGGTAGCGCCGCCAGGTGTCGGACATCTCCTTGTCGCGGGCGAGCGTGTTGGTGATCAGCGAGAACAGCTTGGCGTTGCGGCCGAAGGTCTCGCCGATCGCGTGCCCGGCGTCCTCGCGCGTGGCCCGGTCGCGGTCGGACAGCTTGTTCAGCACGTCGCTGACCGTCAGCTCCTCGCCGCGGAACGGAACGCGCAACCCAGCGACCGTTTCGTCGAACAGGCGGCTCCAGGCCTGCCGGCCGCTCAAATCCTTCTCGTGCAGCAGCTTCTCGGCCTCGTCGGACAGCTGGTGCGGGCGGAAGACCCGGAGGTCCCGCAGGAACGGACGCCAGTGGGCGAGCGCCGGGTCGGCCAGCTTCTGCTCCAGGTCGATGTCGTCGATGCGGTTCAGTTCGAGCGCGAAGAAGATCAGGTGGGAGCTGATGGCGGTCGCGCGCTCGCTGCACGACTGCATGAACTGGCCGATGGCGCTGCTCGTGCCGTCGCCGCTGAACAGCAGCTGCGCGAACGACATGACGCGGCCGAGCCGCTCCTCGATGCGCTCGTACTCGACGATGGCCTGCGCGACCGTGGCGCCGGGCAGGGCGGCGATCTTGCCGGCGTAGGCCTCGGCGAAGGCGCGGGCGTCGCGGTCGGCGGCGTCGAGGTCGGCCTTGACCGCCGGGTCGTCGAGGCCGGCGTAGAGGTCGGACAAGTCCCAGCGCGGCAGCTCCGCCGTGGTCGCGGCGGCGGCGTGGCCATCGGGGGCGGTCAGCGGGCCGGGTCGGTTCATGCGCGGTGGTCCTGATGCAATCGGTTTCACCGCATCTAAGGACGCGATAGCGTCCGTCAAAGGCTTGAAGCCCTCGCACACTGGCGAGGCGGCAACGGAGAGCAGGGCAATGAACGGCATCCGGACGGTCGAGGTCGAGGCGAATGGGCTGATGTTCCGCTGCCTCGAACAGGGGTGCGGCCCGCTGGTGCTGTGCCTGCACGGCTTCCCTGACCATGCCTGGACCTTTCAACGCCAGATGGCGGCGCTGTCGGAGCGTGGCTTCCGGGTCGTTGCGCCGTTCATGCGAGGCTTCGCTCCAACCGGAGTCCCTGCGGACGCGCGATATCAGAGCGCCGTCCTCGCGCACGACGCGGCTGCCCTGATCGATGCGTTGGGGGAGCGGCGCGCCATCCTGATCGGCCATGACTGGGGCGCCGCGGCCGCCTACGCGACCGCGCTCCTGTTCCCTGCCAAGGTCGACAGGCTCATCGCCATCGCCGTCCCCTACGGCCCGGCGCTGCGCGACGCCATGGTCCGCGACCCGGCGCAGCAGAAGCGGTCGTGGTATATCTACTTGTTTCAAACCGCACTGGGCGAAGCGGCGCTGGCCGACGACGATTTTGCTCTCATCGACCGGCTCTGGCGCGATTGGTCGCCTGGCTGGACGCCGGCGCGAGACGGCATGGAAGCGTTGAAGCAGACATTTCGGCAACCTGGAGTGGCGTCGGCAGCCCTGGCCTACTACCGCCAGAACTTCCGCCCCGACCTGCAGGACCCTGCGCTGGCCGATTTACAGGCGCGAATCGGCCGTGCGCCGATCGGGGTTCCGACCCTGTACCTGCACGGCGCCGACGATGGCTGCATCGCCGCCTCGCTGGCCGGCAATATGGCGTCCCTCTTCACCGCGGGGCTGCAAAGCACGATCGTTCCCGGCGCCGGCCATTTCGCCCATCTGGAAAAGCCGGATGAGATCAACCAGGCGATCCTTGGTTTCATCGGCCCATAATCCTGCGCGGCAAGTTCGAGGATGAAACGCCGTGTGTCCAGGAAAGCGGGATGGCCGTCGAAATTTCCCCTCTTGCGCGCACGGCCCAGCAACGCAAGGGTGCCCGACATGCTGCAGGCCCGGCCCGATTTGCGCGTCCAGCTTGCTTCGGGGAAGGCGATGCGGGCAGCGCTGAAAGCAGCGGCCGTTTGGTGCAGGAACCTGCGGCCTCAACCAAAGCCGGTCGTTCGGGCAAGCTGCTCGCGCCGCCGCCGCGCCCCAGCTCGCCAGCGGGTGGACAAGGCGCGCGCAGCCTGATGCGCCAGGCCGATGCGCCGTTGCGCTTGCCGGCGCCCGCCGAGGCGATTGCTGCCGTGCATCAGTTCCACGCCGGCTCGGCGCTCGGCGATGCGATCACCAACTCCATGCTCCTCATTCGCCGCATCCTGCGCGCGCGCGGCTTCCACAGCGAAATCTTCGTCCAGCACCGCGACCCCCGGCTTGGCGACGAGATCTACGACATGCAGGCCCTGCCTCGTCACGCCGGCTACGTCCTGCTGCTGCACCATTCGATCGGCATTTCGGCCTGGGAGGACATTGCCGCGCTGCCGGCGCGCAAGATCCTCATCTACCACAACATCACGCCTCCGGAATTCCTAAGCCAGCCCGAGATGCAGCATTGGGCCGTCATCGGGCGGCAGCAGCTCGCCGCCTACCGCAGCCACGTCGTCGCGGCGCTTGCCGACAGCGCCTACAACGCGATCGAGCTGCACGCGGCTGGCTATCCGGTCCCGCAAACCTGTCCGTTGCTGTTCGACACCGCCGCTTTGCGCCAGCAGGCCGACCTGCGCCCGCACCGGCGTTCGGGCGTGTTCACCATGCTGTTCGTCGGACGCATGGTTTCCTCGAAGGCTCAGAACGAGTTGATCGCCGCATTCGCTGCGTTCAAGGCGGAATACGGCCGTCCCTGCCGCCTGGTGCGATGCAGGACGGCGAGGCCGAGTACCTCTGGCAAATTGAACGATCGATCGCCGGCTACGGCCTGCATGGCGATGTCGTGCTGCCCGGCCTTGTTCCAGACGAGGAGTTGCAGGGCTGGTACGCCCGTGCGGACCTGTATGTCTCGCTCAGTTGGCACGAGGGATTCGGCGTGCCCCTGGTCGAGGCGATGGCATACGGCGTGCCGGTCCTCGCATGGCCAGCGGGTGCCGTCCCCTACACGCTGGGCGGCGCGGCCGAGCTGGTGTTGGACCGTGCGCCCGGCTCAGTCGCCACGCACATGCTCGCGCTTGCAGCCGACCCGGCGCGTCGTGCGGCCATCGTGGCTGCGCAGCATCGAAGGCTGGGCGCGTTCGACCTCGACCACCACGTGCCCGTGCTGATGCAGGCCATCGCACGCGCCGACGCCGCCGTTCCCGACCGCGTCGCCTGCGCGGCGATGGCGGCCAACATGCGTTTCACCATCGCCGGCCACGTCAAGGGAACCTACAGCCTGGCTGCCGTGAACCGCGCCATGGCCTGCACGCTCGACGCCTGCCGACCCGGCGCCGTTCGCCTCGTTCCGGTCGAAGGCGCGCCGACCGCAGACATCTCCGGGGTCCCGGATGGAGATCGGACCACGGTTGCGGCCCTCGTGCGCCGCGGGCCGTTCGCCACCGGGCCGGACGCGATGATCAGCCAGCACTACCCAATCTACGTGCCCGAACCAGGCGGGGACGTCCGGCTCGCGATGGTGTTCTGGGAAGAATCGCTGCTGCCGGCCGAGGCCGTGGCCCGACTGGATGCCGGGTTCGACGCGGTGCTGGCGCCCTCGGCTTTCGTGGCCAAAGTACTGCGGGACTCTGGAGTCAGCCTGCCGGTGCTGGCCGTTGGGCAGGCGCCGCCCCTGCCGGCGTTGACGACGCCCGACCTGGCGCCGCGCCCCTTCACGTTCCTGCATGTCTCCTCCGGGTTCCCGCGCAAGGGTGTGGACGTGCTGCTTGCCGCGTGGGCCGAGGCGTTCGGAGCCGGGTCGAACGTGCGCCTGATCGTCAAGACGTTTCCCAACCCCCACAATGAGGTCGGCGCCCAGATCGCCGCGCTGCCGCCGGAGTCGGCGCCGATCAGCCACATCGATCGCGACCTCGATGCCGGCGAGATGGCGGGGCTGTATGCCGGGTCGGACTGCATGGTGCTGCCGACACGGGGCGAGGGCTATAATCTGGTCGCGGCCGAGGCGCTGGCTGCGGGGTTGCGCTTGATCGTCACCGGCACCGGCGGCCACATGGACTTCTGCACCGCCGGCAATGCCCGCCTGCTGCCGTTCCGTCACGCCCCCCCTCGCAGCCACCTCGCCATGCCCCACTCGGTGTGGGCCGAGCCGGACCGGGCCGCGCTGGCGCAAGCCCTGCGGGACGCGCCGGCCGCGCCTGCCTCGCCGGAGCAGGCGCGGCGCACCATCCTGCGCCACGCCGACCCGGCGGCCTTCGTGAGCCGCCTCGCGAGTGCCGCAGCTGCAGTGATCGTGGCCGGCCCGGCCCGGCCCGTGCGAGTGGCCTGGGTTTCGTCGTGGCAGGTGCGTTGCGGGGTGGCCGAATACTCCCGCGCGCTGCTGGACGCGTTGCCGCGCGATGGGATAGCGCGGTTAGCCGTCATCTGCGACGACCGCACCCCGGCAGCCGCTGACGTCCGGCCGGCTGGCGGGCTGGGCGACGCACGTCGTAGCGCGGAGCTGCTGACTGCGATTATGGGTGAGGACGCCGAAATTGTGGTGATCCAGCACCAACCCAGCTTGCTGACTTGGCGGGCGCTTGCCTGCTTGCTGGACCGACTTGCGCCCCAGCCCCGTGCGGTGCTGGTGACGTTGCACAATATCCGGCATTTGTTGCACGAGGCCGAGGGCGTGCGGCACAAGACTGTCGCCGCTTTGGCAAACACCGCGCGCATCCTGGTCCACACGCTCGCCGACCTGGATGTGATGCAGTCGCTCGGGCTTGGCGAACGTACCGCCTTGCTGCCGCATGGCGCCTTCAGGCCGTTTCCAGCTCGATGGACGAGCGATGGCCCCCTTATCGTGGGTTCCACAGGCTTCTTTTTGCCGGGAAAAGGCATTGGCCACCTGATCCAGGCGATGGCGCTGCTGAAACCAGCATGGCCGAGCCTACGCTTGCGCCTAGGTTTGCGCCGAGTATGGAACCGCCGACTCTGCCGTGGAAATCGCACGCTGCCGCGCCTTGGCGGACGCAGCGGGATTAGCGGTGGAGTGGCACACCGCTTTCCTGTCCCCGGCAGAGTCGGCCACGCTGCTGGCCGATTGCCGGCTCGCCGTGTTGCCCTACGAACCGTCGCTGGAAGCGTCGAGCGCCTCGCTCCGCAGTGCGTTGGCGGCAGGCGTTCCGGTGGCGGTGACGCCCATTGCGCTGTTCGATGAAGCAGCGGACGCGGTTGTGCGCCTATCTGGCGGTGAGCCGGCCGATATCGCCCGCGGCGTCGATGCGCTGCTGGCCGACCCGGCGCGCCTGGTTCGCTTGCAAGCGACGGGACGGGCCTGGCTCGACGCGCGGCAGTGGCCCGGACTGGCGAAGCGGCTGCACGGAATGCTGTTGGGCTTTGCCGCGCAAACACGCGTCGACGAATTGCACGCAATGACTCACCTAGGATGAGGCTCAGCAATTCTTAGTGGCTGTGTCGTTTCACAACAGTCATCGTGCGGGTTGAGCCTCGACGTTGCCGCGAACGGTCCCCAGCCAAGGCCGCGATGTCGCGCCTCAAGCGGTGGATCAGGGAGGGGACAGGCGCCCATCCGGCGACACCGCGAACAGCGAAGACGGTTGGGGAGCAACCCGAATTTGGTTCTGAACGACGGTTCCCCCGACCTCGTGACCCGCGGCGTCCAGCGACACGAAGCTTTGGCGAACCATGATCCCGTCCGCTCGGCAGGTGGTGCGCGACAGGTCGAGCCACCGCCCGGCCCTCTCCACCTGTAGGATGCGCGTGCGCTCGCCATCTGGCGCCGCCTCGTCCTGATGACGGCTGGGCAGCCGACCGCCACGAGGCTCAGGCAGCGCTACTCCCCGTCCTGTCGCAGGATCGAACACCACGGCCCGGCCCTGTTCGGGGTCGCGGATCGTCACTCGCACGCCCTGTCCCAAATCCGTTTCTTCCCGCACCTTCCCGCCAGAGACCTGCACGCGCATCTGGGTGACGTTGCCGGCTACATCCACAATCCGGTCGGCGGCATAGTCCGGGGTAGGAAGCCCGCATTCGGCGCGCCCGGCCAGCGGCCACGCATTCAGCAGGCCGAATGCGGCGAGTAGGCTACAGGATCGGATGCGGTGACCAGGGCGTGGCATTGATGACGTCCTTCAGCGAGTTGGTGACGGATAGGCCGTCGCGGGGCTGCATCAGCTTCGGGTTGAGAGGCAAGACAGTATCTGGGCGCCAGATTGCCAGGGCGTTGCCGGAAAACTCGGACTGGAACTCAGCCGCGCTCATTGCCCGACTGCCCACGATCGGGTCCGAGACATAGTACACGCCCTTTCCGA
>JAABUJ010005185.1_pt1 | contig 13175 bp, 6 predicted proteins | sample 5559131 | NCBI WGS metagenome assembly JAABUJ01 (sample SAMN10711875, study PRJNA513366) | rock metagenome | isolation source: Antarctica rocks | place: Antarctica: Victoria Land, Mt New Zealand nord | collected 2016-01-07
CCTCAAAGACGAATCCTCCCCCGGCGAATCCCCCTCCACCGTCACCAACTGGAACTCCCCCTCCGCCCAGTTCCCCGGCCTCTCCCCCACCATCCCAACTACCCACTACATGCACCCCATCCACCCGCACCCGCTCCCGCACCCGCCCCCGGGCTACGCCATCGACCACAGCCCCCTGCAGTACCAGACGCCCCACACCCCGCTTGCCGCCCCGCCGCACCGCCAGGGTCAACCGCAGACGCAGCACCGTCGCCAGCTCTCCGAGATGTCGGGTCCGGACGATCTGTTGGCTGATGCGAAGCGCCAGCGTGTTTTGGTGCAGAATGCTGGCGGTATGGGGAATCCTATGCAGCGGAGACCGGGCTGACGTGGTGGTCTCGTCCGTGCGTATCGGGGTTCGCGTGGAATTGATCTATCCTCGGAGGCGCCGTCCAGAGGGGGCTATCTCTCGATCTATCATCGGCGCCGCGTGGCCTCGATCGGTTTCTGTTTCGCTGGTTGCGTCTGCTCGGTGTCGATTTCTTGTAGATACCTCTTTGATCTTTTTCGCATTCTCGATCGTCTATAGTTCGGGGCGCATATCGGGCGGCGGGTCCGGTTTGGCGTTGCTCGGTTCGGGCGCGTGGCGACGGCGGGGGTCCGTCGCTGTGCAGCGTGTCGTCTCTTGAGTTTTCTTTCTTGGTTGGCGCCGATGGAGAGGAAGAAGTATAGGGACATATATCTCTCTCAGCCGGGAAATCTAGACCCTACTAGATGAATCGAGAAATGACCTCACATCATCTGACTGTTTCACTTCGGCCCCTTCCTGCCCTGTTCTCCTTATTTAGGGACTGTGCGCCCCGAAGTAAGGAGGGACGGGACGGAAAACCCGGTCGTCCTGCTTTCCGAATCTGCGTCTCTTACCGGGGCTATAGGGGCCGGTGTCTGCCACGGTCAAAGCGAAACGTGAGACGGTGGTCACTGGTGGGTAAATGCTTCCCTCTATCCGTCCAACGTGAACGACGTCGGCAAAGGCATACTTATATACTTCCGCGAGCAGAACGTGGATCCAAATGACGACACTATCTACCAGCGAACCGGAACATCCGCCCCGCTCCGCTTAGCTCAACAACACCGCAATCTCAGCGCTCGTCCGCGGAAACAGCCCCCTCAACCGCACTCTCCCCGCCCCTCCCTCTCCCTCTCCATCACCCTCCTCCTCCCCACTTCCATCCCTCCCCTCCTCACCACTCCCACCACCACCATCCCCATCCTCCGCCCTCACCGCCAACACCCCATCAACAGCCTCCAACCACCCCACAACCCGCTCGAAATCATCCCGAAACAGCCCCGCCGCCCTGGCCGTGACGTCTCTAGCCATCTTCCGGCTCTGCAGCCGACCCAGCTGATCCATGGCGTCCAGCAGGGCGGTAGGCAGAAACTCGTCGAGGGCGGCGCTCGCTTCGGCCAAGGCGCGCGGCTGGAAGGGGGCCAGGTGCGGGACGGCGAGGAGGTCGGCCTCGTCCTCCGCGTCGGAGAGCGGGGCGAGGGCGGCGAGGAGCGGGGCCAGGCCCGAGGCGCGGAGGAGGAAGGCGTGTTGGTGCGCGACGAGGGCGCGGGCGTGGTGGGCGATGGAGGCGTCTAGGTCGGCGAGGCGGGCGTGGGCGACGGGGAAGGGGGCGAGGGTGGTGTGGGCGGCGAGGAGGCAGTTGAGGGCGAAGATGGAGGCGTCGGGCTCGGGGAGGGGGCGGGCGAGGGCGGTGCAGGTGTGCAGGTAGGGGTCTAGGGCGTCGGCGAGGAGGGGTTGGAAGTCGGTGGGGGCGCTGCCGTCGGGCGAGGGGGTTAGGGAGGTGGCGTGGATTTGCAGGAGGGCGGTGAGGAGGTGCAATGCATCGGTGAGGAAGACCGGCACGGAGAGGTCGGGCGGTGCGGGGTTGGGTTCGGAGTGGATGGCGGTGAGGTGGTCGTGGCGGGTTGTGCGGAATTGCTGGAGGGCGGAGGCTTCGAGGGCGGTTAGGGTGGCTAGGAGGGCGGAGTCGCTGCCGATGAGCTTGGAGAAGGTGGTGCGGTAGAATTGGAGGAGGTTGGCGATTTTGTAGACGAGGATGGATTCGTCGTTGCTTTGGATTACTTGTTCGATGCGCTGCCGTAGGACCCGCGCGACGCCGGAGATGTCGCGGCTGACGAGTTGTTCGAGCGCTCGCCGGCCGTCGAATGTGGCGTTTTCTTCTCCTTCGGGAAGTGTCCATGGTTCATTGTCCCGTCCGGTTTGGATTCCCTTGGCGATCTCCTCGCCTTCGGAGATGAAGAGGACTTCTAGCGCTTCGCGCTCGGATACCGTTGCGGAGTGCGTCCATGCGAGCATGTCTCCGATATATCGGAGAGGGTCGTGGGCGAAAAGCTCTATAGGTTTCGTTGTAGACTGTTGCTCGGAGTTGCTTGATGTCCCCGTCAGGGCAGTGTGGAACGAATCAAGCAGTGTGTTCTCCCTTACCTCGGAGAAGGAATCCAAGCAGGTTTGAAAAAGTGACGGCCGCTCTGCCAGCACTCGCAAAGCCAGCCGGATAGGAGAGCTGATCTGAGGGTTGTCCAAGTGCAAGGACTTGAACTCCCGCTGTACCCAACGATAAAGCTTCTGATATCCGCCGTTCAGGGTCCTAGAACTCTGTTCCATTACCTCCAGACCAAGTGTCTGATTACTTGAGCCGAGCAGCACCTGGCAGTCCTTGTAGATTCCCTTTATCCGGTTGAGTACTGCGAAGAACCGATCGTCGACCGGCTCTGTCGGTGAGGTCAGGGTAACAACTTCTTCGTCGGAGATGACGAAATGCTTGGTGAACGCATCCAGTAGCTGCTGCTTGGTTTCCACCTCGGTCTTGCGAGACTTGAGCGAGGAAGCTTCTTGTAGCACAGGAGCCGTCTCCTTCTTCGCTGCGGAGACGTGCCGGCGCATATCCTCGCAGCATTTGTTGAGGCTGGCAATAGTGGACCCGATGCGCTTGAGTTGCTACACTACCAATTAGACGGACGAAAGGTATTAACGGAGAGAGACTCACCTCCGCAACCACGCCGAAGTCTTTGATGATGTCCCCATTACATTCAATCACGTCCCTCTGGAAGTTGAGTCTCAGTCGCCGTCTGGTCTCGGCCGAGTTTTTTATGCCCCTTCTGTCAAGAGTCTCCAGCGCATCACGTATTTCCAGGTCGGTATATGAGGTTGACAGAACGCTTGTGAGCTTATTGGATAGAGCGCTTGACCTTGGAGCGGTTGCGTTGGCGGGGGAGAGTGGGGAGGGCACTGGCCAAGATGCATTGTCCAACTCAATAGACACCGATACGGTTCTTTGTTGGAGATAAGTGCCTTCCATGTCGGTTACAGAGCGTGCTGCGGAGGTGTAGCAGATCAAAACAATGTCCCGGAGCCCTGAAGCACGGCAAATGCCGTCTGTCTCAGACACGAGGTCAAGTGTCCCTCGTTACCTTGTTGTGCTCGATGAGTACATATCAACCAGATGACCTGACAGCAGCTTCTCGAAGGCATCTTTGTGCCTTTCAAATATCCAGGAGTTGATGTTCTGACAGTTAATGGGCCTCTTCCGAGGCTGCTAGAAGTACGACCAGAATCAAGCATTCCTTTATTGACTTCGGCGCATGCTGTGGATGCTGAATCCTGGAATTCACCTAACCTCGACACGCATGCTCGTACTGCAACGACCCAGAGACTTCATCTGCTATTATGGCATCGATCCTTCTCTCCCGCCTGCTACCCCCGAACACCAGTTCCCCGTCCGTCTACGAGACTTTGCGAGAACATGACCAGTTATCTGACACCTCAGATATTGAAGAACGCGCAGGCATGACTTTGGACGAGGAAAACCTAGGACAAGCCTTTCCTGGTCATGGTCTAAATCGGGCTCTGGAGGATGCGGCTCAAAGCCAAGCCACGACAGAGAGTGCAATGCTCATGCACCACGGTCCGTCCAGGCAACAAAGTCATGGAAGGTCTGGGCCGCACAGGGCCGCTTCGCGAAGCAAGACAAGGCCAAAACGGATGCAATATTCACGACGACAACTAGAAGCCGATGAGGCAGACGACGAAGTCCCAGCATCATTACTTATTGAGGGCGATGCTCACCCAGCGACTGGCGCCGACGAACAACCACCTCGTGAACCTCGAAGGCCGTTCCCTATACCGCCTGTACCAGGCCCGCCGACTCGAGAAGCCCGGGCCCAATGGAAGACCACACAAGTACAGCAGCGACTCTATCATGATGGACATGATAGTCAGGCTCAAAGGACACGCACATCAAACGGTAATCTTGGCTTAGCAGTTGCGGATCCAAAGGAAAAAGCGCTGTGGAGGTGGGCAAACGTCGAAAATCTGGATAATTTTCTGAAAGATGTCTATGATTACTTCCTAGGCAATGGGATATGGTGCATCATGCTTAGTAGGGCCCTCAATCTGCTGTAAGCATCCAGCGCACATCAGTCATGATAGCAATACCACATACTCATAATTGACACAGCACTTTGGGGTTCGTCGTGGGCTTCAGCACCTTCCTTACCATGTGTATCGACTTCAAGAGGATTCCCCAGAGCACGACGATGTCTCAGATCTTGGTGCCTCAGTGCACACGGAAGATGTCCGGCTCCGCGAACTTCTTTCTCTGGATCTTCACGTTCTTTTGGATTATGAAAGCGTTTCAATATCTCCTGGACGTCCGTAGGCTCAGTCATATGCATGACTTCTACCATCATCTCCTTGAAATCCCGGACACAGACATTCAGACCATCTCATGGCAAGAAGTGGTTGGTCGTCTGATGTCGTTGCGAGACGCGAACCCAGCTACCGCAGCGGGTATACCGGAAAGACATCGGAAGTTCATGGGCAGTCAGTCAAAGCAACGGATGGATGCTCATGATATTGCCAATCGGTTGATGCGAAAAGAAAACTACTTAATCGCTCTCTTTAACAAAGACATCCTTGACCTGACCTTACCAATACCGTTTCTGAGCAATCGACAGCTTTTCTCAAAGACATTAGAGTGGAATTTAAACCTTTGCATTCTTGACTACGTCTTTAACGAGCAGGGCCAAGTCAGACCCCTCTTCCTCAAAGATACGCATCGTCGGGCGCTCAGCGATGGTCTCCGACGCCGATTCCTCTTTGCTGGTGTCATGAACGTCTTGTGTGCACCCTTCATTGTCATCTACTTTATGATGCTTTATTTCTTCCGCTACTTTAATGAGTATCAGAGGAATCCTTCGGAGATTGGCTCCAGACAGTACACTCCGCTTGCTGAGTGGAAGTTCCGGGAGTTCAATGAGCTCTGGCACCTCTTCCAACGGCGGATCAACATGTCTTACCCTTTCGCCTCCCGCTATATCAATCAGTTCCCGAAGGATAAGTTCGTCCAGATGGCTCGTTTTATCGCCTTTGTCACAGGTGCATTGGCGTCGGTTTTAGCCTTAGCTTCCGTCATAGATCCGGAGTTGTTCTTGGGATTCGAGATCACAGCTGACCGCACTGTCCTGTTCTACTTGGGTATTTTCGGCACAATATGGGCCGTGGCAAGAGGCGCTGTTCCGGAAGAGAACTTGGTCTTCGATCCAGAATTCGCCCTGAACAGCGTCATCGAGTATACGCATTATTTCCCGGCACAATGGCGGGGCCGTCTCCATAGCGATGAAGTACGAAAGGAGTTCGCCCTGTTGTACCAAATGAAGGTCGTCATGTTCCTCGAAGAGATTCTCAGCATTTTGTTCACCCCCTTCGTATTGTGGTTCAGCCTGCCAAAATGCAGCGACCGACTGGTGGACTTCTTCAGAGAGTTTACCGTCCATGTTGACGGCTTGGGTTACGTGTGCTCCTTTGCTGTATTCGATTTCAACAAGGGTGGCAACAATTTGGCGCAACAACACCAGCAACAGCAGGACGGAGTGGCTGAGGGGCTTAGGGATGAGTACTACTCAACGAAGGACGGCAAGATGCTGGCCTCATACTTTGGCTTCTTGGACAACTATACCACGAATCCGCGCTCAGGTGCGCCTCACATGCACTCCACCAACCGGAGAAAGTTCCATCCTCCACCTGCTTTCCCAGGCTTGATGTCACCTAGGATGGCACCAGAGCCGAGTGGCATTGGTGACTTTAAGCCAGAAAGACGGGAGCGACACCAACAGTATGCAAGTCGGCCAACCACAGCCGGCACAGGCGCTCAGCACCTGCCACACACGACTAAGCATCCACGCGCGGGTGGGCTTGCCTCGCCCATGCCTTCTATACTATTAGACCCACACTACCAACCTTCAACGAGCGGCTTCCGCACACTCTCCAGACCGCGCACTCGGTCTCGATTCCGGCAAGGTGGCGGGCACTTGACGGACCCAGTCGAAGACGACGAAGAGGACTTGCCGGAAGCTGCACACCCATCCGAGGGAATCACTACAAGCGAACGAATTGCCCATGACAGTAACCTGGGAGAGTCATGGAAGACGACGCGTGCCGGGGCGGTGGAAGAGGACGATGATGTCGCCGAAGGCGCTCGGGAGGTCGGTGCCGAGAAAGGCGCTGGCGTTTTGGGTCTGATTTATCAATTCCAGAAGGCACAGACAGAGGGGCGAGGGACGGGCGTCAACATTTGATCGAGTTCTTCATTCACGGATGGTTTTGAGAAGGCGCGGGAAGGTAGGTGGGAGTGTGGCTTCCTGTTGGCTTTGTTCTTTCAGCCCTTCAGGCAATTTGTTGTACTTGTAGAGTAGAGCCCATACAAACAAACATAATCGAACTTTCCGACATTCGAATCGCTCTCGACAGATATTGACTCTTTATATCCGTCTCCATGACAGAGACACTGTTGTAAGACTGCTCAGGTCTTTATTGTCAGGACCATGAATGCGGCTTAGGATTAGGGTATATCCGTCGAACAATGGAAAGAAAAGAGCGCTAGGATTTACTTTCGTGCGCTAGCGTCCCGTGGCCCGGCAAGACTCCAAGGTATCGGTACAAAGTACATAAATCTATACCTTACTAAGGTATACCGATATGTAGATCGCCTTAATTGTGAGCTGTTTGACATCTCAGAGGGCTGCTTTAGAGCCGTTGAGTGATGTAGAAGAGGAGCAGAATTGGAATAGACAGTTCAAATTTACTACCTACCTTAATCAATCAAGAGGGGCAATCTTTCCATCAAATTAATTGTACCATAAGGTAAACAGCACTCCTTGACGGAAGGGATCTAGACCGGATCTGGTTCGAGCCCGGGCTGCGCTACCGGCGTCTGGCTTCTGCAAGGTGATGTGATGGAATGGAGTTGATGAGGCGAGAGGCTCAATAATTTGATATCCGTAACCACATTACGCCGACACCGAATTCAATACCTAGATCCACCAAACCCAGCCTCCCTCACAATCGGGTGGCTTCTCGACCGCGATCTTTTACCACCTTTACTCCTCCCTTCGTCTGTGGCAACCTACCAGGATATCACTTACCTTCGGAAAGCTTACGCTAGGTGCTTCCCTCCTCGGTCGGAGGTGGTCTTCATGGCCGCCCACGACTCGTTATCAGTCGAGGAGTATGAGTATGAGAGTCCAGACACTCCATCTGCTTGAAGCCTACTGACACTCGGGGCTATCAGATATGAAGGATTACCACCAAACTTCTCGTTGGGCGCGAACATGTTGGCGGGCGCATTCGCCGGCATCGCCGTATGTCCACCCTTCCAGCGCTGACGCGATTACACAGGACAACGCTCATACAGCTTTTAGGAACACTCCGTCATGTACCCCATCGACCTCCTGAAGGTTCGCCTCACTCCACTCCCAAGTCTCGGCCAGGTGCTGATCTGGATCAGACTCGAATGCAGGTCATAAATCCATCTCCGGCAGCTCTTTACACGGGACTCTCGAACGCAGTCGCCACAATATCCAGGATAGAAGGGGTTGGATCGTTATGGAGAGGCGTATCTAGTGTAATAGTAGGCGCAGGTTGGTCTGGAAATTCCGAGAATGTCGGGCTACACTGCTAACGCGTTACTCCAGGTCCGGCGCATGCCGTGTATTTCGCAACCTATGAAGTCGTGAAGCAAGCCATGGGCGGCAATGAGGGAGACGAGCATCATCCTGTGGCTGCAGGTGAGTTAGCATTGGATACAGCACCGTGCCTGGACTAGCGCTGACCTCCCCTTAGCCACCAGCGGCGCGTGCGCAACCATTGCCAGTGATGCCTTGATGAACCCATTCGACGGTAGGATCGACAGCTGCGTGCAATGCTGACCGGCTAACACATGTTACAGTCATAAAACAACGGATGCAGGTTCACGGTTCGACGTATAGATCCATTACACAATGTGCCAGATCGGTCTACCGTAACGAGGGTCTCTCCGCTTTCTACGTCTCATACCCGACTACACTATGTATGACCGTGCCATTCACAGCACTCCAATTTACAGCCTACGAGTCTATCTCGAAAGTGATGAACCCCTCGAAAGCTTACGATCCCGTCACCCATTGTGTGGCTGGTGGCCTTGCTGGAGCATTTGCGGCTGGTTTAACGACACCGCTGGACGTTATCAAGACCTTGTTACAAACAAGAGGTACCGCCAATGACTTGGAGATCAGATCTGCAAAGGGGCTCGCCGTGGCTGCTTCCATCATCAAGCGCCAGTATGGCTGGGGAGGATTTTTCCGGGGGTGGCGACCTAGAATCATCACAACGATGCCTAGCACTGCCATTTGTTGGTAAGTATCCTAATCCCTAGCATTCCACCTGAAAATGCTGGGTATACTGATCTTACCAGGACATCATACGAAATGGCAAAAGCGTACTTCATCCGCCACTCGAACGACGCCTAGTTGTAATCCAGTACCACAAACCTACCTTCCTCCCTTCGCGACCCCGCGCCCAACACTCATCGCAACTTCACCATCACGGCGATCAACTTTTCCAATAGTTGTATAGAGGTTCGAAATGAACGAGCACACAGTTACGGCAACGGGCAGATTAGATGTTATTGGTCGGACTTACACAGCGTTGGGCGCAACTGAAGCGCTATAGACGTTGGAAAAGCCTGCATCACGTTCACGATTTGAGCGATTTGACATCACGTGTACCACGATAGAGTCGATGGCAGCATGATTGTCACCATATCGGGTGATCACATATGCTTGATCCTTCGTCAGTCACAACGGCTGAAGGTCTCTGTCAGGCGTCGAGAAGCAGTTCGCTTCTCGAGCATGTAATCATAGGTCTGGTGACAGCTAGGTGCACAACAGGATGGCCAGAAGGGCTATCGATCATAATTCAGATCTACTTCCCAAACGTGCACATTCGTATCTCCTATAGGTCTTCGTTGGAAATGTGGGAGAGTCGAGTCATTAGCAACTTCACACCATCCAGGCATCGCACCGCAATCTCCAGCCACAGGTGAGGCGTCGCAGCAGTCAATCCACATCTCTAGCCTTGTTAAACAACCTGAAATCCTGACGCTCAGCCAACATCAAAACCATACATTCCGAGTGACTACACCAGGTCCAGTATAAGGAGCATCGTGCTCACGTCCTCGAGTTAACTGACATATGGTTGCTGTGGTTCATCGTGAAGTACAACATCACAGGGCACTCTAGTCCCATCACAGTCTGAAGCTTACAGTACAGCTGTTTCAAAGTGGTAGGCTCCAAGAGGCGCATAGCAAGAATTTGTAGAAAATAAACAGTAAAATCTGTCTAAATTCCCTCCTCCTTAATCATCATTCACAAAATTGACCTCACTGCCTTCTTCAACATCATCATTGTCATCATCACTATGAATCATATCCATAAACTTGATCACATCATCAAGAATCATATACAAATGAATCTGAAGTGTGAAATGTCATCTAAGATCATAGTAAAGATCACAGAATGCAGTCAAAAGTACATTGAGAGAATGCAGAGAAATCTATAACAATGAGAGTCAGTTACTATATTTAAGTTATTCAAAATAAGATCTTTAAGACTACTCACAGTTGCTATGATAAAGATAGATTACAATTTAGAGAGATAAGTCTATTTTATTAACACTTAATATAGAATGTATTCAATTTTCTTAAGAATTGACTCACAGCATATCTGAATGAGATGTAGAGATATATTTAATATGAGTATAAGATGAAAATTGACATTATTACTGTCTGAAACACTCTTAAATAAATTAATTGATTAAAAAAGCTAATAAATATTTTTTTGTCACTGTTATTATTACTAATGAGATGATTTCTAATGTCAGAAACAAGTCATTAAACATTTTTAGAAAATCTATAATAACTAAATGATGCAGCTAAGTAGTTAACATGCTAATTAGCTAATCTTTGTTAATGAAAGTATCATTAATCTTTATACAGCAAACAGAAAGTTTAGCTGAGCTGTTATAAGAAAGTAAGTAGTTATGAATGAGTTCTTTCAGAAAGAAAAGCATTATAGTTTTTTTTCAGTATACATAATTGACAACTAATTAACTATATTGCTTAAGATATCTATAAGAAAGAAGTGAACAAGAAAATGTTTAATATTTTTATTTATAAGAAGATTTTATCTTTATATAAGCAATTTTTAAAGTTATGCAGTGTTCTATGCATGAATAATTGCAGAATACATCATTCAGAGATAGATCTTTATACTAATATAAGTATTCTTGCTATTGCTAATCTCATTGACAGAAGCTTACAGTTATGTGTTAAAAGATTAGTATCATTCTTGTATTTTTTCTCTTCTATTTGTCAGACTACAATTCTATCAAGAAGTTATTTAGTAAACTAAAGATATAAATGCAGAGACATAAGATACTGATGAAGAAATTTAAGAATGAATTTTCAGCATTTATTTACATAACTGTACAGAAATATAGAATGAAAGACAATTTAAAGAAACATTTTTGAAACAGCTTTATTAATTGTACATAAATATATTATTATAATGAATTAATTAACATTTCTCATTATCTTTAATACTTACAATGCTTTCTGCTTCTCTGTAAAATTATAAGTCTCTATAAAAGAAGTCTTTATAATTGCTGCTTATTTTCTTTTCTTTTAATATGAATGTAAGACTTTCTTTAATCATCATTTAAGATTAATAGAAATGCTTAACTCTCTTTATATTTACTTAGTGATTAGCTGTATACTCTGTAAATTGTATATCTCTTTTAAAAGAATATCATAATAATTCATTAATTATGTCTTCAAAGTAAAGTGTTTTCATCTAAATTAAGCAAAGAAGTTCTGCAGCTATGTTCTGAAATTGATATTTAAATTAAGTAAACTGCTAACAAATGATATTGCAGACAGTGCTGACAGAAATGTGACAGAATGTGTTTTTTATGAAGACTGTAAAGTTTGCAGTGAAGATGATGAAGATAATGAAGATAATGAAGACAGTAAAGACAGTAAAGAAGACAGCAAAGATATAGACTGTGAAGAAAGCAGTTAAGAAGAAGATAAAGAAGAAAAATATTGAGTTAAGATATATAAAATATAATGTAAAGACTGTAAAGACTGTAAAGTCTGCAGAGAAGAAGAAGAATGCTGTAGTGCTGTAATTAGTGAAGTTAATAGTTTTAACTGCAGAGATAAAGATTTCTGATGTTGATGCTGATGCTGATGAGAAAGTGTAAATTTGTATGAAGTGAGATAATAAAGATGTTATGAGTATTGATGATAAAAAGAAAGAAGACAGTATAATTATTGATGAGATTCTCTTTCTTAACTAATTAGTGAACATGATTTTTATAATCATAAGTGATGCATAAATTATTGCTTCATTCTTATTAACAGTCTTTGCTCACATTTAAATAGCTGTAAAGTTAAGAATCTCATAAATGCTATTGCAAAGAAAACAGTAATGATTATAGTTAAAGTATGTTTTGTTATCACATTAATAGTGAACAACAATAGCATTTAATGTATAATCAACATTCTTTAAAGTCTTTGCACATTGATCTTGTGAACTCATGAGCCTCTTATCTATAAGAGACTGATGAGTAAGATATGTGACAATGTAAGACACTATGTTATAACAGCTATTTAATGAAGTTCTGATATTAAAATCTTGTATTGATGAAGATTAATAACTAAGAAACTTAAAAGATTTATATGTAAAGACTGTCTATATAGTACTTTGCTTATTAATTGTTGCATAAAAGATTCAACTATAGTTCAGTATGAGCACATAGTGATATCATAACAATTGTCTTTTCTTTTATGTGCTGATTCTTCAGTGCATTGACATATCATCAACATTATAGATACACTGTGATTTCATGAAATCTGACTAGCAAAATATAAATAATAATTTACTTAACAGTCTTATGTATTTCATCTATTGTCTATCTTAGCTAGACTGATGATCTTGTGCAATACTTTAAGTTTGTCACATTTAAATAGATGATGATTCAGCTTTGTTTAACAGTGAATAATACACAAAATATAAGTAAAATTAACTTTTCTTTATTTCTGAATCAATTAGATCAATGATCTCTTTGTTTAATTACAATATATAAGAAACTCTTTCTCATACATAACTTACACTTATTTCATCTTTAAAATCTTAATATATTGAAGTTATAGTAACTTCATGTCTTTAAATGATGCTTTCTTCTTGTAATACTTTGTAAATGACACAATAGCAAAAGTGTAACAACAATAACATCATAATCATTAAGAAAAATAAGAGAAATATTCTCTCTGCTGTGTCTTTCATTAAGAATTCAGCAGAATTGTTAGCAATTTCTGTACATATAGCATTTAAGATATTAATATTTTTTTAACAATGTTGTTAGATATATAACTCACAATAGCTGTGGCTAAAAGTGTGGTGCTCACTTTTGACAGGTTATGAGCCTGAGTTGATGTAATGATATTGAACATGTGTTGGCTGCCTTATCTGTGTAAGCTTAAGGTTATGAGTTCAAACTATGTTGTGTGTGCATTCTTTCCACCTGTGAGAAGCTGAGTAAGCAACATATGAGTGTGCTGGCTGATCGCGGGTTAGGGGGAGTGTTAGATATATAACTCACGATAGCTGTGGCTAAAAGTGTAGTGCTCACTTTTGACAAATGTTGCAGTTTAAGAAATGCATTCATATAAATATAAAGAAATGCAACAAGAAATCTTTAAGTTTTATTGCATTCATCATTAGACACTGTCTGTCAACACAATCTTAAA
>JAABUJ010005186.1_pt1 | contig 13174 bp, 10 predicted proteins | sample 5559131 | NCBI WGS metagenome assembly JAABUJ01 (sample SAMN10711875, study PRJNA513366) | rock metagenome | isolation source: Antarctica rocks | place: Antarctica: Victoria Land, Mt New Zealand nord | collected 2016-01-07
CGTAGATGCCGTAGCTGAGCAGAGCCCCGGCGGTGACCAGAGGCACCATCTGGTCAAGGAAGGGGAGGGAGTAGTGCTCGAGCACCATGCGCGTGGGTCGTTGTCCGTCGATCTCGCGCACCGCCTCCTGGCGGCGCTTGGTAAAGCCCAGAAACAGAGAGAGCATGCCGGTGCAGAACAGCAGCCACGATGACGCGGTGACCCCCGCCGCCAACGATCCTCCGAGCACGCGCAGCAGAAAGCATCCGGCGATGGCCATCACGTCGAGGATCACCAGGTGCTTGAGCAGAAGCGAGTAGGTGACCGTGAGCAGCCCGTACCCGAGGACGACGCCGGCGACATCTGCGCCCACCGCCGCGGCGATGGCCACCGCGCCGGCGGTGAGAGCGATCGCCAGACCGATCGCCATGCCCCGCGGGAGCTCGCCGGCGGCGATCGGACGAAAGCGCTTGACGGGATGACGGCGGTCAAGCTCGACGTCGAGCACATCGTTGATCAGATACCCCGCGCTGGAGATGGCACAGAAGGCAGCGGCCGCCAGCAGGACCTCGATCACCGCCGAGCCCCGGGCTATGTGTCCCCCGAACAGCAGGGGGGCGAGCACGAAGAGGTTCTTGATCCACTCCACGGGACGCAGAGCCACGACGGCGGCCAGCAAGAGCCGACGCAGGCGCGGGGGCGGGGGCGAGGCTACCGCCATGACAGCTACCCGGTGAGCATGGCCGACGGAGTCAGCGTCGCGGTCGCTGTGGGTATGAGGGCCGAGAGATCCGCGCGGGGGGATGGGCCGCGGGGCCCGAGCCGCGCGCAGCGGCCGGCTCGGAGCCAGCCACCGGCGCGGACGGGGGGCGCGAGCCGTCGTCGGGCCAGCGCCCGTGGCGGTCGAAGTACTGGCGTGCCGCCTCCTCGGTCTCGCGCTCGTGGTCGCCTTCGACGCCCAGCCGGTAGAGCCAGTTGAGGAAGAGGACGGCAACCCCGGCGCTGATGATGCCCGCTCCACCCTCCAGGTTGGAGCTACCGCCCAGGGCCATGACCACTACCCCACCCACGAAGGTGACCGCCGGGATCACGTAGCGCACCCCGACGAGCACCCAGGCGGGTGAGCCGCCGGTGGGAGGGGGCGACGTCTGCCTCAAGGGAATCCGGGGGAGGCAAGCTCACACGATGTCCTCGCGCGCCCGCAGTCAGGGACCGTTCTGACCGCCAGTCGGAACGCCGGGACCCTGGGGGATCTGGCCGCCCAGCGCGATGTCTGACCCGGCGGGCATCTGGGCATCGTTGGGGAACAGGAGACACCGGTTGTAGCTGTCGCGGAACGTGGCCTTCCCTGGGTGCAGAATGTCATCGGCTCCACGTAGCAGCGAGCAGGTGAGCCGCTCGCCCAGCGTGTGGGAGACGTTGAAGAAGTAGTTGTCGTTGGAGATCGGCGAGGGCTGTGGGCAATTCTTGAAACCGGGCGGGTTGGGCGACTGCACGCAGCCCTGGATGACATCTGAGGTTAGGGCGTCGGAGAACAGGCTGCGTTCGGCCGGTTGGGGGTAGGCCTCGAGGGGCGCGATGATGTAGCCGAGCTGGTCGTTGCTCAGGCCGGCGGTCATGAATCCGCCCGGACGGATGCCGGTGACGGTTTGCTGGACCTTCAGCGCGATCTGCGGGTAGATCTCACCGGGAACGCTGGACAGGAGCACGTCGCCGATGCGCGCGGTAGCGCTCACCGTGCCCAGGACGTTGGCGGTGGCCCAGGGGGGATCTGTCGATCGGATGAAGGGGAGCCCGGCCACACCTCCGGGCACGTAGTCAAAGCCCAGGATCGTGGCGTTGGTCGCGGGATCCTGAATCAGGTAGGAGTGGGCGTCGACCGTCGGATTGCCGTCGATCGGAGTAGCGCCCTTGAGGGCTTGGTCGGCGCGGTCGGCGACCTCCTGGCCGTAGTGCTCGATTCGGCAGAAGGCGATCGCGGGGACGCTGCCCTGGCCGGGACAGGCCGTGGTGGCGGGATCCCGCTGGGGCTGGGTACGCCCCACGGTCCCCACCAGGGTCACCGCTTGGCCCCCGTACTTCTTCTCGAGAATGGGATTGAGCGCCTGTAGCCAGTCCCCGCTCAGGCTCGAGTTGTCGCCGCCGAGCACGTCGGCGTGGGCGGAGAAGTTGACGAGGGTGGCAAAGGGCTTGCCACTGTTGTCGCGGGCCTGCAGGACGCGCACGGCGGAGTCCTGGGTCTGATTGGCGGGATCGCTCGAGAACTGGTTGGTGAGCAGGGCCTTGCCGTCGGTCGACCCGTAGAACAGTCGACCGGGCTGGCGGTTGACGTAGGCGCGCTCGATCGCGGTCACCGTCTGGTTGGCCATGTACTCCAGGAAGCTCTCGGGTACCCCGCCCCACACGCCAAGCGCGTCGGCGCCACTATGGGAGTGATCGGACTGAATGAAGACCTGCTGGGCGCTGACTCCCGCCAGATCCCTGGCCACACGGTTGCGCATGTCGATGATGCCGGTCTTGTTGTTCTTGTCGGCCACAAACCAACCCTGCACCTCCATGTCGGCGAGCAGCAGGGGGGACTTGCCGTCGGTGGCCACGAACGCCCGGGTGTGGGCTCCGTCAGCGTTGGTCAGGGTAGGATCGATGCTACGGAGCACTCCGTCGGCCGGCCGTCCGGTAGCCGGATTTGAGGTACAGGCCGGGCACTGGCCAACCGGGCCACCGCCGAAGCCGAAGCCGCCGAGAAACACGTACTTGCTGGCGCCGGGGCACTGAGGTGGCTTGGTCGGGTCGGCAGCCGGGCTCCAGGTGCCGTCGGGGCAGGGGTTGATGGGCTCGGCGTCGGTCCCCACGAAGTAGCTGCGGGGCGCGACCGAGCCCGTTTGCCCGCCGGCCTCCGGGAGGGAGCCCGAACCGCCAGATCCCGAGCTCCCCGATCCCGAACTGCCCGATCCCGACCCCCCCGACCCGGACGCGGGCGCGTTTGAGGTCTGGGGACCCAGGCCCAAGGGGGAGCTCAGCGCCACCGGGGTGAGCGCTCCGTGGCGGCAGATGAAGCGGAAGCGCTGTTCACGCACCTTGAGATGGCGCCGGGTGCGCAGGCCCGGGCTCCCATAGCTGCGCCCCCGGACGATCAGCGTGATGTCAGTCGCGTAGCAGGTCGACAGAGCCTTACGGCCCAGTTCGTTGACTGCCAGCTTCAACACGTGGCTGGCACGGGTACGGGCGCGAATGCGGTAGGTCTGGGGGGCCGCGATGGCAACCAGGTGCCCCTGGGAGGGGGTCACCGCCAGCAGCCGCACGCTGGCGGTGTGGCGGGCGCTGATGCGAACCGCGAATCCGCCCGCTTGCAGGATGCTCACCTGGTCGGAAGTCAGCACCTTCACTGAGAGCCTGGGACCGAGCAACCGCGTGGCGCGGTGCGAGTGTGACCCGGCGGACGGACGGTGGTGCGCCCGATGTGGCGCGGCGCCGGCCGGAGCGCCCACGAGTAGCAGCACGAAGGCCAAGCTGAGGACGCCGATGGCTGCTGAGACCTTGGACATCTCCAATACCATATCCGCTGCCTGACAGCACGCACGCTCTGGGCCGCGCAGGCGTCCAAGGCGCCATGGGGCGATCCGTCGCTCTGCGATAGGCGCGCCCGGTCCGAGGGACCAGGTGTGGGGACCAGCGCTGCCAGCACGTAGCACCGTGCGGTACCCTATTGAGCATGCGGGGCCGCCCCCTCCGCGCCGGGATTTCGAACCAGCTCATTCGGGCCGCGGCGCTCGCCGGTTCGCTGTCACTGCTGTGTGCCGGCCTGTCAGTGCCCGCCGGCGCAGGCGCCACCCCGGTCGAGCTGCCACTGGCCCGCCCGGCCGATCCGGCCGGGCGCATCACGGCCCTCCGGGCCACCCCCTCAGGGGTAGCGATCTCCCCGGACGCAAAGATCGTGCTGGTTATCGCCGGCCCCGCCCTTCAGGGCGGGGCCGCCCCCAGCGCTCCCGGCCCCCTCTCCCCGAGCCCCGGCGTTTCGCTGATGGTCATCGATGCCGCCACCGGGGTCGTGCGTCAGGACCTCAAGCTCGACGACGCCTTCCAGAGCGTGATCTTCAGCCCAGACGGCTCGCGCGCCTACGTCGCCGGTGGCAGCAGCGGCAATGTCTTCGAGCTGAGCATCGACGCCACGGGCGCGGTCAGCCAAGCGCGCACGCTGATCGTTGGCCCGTTCGTCACGTCGTTGGCCCTGACCCGCGACGGCAGGAGTCTGTGGGTCGGCGAGCCGGAAGCCAACCGAGTACAACGGTTGGACCTGGTAAGTGGCGCGGTCTCTCAGAGCATCCCGGCGCCCGCGCCCAACGAGCTCGCCCTCTCCCCGGACGCCCGTATTCTCTACGCCACCGACTGGCGCGGGACCGCGCTGAGCGCGATTGACACTTCAACGGGCGTGGTGCGGGCGCTGCCCACCGGTCTGCACCCCACCGATGTTGCGGTCACCCCGGCCGGTCGTGTCCTGGTCGCAGACGCCAACGACGCCACCCTGGCGACGTTCGAGCCCGGGACCGATCAACCCACCTATACCGACCTGGGCCAGCTCGCGCGCCGCAGCGACTCGCCCAACGCCGTGCGGATCGCCTCCGATGGACGCGTCTACGTCAGCCTCGGCGCCGACAACGCCGTCGCCGTCCTCGAGCCATCGGCCGGCCCCGGATCCCGCGTGGCCCCGCCAGCGGGCGTACCGCTGCCCCAAGACAAGGTGCTCACTCCCCAAGGCGTGGTGGGATCGGGGCCGGCGGCGGGGGGCCGGCCCACCCCGCTGCCCGCCCAGGGGCGAGGTCGTCGGACCGCCTGCCGCCGAACCGCGAGCCACGGCCCGCACCGCAAGCTTCGCTGTCACAATCGGCGGGGGCGCCATCGTCGTCGGGCGCCTGGCCGTGCCCGCGGCCACGGCCAGGTCAAGAACCGTCTCGTCCGGCGCCACCACGTCAAGCGTCTGGTGAGAGACCGCCTTGTCGGGCGCCACCACGCCAAGCGGCCGGTCATCAGCCGAGCTCGAGGCGGCCTGGCGGTCGGGCTGCGGGTGGCCTCGCCTCGCGGTTGGCGGGTGGCCGGGCTCATCCCGACAGGCTGGTACCCGGATGCCCTGGCCGTGAGCCCTGACGCAAAGAGCCTCTACGTCGTCACGGCACGCGGCCTGGGCCACAGCGCAACCGCCACCGCCCCCTACGTCGATCCCGACCCCGCCGCCCCCGCCGTGGACGCCGCCTACGGCACCGTCGGTACGTTGGAGACGGTCGCTCTGCCCCCCGCAGCGGCCGGTCTGGCGGCGTTTACCAAGCGGGCCGAGGCGACACTGAACGACCCCAGTCCGCCCGCCACCAACGCCAATCCCATCCTGGCGGGCGCTGACGGTCCGATCAAGCACGTGATCTACATCACCCGGGAGAACAAGACCTACGACTCCATCCTGGGGGATCTGCACCCCGGCCGTCCCGGCAACGCGCTCGTTCTCTTCGGTCGCGATGTCACGCCCAACATCCACGCCCTGGAGACCCAGTTCGCCGAGGCGGACAACTTCAGCTACCAGGCCTTTGCCAGCGTGGTGGGACACATGTGGGAGGACGCCGGGACGGTCAGCGACGTGTTCGAACGAGCGGTGGCATCCAACACCGGCGTGCATACCACGCACGGCAACGACTCCTGGCATCTGCCTTCCAACTACCCGGCCACGGGGCTGCTCACCGAGCAGGCCCACGCTGCCGGGTTGAGCGTCCGGACCTACAACGAGGAGCTCGCCCAGCAGAGCGGTTTGCTGCCCGCGGCGCTGCAGGCCCCGACGAGCATCTACCCAAACTATGACCTGTCCGTGCCCGACGTCCAGCGCGAGAAGGGCTGGGAGAGTGAGTTCTCCCAGTTCTCCTCTCACCGCTGCACGGGAGCGCTGGCGAGCACCTATGGCGCGGACTGCTCACTGCCCAGCCTCGAGTATGTCTACCTGGGCGAGGACCACACGACGATCGTCGATCAACCCGGCTACCCCACCATCCAGGCCCAGGTCGCAGACAACGACTACGCCACCGCTCGCCTGATCGACGCCGTGTCACATTCGCAATACTGGAAGTCGACGCTGGTGGTCGTGGTCGAAGACGATCCGCAGGGCACCGGGGACTCCCAGAGCGCCTACCACGGGCTGCTGGGCATCGCCAGTCCCTACGTCAAGCGCGGAGCCATCTCCCACACTCCCTACAGCCTGACCTCGGTCATCGGGGCCATCGACCGTGTGCTCGGGCTGCCGATCATCACCGACTTCGCCTTAACCAACCGGCCGTTGGACGACATGTTCACCGCTCAGCCGGATCTGAGGCCTTTTACAGCCAACCCGGTGGGCGTCCAGCGCTACCCGTTCGTCGCTCTACCCGGACTCAAGAACCCCACTGCCGACCCACGCCATGGCATCACGTCGTTCACCGAGCCCGACCACACGATCCCGGCGATCACTGGTCCAGCACAGTGGCGGGCTATCAAGGGGACCGCTCCTTCGCCGTGAGACGGCTGCCAAGCCGAGGAACGCCCCCTCGGCCCTGCGACCAGCGAACTAGGAGATCGCCACCATGCGCTCGATGGGCACCCGCGCGGCCCGGGCCACGTCATCGGCCACCCGCACCTCGTAGCGGTCATGGCGCAGGGCGTCGCGCAGCTTGGGCAGGGTGATCATCTTCATGTAACGACAGCTGGCCTGCTCGTTGGCGGCGATGAAGTCGACCTCGGGGGCGGCTTGGCGCAGGGGGTAGAGCATGCCGGTCTCGGTGGCCACGATGGCGGTCGCTCCCGCCGGAGCCGCCTGCGCGTAGGCGAGCATTCCCCCGGTGGAGAGCATGTGCACCCCGGCGGAGTCGACGTCGCCGGCGGCCACGTACTCCATCACGCTGGTCGAGCAGCCGCACTCGGGATGGATGAGGAAGTCGGCGCCCGGATGAGCCGACCGCGTGGCGGCGATGTCGTCGGGGCGGATACCGGCGTGGACGTGGCACTCCCCGTCCCACACGTGCATGCGCCGCCCCACCATCTTCTCCACGTAGGCCCCGAGGAACATGTCGGGGCCGAACAGGATCTCTGTCTCCTCGCCGTGGGTGGCGTAGATGTGCTCGACGATCGCCACCGCGTTTGAGGAGGTCACGCAGTAGTCGGTGAGGGCCTTGACCTCGGCGGTGGTGTTGACGTACATGACCACCATGGCGTCGGGGTGCTCGGCCTTCCAGGCGGCGAGCTGGTTGGCGTCGATGGAGTCGGCCAGCGAGCAGCCGGCGTCGGGGTCGGGGATGAGGACCCGCTTGTCGGGGCACAGGATCGACGCCGTCTCGGCCATGAAGTGCACCCCGCAGAAGACGATGGTGTCGGCTCCGGCACGCGCCGCCTGCTGGGAGAGCCCCAGGGAGTCACCGACGAAGTCAGCCACCCCCTGGACCTCGGGCAGCTGGTAGTTGTGAGCGAGGATGACTGCATTTCGCTCCCGGGCCAGGGCACGCACCTCGGCCTGCAACGCTGACACGTCCTCCGGGATCCATGGAGACGGTCCGGGCGGGAAGGCCATGGGGAGCTTCACGGCGGTCACTCCAGGGGCTCGAGGATGAGGGAGACGTCGAGGGAGGGCGCTGAGTGCGTCAGCGCCCCCACCGATATGAATTGTACGCCGGTGGCCGCCACCTCCCCCAGGCTCTCCACGGTCATGCCTCCGCTGGCCTCGAGCTCGGCCCGGCCGTCGACGTGAGCGACCGCCACGCGCAGTGCAGACGGGGCCATGTTGTCCAGCAGCAGGCGCGGGGCCCCGGCGGCCAGGGCCTCATCGATCTCATCCAGGGAGCGACACTCGACCTCCAGGGGAAGATCGGGAAAGGACGCCCGGGCGCGGCGCACGGCCTCGGCGATCCCCCCGGCCAGCGCGCTGTGGTTCTCCTTGATGAGGAGGGCATCGAAGAGCCCGAAGCGGTGGTTGGTGGCCCCGCCGGCGGCGACCGCTGCCTTCTCGAGCACCCGCAGGCCCGGAGTGGTCTTGCGGGTGTCAAGCACGCGGGCCCCGGTTCCCGCCACCGCCCGCGCGCAGCGCGCCGACAGGGTGGCCACTCCAGACAGGCGGCCCAGCAGATTCAGCGCGGTGCGCTCGCCGGTGAGCAGCGCGCGGGCGCTGCCCCGGAGCTCGAGCACGGGCCCGTGCTCACGCCAGCGTCCCTCTTCGGTCAACCGCTGGGACTCGGTGGCGGGGTCCAGAGCGCCGAAGACGGCCTCGACGGCGTCCAGGCCGTAGATCACTCCGGGGGCCTTCTGGGTGATGCGAGCCCGCGCACGGGCGTCAGCGGAAACGGTGGCGGTGGTGGTGACGTCGCCGGAGCCCACGTCCTCGGCCAACGCCCGGCGCACGAGGGTGTCGAGCTCAGAAGCGGTAAGGCCGGGCGCACCCGGCCTTACCATGTCTGACACGGGGAAGCGCCGCTGACGAGCTAGCCCACGCGCACGTGGACGGGGCCGCTGAGCTTGAACGTCAGGGAGCTGTTGCCGGCGAAGTAGACCTGGGCAAAGGCGCGCGAACGCTGCTTGCGAGAAATGCGCTTCGAGACGTGCAGCCGGGTAGGAGCGCCGGCGTTATTTAGCACCTCTTGCCCGAGCGCATGCGATCTCCTTTGACTTTACGGGGAACACAGCCGATGGTAGCAACCGATTTTGGCGGTCCTGCGCCGGTCAACCCGGCCGTGCGATGGCGCTCGACGAATTGCCGATGACGGGCCTGACGACCTCAAGCCAGTCCAGAGGCTGGGAGCACACACCCAGCACCTGAGCCGGCGTCACCGGCGACGGGGCGGTGGATGAGACGACGGGCACCAGCGAGACGGGGCCCAGCGCGAGTCCCTCCAGACCCGGGCGCCGATCTCCTCCCGGGTAGCGCAGCCAGAGGTGATGGGCACCGGCGGTGAGGGTGATCTGGCCCGCCTGAGCCTGCTGTCCGGCAAAGCCCAGCTCGTAGCGGACGGTCCCCACGTCGCAGTGATCGATGGAGACGTCGACGCCTCACGCGAAGTCCCCGCCCACCCAGACGGTGTAGCGCCCCGGGCCCGGGACCTCGACCGCCAGCGCCACCGTGCCGGCACCCTGCGGGAACACCAGCCCGCCCCCGGGAGACCATCCCGCAGGGTGGGTGGAGTCGGCGGTGGCGAACACCCCCGCCACCGGGGCAGACGCCTCCAGCAGCTGCCCACCGGCGCGGCGGGCAAAGCGCGACAGGGCTCTGACCTCAGAGCAATCGGAGGGCACGGCGGCGGCCTGGATGGCGCTTCCCAGCCCGCGGTGGACGAGGATCGACACCGAGGTGCTCAGCGGACGCTAGGCGCCGAACACGAGGACGGCCGTGCCCACCAGCCAGCCGTCGACTCCCCGGCGTAGGCGGGCGCGCCCGAGCACGACACCCCCCAGGGCCACGGCGATGAGGACGTAGGTGGCCAGCGGCGCGGTGGCGGGGCCCGACATCAGCGCGGTGGCGAGGACCACCATGACCGCCAGTCCGGTCGGAATGAGCAGCGCCCCGGATAGGGATGTCCCGGTCACCCGCTCGAGCGCCAGGCCGGCACCGAGTGCCAGCGCGGCGAAGATGAGGGGGAACGCCAGCCAGCAGACGACCAGGGTCACCGCCGGCTCACCGAGCCCTCAGCCACGAATCCGGGTCAGCGCGCCGCGGACTTGAGCAGGTAGGCGCGCACGAAACCGTCGAGGTCGCCCCCCAGGACGCGCTGGACGTCGCCCATCTCAAAGTCGGTGCGGTGATCTTTGACCATCGAGTAGGGATGCAGGACGTAGGAGCGGATCTGGGAGCCGAAGTTGACGTCCAGGGCCTCGCCGCGCTCGCGGGCGATCTCCTCCTCACGCCGGCGCTCCTGGGCCTCCAGGAGCTTGGCGCGCAGCATGGCCATGGCGGTGGCCTTGTTGGAGGATTGCGAACGCTCGTTTTGACACTGCACGACGATGGCGCTCGGCCGATGGGTGATGCGCACGGCGGAATCGGTCTTGTTCACGTGCTGGCCGCCGGCACCGCTGGCCCGGTAGGTGTCGATCTGCAGGTCATCCTCGTCGATCTGCACGTCGCCTGAGTCCGTGACCACCGGGGCGACCTCCAGTCCGGCAAAGCTCGTCTGGCGGCGGTTGGCCGAGTCAAAGGGGGAAAGACGGACGAGGCGATGGACGCCCTTCTCGGCGCCGTAGAGCCCGTAGGCGTTCTCTCCGCTGGCCCGGAAGGTGGCCGACTTGATGCCCGCCTCCTCCCCGGCGCTGGCCTCCAGGAGCTCGACGCCGAAGCCCCGCTTCTCGGCCCAGCGCATCTCCATGCGCAACACCATCTCCGCCCAGTCCTGGGCGTCGGTGCCCCCCGCGCCGGCGTTGACGGTGACCAGGGCGTCGCCGGCGTCATAGCGCCCCGCGAACAGGCGCTCCTCCTCAAGCGCCGCCAGGCGCTCCTGCACCGAGGCGATCTGGGCGTCGACCTCCCCGGCGAGGGATTCGTCTGCCTCGGCGAGCTCGACCAGGCCGTCGAGATCATCGACGTCGGCGCGCAGGGCGTTGAAGGTCTCAAGCTTGCGGCTGGCGCGGGAGTGCTCGGCCGACACCCCGGCGGCGCGCTCTGAGTCCTCCCAGAACGCCGGGTCTCCCATCTGGAGCTCAAGCGCATCCAGGCGCTCACGCAGGCCAGCCGGGTCAAAGATAATCCGCGAGCAGCTTGAGCTGGTCGCGGATCGTGGCCAGGCGCTGGGGGGTGGGCTCGGAGGTGCCGGCAGCGACCATGACCAGCCCCAGACTAGTGCCTTGACTCGATCGTCAGTCGCTGAGCGGCGACTCGGCCTCGCGGCGCGCGAGCTCGCCGGGGCGCACCTCGCCGTCGGTGCCGGCCATCCCCTCGAGCTGGGCGCTGACGATCTCGCGGGCCCCGGCCAGGGTGCGGTCGATGGCCTCTGAGGCCTCCTGCACCTGGCCGGCCTCCAGGGCGTAACGGGCCACCACCAGGCCCTGGACGACGTCGTCGCTGCTCTGCAGGGCCTGGCGCTGGGAGGCGTGAGACAGGCGCTCGGCGCGCTCCATGGCCATGCTGGCCTGGGCGGCAAAGCGCCTGGCCGCCCGGCGCACACCTTCTCCCCGGCGCCGGCGGGGAACGGCAAAGGCCAGGGCCAGGACCCCGGCGGGCTGACCGTCTCGCAGCACCGGCTGGGCCAGCCCCCGACCGCGGGCCCCGGGTCGGCGGCCTCTGCGGGCCGTCTGCGCCGGAAGGACCACGGGCTCCCCGGTGAGCCAGGCGTCGGCCAGCCGTGCCCGGAGGGCACCGTAAATCATCTCCTCGACCACCACCTGGGCCCCCGATCGGCCCAGGACGGTGAACTCGCCGTCGGCAACGGTGAGAAAGACGACGGCGTCAACGCCGGCGGCGTCGCGCGCTCCCGTACACAACGCCGTGGCGAAGTCCTGCGCGCCGGTGAGTCCGTTGGCCACGTCGATGAGCGCCGTCAGGTCGGCGGTCCGGGCGCGCAGGCGCCGCCCCAGGGCGTAGTGAAGCGCGGCGGCCGTCGCGCCGGTGCCGATGGCAATGGGCAGCAGCGCTGCGCTCAGACGCCGTGGCACTTCTTGTACTTCTTGCCCGACCCGCACGGGCACGGATCGTTGCGTCCCACCTGGGACTCGGCGTCGACGCGGCGCTGCTCGACGGCGGGAAGCGACTCATAGTCCTCGGGTCCCTCGGCGTAGGCGCCGCCCCCGCCCGAGGCGGCCGCTGCCGCGGCAAGGGCGCTGGGCTGGGCGGCGGCGGTGCCCCCCGAGTAGGACACCCGCTCCGGACGGGTCTGGCTGCCGGTGGCCGACGGGGAGAAGGACGCGGTGGCGTCGGGGGAGGCGAGGCCGTTGCCGTTGCCTTCGCCGCCGAACTGGACCTCGACGTTGTAGATGAGCCGGGCGAAATCGGCCCAAATCGTGTTCATCAGGTCGGTGAACAGGGTGAAGCCCTCGTTCTTGTACTCCACCAGCGGGTCGACCTGGGCAAAGCCGCGCAGGTGGATGCCCTCACGCAGATAGTCCATGTCATAGAGGTGCTCGCGCCAGCGCTCGTCGATGATCTGGAGCATGAGGAAGCGCTCGAGCTCGCGCATGAGCTCAGAGCCGAAGTGCTGCTCGCGCTCGTCGTAGAGGCGGTGGGCGTCTGAGACCAGCAGGCTGACGAGCTCGCCGCGGTCGACACCCTCGTCGAGGTCGTCGAGGTTGACCTGGGCCGGATACATCTGGGCCAGGACGGTGAACAGGCCGTCGAGGTCCCAGTCCTCCATGTAGTCGCCGGGGGTGTACTCAGAGACCATGCGCTCGATGACCTGGGCGAGCTCCTCCCGGGCCGACTCACCCATGTCGCGGCCCTCGAGGATCTCGTCGCGGTAGGCATAGACCACGCGGCGCTGCTCGTTCATGACGTCGTCGTATTCGAGGACGCGCTTGCGGATGAGGAAATTCTGCTCCTCCACGCGGCGCTGGGCCTTCTCGATCTGCTTGGTCAAGAGGCCCGCCTCGATGGGCTCCTCGTTACCCTCCTCGTCGACGCTGCCCAGCCGGTCGAGGATCTTATAGATGCGGTCCCCGGCGAACAGGCGCACGAGATCGTCCTCGGCCGACAGGAAGAAGCGCGTCTCCCCCGGGTCGCCCTGGCGCCCCGAGCGCCCCCGCAGCTGGTTGTCGATGCGCCGCGATTCGTGGCGCTCGGTGCCGCAGATGAACAGCCCGCCCGACTCCAGGACCCGCTGGCGGTCGGCCTCGACGCGCTCCTCGATGGCGGGCAGCACCTGGGCGTAGCGCTCCTGGAAGTCGGGGTCACCGGGCGACAGGCCGAGCTTGGCCATCTCCAGGGTGGTCAGGTGCTCGGGGTTTCCACCGAGCTTGATGTCGACGCCGCGGCCGGCCATGTTGGTGGCGATGGTCACGCGGCCGGGCTGGCCCGCCTCGGCGACGATCTCGCCCTCGCGCTCGGCGTGCTCGGGCTTGGCGTTCAGGACGGTGTGGGCGACGCCCTGGCTGGCCAGTTGGGCCCCCAGCAGCTCGGAGACCTCGACGGAGATCGTTCCCACCAGCACGGGCTGGCCGCGGTGGTGGCGCTCGACGATCTCCCGGGCCACCGCCGACCACTTGCCATCCTTGGTCTTATAGACCT
>JAABUJ010005191.1_pt1 | contig 13163 bp, 10 predicted proteins | sample 5559131 | NCBI WGS metagenome assembly JAABUJ01 (sample SAMN10711875, study PRJNA513366) | rock metagenome | isolation source: Antarctica rocks | place: Antarctica: Victoria Land, Mt New Zealand nord | collected 2016-01-07
GTGTCCAAGTCCATCGGGTGCCTCCTGTGAGTATCTAAGCAACTTCACAGTACCCGTGGACTTGGATACTTTATCAGATCAACGAAACCTGCACATGGGGTTAGCTAAGTGTGCAATTGTCACAGGTAACGGGAGAAGCCGTTTAATACAAGTTGCTATGAAGCCTCTCCGCTGCGCCCTCATACCACCAAGCTGCCTCTTGGTGCTCGGCGCAGCGACTCGTCACGCCGCTGAAAGTTGTGCTGCGGGACTGTCTGCTGTCCAATGTGTACTTGTTAAAGCCAGGCAGGGGCCGGTCTCTCCCGGCTTTGCTCCAGGACAACCGTCGTTCCTCCTGGCCCTGTGAGAAGGTAAAGGCGATCCGTCGTTTCCAGCATCATCTTGAGACCATGTCCCAAGGTTGCCTTTGTGCTGAAGCCACGAGACAGCGTTGCCTTTGGAAGGTTCTCCATAGAGATGCCCAGCCCGTGGTCTTCTACCCGCACCTGCACTGTTCCGTCCGTTCCCACCAATACCTGCCCTGTTCCCCCGTCCCCATGAACAATGGCGTTCATCCCCGATTCACTGACTGCCGTCAGTAAGTCGTGCTGGCGCTCCTCCGAGTGGCCTGCGGCAAGCGCAACTTGTTTCGTGCGCTGGCGCAGCTCTCTCAGGCCCGCTTCCCGCGAAAGCGAAATGAGTTCTCCTACAGGCGCAAAGGACGGAGGCAATTGGTCGGAGGTATCTACCAAAACCAGCTTGCTGTTTGTCACACTGGCGAGCACGTCCCGCAGGAAGGCGCGCGTGCGTGCCTGTGCTGCTTCCTTTTCTGCCTCGGCCTTCTCGCGTGCCGCCTCCGCTTCCGCGCGCTGTTCATCCGCCCTTACTCTGGCATCAATTTCTATTTGGAGAGTCTCAGCCCGCGTTTTGGCGATGGCAAGCTCGGCCACGACATCCTCGCCGCGAATAAAGGCAGGGAACCGGCTCGCATTGACCAAAACAGCAAAGCCTATATCGGCGGTGACCATAGTCCAAGGCGTATTGACAGTGTACGTGAGCCGCCAGTAGGAAAGGCCTTCCAGGAAGTGGCCCACGCCGCACGTCAGAAAGATAACAGGCACAAAGACGCCCAGGAGCCGCTGAAACCAAACTTGGCGGGAGACCATGACGGTGAAGGTCATGACGATGGCATCACCGACAAGCAGCGCCATAAACGGGTGGAAGGTCTCTACGCAGAAATAGTCCAAGGCAAAGGAGCCAGCCAGGTAGAGCAGTGCGAGGCTAAGGTCGAGCAGGTGCCGCGTGCTGCGCGCGTACAGCCTGAGAAAGTAAAACACCATCCCGCCGAAGACGCCAAAGTAGGCCAGGCCGATTTCAACGTTGCCAACGCTCCAGATGCGGGCACGCCTGGGGTCAACCAGCACGCAGCGCTGCATAATCTGCTGGTGAGAAAGCTGCTCGGTGAGGGTGAGTGCGAGCAGTGCATACGCAATGGCGAGGACGAATACCGGCAGCACCCATACGCTGAGCTTGCTCGGCGGCCTGCGAGAGAACAGCGGAGAGGGTGGGGCAACCATCGCATTCATAGTGTTGATTTTACCACAACGCTTTGTTCTTTCCAAGCATTCGTGGCAGCCTGACGTGCTTGGGGGCGCTATTCTTGTCGGCTCGGCAGAACAGAAGTGGGGTGGCGTCTTACCCTCGCGGCCTTCGGAGCCAGGCAATGCTCTGGCTCACGCGCCGGGTGTTAGGGCGTTTCTGCTCCTGCTTCTAGGATCAACAGTGCCTCTTCCTGATTTATGCCGATGCGATATGCGTGTCCGTCGTCATGGCAGAAAACAAGTCGGCGGCAGCCATCAGGGGCATAGTCGTCCACAGCCTTGTTGAGGCGCAGGAAACAAAGGAGCCGTTACGTTCCCGCTTGGCACGGGCCGAGGTCACTCAAACGGGATGCACCTGCAAGCTGCCCCATGATCGGCATGCTTCTTTAGGCACTGCCCCTGCGTGTTCAGCGCATACCAACGACGGAACAAATCGCTCCGTCGTTGAAACTGGCCTGAAACGGCGGCGAAACACGCCCAAACCGGGCTTGCCACACGCCTCGTTCACCAGCGCGCGCGGCGGGTATAATCAGCGCATGCCAAAGCTTGTGATTTTAGACGGCAACAGCTTGCTGTACCGCGGCTTCTTTGCCATGCGTGCCCTCACCACCTCCGACCGCGTGCCCACCAATGCCGTGTACTCGTTTGTGCTGATGCTGCTGACGATCCTAGAGCGCGAACAGCCGGATGCCATCTTTGCCGCATTTGACCCGCCCACGCCGACATTTCGGCACAAAGAACTGGCATCGTATAAGGGCACTCGGCTGAACATGCCGGATGACCTGAAGCCGCAGCGCAAACCTGCTCGCGAGGCGTGCGAGGCGTTCCGGGTGCCGGTTGTGGAGGTGGACGGGTTTGAGGCGGACGACGTGTGCGGCACGCTGGCCGAGCGCGCCAAGATGCTCGGCTATGACGTGCTGATTGTCACGGGCGACGGCGACGCGTTGCAATTGGTGGACGACGGCAGCCCGCTGGAAGGGCGCGGGGCGGTGCAGGCGATGATTACCGTCAAGGGCGTCACCGACACGCTCACCTACGACAACGCGGCTGTGTTTGCCCGCTATGGCCTGTCCCCCGCCCAGATACCCGACTTTAAAGGCTTAAAGGGCGACAGCAGCGACAACCTGCCCGGCGTGCCCGGCATCGGCGAAAAGGGCGCATCGCGTCTGCTCAAAGACTATGGCACACTGGAAAACCTGCTGTTTCATGTGGACAAATTGCCCGAGAAGACCAAAGTGGCGCTGATTGAAAACACCGACATCGCGGTTCAATGCAAGCGGCTTGCCACGATTATTCGCGACGTGCCCCTGCCGGACTGGGTGGATTTAGCGCCTCACTACCAAACAACCGGGCCTGATTTTGAGGCGGTGCGCGCGCTGTTTGACCGCTTGGAGTTTCGGACGCTGATGAAGCGCCTGCCTGATTTGGAGCGCATTCAGCGCGCCAAAACGATTGTCGGCAGCGAGGCTTCTCAAGCGGGTGGGGCGGACAGGGACAGCACCAGTGAAGAAGCAAAGACGGCCTCCGCTCTGCCGCATCACACGGTCGCCACCCAGGACGACATGACGGCTCTGCTGGCCCGCCTGCGCGACACGGACGCGCCCGTGGGCCTGCGCCTGCACACAGTCCCGCCCAAAGCCTCGCTGATGGATGCCGACCTGCACGGGCTGGCGTTTGCCCTGCCGGATGGCGCGTATTACGCTGCGTGGGAGGCGCACAAAGACGCGCTGAAACCTTACCTAGAAGATGCCCAGTCGCCCAAGGGTGTTTATGACCTCAAGTTTACGACGGGCGTGCTGAGCCGGCACGGGGTGGCCCTGGGCGGCGGGAGGTTTGACGCTCTGCTGGCGGCATACCTGCTAAATGCAGGCCGCGCGGCCTACCCGCTGGGCGACATCGCCGCCGACATGGCCGGGATTGACCTGGTGCCTGATGCCGACAACATGCCTGCCGCCCTGATGGATGAAGCCGCCGCCACCTATGCCCTGGAGCCAATCATGCGCGCCCGCCTGGAGCGCGACAGCCTCTTAGAGTTGTTTGACACAATGGAAGCGCCGCTCGCGCCTGTCCTCGCTGCGATGGAGCAAAACGGCGTGACGATTGATGCCGCCCTGCTGCGCCGGGTGAGCGAAAGCATGGGCGCGCAGATCGCGGGTTTGGAGGGCGAGATTTATGCGCTCGCAGGCGGCAAGTTCGCCATCGGCAGCACCAAGCAATTACAAGAAGTGTTGTTTGAAAAGCTTGCCCTACCGCACGGCAAGAAGACCAAGACCGGCTACTCCACGGGCGCGGATGTGCTGGAAGACCTGGCAGGCAAGGGACACGAGATTGCGGGTAAGATTATCCAGTGGCGCGAGCTGAGCAAGCTGAAGTCCACCTACGCCGACGCGCTGCCTGCTCTGGTGAATGCCAAAACCGGCAAGCTGCACACATCGCTGAACCAAACAATCACCAGCACAGGGCGCTTATCGTCCAGCAACCCAAACTTGCAGAACATTCCCATTCGCACATCAATCGGGCGGGAGATACGCAAAGGCTTTGTCGCCGACCCTAGTCATGTGCTAGTCTCCGCCGACTACTCGCAGATAGAGCTGCGCATCTTTGCCCATGTCACCAAAGACCCTGGCTTGGTGCAGGCATTCTCGTCCGGCGAGGACATCCACGCCCAGACCGCGCGTCGCATCTTCGGCGTGCCGGAAGGCGAAAGCGTGACGCATGAGCAGCGACGCCAGGCCAAGACCACCAACTTCGCCGTGGTGTACGGGGCCGGGGCATTCCGCGTCGCCAACGAGCTAGGCATTGACCAGAAGCAGTCGTCGGCATTGATTAAAGCGTACCTGGAGCTGTATCCGGGCGTCCGCGCCTACCTGGAAGAGATACTGGTGGCGGCGCGCGAAAAGGGCTATGTGCAGACGCTGCTGGGGCGCAGGCGCTACGTGCCGGATGTTAATTCGCGCGTCTACCAGTTCCGGCAGACCGCCGAGCGCGAGGCCGCCAACATGCCGGTGCAGGGAACCAGCGCCGACATCATCAAGATTGCCATGCTGCGCGTCAATGACGCCCTGCGCGCGCAGGACTTAGACGCCAAGATGGTGCTGCAAGTGCATGACGAGCTGTTGTTTGACTGCGCCCCCGCCGATGTGCCGCGCCTCGCCGCCCTGGTGCGCGAGGCAATGGAGCACGCCTTTCCCCTGGATGTGCCACTGCAAGTGGAAGTCAAAAGCGGCCTGAACTGGTGGGAAGTGACGCCTGTGAGCGATGACGATGCCGACAGCGAAGACTTGCTGGGCGCGGAATAGGAACCACACCATGACAGATGCCCTCGCTTTAGTGCGTGAGCTTGTCGCTATCCCCGGCCCGCCGGGACAGGAAGACGCGGTGCGCGAGGCGGTCGCCGCCCACGCCGACCGCCTCGGGTGCGTGCACACAACCGACCCGCGCGGCAACCTCTTGATTGCCCCGCCTGGCGCGAAAGCACTGCCCGCCAAACCTTCCATTGTTGTCATGGCGCACCTAGACGAAATCGCCCTGCTGGTCGTGCGCGTGGAGGACGATGGGCGATTGCTGGTCACCAATATGGGAGGTGCGTACCCGTGGAAGTGGGGCGAGGGGCCGGTCTCTATCCTTGCGCCCTCTGCGCTGCTCACGGGCATTCTGTCGTTTGGCTCTATCCACAGCAGCGCCAAGAGCAACCCTGCCGTGCGCGCCAAAGACGAGGCATTGACTTGGGACAGGACGCGCGTCTTTACTGGCCTGTCTGCGGAGGCCCTCGCCGCGCAGGGCGTGCGTCCGGGCACGCGCGTTGCCCTGCACCCGTTTCAGCGCCTGCTGACTGAGTTTGGGGACTATGCGAGTGCGCCGTTCCTCGATGACCGGGCAGACCTCGCCGCCATGCTTCTCGTGCTGGAACAATGGAAGGGCGGGGAGGCGAGCGGCAGCGAGGAGGGCGGGGTGCTGTTTGCCGCCACTGCCGCCGAGGAAGTGGGCGGGCATGGCGCTCTTTACCTGCTGCGTAAGTATCAGCCCCAAATAGGGCTGGCGCTGGAAGTCGGCCCCAATGTCCCCGAAGCGCCGTTCGTGCTGGACAGCCAGCCGACTGTCTGGGTCAACGACTCGTACAGCGCCATGCGCCCTGCCGACATTGATCTAGTGGCGGAAGCGGCCCAGAGCATTGGTCTTGCGCCGCACTTTCAGGCCCTTGCGCGCGGCGGCAGCGATGCGTCGTGCGCCGCCGCACAGGGCCTTGTCGCGCGCCCTATCACACTGGCCTTCGGGGCGGAAAACTCCCACGGGCACGAGATCATGCACCGGGATGCTGTTGATAACCTCGCCCGGCTGGCGCAAGCCGTTCTCCTGCGCCTGGGCCTCTAGGCTAGTCGTACAGCAAGTGTGGCTGCACCCGCCTGCCGAACTGCGCCAAATCACCCGCCCACGCGCCCGCCACCTGCCCGTAACTCTGCCCCGACAGCACAGCGTCAAACGCCGCGCGGTTCGCCAGCAACGTCATAAACTTCTCCGCATGCCACTCCCGCGCATGCCGCGCGCGCAGACCACTCGCCAATGTCAAGCCCAGCCGCACGCTGTCTAACGCCTCCCTGTCTGTCACGATAAGGTTCACACCCCGGCATGGCACATTGGCATAAACACTCCCGCGCGGCGTAAACTCAATCGGCACCGCCCGCACGCCCGGCACCCCCGCGCCGTCCTGCCCGTTCACCCAGGCCGCCAACGCCCGCCCGTCCAGCCACGGTGCGCCTACGGTCTCAAACGGCGTGTCCGTGCCTCGCCCCACCGATACGTTGGTCATCTCCAATAGTCCCACGCCCGGATACAATGCGGCCTGCGTCAAACTGCGCATGTTCGGGGAAGGGTTCACCCATACAAGGCCCGTCCTATCGTACCAGTCGCGCCGATGCCATCCCTCGCACGCCACCACCGTCAACGGACAGGCCAGCCCGCGCTCGGCATGCATCAGCCGCGCACATTCTCCCATTGTCAGCCCGTGCCGCACCGGGATACGGTGCCATGCCGTGAACGACAGCTTGTCCCCGTCCGGCAGCGGCCCTTCGCAACGCGTTCCGGTAATCGGATTGGGACGATCCAGCACGAACACGGCCAGACTGCCACGCTCCGCCGCCTCCAGCACGTTCCCCAGCGTACTCAGGTACGTGTAGAAGCGGCACCCAATATCTTGAATATCAAACACCAAGCCGTCCAGCCCCCGCATCTGTTCCTCAGACGGCGCCGTCCGCGCCCCGTACAGCGAATACACCGGCATCCCCGTGGCCCCGTCGGTTGTGTCCTCAATCTGCGCCTGGTCAAGCAAGCCGCGAATGCCATGCTCCGGGCCAAACAGCGATGCCAGCCCCACGCCCGGCGCACCAAACAGGCAGTCCGCCGTCGCCTGCCCCTCCTGCGTCCGCCCCGTCGGGTTCGTCACCAGCCCGACACGCAGCCCGCGCAAAAGCCTAAAATTGTCCCGCGCCAGCACATCAATGCCGGTCAGGGTGGGGTTAAACTGTGCTGTCATAGAAAACCAACTGCTGTCAAAAATTGCTCACGACGTGCTTATGACATTGACAAATCGCCCAGTGTCGGGGGTGTAAAACCCCCGGCAGAAACGAGGCCACGTCCTGCCGGACGTAATACAAAGCCATCCGCTGCCTCTCCTTCCTACGCCCGTGAGGGCTTGGCTTCGTCCAATGCCGGAGGTTTTACACCCCCGGTGCATTCCTGTGCCAATCGCTGTGCATTCCTGTGCCAATCGCTGTGCATTCCTGTGCCAATCGCTGTGCATTCCTGTGCCAATCGCTGTGCATTCCTGTGCCAATCGCTGTGCGATCCTTCACCCTTGGCTGGGCAATCTTTGCGGCATTGCAAACGCGTCGCTTCCGCATCGCAAGCCCCCACCAACGACGGAAGAAATGGTTCCGTCGCCGCAACGCCGCCGCAAAGCCCAAACAACAAGCAAGCCAAGCCCAAACAACAAGCAAGCCAAGCCCAAACAACAAGCAAGCCAAGCCCAAACAAAGGCGGCAGCAACTTACTTTACCCCAGCACAGGGTATCATTGTCACAAGGCGCAAGCAAGCGTGCCCAAGCGCCTCTGCCACTGAAGGAGCCTCCGCAATGGTTTCCAGGTTCACTCTGTCCCGGCTGACCGCAAGCATTCTCCCGGCTGCCCTTGCCCGCGGCGGCGCACTGCTGCTCGGCGGCTGCCGCACACCGGCCACAGCAAACGCCGCCCCAGACGCTGTCGCGCTGTACTCATACACCGATGGAGCCTACGCCGAAACCGTGTCCCTGCGCCCTAACGGACAGTATGTGCAAACCGAAAACCCCGCAGGCCCTCACCTCCGAGGCACCGCCCGGAACACAGGCGCATGGCGTCTGCTGAGCAAGCCCGGCGGCGCGCCCATCCCGCTGCCTGCCACCGCCGCCCTTCTGCCTTCCAATGCCGTGGTAGAACTCAAAGCCGCGCTTCCCTACGGCGTGCTGTACGAGAACCGTCCGCAGCACGGTCCTAGGGACAGAACCATACCAGCCCGCGAGTTCACCCTCCAGAAGCCGTAACCTGCGCAGCCGGAACACGGGGTTAAAACCCCGTGCTGACGCAGCAAAACCCACCTGCGCGGGTTAGGAACAATCCCTCTTGAACCCAACGCAGGTGGGTTTCACAATGGCAGCACGGCATTTCAATGCCGTGTTCTTCTTGACTCCAGAAGCTAATCGTACAGCAGAGCACGCGGAGCGCAGACAAATGCAACAACAAAACGCGGCAGCGAACTGGGCCAAACGCGCCTGGTTAGTCGGACTAATTGGCGGCAACATCGCCGGGCTGCTTTACGTCATCGGCGACGAGAGCAACGCGGGACGTATCCACTTGCCCACGCCGTCATGGCTGCCAGGAGCGGGCGGCACCACGCCCCTCGTCATTGTCGCAGCGCTGTTAGGCCAGTTCCTGCTGCCTTTGTTTCTAAGCGGCACCACGCAGCGCTGCACGTTCTGGTGGGGCCTCATCCCAATTATCTTGTACAATGGGTGGGCATTGGCTGATACTTACGTTTCTCCGCGCTCCGCCTCTCTAGACACATTCCGGCTGGTGCTGCTGGCGCGTATTCCCATTGTCCTGCTGCTCACCTCCGGCCCCGTATCGCTAGTCAAATACCTGTCAGGCCGAGGCAGACAAAAGCAAGAAGCGATGCGGCAAGCCGCTCAACCACAAGCCCTGCCGCCACAGGAAGGAAGCTGGCCCCCGCCCCCTGCTCGGCCACAATAAAGGCTATCACGCTCCCCACGCGGGTACAATAAGGGCTATGACTGCCCCCACCATCAAGCTCAAGCCCCAGCGTCCAGAACGGCTAGGCCACCCGTGGATATATGACAACGAAATCGCCTCCGCCCCCGAAGCCGGGCTTGTCAACGGCGCAGTCGTCCGCATCATGGACTCGCGCGGGCGCACACTCGGTGTGGGCTACGCAAACTTAAGCAGCAAAATCGCCGTCCGCTACCTCACTCGCCGCTTTGATGAGCCGGTCAACAACCAGTTCTGGCACAACCGGCTGCGCCATGCCTACGCCTACCGGCAGGCCCGTTACGCACAGGACGGCGCGCTGCCCCTCGCTTACCGGCTCGCCCACGGCGAAGCGGACGGCCTCCCTGGCCTTGTCGTAGACATCTACCCCGGCTTCGCAGTCGCCCAGTTTCTCGCCCTCGGCCTAGAGCCGTGGCGCGAGGCTATCGTCACCGGCCTGATGCAGCTGCCCGGCATACGCGGCGTCTACGAACGCTCCGACAGCCCCGTGCGCAAACTGGAAGGCTTGCCGGAACAAACAGGAACCCTGGCCGGCGACACCCCGCCTGCCCTTCTAGAATGGGAAGACGACGGGGCCACGCTGCTCGCAGACATCAAGGCCGGGGCCAAGACCGGCCTCTTTCTCGACCAGCGCGAGAACCAGAAAGCCGCCGCGCGCGAGGCATGGGGGCGCGACGTTCTCAACTGCTTCTCCTACACTGGCCTGTTCGGCCTGCGAGCGGCCCATGCAGGCGCAAAAAGCGTCACCAACGTGGAAATCAGCCCCGTGTTCACCGCTCTAGACACCCAGCAATGGACGCGCAACAGTTTAACAATCCCGCACACCGCCATCACCGACAACGTCTTTGACTATCTGCGCGTGCTGGACGCCAAAGGCTACAAAACCGACATGGTAATCTTGGACCCCCCCGCCTTCACCAAAAGCCGTGCCTCGCGCGAAGGAGCCATGCGCGGCTACAACGAAATCAACCGCATGGGAATGCGCCTGCTGCGTCCGAATGGGGTCTTGGTAACGTGCTCCTGCTCCCACCATCTCACAGCGGGAGAGTTCCGGGACATGGTGCAGCAGTCCGCGCGCGATGCTGGTCGCACCCTGCGCCTCATTGAGACGCGCGGCCAGCCCGCCGACCACCCGGTGCTCTTGTCCGCCCCAGAATCAGAGTATCTGAAATGCTTGATCCTAGCTGTGGAGTAGGAAAAGAAGGCTACAGCAACGCCAGCCCGCCATCAGGCGCAATGTTCGCGCCTGTGACAAAGTCTGCCAGTGGGGACGCGAAGAAGAGGACGACACGGGCAGCATCGTCGGCTGTGGCAAGGCGGCGCAGAGGAGTTTGCTTCGCCACGCTGTCTTTGACGGCAGGCGGTAGAGACAGTGAGTACTCGGTCAATGTCATGCCCGGCGACACCATATTCACCGTGATATTGTGCGGCCCCAGCTCTTTGGCAAGGCTGCGGGACAGCCCAAGCAATGCACTCTTCGCCGTCGTATGCACCACATATTCCGGCGCAGGACGCTGAAGCAATGTCGCCAGGAAGTTGACAATGCGCCCTCCAGCTTGCTGCTTCATAATGGGCACGACCGCACGGGTGGTGTTCACCGTTGTGCCCACCACCCCATCAAATTCCGCCCGGAAGTCGTCCCACGCGGCTGTTTCTAGTGTCAGGCCGTGCGCGAACGACGCAGCATTGTTGATGAGTATATCCAACTGGCCGTAGTGCGAGACAGCATCGGCAACCAACGCTTCGGCGGCTACGGCATCAGTCAAATCCGCTTGCAGAGCCAGCCCGCCTACCTCGCGCGCTAAGTCTTCGGCGCTTTCGCGGCTGGCGCGGTAATGCACCACCACGCGCGCGCCCTGCGACGCCAGCAGCCGGGCCACCTGCGCCCCTATCCCTCGCCCAGCACCCGTCACCAGGGCGACTTTGCCTTCTAACATATTACCGGGCAGCATGGGCCATCTTCAGTTGGATCAGCTCGCGCGGCATGGTGAATGCCACGTTCTCGTCACGGATATGCACGTCTTCCACCACGCCCACGCCACGCTGCCTCAGAGCCTCCAAGACGGCCTGCACACGGTCTTCCGGCGCTGATGCCCCGCTGGTCACGCCCACCGTCTGCGCCCCCAGCAGCATCTCATCCGTTATATCTTCCGGCCCGCCAATCAGATAGGCGCGCGCCCCCAATGTTTCCGCCACATTGCGCAGCGACACCGTATTGGACGATGTCCGCGAGCCGATGACCAGCACCACGTCGCTTTTGGGCGCGATGACTTTGATGGCATCCTGACGGTTCTGCGTGGCGTAGCAGATGTCGCCCGTCGGCGGATACTCCATGCGCGGGAAACGGGCCTTGAGCGCACGCACAATGTCCGCCGTCTCGTCAATAGACAGCGTGGTCTGCGTCAAATAGATAAGCCTGGCTTCCGGCGGATCGGGCAGGCCATCCACATCGTCTACACTCGTCACCAAATGAAGCTGACCCGGCGCTTCGCCTAATGTCCCTTCCGTTTCCACATGGCCTTTGTGCCCGATATAGAAGATGCCGTAGCCGCGCTTCAGGAACTTATGCACCTCCAGGTGTATCTTGGTCACCAGCGGGCAGGTGGCATCTATGACGCGCAGGCCGCGCGCTGTGGCCTCAATGCGCACGGCAGGCGAGACGCCGTGCGCCGAGAACACCAGCACGCTCCCTGTCGGCACCGTGGACAGGTCATCGGTAAACACAGCCCCCAGACGGCGCAAACGCTCCACAACGTGCTCGTTATGCACAATCTCATGCCGCACATAGACCGGCGCACCGAATATCTCTAAGGCCTGCTCCACCACATCAATTGCCCGGTCAACGCCTGCGCAGAAGCCGCGCGGACTGGCAAGTAAAGCTTTCATAATGCCATTATACCCTGTCATGCGGGGTCGCCCGGCGGGCCTGCCGGGGACGGCGCTTTCTAATCCACGCGATCCATGTCTGCATTTCTGGCTCAGCCATCAGCGTTTCCAGTGTGCTAAACTTGCGCGCCAGCTCCTTGACGCCAAACAGCGCGTGTATCTGCCGGTGGCATTCCACGCAGACAATCTTGATTTCCCGCCCGCCCTGGCTTTTGGGCAGAACGTGGTGGCGGCTCGCTTCGGACAGCCCGCACTCGCGCTCGCACACAGGACATAAAAATGTGGTTTGATTTGCCGCAATCTTCATGTATTATTCACACAGGCCTGGTAAATTAACACTACCAAACATTCCTGCGTTCCCATTGGCCGCAATGTCAACGCTTTTGCTGTTATCTCAAGGAGAAAAGACCATGAAACACATCCCCTTTGTCCGCAGCGCCCTGGTGCTGTCGGGCCTTCTGTTGACCGCGCCGCTGTGGGCGCAAGCCCCGGATGATGCTCCGCCGCCGCCCATGCAGGGCGGGCCGGGCGGCGGCTTCGGGGGCGGTGGACGCGGGCCGGGTGGCGGCGGGCGCGGCGGCTTTGCGGGCCGCTTCGCCTTTGGCACTGTCAGCGCCGTAGACGCTTCGGCAGGCACGATCACTCTCACGCCGCGCGGCGGGGGCAGCGACCAGGTCATTCAGGTGCCGTCCACTGTTTCCATGATTACCCAAACGCCGACCACGGTGCGTGACCTGAAGGTGGGCGAGCAGGTGCGCGTGTCCGGCATCCCGACCACCATCACGGCCTCGCAGATTGTCGTCGGCAGCTTGCCAGCAGGCATTGGCGGGCCGGGCGGCGGCGGGCGTGGCGGCCAGTTCGGCGGCTCCGGCGGCGGGCCAGGAGGTCAGTTCGGCGGCTCCGGCGGCGGGCCAGCGGGACAATTTGGCGGGCCAGGCGGCGGTGCGGGCGGGCGATTTGGCGGGCCGGGCGGCGGTCCAGGCTTCGGCGGTGGACGCGGGGGCGCGGCCAACGGGCCGGGCAGCAGCACCATGACCATCACGGCCAGCGTGCTCAGCCTCAACCCGCTCACTTTGATTGCGCCGGACAACACCAGCATCATCCTGAAGATGGCTTCCGATGCCAAAATCAGCCGCCTGTCCACCCTCGCGATGAGCGGTGTCAAAGTCGGCGACCAGGTGATTGCGACGGGGCAGACCGGCGACAACGGCGTGTTTACCGCGTCCACCGTGGCCGACAACCTGGACATGGGCACGATGATGGGGCGCGGCGGCATGGGCGGCGGAGGCGGCTACGGCCAGCGCGGCGGCTACGGCGGACGCAATCGCCAGCGCGGCGGGCAGGGCGGGGGCCAGGCTCCCGCCAGTGACAACATGGCTGACC
>JAABUJ010005192.1_pt1 | contig 13162 bp, 8 predicted proteins | sample 5559131 | NCBI WGS metagenome assembly JAABUJ01 (sample SAMN10711875, study PRJNA513366) | rock metagenome | isolation source: Antarctica rocks | place: Antarctica: Victoria Land, Mt New Zealand nord | collected 2016-01-07
TCTGGGCCGCTTTGTCGGTCTTTAGGTGGAGAGTGAGGAGCAACTCGTGTGGAAGGTCGAAAACTGAGGGAGCTTGATCAGGGTACAGACTCTCTATGCGGGTCAACAAGGCTTCGGTGATACATACCGTACAGCGGCTTCTTGAGAAGCTCGTGAGACGGATTCGACATCATTCCTAGGCTGCTGACCATTAATGAAGAAGTCTCCAGGACGCCAGCTCGTAAGGTAAATGCAGAGAATGTCATTCTAGGGTTTGCAGATTGAGCCTTAACCCTCCCTGGTCACCGGAATTACCAGATCCTTTTCACTGTCCATCAAGATTTGGTACAACACATTAAAAAGACATGGATGACATACATACAGTGCTTTCAGACAAAGCTCAAAGCCCCCCCATTTCTACCATGGTATATTGCAATGTCGTATGAACATCTCCTCATAAACTTCTATGTTGCTTGACAATAATTCGCTGGAAAACTACCTTGCACCCCTTTGAGCTCTCCTTCCCACCATTCATCTGTACTATTCGTTTTCTGAACTACCTTGATCCGATCACCTTCTCGGAAAGCCAGATCGCCTTGCCCTTGCCCTGCAAAGTCATACAAAGCGGTGACCCACAACCCTTGACTTGACGGCAAGCGCTTCGGCGGGGGTGGTGGGGGTTTCTTCTTCGCTGCTACCGATGCCATAGAAGATGACGACGGCAAGCGGTCCCGAGTAAAATAATCGGCGCGTGGACCAGCAGGAGCGTGAATAGCGAGCAGATTTCCAGGCGAAGGACTTGCGACGGCAGATGAATTATAATTCGGGGTTGCTAGTGATAGTAAGGTCTGAGATGGTATGGATGATATCCTCGGCCGTGTGTAAGGATCCGGTGAAGGTGGATCTGAAGTGGTGCTAATGGCTGGTGAGGCTGGCGGCTTTAATGAAGCCGAGTGGTAGGATTGAATGGATTGAATAGACTGGCTGCTCGATCTGCGCTGAATATTGCCATTGCGACCATTTGCTCCGTTGTTTTGCGTCTGTATGTCCGTTTTCATAGATTGCCGCACAGCCTTCCCACCAGCAATGCACGCAAATCTCTCGATTTCGCGTTGGACAGGCCTATGTTCGGCTTCCCATGCGTTTATAATCTCACCCATTGGTGGAGGTGGGGAGGGAAAGTTCTCCTCGCCGCAGTAATCGTGTAGCATGGTGTAATAATTTCCAAGAAGACTATTCTGAGTCATGATTTGAGATGAAAGAAGATGAGGTAGCAAAGAGAATGCCGCGGTGACGACAGGTGGTAATTTAGATTTCAAATGGTCGTCGGCAATTACGTATTCCTAATGTGTAGTCAGTAGATGGATAGCTAGACAACGACAAAAGTCTCGATTCGTCACAGATGCACCGAGGTTTGCGCACTGGATGCAGCGAGCAAGATTGAAATCTGTAAGTCAGTCACATATCGTTACGTACCTCTTTTGCGTGATACAGTTCAGCTTCAGCCTTTGCCAGGTTTGCATTGTCTCGTTCCGATCTTTTGGTCTTCTTGCTAGCATTATCGACCCGTGTCTGATATTTTTCGAAGTCCAGCTGCGAATCTCAGCTTTAACAACCTCGTGCGCATATCGTAAGCAGCTGACCTTCCTGTCTTCTCTCTTTTTGATCACCTTCTTCAGAGGCTGAATCCAATCTCTTGCCTCGGTTGCAGGCTTGATGATCCTGGCATCTGCCATGCTAACCTCCTCTAGCAGATCTGTCTTGAGCTCCTCATAACCTTGCGAAAGCTTAGCAGTTCTCTGCATTGGAGTGGACGAAGTCACGGCGTGCTCGTCTGCGGCGTATGAATCGTCGGTTCCGATGAGAGGCTCGTACAGGACTTGGAAGCTGTTGACGAGTCGTTGCTGAGTGACCAGGATATCTCTCCACGAGTCCCTCCAAGCCTTCGAGGCGTCAATGAGCTGGAGCGATTTAGTAATGTATCCTCTTGGATATCGACGTCAAGATTGGGTAATGACACCTTAGCCAGCATCTTATCCGCATCGTCGAAATCCTTCAACAGAACGCCCACTTGTGCCTCATCTGCCGTCCGGGGAAGAAGCTTCCCAAAGCGTCTCTGTACGCTTTGCATGACAATAATGTTTGGGTAGTATCAGAAGCCTGAAAAGGCGCAAAGACATAAACATCTACGCGAGAGAGCTTAAAGACTGACTTAGGGGGGGGGAAACATCGTCCTAACGTTCCCGTGTCAAATTGTCACATGCTGTTTCGCTCTACTATACCCGAGCATCCTTCGAGCTGCGCCACCAAGCTCGAGCCTTGTGGGGCTGACGCGCGGCTAACCCTTCGCTTAAATATCCCGATCTAATTTATCGATCGTCGAGAATGAAGATCGGCAGATTTTCCATCTCCATCATTCCCCAAATACCGTTCGTTCTACCAACATGATCTTCGACCTCATATTTCGAATACCGCTCCAAAACGCCTCCCCTTAACCTATTTTGACAAGCCAACATACCTGGACCGAACGATGCCCCTCATTCTCGACTCTCCACCACCGTCGCCACCAATTGCTAAAGCCTATTCGACCAGTCCTTCGGCGTCACGGCGCATTGAGCATCACGAATCTGACGTTGTCGTCGTAGGTGCGGGTATCCTTGGCTGTGCGCTTGCAGCTACTTTTGCACGGCAAGGTCGTTCTGTCACTTTGCTAGAGAAGAGCTTGAAAGAGCCCGATCGCATCGTTGGTGAATTACTGCAACCCGGAGGCGTAGAGGCCTTGAAAAATTTAGGACTCGTGCATTGTTTGGATGACATCGACAGTATTATTTGCAAAGGGTACGAGGTTATTTACTATGGAACCGGCGTTGAAATTCCCTACCCTGAGAACAGTGTTCAAGAACCAGACCACAGTCAAGGATCTACACACAACGACGAAGTTAAGCGGCCTGTCCAGACGGTAAACCAAAGGCCAGAGGGTCGCAGCTTTCATCATGGACGCTTCATCCAACGACTACGTGAGGCTGCAATGCGGGAGCCCAACGTTAGCGTCGTCGAATCCACCGTTACTGGAACTGTCAAGAACGGCTGGACTGGCCAAGTCATGGGTGTTGAGTGTCTCACAAAGGGAGAGCCTGATGTTCACTTTGGGCATTTGACCGTGCTAGCCGATGGCTACGCGAGTCGCTTCCGCAAGGAGTACATCTCGCATACACCCGTCAGCAGGTCAAAATTCTGGGGTCTGGAATTGATAGATGCCGAACTACCGCGCCCAATGCATGGGCATGTTGTTCTCGGCAATGAGGCACCAGTCTTGCTATATCAGATCGGCAGCAGAGAAACAAGAGCGCTAGTCGATGTTCCAGAAGGCTTGGACTCTGCAAGCCCGGCCAAAGGAGGTGTCAAAGGCCATCTGAAGAACAAAGTCTTACCATCCTTACCACCATCCGTACAACCATCTTTTGCCCGCGCACTCGAGACTGGAAAACTACGCAGTATGCCCAATTCCTTCCTCCCTCCAAGCACGAACCGCACTCCAGGCATGGTCCTTCTTGGCGATGCGATGAACATGCGACATCCTCTGACTGGTGGAGGTATGACGGTTGCTTTCAACGACGTTGTTCTTCTCCGCGACCTCCTGGATCCAGGCTTGGTACCAGACCTCGGTGATACCAGGCTTGTACGGCAGCAGATGAAGGCATTCCACTGGCGGCGGAAGAATCTGACATCGGTTATCAATATCCTTGCACAGGCTCTATACTCACTATTTGCGGCCAATGACCCCCAACTTAAGGCTCTTCAGCTTGGCTGCTTTCGCTACTTTCAACGTGGTGGAGACTGTGTTGACGGGCCGGTCGGACTTCTTGCTGGAATCATCAGACAGCCTCTGGTTTTGTTCTATCACTTCTTCGCGGTAGCGATCCTGGCAATCTGGCTCGTGTGGAGAGAATCGCCTTTGTGGCGAGTACCGTTGACTCTCATCTCGAGTGTCGAGATCTTTTGGAAGGCCTGTGTTGTGTTATTTCCCTTCATTGCATCGGAATTGAAGAGCTAAGTATCACGAGCCTCAACAGAGGGGCTGGTCTTGCTTAGTGTACAAAATGATAATATGTGTACATATAGTTAGAGTGTGCTCCCTCGGCTTGTAGTCAAATCCAAGCAGGCACTGGCGATTTACAACGTCCGCTTGCGGCTTGCGGCTTACAATATTCGTCATTCCCGTCATTCTGCACGCTTGTAGTTGCATTGCTTGCTACGTAATATGTCTGTTTGGTACCCCCGAAAAGATCGAGTGCCAAGACATCGAATGCCCCGAACGTCGTCACTGTTCGCCTAAATAAAGGCTCATCCCGGCGCCCCCAATAATCAACCTTTTCAGATCGGAACAGAAGGCGATCTGTCCATGTTCCATAGTCCTCGAACATGAGCAGTGCGAATTGATTTATTGGGAGCCAACGTAGAAAAGTGAACTCTTAGAAAAGCAGTGTCGCGGGCTGTTTCTTACCTATTCTTATTCACACAGTATCTCATGGACTGGACGGAAGCGCTACCTAGGGAGGGGACTCATGACAACCGCTGAAACCAAGGCCAGAGGGCAGGATTTTCCACTTCCTTCATCCTGGTGTAAAACTCCACTTTACATGAAGGCAGTGTATGTTAGTCATAGCGTAGAAGGACTGCGGTACTGCGACGGGCAAGAAATGATAAGGATCAGGCAATTGCCAGAAGCTCCAAGACATATTGGGTGACAATGGCCATCAAGTATAGGGTGACGAACATGCAACGTCTTCACTAATTTTTGCTATTCAAGGGCCAGTATGGTCCAGATGCTGAGAGTCCCAAGGCACAAGTTACACGTTGGAGGCGCTCCTGCCTTTGGCAGGACGAGAACTCAGCCATTGTCCGTTTCGGGACTCATTCCCGGCTCCTTTTCAAAGGGTTCTTGGGTCGTTCGCATTATCAAACTCGATTGGTGAAGTAGCGATTCGTAATAGTAGCATTCGAATAATTGACCGCGAAGTCACTGGTCGTCTGCGTTGGACAAGCTGAACCATGAATGGGGACTACCACCCACCCCGCTGGTGCCGCCGAAAAAGGCCGCTAGCGCATAGTACCTTAGTGGCAGGACCCTGTCCGACCTTAGCGCTCAAAGTGGCTCTCTACTTTAGTCTCTACCAAATCTCCTGACAATGCACCTACATTACGCCGTACTTCGCTTTCAATCTCAGCACTGTGCATTTTTCGGACAATACTGTCGCTCTCTGAGCGGCGTACCTTGCTTCCTCAGCCGACTAGCCGAACGCAACTCGAAGTACTAAAGTGCAGGCGTCTCTCCGGCCGAGATTGCAACCTTTTGCTTACCTCCACGCTCGCTTTGACGAAACGGGTTGCGACAGACACCAGGACCTTTCCAATTGAACTGTGACCTGGAAGTCTCAGAGAATACGTTCTCTTAATCCATTCAGGTCTACAAGATCTTGAGGAGCCCGCTCGCACGCTTGACAACCGTGCCCAGCCGCAGCCCACGACGAATTACACATCACAAGAGACCAAGGAAGCCTTCACCCCGTCCACAATAATCTTTGAGGCGACCTGAGCGCCCTGTCTCAATCGCGCAACAGCGTCGTTCGATTCTCTCAACATAAATCAGAACGTGTCGCCGGTCGTGGCAAGAGCAAATAAATGGGAAATTGCTTCAGGTTCGTGGTTCAGGTGGCTACTCGCCGATGACGGTGGAAGTATCTAGCATGTCACAACCCGAGGGTTTCGGTGCCCCGGTTCTTCAAATGTCTCCACCACACAACCGCTCGGCCGCCAATCACCAGTCGAATTCCCTACCGTCCACCCCATACCAACGTGCGAGGAAGTTGTCTTTCAATGCACGCTCACCCTCGCCCGAGAAAATCGCTGGCACGCGATCTCCAACTGCTCACTCCGAGTCAGAAAGCGGACAACGTCCCCGGGGTAGCGGGCCCCTGTTGGCTGGCTGCAAGTATGAGACGGGGATGGCCTTCTCGAGGCGGCGTATACCTTACTCTATCGGAGGTGATCAGCTACCAAGAGCGAAGACCATGCCCAAAAAGTATCTCAATCCGGTTGAGGAAGGGAAGTTGAGCGGAGATATGAGGGAGCTCTACGATCGACTATATCCATCGCTCGACAGTGATGAAAGAAGGTCGAATTTCGTAGAAAAGCTAGGAGATATCTTGAACAAACAGTGGCCAGGGAACAATATCAGAGTGCACGTGTTTGGCTCCTCGGGAAATCTGTTGTGTACTGATGAGTCCGACGGTCAGTTGCCCCTCCACGTACGGAAACACTCAGCTGAATGGTCCTAGTCGATATCTGTATCACGACACCCTCGAAAGCACTGGAAAGGGTGTGTCTCTTAGCTAAGACGCTTGCCGAGCGTATGATGATGATCACCTTATCTATCGCCTGGATTTGGCTGACACACAGTAGATGGAATGCAGCGGGTTGTCTGTGTTCCCCACGCAAAGGTCCCCATCGTCAAGTTCTGGGACCCGGAGTTACAGTTGGCGTGCGATATGAACGTGAACAATACTCTGGCGTTGGAAAATACTCGTATGATCAAAACCTATGTTGAGATCGACCATCGGGTGCGGCCCCTTGCCATGATTATCAAACATTGGACGAGAAGACGTATCCTCAATGATGCTGGTACGTTCCCTTAGTCCCCCTTACGTATCTTTCGAATTATTCTAAATGTCGGTCGAAGCTCTTGGGGGAACCCTTAGTTCCTACACGTGGATTTGCATGATCCTGAATTTTCTACAAACACGGAATCCTCCAGTACTACCTTGCCTTCACAAGAGGCCTCATCAGCGTTTGCTCGGTGCAGATGGCAAGCCGTCCGCGTTCGCCGATGATCTGGCATCACTCCGCGGTTTCGGTCACAAAAATAAGGAGTCCCTTGGTGAACTTCTGTTTCATTTTTTCCGACGCTACGCTCATGAGCTGGATTACGAACGGAATGTGATTTCGATTCGGGAAGGGACGTTGATATCAAAGGAGGATAAGAAATGGCATTTAATGCAGAACAATAGGCTCTGCGTTGAAGAGCCATTTAATACCGAAAGAAACCTAGGGAACACCGCCGACGACATTTCGTTTCGAGGTGTGCATTTAGAGCTCAGGCGAGCATTTGATCTCATATCTGAGGCCAAGCTCAACGACTGCATGGAGCAGTTTGTTTTCCCGGCCATGGAGGAGAAGATCTGGGAAAAGCCGCCACCGAAGCCGCCACCTGTACTCAGCAGAAGCCAGTCGCAGTCAGGGCGTGGGGGTAGGGGCGGTGCCAACAATCGAGGCGGCCGCCATGCGCTCAACCATCATCGTAATGGCCCCCAAGGCCGACGATCTTCGAGCGCCGCTGCACCGAATAAGATCCCAACTCAAACAACGATGCCTAGGACTGTGGCTCTGTGGGAACAACCGCTCCAAGCACCCTACGATCAGTATCAACTGCACGAAAGATTGATAAGCGACTATCAGCTTCTGCAGGCCCAGGAGCACGAACTGCGGCGTGTTCAGGCTCAGGCTCAGCTGCAGGCTCAGCTGCAATTTCAAGGCTCTAGCCAAATCCCCCATTCTGCTCATCAAGCTGCGAGGGAGCATTTCGCCCTACAAGCGACAAAGCTACCCCCGCTGACTGCTCCATTACACACAACGCACTCAGCCATGCCATTCCAGCAAATTCTCCGTTCACATCCACCTTCTCCCGCCATGCAGTCAGCTCAGCCCGAACTCAGGCGCAGTGTACATCGATCCATCCCTGCAAACAACTCTTCTGGGGCGGGGAATAGGTCACATAGTCAGCCTGCTAGGACTCTACCATTGACTCTGCCTGTTCCCAACTATCTGCAACAGTATTACCCGTTGAGAGACCATCAGATCCACCACTATCTAGAGTCGCACAGTCGATTAAGGCATCCTGAGGCTCCGGTTCAGATAGACTCAAGATTTGAGGAGAGCCTGCCGAAAGAGTATGTTGGATATTACGTTCACGGCTCTCCTCCAAGCCGTACGTCGCAGAACGACATTGGATATTCCCGAAGACCCACTCTCGGTGACATGCCACATCGCAATAGGGGAATGCCATACGATCTTGGTAGGTATGAGGATCCTTCGGGATCCCCACCTTCGACGCCTTATAGGGATAGATCCACCAGCATTCGGTCTGCACCTGTCACTATCCCTGCTCCAAGCTTACGTACTTCAGGACCCATCATTGTAGATGGTTCCGACGCATGGGCTCCGGATGAAAACACCCGTGGAAATTTGCCGTCTGATAGAGGAGCGATAAACGGTATAGACCGGATATCACAAATGTACTCCAGTCGCTCGCCTCTCTTGGACGAGCAGTATCAGCGATCTGGACGCTCCGAGACCATATCATCAATGCCCTTCAAACAGCCATTCCCTTTCCACCTTGCCAGCAGTTCTCACGCCCGGGTAGACAACGTTCGAAGTCCAAATCCCGAACAAATGCTCCGACGGGCTTATCCTCAGGTCAATGGTACTGCGCCGGCTCCCGTGACCACCCAGTTTCAACCCACTACCGTTAATGATTATGAATTGGGAACAGAGAGGAGCCACGACGTAACCCCAAAGTCAAGGCCTAGGAGCCCCCAGCGGGATGTTCCAGCAGCAAGCCCTATACAGTCACCATCTACCGGCAAACACGATATGAAGTCGGAACCGCCGCCTCTGCAAGGTCTGCCACTGCTTTCCCCCGTACGGGAAGTACGGACACCGTCCCCTACAGCAAATCGCAAGGACGATATTACCGGGAAATTGAGACCGTTAAACCGGCTGGCTCAGAAATATGCGCCTGGTGATATACCCCCCTTTTCCCGGAGATCGGAGAAGAAAAACGAGCAACTCGAACAAACAGTTTTTGGGCTTAACGGACTATCTGTGGCTTCGTCGAGTAATGTGCAAGCTGGTCAATTGACCAACGGATGGCAACAGACAACCTCGAAGAAGAATAAGAAGAACAAAGGGAAAGGTAACGGACCTCAATCGATCGAGATGGCACTTGTCGAGCCTATGCCGACGAACGAGGCCGAGCGTAAAGGAGGGTAAGCGGGTAATGGCTCACTTGTCCCACGGTATCTGCACTACGTTCATCCGTCCGTCTCGTCCGATAGGATTCAATATGTACAGCTGTACTCTATATCTGTATCGCAATCCTCAGGCGGGATGCTCTCACAGTTTTGGATAGGCTTCGCTTTGCGTTTTTGTGATCTGGGCGGAGGACCTGATGGTCTCGACGTAGGTCGCTTTAGAGGGGCGTCTGCATGGAGCCTGCCATGTCGCAAGCTAGGCGTTCGATTTCAACCATTGGATGGAGGCATGGAGTCGTTGCTTTCAGCTCTGTACTCGCGCTTCGAAGTTACTGGCAGGGGCCAGCCAAGGAAGCAAAAGCGACCATCTCAGCCTCGTCTCGCTGTATTTGGGCTGAGCGGCGTTCATAGTTCAGATGAATGAGAAAATCATCAAATGTATACACTTTCCCATGACCTTGTCACGCTCTTGTGCAAGAGTCAAACGATAGCAGAGCCCTAAATTACCCAGCTGGGCGGAATATTCCCATGTCTTCCGATACAATGCATCCGAAACCGAGCTGCACCAGCATCCGAGCTCTTGCAGGGGCATCGCCTCGGGCTCTTCTAGTGTATCATATCAGCCTTGCGTAAGCCCCCGTACTCCCGGAACCTGTCACTGGATTGGTACTTGCGCAATCGAAAGGTCGGACAGTGAGACGGGTGTCGGAATTAACACCAATCTTCGCCATGTCGCCGTCTCCATCGTGACTTGATTTGGCAGCGTTCGCCAAGACCCGACCTCGAAGCCCCAAGGGTGCACCTACAAACCATCAAGTCTACGCAGAATTTGTTACTTGAGAAAGATGCGGTGGCCGTAGTGAACCTTGTTGCGGACGACATCGTTTCTCCAGGCGTGTACCGTGTGTCGAAAGTCTTCGTAGGTGTGGAGAAGCCATTGGCGCACGCTGAGCTCAACCCCACCCGATACTCATCTCTACCTTATCCTTTCATGCTGTGTCATAATGCAGTCTGACAGCTCCAAACGCAAGCTTGAAAACGTCCGATAGCTCTGACTGTTTCTCAGCGCTGCGATAGACAGTTTGACAGAATGTCTTACCATCATCGCCAGCAAGGCCAACCAACACCACGGACTTCGTACGGCGCATCCTATGCTAATCAAGCACCTGTACGCCGAGCACCAAGCTTCGATCAGGGCGATGACGCGCAGTACCGAGGGACAAGTACCGAGGGCACGCGATATCGGGCAGGGAGCAATGCAGACGTGCAACAGGAGGAGTTGTTCATGGGCAATCCGAACTCAGTACTGCCGAATCGAACATCTTCATATGCCTCTGGGGGGTATCAACATCATGGACCCAACCAGCAATCCTACAATCCTCAGCAATACGGCCCCGCTACTACGGCGCATAGTGCGTCACGTACGAGCAGCATATTGAACAATCACAGCTCATCTGGTCATCAACCGTATATTCCCGCGGCTTATCAGCCAGCAGGTGTACCCTATACTTCCCTTCCTCAGAGCTATGCCTCTCCATCTCAGTCATACTTCTTCAGCCAGCAACCGCCTCCTCCGCCTCAGCGTCCGTTTGAACAACCATACGGAAGCCGAGTGTCGCCGCAGATTGGCACATCTCCCACAGCGCAGCAACAGGATCAACCTCAACCCTATTCCTACCAGCATCCTGGTCTCCCTTCTCTGCCCCCTCGTCCGGTATATACACCTCCAGCTCCACCAGCTCCACCCTTCTCACCAGGCAGAGATGCTTTCACATCCACGGACCCCTCAACCAGCCCACGACGCTACTCTCACAGAGCTTCGCTGTCTCAGAACCGCTTCCAGCAAGCCGCAGGTCGCTTCTCCCCTATACAGTCTTCATTGCCTCCTTTACCTCCTCGGGACGTTTCTAACGGCGATTCTGGTGTCTCATCTCCCAGCTCATACCGCGCTCGTACCCTCTCTCCGTCTGTCAATCTTGACACTTCTCTTCCGCCTACGCCCGGCACGCCAGGACCTATACCGCCGCAACATTCACCACAACGCATGAACACTACAGGTCGCCACCCACAAGCAAGACCACTTCCTGGGCCTCCTACGGACAACAACCCTAATGGTGCTTATTTCGGTGGCCGGAATGAACGTCGTGAAGCGACTGCAGTGCTGAATGAGGATCCTCGTTATGATGACCTGATGCGAGAAGTTGAGGCTGCTGTCATGGGCAGAGAACCAATTTCGGGCGCTCATGGGAGTCCAACTGTTCAAACCCCAATGAATGAGCATAATTCACCTCAGCCACTGTTTTCAGCAGGGTTGGGTCCGGACAGAGGTTCGCCAACCGACTACGTCACCACAAACGGGCATCTAAGTGCACCGCAGCAGACCGATCCTGGACCCTACAGTGACGCTAGTGATGCAGAGGCAGATGCTGGACTTGCAGCTTTGCAGATGGCTGACGAACAAGACGCTCTAGATGAAGCGCGAAGACAGAGCGGTGCCGATTCATTTGTTGGCTCATACCATACTAGGGAGAGTTCAAGGCAAGATCTGCAATCAGCTGGAGATCTAAGTAGCGATAGCGATGTGCCCATAGACATCAATTCCTACGGAGGTGGCTTTGGTGATCAGCCTTTCTCGTATCCAGGGAGCCAAGAGACCTACACGGAGCAGGTGTATAGACCACAGCCGGCTGCGACAGGGCATGACTTCTCAAACCCCCATCTCGAGGCTTACAGAGGTATGTATGACTATCCGATACCGCAGGACCAAGACCTCTATCCCTTCCCACCGACACTTGGAGCGCGTGTGGATACTGGCGGTACAGGAGGGCTTTCGGAGCCATGTGCCCACCCACGACGGCTTAGTTTCGAGGACGGCGATGAGGCAACGCTGGCAGATTCTGAAGATGCACAGACCTCTGCAACCCAAAGCCCGTCTCGGGAAGGATTGCCGGATATGTATTTCCACCCTAGCTCAGGTCCTCATCGTCCTCTGCCACCGGCTCCCGTGGGACCTGCTGCGAAGAACCGCATTCCACAGCTTATGCCGGCTGGCTCATATCAAATACCTGGGGCTCAGCAGCTCTACGATCAATATGGACGTCCGTCATATCCTGCGGCGCCCGATGCTTACAACCAACTTCTCAGCCCGTCCGGGACTCCTGTACCCAGGTCCTCCTCCCTTATAAGTCACAGTAACACTCCACAAACAATACCACCGATCCGATCCAAGACCGATGCAGATCGAGCGAGGATATTGAAGCAACAGCAATTCTCAGGTGTACGAACGGCATCCGTTTCAATTTACGGATCGGAATTCGGAGGGCCTGACTCGTCCCTACCGGAAAGCGCCGAGCTCCTTGGTCTACCGGAGATTCCGGCAGGGAAGAGGAAGAAATTCAACCCTGCCAAGCTTTCGACCAATGACTTCAAGAAGTGCCCAGAGCCCTGGGCTCTGAGCTCGATAGGAGCTTGGATCAGAGAAATGAGCGAAAGCGAAACAGACCTCAAGGAACATGCGATTGTTGAAGGTATCGTAGCTCTGTTCACGCATAAGGTGCCGACCATGAACACTGCAGATGCCGAGACGTTGGGGGCGAAGGTCGTGAAAGCGATGTTTGATGCAGGTGCACTTTTGAAAGAAGAAGAATGGGTCAAATTCGGCGCAAATTCCACGCCAGGCGTCCTCTACCAGCTGACGGGTACTGGCTGCTACTCGCCTCGAGTACACACGCAGACGTTGCCGGGCAGATGTTATGCACACCACTGTATGCGCACTTTAAAGAAGATAAATCTGCAGACACAGGTGCTAGAACCTCAACGTAAGATAGAGGACTGGGCCACGTATTACAAGCTGAAGAAAGAGGACGTTGAGGGTGTCGACAAAAAAGAGGTTGAGAGGCAAAATAACTTGCACGAGATTGTCACTACTGAAGATCAATTCATGGACCAACTCAATATACTGAGACAGCTCTACAGGGACGACCTTGCAAAATGGCAACCGCCAATCCTTACTCCGAAGCGTAAGGATGCCTTCATCCGGGACGTATTCGGTAAGGTGGACATGATCAAGCAAGTCAATGAGGATTATCTCCTTG
>JAABUJ010005194.1_pt1 | contig 13160 bp, 15 predicted proteins | sample 5559131 | NCBI WGS metagenome assembly JAABUJ01 (sample SAMN10711875, study PRJNA513366) | rock metagenome | isolation source: Antarctica rocks | place: Antarctica: Victoria Land, Mt New Zealand nord | collected 2016-01-07
ATGCATTACTAAATTTTCGCTTAGATTTTCGAAATTCACATTAACAATTTCTTTTCTCTTAAACTTCGCGCGATAAAAGCATACATTCTTTAAACTCTTAAGTTGCAATCTTCTTAGTATTAGCTCTAATTTCTAACTAGTAGCCATCTTAGTAGTTATTGAATTCGTAAACACGACTCTTTCATACTTCTTCACTAGAACTTTATCAATCTCTCGCATCAACTTCGCGCGATTGCTAGAATGCAAAAACGCATCTTGGCTTCACACAAGATCAAAACTACTATTTGATAAAGACATATTCTCGAAGCTTTTCTTTATCACAATCATTAATTTATCAAGACTTTCTTCTCGATTCATAGCTCTATTGCGCTCATTCTCTATCTCGCTAAGATTCAAACACGTAATATGATATTCATACGTTTTTGCGAGATAACGCGCAACGCTTTCGTAATTAGCGCCTAGATCGACGATGCGAATGGTGAGAAATATGAGAGCAATAAGAAAGGTCATAAGAATTACAATGCGAAGAGAGGCATTGAGAATAAATTTAAGAGAAGAGAAAGAAGAGAAAGTGTGAACGTCAATGTTAATGTAAGATTCGCTCTAAACTATGAAGTAAAATGTGTTAGCGTCGATAAAGTTGTAGTAGATTCGAACGACAATGATTGCTATGATGCAAATATTAAATAAGAAGAATCGAAATGAAGTTGACTCTAAGGACTAAGAAGATTGCGAGAAGAAAGACATTGTTCTTTATGCATCAAAAGGCTTGCTTATTTCTAGATGCTCATCGTAGAAAGTCGTGATCAAACAAATTAATGTGCGCTTTTGACGTATATAGCAATGGTCTAAATGTAGTCATTGCGAAGTTTTGGAAAGCGCTAGAATAAGATGTGCGAAGAGACGAAGTTAAAACTTGAGATGTGTTTGCTAGTTTAATGTCGAGCTAATTATACATAGCTCAAAGCGAATCCCATTAAGGTTTTGTTCAATTTTCTTCATATGCACTTAATCGATTAATACATAAGAAAGGTCTTCGCATACGTATAGTGTTAGCATCGTTCAAGACTAGTTTAAGTCAAATAGATTGCTATATAATTTCATGATCATCGAATAAATGTAGCGCTAAACTTAGCGCGACTAGTTGAAGTGAGTAAGCATTATCACGTGAATTCATAACAACATCTCTATTTCTAAACATTAACATTTTATCTCGCGCATTGCGATCTTGTTCCATAGAATAACATCATAGACTTCTCGTTCGCGAATTTTATGTAAGATTTGCGAAATTGTTACTCGTTCGAACGTCATCTAGTTCTAGATAGTCGTAAATGTCATAACATCAAATAGAAGACGCGAAGCTTTAGCAACAAATTAGTCCAACATTCAACATAGACTTCGCATACTAAGCGAAGAACTCTAAGAAAATCGCAAATATTTTCGTCGTTAATATTTGTCATAGATATTTGCTACAACTTCGACTACATATCTCTACAACACATTGCGTCTTGAAGTTGCACAAGCAAATTCTCTAATGACACTTAGACTCGAGCAATTGAGACGATGTTACGTTGAGAGTAGACTTGTTGGAAATAAAGAGAAGACCTATTACGATAACAACAATTCTTCTTTGCATCGACATATTCATGTTTCAATCCACAAACGTACGCGAACTTGTGATTTTGATGTGTCTCTGCGACATTGCGTTGAAAGATCGTGTTAATAATGCTACTAACTTTTCTAACAACCACACATTATGTTATTGAAGATACAAATCCATGAATTCTCCAAGGGTCCAACACGATTGTTGCCAAGAACTTCGATTTCTTACGTGAAGGACAGCCTCTTCAAAGAAGGACCCGTTGCTAGAACAACTCGCGGCGCCAAAATATATAGCACATTACCTCAATTCGCATGAGTGCAACGAGCGGCACGAGCTACCGATATAATCCTCCGCAATCGAATTTCTACCAGGTGTAATACCATTGATGCTGTTGCTAGCTAGATAGCGAGGTCTGCAGAAGCCTCTGTACCCTCCTCCGCTATGTCGTCGCCATCGTTCAGATTAATCCTTGGGGTGGGTGTACTAATAGCAAAAGAAGATGCGAATGTCGCATTGAGGCGTTGGCGTTCCATGGCCAAATAAGAGAGAGTTCTTTCCTGGCGGGTCTGTGGGATGTAGCTACGTTCCGGCAGGCGGACGCCGAGTACCACGTCGGTGTCAATAGAGGAAGCATCGCTAGCAAATTCTCCAATCATATCCAATGTGGCGACGGTGCCTGATACGACGTCGTCGAGTTCAAGGCCGATGTTCTCCTCTGCACCTATGGTTGGAGTCGCAAAGAGTCAGCGACGCATCGGTCGTTAGAAAAAGACAAGGAAGGAGCATACCAGAATATGGGCTGAAGCTGTTGGAGGAGATGAATCGTTGGTAAAAGTGGTACACGCTTCTGGTCAAGAAGCTTGCACCCACAACCAGCAAGATACGAATCATCGTGACCACATAGACGTTGCTCTCCCAGCCAGATTGCACCTGTGAAGAAATGACATTACCCATGACTTGGCGATAATAGCAGCTGTTAAGTATTGTGGGGTGGTTTACAATCTAGGTATGTATCTCGAGTATCAGAGTCTGATCAAAATATCTGCTATCTCCTGTCCACAAAAAGTACCACGTTGGGAGTCATCGGTCGCTCAAACACGCAAATCGAGTGAACCCACCCCACTAACATCTTAATGGATGCAGGGTCCAGCAAGTGTCCTGGGTCCAGTCGAGGAATTGCGAGGCTATATTTACTAGTTTCAGCGGTGCTTCGGATTGATTTGCGGCTGGATTCACAGGGCGGTTAGCGACGCACCGCTCGACTGCGCTCGCCGATGGTGGCCAGTGAGAGCTGCAACGCCATGATGAATAATAAGAGCGAAGCTAACTACTTTCGTAGAATAAGTCAATACATGAGATTGGCACAGTTACGGATGGGATCATTGCCACAATACTTCAACGACGAGAGCTATGACAAAACTTTCACGAACAGATTTATGGCGCTTGGCAAGATCTAGAAGTCTTGCGCCAAATACATCTCCACGCAATCTTTGCAGCAAAACTTATCGCATAAAATCAGTGTTTGCGACAAGGTCGAGGCTCGACTTGGTTCGGTTAATCTCCAGCTATGCCCACTTCTTAATTGAAATGGAACATCTCAAGGTACTTTGCGATCAAAGATGTATAGGCATCTGTAAACTCCATTAATCTCACTATCACCTACTGGGGTTCCTGCTGCTCCTTGGGTATCTGCGATGAACGCGAATATCGTCTTTTTGGATGGAACAAGTCATCTAAATTTTATGGGTAGCAATACTGCATCATTCGTGGAAGTCCTGGAAGGGGGTTGGGGTCAGTAAGAATGCTTGGCTTTGGGCCTCTACAATTGAAAACGCCAACCAGTACTAGGGCGGGTGTCTTTGGCATGAATGGGAATGATACCAACGCAACTGCTGGGTTGCTTGGGTTTGAAGGCACGAGGAGAAAAGGGGTTGAGGTACGACTAATCTTTGGATTAATTCTTGCTTTCGTTGTCACGTCATTTACCTTAAGATGGTTTGTGCAAAATCCGCAAGGATAGATACCACGAGCGCAGGACGTGGAAAATTGACGGGTTGAATCGGTCTTAACATACAAGCAGGCGTCAGCTGAGGGCAAATGGTCTATAGTAGAGCTACACCCTAGTAGTATAATTGATGTTGCAAGGTGGCATCATACAATCATTGTCACGAAGCCATTTCCTCCGTTTCTGTTTCATTCATCACTTTCCTCCCATCCACCTTGGGATTGATTCCCATACTTATATGCAGAAAAAAAGCTCATAATGAGGATTCCCGCTTGAAAGAGCTCTGTTGCTATCACTCGCTATACACATGCACTGTTCCGAATTTTGAATTGGAGTAGCTCTATCCTCAATGGCTTTCGCAAGTCTACGTCGAATATGTAGGAAATGTGAAGTGACTTTCTTTTAGCGCTTGCGTTGTGTCGAGTCAAATATCAATACCCAATAAGCGGTCAGGACCTTAGAGAAACCCATACTCATTGTGACCTTTGGGTAAGTCCTCGTCAAAACGACGTGCCAGTATATAGGTTGCTTGGTGGGCTAAGATAGGTAGCTTCTCGATCATCACGTCGGTAGATTTGAAGGAGAGCAAGGACTGCTCGCAGGTTATACAATGAAAAGATGTCCATGAAGTATTCGATTGAGTCTGGTGTCAGATCGTCGAGGCCGAGATCAACGCCAGGGCTCACACCAGCCATTATGCCTTATGAGTCATTAGCAATGCGTCATGAAAACTTCAATGGATTAAGGGAAAGCTTACAGGGAAGCGAAGTAGTGCCATTGGACCATCACGAATGTCGAAAGAACTGGTACAGGCTCCGAAGCAGGTAAGACACGCCAACGACGACGACAACGAGAAGACGAATGGCCCCGACAAAACAAACATTGTTGTTCCAACTGGGCTGTTGTGGAGGCTGCAGAGACGGAAGGACTGGCGGCATGCTTGTTTGGATTGGGCCTGGGCAGTCCGGAATGTATTGTGGAGGCTTTGAGAAGTTAACTAGACAACTTAAATATTCGGGGTATATTATTCGATGATTTTGTGGGAGTAGTATATTTGGGTGAACCACCAAAAAACTCGATCTCAGCTCTAACAACAGTTGATATAGTGCGCCTGGACTAAAAGAAGGGCTAGGGGTACATTTCTGTAATTACACAATCCGTAATTACTGTAATAATCACTGTCGGGCAGCCGGGCTTACAGTAATGGATGAATATATACTAGCTGTCCTTATGGATTTTATTGGTCTAAGATCTGGAAAACAACATTGCATGATCTATTGTGAACGCCAAGCTACATATTTGCAACGTCCTCTTTCTAACCAAATACACGATGGCTTGGCGCGTTACATGGACCACAGATTTGTAAATGGTGGAAGACAGCGATAACTGACGTTACTAAGTATGTGTTCATGGGGCTGAATAGTTGACTGATTTTTTCTATGGGATAGGGAACATGCTACATGATAGGAGTTCATGCCAAGGATTGCTTAGTCAGCTGAAATCCTAAGGCTTAGGCTGATTTCCAACAGTAAAGCTTACCAGGCCTTACTGAATGCAAAAACGATCAAGTTACATGTAATCATACACCCTTGATACAGCGCAGGATGTACCTCAATTTGGTCTAATGTGGGGTTGCTTCCACCTCGCTACCCGCCAATACTCGAGTTCTAATGCCTGCGTCCTCGTCGTAGACTACGCAGTGTTCGAGAATTACATCCGCCGCTAGACTCCCAGCGGTTAACGATTGGCTTCCCCACACGAGCCACCCTGCGACCTGATGCCTCAGAACTTTCAACCTCATCCGCTGGGTCTTTCGGCAGTGTGCACAGAGTCTTCACGGCACTAAGACACGGCACCGGAGACACGCATCCCATTTGTCGTCTTTCCACACCAGCTCAATAGACGTACACGTTGCACGCACGAAAGACTACGCCGCAAGTGCTAGTCAGGTGGTCATGCTGGACGCAAAATGCATGACTGGGGTCTAAAAATCGAAGCTCGACAGACCCGGTCTTGCGAAAGAGGGTTAAAAGGATGTTCAACCTTCTGCAGGCCATTGAGCATTCAAAGCCCGCCAATCGTATATCTCCCCGAAATCCAAGGCTAATGCACCTACCCTTACAGATCCTTGCTTTCGCCTCCATGAGACAGTCAAGGCAGGAACATCAAGTTGCATATATGTCGGACGGGCTATGCCAATGAAACAGGAAAATGCCTTTGCCCGAAAGTCCTGATGGGAAAACAAGAAGGATCTCCCCAACACATAGATATGTAGGCAGGTTGTGGGTGCGGCTTGCATGATGCATCGCTGACGATTGCCCCGCACGGTCGATGGAGTCGTTGTTCTTGGGATTTTGATTGAATACCTGACTGGCTCAGATCTGCCTTCTGGATTCGGTGCGACTGTGCCATACGATTCAAGATTCAAAGTCTGAGAAAGAGCGATAACCGTTTCATGAGGCTCAATCATTCATTTGTTGACCGTTCAAGCTACGATAAAGATAGGGAAACTGCAAACGCTGCTACATCGAAGGAAAAGCGTCCATCTTGACAGATCCCTCCAGAGCACCCCGAGTGCGTGCGCTCGCAAGTTATGACTGAAGGCAATGATCTCCGTCTCACGTTCGTCCCCCGCGACGCATCTGAAACATTCACCTAATGTCGTACCGAAACGCCGTGCGACGTGCTTGGCCATGATCCTAATCAGCGCTCCCATTTCCCTCTCGCTGGTCCTGATCATGTTGTTCCTCAGAGCGTGTTCCGCCATCCAGGCAAGGAGCCGAATCCGTCTCCTCCTTCCCGGCGTGACTTTCGGCATTCACCGTATGATCGTCCAAGAGTTTAGTAATAGGAGGAGGTATCAGGGAATCGTCATCATGGGTACGGTCGGGGATCCTAGTCTGAGCCCTTTGGCTTCGGAAGAGTCGGTTGAAGATAGGGGGCGGTGGACGCAGGCTGGGCAGCCCATCCACTTCTGTGTCGATGGTCAGGCTGAAGGAAGAACCAGATTCGAGGTCGCCGAGGGCGAGTTCAAGACCTTGATTGACTCGAGCTATGATAATGTCAGTGAAGTATTTCATAAGTATATGGGTTCACGAGATGAAAGCCTACCTGCAGTCGACCTGGAGTGACTAGTCGAGAACAAGTGTCGACCGAGCTGGTAGAGGCTTCGAGCCAGGTACGTGACGCCGATCACGACAAGTACGCGAGTGATTCCGAGAATGTAGATATTACTATCCCAATTTGACTGCTGCGAGCCTGAGAGTTCTGGCATCCTGTCTCGCAAAAAGCTGTTTGCTGAGGGCTTCTATTGTAAGGCTGAAGATTATTTGCTGGTGGAAAGAAGCAGGGAGTCAAGGGATTTAAGGCCATCGCACAATCCTCGCAGCGAGCCATGATGTGTAGGTCTGACATTGTGGGAGAAATTTGGTTGGTGCAGAGTAACAATGCCATTACAGCTTTAAGCGTTACCGAGAGCCCCTAAAGGCCTCACGACGCTCACTCCAGTGCTAAAAACCCCCTATATCTCGGCGACGTAGTCTCGGGGTCAGATATCTAGAAAGCTATATACAGAAAGCGGGCCGGGTGGGTAAAACTAATATATATAGTGGCTAGAGAAGGCAAAAGGATGAAGAGGGGAAATGTATTGGGGGAGCCATACTAAATATCGACTTTGACCCTCGGACGCGTACCTAGAAAGTGTGCACGTTAAGATTATAGGCCCGTACAGCTTCGGCTGTATTAGGATATCGGGCATCTTTGAGGGCGTTAAGTGCCTATTCGAACCTTTGCTCGATGTCTTGAGCTTCTGAGGCCATTATATCCTAGTGTTGGTGGAATACTAGGGGTGGGGAATAGTAGTGGTGCACCATAAACGCAGTCGGGCTAGGGACGCAGAATGGCTGGAACGCACTAGGAGCTCCAGCGACTAGTGCAACACGATTAATGGTGTACTGCACAGATAATCTAGTCGTCGAAATACCCTGATCGGGTCCTAAGCTGCAATTATGATGCGCACTAGAATGCTACAGCCAGGCAGCCAATCGTCTCATGCAGCAGCAGGGAGTGAGCGAGTTGGGGCGAAGGATTCGCAGGCATGCATCTTTTCCAGGATGCTCTTTTACTCTCGTAGATCTCGTTGTCGTAGCCTGACGATTGCCTTTGATCCGAAACCTTTCTAACGACCAGAATGACTTTAAAGTCTCAGAAAAGCCAATTATTGGCTGTTCAGACAATTGAAAATGTTTGGTCGCGATGATTAAGGTCCTTCGCGTTTTCTTTCGTCTGTTTGGCAGACTTTGCTCTTTACTCCTGATGCACATTGCGCAATATTGCAATCCTATAGGTTCTATCTCTATATACCTCCAGCCAAATTTGACCTTCACCATTGTCAGAAAAGCTACGCAATCGAATTGCTTTGGGGTCATTGACGGTACTTGGATATTTGAACGGGGACGGAGCCTCGAATTATCGTCAATTTGCCCAGTGACACTTGAAGTACTGAACACCGGATAACGCCGGGAATTAGGCTGACGACGACACCCTGAGCATCTGGCAAATTACAGTCGATTCCGAGAAGCTGTGCTACTGCAACGGGACTCAGTCGATGGACGGGCTTTGCCCAGAATTCTTCGCTGGATGAAGATGCGGATAGGTAGGGACCACATATGTGGGTGTGGTGGGGCGTGCATGAGTAGTGCTCCCGTGCATGAGTAAAGCTCCATTACCCATATTGGGCCCGGACGTTCAAACATCGCATCGTTCTTCAGAATTTTGAATCAACACTTTGACTGGTCTAAAGCATTCCGACGACGAGCCTGCATCGAATGACCTTACGGTAGAAAGAGTATTCAGGAGGCCGGCAACATCTAGGCTAATCGGGCAGGCTTCTCTCATGCACGTATCTGTCTTATGTTGAATATTGCCCGCATAGCCATTCGAAGACATGTGCAGATGAAAACGGCTGAGCTTTCTGAACACCGGAGTATGATTACTAGTCCAAATAAATTGTTTGTCAGGCCTAAAGATAGAAACATTGACCAGTACATGAGCGAGGGAGCCTCGCCCTTAGGAATATCAAAATAGTACTTTGCCAACATGAATTGATAGGAGAGGCTTTGTCGTTTGATATGCTGACCTTAGAACCTTCCAAAACCCGCACTTTGACATTGCCCTTCCCGAAGGAACGGACAATGCAGGATGAGCATAGCTATTTGGCGAGAGTTCGTGCAGCGAGGTAGCCCCGCTATTGCGAGATCATCTTACGTACGGTACCCGAGGCGACCCAAAATGGTTTCACAAGCGGAGGATTCGCAATCTTTCAATATCATCAGTACTGTTTATGTACCCACCCTGCCACTCTTCTAATTCTTGCAAAGATTCTTGCACGTTCTCCTGTGTCTACCAATGGATTAAATGATCTACAAGACTTTTACTCGACTCTACATGGAGTGCTGTCTGAAGCCGGTGTCCACGAAGTGACGTTATCCATGACCTACTACAAGTAGCAATCTCACTTCTGTTTCCGCTCATGATCTCGGACCGAAGATTGTAGTCCTAGAATAATTTTGATGCAGCGAAAGGGGCCATCTCATAATTGATCAATACTTCACCAAATATTAGGCAGCCATATCGAGGCTAAGGAATTCTAGCCGCCGCATGGCCGTGCATTAGTGGTCAATTGACTTTGCATCATGGCACCGCATATACACTGTTATCGAGATTGCTACCACATCGATCGCTTCATCACTGTTTCTCTCTTCTTCTCTGGGCCTAGTTCCCATGTGCTTTGCGTTCTGACTGGCGGACCTTTATTTGGCCTGCGTAAGATCATTTCCACTAGAATCTAAGGGCGGAGGGAGGAGACGATGGCTGCAAGACGCACTAGTACGACGACGATCAACTTTCCTACTAACAATACCTCAGACTGGCTGGAGTTGCTGAGTCCCCCAATATCTTGCTGACCAAAACATAATGAATATTGGCATTCCATGCAGAGAAGACAGAACAGAACAAACTTCGTGACATAAGCGCAAGCACTGCTAAAATAGGAGGCGCAAACAATGGCAATGCTATTCATTTGTCTGTGACTTTTCAACTTGGCGAAAGCTGCAACGAGCGCAAATACATATCATGGAATCCTACAATGACGGTGTACAGAAGCTTCTTTGTAGACGTGGAGCCGAAGGAGGATGAAGCAATCGTAATAGAAGGACGAAATATAATAACGCTCGTTCAAGCAATACGAAATATTCGCAGGCAAGGATTCGAGGGTTGAAAGCAATTCCAGGGAGGAGCGAGCGGTGCCAAGCCATCAGAGGCTCGTCGAGGTAAGGCGTGAGAGAAAATACTCTCCAGCCTGGAGGCGGGAAAATCGCTTGGCGGTAGCTTATCTCAAATTCAGCCGCATTCCACTCTTTCATCTCTGCATATACTCTGAGGATCAACATTCACTTGCTCGACTTCCGAACATCTGAAGGAGAACTGAAGCCCCCTGTGTACGCGATGACATTGAGTTCTTCACCACGCGAGTCAAGTGATCGTTAAGATACTTGAGGAACGAAGCTTGATCTAGTGTCAACAATGGTTGGCATATGTCCAAGTCCATGACACCGAAGCCTGTACGACAGGCCTATTCCAGGCATAGCTAGCATTATGAATCGCTGACGGGTCTGAGCAAGCTGGGCACAGCCGTGGTGAAGTCGAAACGAAATATCGATAGTAGACCTAACAAAATCGTCTCCTCTCGTGCAGGCGTCAATACCAGCTCAACGTTTTCGAACTTTCTCAACGGCTTTCTGTGCTTGTTCATCATATGGGTTAGGGCTGTCTCACTCTAATCCATATCCTTTCTTGTATATTGCCAGCAAATCCTACCTTCCGATCAGCTTCAATGCAACGCGGCGGTGAAAAACGAGAGGTGCTACAGAAGCTGGGAACGTATGATTGGAGTCTGCACTAAGGCCATGAGATCGTTATGCCATGACTTTATGAAGACGGCGATAGCCGGACACCAGAGAACATCGAATTTGCGAAAAGAAACCAAAGAGGAACATATCCCATTCAGATACCCAGACGAATTGAAAAACTCCATATGTTCCGACATTTGCGCCTTCCTCCATACCTTAACCGAGCCAATTGGCAATCGTGACCGTTTGATGACCGAGCTTCCAAGTCTTCTGGGCCCACTTCAGCTCTCCTCCACACGTCTGGATATAGTATTCCTCAAAGTTGGGATGAGAGCTGCTCCGCATGTGTCTGGTGCCCCTCAAATGGAGAGTCACTGTTTTCTGACAGGCCTACTTCACCAATCGATGTCTCCTCTGTCGCTGTAGGATGCACAGGAGGCTGCGCAGAAGACTCGGGATGTTGAGGCCGTTCATGACGAATATATTGAGCTCTTAATGGACGATTACGCGGGTTGTAGCTGGTTTGAGGAGGATCGATGTCAACCCATCGTCTCAAGATTTCTGACTAGTATACGAAGCACGCAGTACGTAATGCGAGTTCAAAGGAAGCCAAGAGATGTCTTGAGCTATGCAAATGTTCGACTTTTGGGATATAGTTATCATGCAGTCCAAATAATCAGTTCAAAAGATGAAAGAGCAGGAGCGTAGCACCAACCAGTCAACCATTGCCAAGACATTGAATTACTTCCAGAACGTCCACCCCTTTCTTCACGCTAATGCCTTATTAGGTTAGCAACAATATGATGAGTCTTCAGTCCTCAGCCTTGTGGGAATCTGCACACTATTCCCCGTATTATATTTAGCACTTGTCATGAACGCATAAAGCGACTTATCATGTTCAAGGTGTGCTATCAACTACTCGAGGCGTTTCTACATCGACTAGGCAAGAAGATAATTTAACGCACTATCTCCTGTAAGGTACAGCGGACTTCTTGGGCAAGCAATGAGGAGGTGACGGAATAAAGAATGACTTTTTTTGTGCAGAGTATAGGAATAGCCCCAATCAACATCTATCAATTAAAGCTCTCGGTGTTGCTCTCTAGTGCAACGTTCTGCATCCTCTCCCGACCAGCGAGTATAGCTTAAAGACCGCTCTCATTGTTGATATTGCTGAACAGAAAAACCTTTGAAACGGCGCCTCGATCATGATACTATGAAAGATCGTCATGGCTTCTGATTATGGCCACAATACCAGCCGAGGTCAAATTCGCCTCAATAGCTGTGTCACCCTTTCTGTGAATTTAGTATTCCTTTCGGTCTAGTGTCTTTTTCGATCTCGTACTCTTCACTTCTTCTCCAAACATGCTACAGTTACGTACCAAAATACTCATCGACTTCGAAACATTGTCAACGTTCAAAGAATCCTTCGGAATACCCTATTTATCTCTGAGGATCCGTCATGCATCTCTTTGTAGCCATTGTCGCCTTCACGTCGCTCATCGCGCACGTGTCACCCAAGACAATTCAGGTCAACGTAGGGCAGCATGGTCTCTCCTACGATCCCGACTACATCGAAGCCGATACTGGTGACAAGATTCAGTTCAACTTCTACCATGTACGTCTTCTGACCAAAGAAAGTATTAGCTCATCAACACTAAGATGCCACCAAAATCGCAGAACCACACAGTAGTCCAGAGCAACTTCTCCTCTCCCTGTCTTCCTCTTGCGGGCGGCTTCTACTCAGGCTTCATACCTTCCGACTCCAACAACGGTGCCGCACCCGCAAAGTTCATCCTGACCATCAACAACACCCAACCTTTATACTTCTATTGCTCGCTATACACCCACTGTCAAGGGGGTATGGTTGGTGGGATCAACCCGTAAGTATGCCGGTTGGTAGTACGAGATAGGATTCGCTCTGGCTAAACACAGGCACCCAGGCCAAATGCTCAGACACTCGCAAAATTTGCGGCCAACGCTGAGAGCTCAGCGATGGATTTCCTTGATGGACCACCTCCTGCGGCTGTGGGAGGGGTCATTAGTGCCATCACGGGGATCTCCTCGAGCACAGAAGCTTCCTTACATCCAAGCCAGATCTCAACCACGGATACCACTTCGCAGTCGACTTTCGTGCCACACTCTACCACAGCCTTGAGTGCCGAGCTCTCACACTCTGGCTCAAGCTCTTCAAGTGCGACGCCGTCGACGGCAACTAGCAGCACAGTCGCAAGCACATCAACGGCAATTATTGTAACGACCACTCCACCGTCTAGAAGCGCTGGAGCAGCTACATCGACCTCCTCTCCATCCTCTATCAGTACGACCGCCACCGCGACGGGTAAGAACGCTGCTGTGTGCTGGGACTCTAGGAAAGGCTCGGAGGTTGCGTTTGGTGTGTTCATTGGGGTAATACTGATCATGATGTGGTAGTGAATGTGAAGCGACTGCCTGACAGTGCGATATTTTTGGTCAAATAGCCTGCGCGGAAGTCTGAAAGCTTTCCAAGATGCTGTAAGATGCTTAATCCATTCGATGAATTCTGTCTAAGACCATACAATGTGTGTTCTGGTGGTGTTGGTCTTTTGCTAAATCTCCATTAGTCAACCACCATCTGCAAAAATCCCCGATACCTGCTCTTTTTATT
>JAABUJ010005196.1_pt1 | contig 13157 bp, 14 predicted proteins | sample 5559131 | NCBI WGS metagenome assembly JAABUJ01 (sample SAMN10711875, study PRJNA513366) | rock metagenome | isolation source: Antarctica rocks | place: Antarctica: Victoria Land, Mt New Zealand nord | collected 2016-01-07
AGAAACTGTCTGTGCCGCCTAAGATCGGGACACCGGCCTCGTATAGCGCTTTGACCGATGCGGATGCCACGGCATAGGAGTAGTTCTTGGTCGGATTCTGGTCGACGACGGCTTGCATCATGGCCAGTGTGGGACAGGATGGGATACCGTTGGCCAAGAACTTTTGGATCGTCATGGTATCGTGAGGTTTGTCGAGCGGCGCGTGATTGATCTGATCGACGCCAGCGTCGAGTGCCATGTTTGTAGACTCGTACGCTGTAGAGTGGTAGACGGTAAATTTGCCGTACCCATGCGCCGCTATGACGAGAGCGTTCAGGGATGCTTGACTGAGGGTTGGGCGTCCGGGGTCCTCGGCGAGGAGCTTTACCCAGTCTGTGCCGCTTGCGACGACCGTCTCCATGTATTCAGAAACTTGCTCAGGAGAGGAAATCAGACCTATGGTAGGGAAGCCAGGCAGCAGCGCATGTGGGCTGTTGGGAGCCGCGGCAGGATAGGTTGTGAAGTAAAGGTCTGTCAAGCCGGTGTGGTTCAGCAAGGAGGCGCGTGGTTGCGTCTGGGCGGTGGTTTGAACAGAGGCGGTGGTGACGCCAAAGGAGGCGAGCTGGCGCAGGTTATCGACACTTGCCGGATGGCAATGGGTATCAATTAAGCCTGGGAGGAGAAACTGGCCCTTGCCGTCAATGTGCTCGGCACCAGAGGCGTCTTTCCCAATAAAGGCGCCGTCAATAATGACTGTCTGTGGCTGTAGAAAGCATTTGCCGTCAAAGACACGGACATTGTCAAGAGCTATTTTCCGATGGACCACTGCCATAGTATTCCGCGCCGCGTGATTAGCAGCGATGGTATCTGCTGGATCGAATGGAGGAGCATCGTGGCTGGCTTCCCTATGGTAACAGGATTGACCGAAAGTGAGTAAAGAGAGTAGTAAAACACCGGTGATTAAAGAGGGAGTTCGCATATTGAACGGCGCCTGCGTGAAGGCAATTGATACGTACAAGTCTATGGTGCGTGGCTGAGTGTTGTACGTACTATATATTGAAGTGTTGGATCGTAGAGGCATTCAACGGAAATCGGATGAGGTAAATATATACTTGAGAAATGAGATTAAGGATGGACGGCAAGGAGGCTTAGCTAAAGGAGATCTGTGCTACTGAGCTGCTTTGCTGATCGAAACCTCGAAGAGATGAAAGGGGCTATCCAAATACTAGCCTAAAGGGGAATATCTCTGCGATTTTTGGCGGACTTGGGATAGAGGCACAAAGCTCATCTCCTAACCGCGCCATGGCATGCTAGTCGTTCTATTAAGATATTGTTAGCTCTCAAAGCCGTCGAATTCCCTACGATCGTCATGACACATATCCTCGATCCGATGGTAATCCTATCGTGCAAAGAGCACTGTTGTCGTCTTTCCGCTCTACGTAAGCCTTTTCGGAATTTCGCAGGTTGCAGTGGCAAATGCAACCTGTGACACCTCCTTGCTCCTAGGGTGGGGGCGAACGAAGGCTGAAAGTCCACGGCCGGCGAGAATGAGTGTTCAGATGCTCGACTATCGCCAAAGGTTCCGAGAATACCTTCTATGAACCCTAGCATCGCCGCTTAGAGGTTGTTCAAATTTCAGAGATACATCTTAGAATTAGAGAATGGTAGACAGTGGGATGGTACCTTCGTGTCCATCAACCGTTTATAGTCATCGCACTCAGTGCTGATCTGACCCTGGCCACGGCTTCTCTGGCCTTTCGTCTTTCCCCTAGGCTCGCATCATCAGTATCATGCTCTCCGCCCTCTCGGATCAAATCGCTCCATCTACGCTCAATCGCTCTAAGCGCCGTCCTGCCATGCTCCCTAATGCCTTCCTTCCACGATACTCTGACATCTTCCCACCGCTTCTGGAGTCTTCGCAACGAATATACAATGCCTAGAGCAGCAATGGTGCCAGCTTCGTAAGCGGAAGTCGTGGAGATCGAGATGTACATCAGCATCGAAAGAGTAGAAGTGAGGAAAGTAGTGGAGAGTGAGTAGAGGAGCAAGCGCTGAGATATTGCTTGCAGGGAGGGTGCTGTGGTTGAAGCGAGGGCATGGCGCGCTACCGTCAGAGCTTGCGGATACGGTTTCGGAGTTGTCGACAATCGGATTTTAAGCTCGGAGAGAGCGGAACGAGGGAAGATGGTGTCGGTGGTTGCTTCTGGCACCGAGGCGCTGAGAATTGCGGCCTGGCGTACTTGCATAGGCTCACCATCAGCATCTTGTACTGCAACTTCCGGAGATAGGTTTATCGACGGCTGTGGTACGTAGAGGCCAGCCAGTTCAACTCGTCCTGCTATCCATATCAGCTCTTTCTCGGCGCTTGTGAGCCAGGATCGATGTAATATGTCTGCGGTGATCATGGCCACATCGTCGACTCGCCAGAGAAGCTTCCACCAGGCAAGTTTACGCCAACTAGGGCTGTCGAAGGCAAGCTCAAGCTGATCACGTAGCTCGGTGTGTGCGTTTTCGGACCAGATTGACAGAAGATCGGATAGACTCGTACGGGTCGCAAGAGGTATGGTCGTGGAGGTGATTTTCTGGAGGCGTTCGGTCTCCTCGGCGATGATACGGGTTTCGGTTGCGGATAAAAGCGAGGCGATCAGGCGATGAACAGTGGGTTTGACAATATCCGAAGTCGGTTGACTGCCCTCGAGCAGCCAATTCGAGAGCGTCGGAAGACCACTATCGAACCACGCATGCTCGTATTCGACGGAATTGCCGAGAGATTTGCGGAATGTTCGGATAGCAGCTTCAGCACGCTCAATATTCACCGCAACAATGGCATTGGATTCGTCAATAGGCCGGAGCCCGCTCCACGGCGTGTTGATTGCCCCCCTTATCATCTCTTTCTCTGCACCTTTTGCAGAGACGATGGCTGCGTATGTGGGTAGTCCTTGCAAACCTTCACTGAAGACCAAGGTCTTGTGCACTGGATATCGGACCACAGAATATCTCGCCGCGGAAGAGCCAACTATTTCTAGGCAAGGTATCAGATACGTGTGAAGAGGGCTGATGTCGGTCTCATAGTCGGGAGGAATGGCTTGTATCAAGATCTCGAGGTTATGCGTGTGCAGCGTGGTGGCCGGTATTGTCAGGGTCCGCAGTAGAGGATGCCTTTGATCATAGTCTACCTTCTCGCCGTATCTTCATACACAGGTTAGGTATGCGATTTCTGTAGCCTAGATTTGCGCACCGTAGTAGCAATGGTCGCTCATCGTTGCCTTCCTGCTCAAGGAGCCGCAGCTCCCATGGAGATTCAGAAGCCAGCGGGTCTGCTAGCAATACCCTTGCCAGACGTCGCGCCCCTCGAATGCCATCTAGGCTGAGCACTGTTCCTGTGTCAGAATACTCATCCGAGTTGGCTTTCGCGCGGAGACCCACAAGCTATTCGTGTAACCGCATTTTCCGATTCCAGGCCCCTCAAAGCCAGTTGAAGTTGGCTGAGGCTGGTGTACACCTCACCTTCTCTTCTCAAATTTTCAAGCGCCTCGTATAGCTCCAGCGCAGCTGCTGGGATATGCTTGACTGCATTGACGACAGTGACCGGGGCCACGGTCGAGGCCTTTCTAGGGCGAGGTGCTCGTCGATATTGGAGAGGCCATTGTGCTTGCAGTGGCCGAGAGCTCGAGAAGACGGATCGACAGCGGCAGGAGGAGTATATGGAGGTAGTGGAGTTTCCAGCGAATGAAACTCCACATGCTCGTGGGAGCCTTGGAGGCATAATACCTTGAGTGTGGTCCGTCGCATTCTGCATCTTGGGTAACGCGGTTGTTCCAAGCGCGTCCACCAAAGTCTTGGCATTGCTGTCCGAGGAGGGTCCGAGCTGGAATGGTCTATCAACTTCAGTTACGTTACAAAAGCCCAAGAAATCTGTCGATACGGGAGTGATACGGGATAGCAGATGCATAAATCATTCTATGCAATGGGCGATACTGTCGTCTGTAACACGGGAGGCATTTCCCTCCTTATCACAGCCCATCGCGAGAGAACCCCCTGCTCGAACATCCTTTCACAGTCCGTATGGTAGTATCGCGTCCTATGGAGGTACTGCCATCTTATCTTCTTGATCTTCTCTTTGCCTCGCTCTCGTTTCTCAAGTATATTGGGTCAGCTTTCGCGTGTTACAGTTGTTTCTTAGATCCGGTGCCGCAAGGTCTTGTCACACTCCCAGTTTGCTACAAAGTCACCAATGGCCAATGTCCATCGTATAACCTGAACCGTCCTGCCTTACCTGTACACCGGTGTCCAGAACTGCTTGATCAGCGTGCTTCGTCCTTTTTGGTAGGTAAGGAGCTCAAGGTATAGATGGTGGGGCTACGATAGGCTACTCGGGTCCGCATGGCACACTTATGCTGGGCCCGGGAGTCGGACAAGCCAAAGGAGCGGACGATTCCGAGAACTGCTGAACTTCATTGTTCCTACTTTCGACCGCGCAAGCGTTCATTGAATATATTGAACAAAGTCAGCTTGCGGGCTTCGTCGACGAGAACCGCAACTATGCCTTCTGCAATTACGCCACCCCAAGAATCCGCACCATTCTATGTCCCCACCGTCGATATCGCGCCCTTTCTCGCAGACCCTAGCTCAACGGAGGCGGACAAAATCATAGCAAGCGTGCGTGCTGCATGCATTTCCACAGGCTTCTTCCAGATCACAGGCCACGGCATTTGGCGTAAACTTCAAAAGGATGTCTTCAAAGCCGCCGCAGCATTCTTCAAATTGCCTTTCGACGAGAAGAAGAAACTCGATGCCAAAACGACCATTGGCCACAGGGGCTACGATGTCCTAGCGTCACAGTCATACGAGGCCGATGTGTTGCCTGACCTCAAAGAGGTACCAAATCCAGAACCAGAGATACTGATTCCACTCCAGAAAGTTCAAACCCCCTATCTTTCACCAGGGCTTCTATATCGGCTATCAATTATACGGAACTCCAAGGCATCTCGAAGGATACCTATTCGAATCCTCAAGACTCCCGCTTCATCATGTGGTCCATTGGAGGTCCCAAGCTGAAGATGCCACAGGCTTTGAAGAGCATCGACCCGGAATGGAATGTATGCACTGTCGAATGGCTTGGAATGGTGGATCCGCCTCGAGTGCTGACCAAGGTAACGGCTATCGCAGCGCCTACATCGGAATCGAGCCCTTCATTAACCGCAAGTCCTCCATCCCCGGGCAGTGGAATAGCTTCAACACTCCTTCCGCCCAGTTCTACTCCGCCGCCTTCAGCTCGTACAACCAGATCATCGGCATCCCTCTCCTCACAAGATCCAGCGCAAGGTCCAACCCCTATATTAGCAGAGACTGAAAGCCAAAGATCTACAGATCCAGAGCACCTCGCCACCGGAACCACAGCTCATAGTGAAGGCCCAAAACCTGACCCAAAATCTTCAATTAGCCCAAAGGGTGCAATCTCGAGCCCGGAGAACACATCTCGCTTTAGTACCGACCGTGGAAACCAGCCACTCGGAACCAGAACCGATGAGACAGTCGATCTCGTTTTGTCAATGCCCTTTTTCGCCCCGCCATTCCAGCCTTCAGCAGACTTTGAGTCTCTTCACAGCGGAACGGGTGTGGCTTCGAACCTGGAGAACACAACGGGTCTTAGTACGAATGATGGAAGTCGCGTAAGTGACTCCAGTCATGTGGGAATAGTCGATCCAGTGCTTGCAACAACCTCCACTACCGAGTCTTCTAGGCCTTTCCTAGTCTCTGGATCAACTCTGAGCCAAAACACTCACACCAGCGCTAAAAACTCAGCGAGCCGACTGCTAATAGACGACCCGCACGTTCCGCAACAGACTCCAAGCACACATCATGGAAGACCATCCTCTGAAGGCGTAGTAAACAATGTGAACGGCGGAATCGGCAGCAGTACGATAACCCTACAATCCGACGACAGGAACGTGCCCACCTTTCCCTCCCCGGACTCAATTTCCACAACCCATTCAAAAAGCACATCCCACACTGCTGGCCAAAGCCTAGCACCCGAAAGCAGACCTCAAACCACTAGCACCTCACTATCCTCCAACACTCTCAGCGCAGAACCCACCCTCATTCTCTCCACCCCAGAACCTTTCCTCTCCGCTTCAGACCCCCCGTCAGCTACCAACGTAATCATGACGTTCGCCAACTCAACCTACACCACAAATCGAACCTCCGAGTTCCTAATCAGCGCGCAGACGCTAGCCTCTGGCAAGACCATCACCGTCGACGGCACGCCAATCTCCTACGCCCCCGAGACCACTGCCGCGCCGGTCCCAGGGCTGGGGGGGCGGATCATGTCGGGCTTTGGGCCTAGAGTTCCTGGAAAGACGGATACTGGGGAAATTAACACGAGCGGGAATTCCACGGGGTATGCAGGAGGGGTGTTTGCTGGTGGAGCGCAGAGATGCGCTGGTGGGGCATTTGTGGGGATGGTGTGGGGTATTATGGGAGTCGGAGTGTTTGTTGGTTTTTGATTGTGGGGTTGTGGGAGGTTGTGGGCTGGGTTTGTGGGTTTCATATGATTGTTTTGGGTCTTTGGGTGGTGTTTATATAGTGATTCTAAGGGTAATTGTAGGGAATGATGGCTTGGGTAGAGGCTTGATGCGGTTATATGGGACGTGATCTCGTAGAGTGGAAGATGTTTGCTGTGATGTGCGTGATAGAGTTGGAATGGGTCGCCCTCGTGGGTTAGCTCTATGCTTTGGCGTTGGTCCCCAGCTTCTCTTCCTGGGAATCCCGACGAACCCAAGGAGTGTAAAGAGATTTATGCTTTGTATAAGGTTCGATTCTTGATGGCGCTGGTCCAATGGTGGAGTGGGGTGTCTTCTTTTCTAGCAGCGTCCTTACCACGTGTTTGCCGTTGTGTTATTCCCGAAGGTCCTGGGCTCGACCTCCAGCTTCCTGGTTTGGCTTAAATGCAGCAATGGTGGAGTGGAGTGTCTTCTTTTCTAGTAGACCAAGGGAGTTATTGCGATCACTATGTATATTACTACTGTACGCCCCTACCTCATACTCCATCTATCTTCTCCGATCAATTAACGCTTGGAAAAGGGTACCCTCCGGTCCTCTTCAGAGGAAGCCGAGAAGGGGAAACAATGATTATCACTTTCGGGAGCGATCAAATGCTTATAGAAGATCTCTCTCAGTCTTTCCGACAAGTCCATGAATTCAGAGGCGCACGAGCGCGGGAGGATGACAAGCTTTTTCGAACTTGAACGCCTTATCATGGTATCTTAATAATAGAGCTAGCAGAGCAATTCTTCGATTTCGCTTTGGAGGCGGAAATTACGATCTTGAGATTGACACGTTCTCTGCGCAGGAGATCGGCAACAGTAGAAAGGGGGGCGAATGCAGCGAACCTCTGGACTGATTTGAGACCCAAGGGGTGATAAGTTTAGAAGTGTATTGAACACATTTGAGTGGCTCACAGGAAATATACTTTTGCTGTTCTGCTACTTAGTAGCACTTAAACAACTCATCCGTCTTCCTCATAGCCTGGGGAATCACGCGCCGGTCGCCGCCTGAAAGGGGGTTTTGCGAGCGAAGGGGCTACTGTCCCTGAACCTCCCTCATTAAAGTAAATATACACATTAAATTCTTGGGCCACCGACCAGCTCACCTATGTGATTCGGTTGATCTAATCAACGGTCAATGGGAAGGGCCACTAGGACCTAAGAAGTCGCCTACTCCCCCACGCCCAAGGAGGAGGCGAAGTAGCAGTCCTGGTAGCGGTGGGGGTGCGAAGTGTGCGATATGACTTTGATAAGGAGGGGGATATGTTGGGTAGGAGGGTAGAGGTTATGGGAAAGGGTTATGATCGTGTAAAAGGCCCACGGCCGTGTAAAAGACTCACAAGCAAATAGAGAGGAAGATCTCGGCATTGGAAAGCGGTCCTTTGGAATTCTGCGTAGAGCGAATTCGCAATGAAACATCAGAACTTCGCAGAATGTAAGCTTCATGATCAACGAGAGATAAATTAAATAAGGAGGGAGTGCGGTGAACGGCCACCAAACTAAACAAGACGGACGGCGGCCAAGCACTGTCCCCTTAATCTCCCTTTGTCTTTGGCACTAGCCTCCACTGTCCTGCAGGGCTCTTCATTGGTTACTTCACTACGAATTTTGAAAGTCTCCCGGCTTTGCGCACTAATCGCTGAATGCCCACGATCTTCAGTGCTTGAAGCCTGTATGGCCCTCTGGAGTCGCTCAGGTAGAACTTCAGACCGACCTGTGTGGCACCAGTGATGTTAGCAAATTCACTCGAAAGTCAGTGGGTCCTCGAGCCCTCGACGGCGATAAACAACAACTCAGGGGGCATGAGCAAGTGGCTATGAATTAAACGAGCGCCAGTCTTGCGAATCTGTAGAACAACCTGCAGCTACACGGCTTTTCAAGGAAGCCCCCTCTTCGGCCCCTGAACGTAAGCTCTTGGGATATGCTGAGTATAGAAGGATCTATTGCGTGTGCGTGATGGTACTCGCAGCAGCAACAAAACAGAGTACGACCAGGAAGAAGAGGCTCACTTACACAGCTTTCTGGTTCCTGGTCGTGGCTTGAGCTGACATTCCATCGCGCACTTGGTCTTCCTCCACACTTGCCCCAAAATGGACTGCTCGTACCTGACCCAGCGTGGAATTGGAAGCCATGCAGATACGTACCAGACCAGACAGTGAGACCAGTCAGCTTTTGCATGGGCACACGCCATGGACGACCCCATGCGGCTGCGTTCCCTAGTTGAGGCAACGCTCCATCTTCGGCGTCGCTTTTGTATATAGATCCATTGGGGACGTCAACCGCATGAGAGAACCTTTTGCTAGTCGGCTGAATATTGCACTGTTCATGCAATGGAGCGGGTGGCGTGCCAATTACTGTGGTTTTTTCTTGTTCCCTGCGCCAAGGATCGAAATTCTCTGTTTTCGGTTTCTTTGGACCCGATCCGAGATAACGTCCGAGAAATGGGTCATTCTCAGTATTCAAGAGTTCCCTCTCAGCGGTACTAGGTATGATTCTGATACCGTCTAGATCAAAGACTTCCCTATCAGCAGGCGCTGCATAAAGCCCCTCTATCCTAGAGATCGTGTCGGTCAAGTCCAGCCAAGTCACCGCTTCCCCATTAGTAGAGCCGCACACCATACCGGCCGGCTCCCAATCTTGTGGGGGTGGTGTTGATACCCAAAAACGACCGTCATCATCTTGAGGAGCATCATGCATCAAACAGCCTTCGTTGTTCCCAGGAGCCGAGAGCATTGATAAGATACTCAAGCGCGAGCTTTCCGTTTTCTAAAGCAGACTTGTTAGCGACCACTATATCGGGCCCTTCCTCAAAGTGGGCTGAATATTCTTGGTATGCTAAGGGCAATGCTACAGCTATTCTCCCAACAGATGGCATAGATTAGCGGGTCGCCTCTGACCTCTGCTATTTCTTGGCTATCGTCAGGATAGTAGACCAGTAGAGGCCCACTAGCAGACCCGCGAGCTAAACGAGAGTTGAAAGTCATCATCAGGGCGCCACCGCCACTAGATGAACAGTGCACTTTTGTGCACAGGCTTTGCTAGAGTCGCTCTTTGCCACATACCTTGTCGTAGTATCCAAGATAACGATACAAACCGGCAAACACGTGCCCGGCCTTTGGAACATAGCGATACCTCTTCGCATTGTTTCGAGGAACGCCGAACCATTGTTGTCTACCATGACTGGTCACGATCTGCTCGACAAGTCAGTACTGGGCTCTGGTCTTTCGTAATCGGACAAATTGGCGAATGGCTTACGCACAGGGCCGACGGTAGTTCCGTGATATCTACCTCCATGCCCACTACTCTCTCGCCCTTACTATTTTCAATGGCAAACCAGTCCTTTCGGGTGTCTATTCCGTCAGTGGGCCGGGTCTCTGGACTGGACTTGCGAGAATCATAGAAGTCGAGGCATCTCAAGTCAATGTCCGCAGCTACACTGGTCAATGTGTTGTCAATCTCACATTCCCTCCTTGCCAATAACACTGGGTCCATGTTAGGAACCGGGCGTTCTAATACGCTTGATGTCCAGGGGCCCTCGTAGTAAGGGTAGGCTTCGTATTCGTCAGCCATGGAGGCGAACCAACCCTCGTACCAGGGCAGCCGCTTTTTGAGAGATGATGGCGCAAGATCGAGACACTTGTAGTCTCTGGCGCATTCTAGCACGCCGATGCGAGATATACAGCCATTTGCCACTTCTCCTTCGAGACCAGCGAGAGTCATGCCATCCCTCGGGACCAAATCTAAACGAGCCATATATTGGCACTCCTGTAAATCAACGAGGCCCTGTTTTTTCGTGGTGACCTAGGTAACCCCATATATTAGTACATTCCGTAATGGATCGCCAAACGAGGACTGGACTAAATATTCGAGAAAAGTATCGAAGAGCAACGATAATGGGCGAGGTAGCCATAACAAGAGACGGTAACCTCAGAGGGCCTCCTATCGTGTCTGTGAAAGAATGGTATACCGATGGATTACGACCGTCCTCCAGGTAACTGAGATGATATCGTGATGTGGTAGACTAACTGGTGAACTATTGTAAATCTTCCCTCGAGTTTCCTCTGGCTATGCTGGTTTGTGAATAGAGTAAAGCTACTGACGTCGTGCTTGTAGAGTGGGCCACTATCATTGTCGACGAGCTAGAATAAAGGCGCTTTGAATGAACATATATTGGATCACTTACACGAAGACCCTGAACACCCCTGCGGGTAGCAATGGTGAACCCTTCAATCCAGTCGCCTGGATCTAAGACAAGACTCTTAATGACATCAGTTCCTGACGGTAAGCCAAATGTGCGTCGAGGTCGACCTTGCACCGTGACCGACAGACCAGTCAGAAGACCATCAGCATTCCAATAGCTCTGCAGGTATGTATACTTGGTGTCCAAGTCCAACCAATCAGAGAGAAAAAAGACCCTAAACTTGTACGACTTTGCATCGATAGCAACCTCCGCGATCAACGGGGTGTAGTGAGAAACACTATGCCTTTGTATTCCTTCGAGAACACCTCCCGAATGCGCGGACACAGGATGCAGTTGCACAGCATACATTACCGCCAACTGATGGCAGACCTTCCATATTCTCCGTCGGTTGACGAGACCTGGGATAGCGTCAGATGACTGAAAGGTGCTTCGCCGGTCCATGTCCCAGTAGACCTGTTGCCAATCCGTTTCGGTGCACGGCAGAGGTTGATCAAGGGGCAAATCCCACAACCACGGCATGTCACTCGTGATCCGACGTTTCCAGAAGAATTCGGATGCCAGTGCCCTGCCTCTTGAATTATGGTCGGATCACAGCCATATTCCTCTTCATCCTCATCTTCATCCTCGTCTTCATCGTGCGGGCTTTCTTTCGCTACGTCAGAGGATTCCTTCGGAAGCCGAATTTCAGCTTCCCTAAATCAACGTTCAGCCCTGTCTCGAGTGAAGTTCGGCCAGATGTGCACACCATGGTCCACCACACAAGGCGCAATATTGAGCACTAGTCCCCATGATTGTGTGACGCTTTCTAACTCGCTAAAATGGAAGAGCTTCATGTGCTACGAAGTGCCAGCATGTATGACTTGCCGGAGTAGTAGGCACAAGTATTTGAGGGGCGAAGAATGTTCAAATGAGCTTAATGCACCGTGACTTGGCAACCATACGCTAGTGACAGCTGTTACTTTGCTTCTGCGAAAGGCCTTGTGCAAAGGTCCGCCTGTGAGCTTCTGCTCGGACCAAGTGTCGATTTGGCCTGCTTCGACGATATCTATATGATAGACATTAAGTCTACGCTACCTGCGGCATCTTGATCTTCGTAGAGTTTCCAGCATTCATACGGAGTATATGGTGGGTAAATCACGACGCAAACCCACCATTTGGATGTCGAAGCACTATCCGGCTCGAGACCACATAAAATCTGCACCACCTGCACCTGTAAGCCTATGTGCCTGTTGCTCGCTTGCCTCGAATCAAGTAAAGTATGCGCCGCTATGACGTATCCAGCATTAGGATCATTGCTTTAATTTCGCCAAGCTGTCACCGGGGTGTGCGAGAACTACTTAGATAGCTCGTAACCAATTAGACATAACCTTACTAGGGCCTAGGCGCACGATGGCGTGTCGTTCCTCTTCGCTCTTGAGTGTTCTCTTGAAATTATCTCACTTTGACCTCTTTCTCCAACTACATTGGGAATGGAGACCGGTTCGTGTCTCTGTTATGTCCGAGACCTGCGCGACGCCGAACGATTCGGCTTCCGGCATCGGCGTTCTTGCGAACAGCTGCCACGCACGGCCCTCTGTCTCTTAGTCTCAATCCTTCGTCTTCTATCTCTTTCCGCATTCTATTTTGAGCGATATTGTCGAGTACAAGCGTATCAATCTGCCGCTCAAGGACTTGGTATTGTGCGATATAAGATCGCAGTATTATAATCTTATTCTGGGTATATTATCGGAATATAATTGTTTCGCTCGCTGTTGCTTCACATCTATTCTCGAGCTTTTTACCACAGGATCCCTTGATGGGATCAATCAGCAGGGGTGTCCGTAGTATTCGCTCTCGCGGTTCGTTTATGCTTAGCCGCAGTCATCTCGGGGTACGTCTTACCCAAAAGTCGTCACGATAGTTCATGTGGATAAGATGAAGGGACCAAAGATCGTTGGGCTATCCTATTTCCTAATTAGGTGTACTTAACAAGAACAGAAAGCTCAGCATATACACTCGATTGGTACCAGTTCCTCCTATTATGTCGTATCTTCAAGCGAACTACCTTTACGTTGTATCTTTTAAGCCATGGTCTTCACCCGTTCAACAAGCCCATCGTCAGCCTGGCAAATCGTCTTCTCACCAGTCGCCGAGATTCAAGTGCGCCCAGTACGTGCCATTGCATGGTATGAAATCTCCGCATAAACGTTCAGCATTGAGCGGAAGTAGCGAAGATCTGCTCGGACGGAAGTTGGCAGAATAGATCCAAGACAAGGCCCATGTTCTCATTAATCGCTTGTTGCCGTGAGGCTTGCTACCCTTGATCGCATCCATCTCGATGACTCTCTTCTGTCAGTCAATATGACATTCTCTCGTTCTGGAAAGTTCATTCAACGGCTACTGATTTATTGCCCATCTTCAGATTTCTACATCTCTTTTCTGTCAATAGCTTG
>JAABUJ010005200.1_pt1 | contig 13150 bp, 19 predicted proteins | sample 5559131 | NCBI WGS metagenome assembly JAABUJ01 (sample SAMN10711875, study PRJNA513366) | rock metagenome | isolation source: Antarctica rocks | place: Antarctica: Victoria Land, Mt New Zealand nord | collected 2016-01-07
GAAGCCGCCAGTCTGCTACCGGGCCTCCTGACAGCTACCCGGACCGGACTCACACCGGCAAGCGACGACGAGCACGAACCATCAGATCACCCCGTCACGAGGCACCTCCAGTTCCGCTGGGCGCACGCAGAGTGCAGGTTACGAGCTTCGTGCAGCGACCCTCGTCCCGGACCTGAAGGCCCTCCACGAAAACCTCCGGCTGTTCCAACGGTTTGAACTCGCGCAGGCACATCAGGAGTGGTTCAAGACATATCGGCATCTTTACCGTCCCGCCACAGTCGCGGCGATCAAGGAAGGCCAGGACGTGACGCCCGCCGAGTACGAAGCGAGCACGCGGTGGCGAGAGCGGTTCAACGCCAGAAGCGATGCGATCATGAACGACACCGGCATCGACGTGTGGATCACTCCCGCCGCAACCGGTGCCCCACCGCTGGGTCTGGCATCGACCGGTAGTGCCGTGATGTCAGCCCCATTCAGCTTTGCGGGCATGCCCGCCATCGCTCTGCCGACCAACGACCACGACCTTCCCAATAGCGTTCAAGTAGCAGCCGCACGACACAACGACCGATACCTGCTTGCCGTCGCGACAAGACTCGAAACAGATCTCAGGCGCGCTCAATCGGCATGTCATTAGCCGATCCCTGACCGGTGATGGCGGAGCTGCGTTGGTGTCGATAGATCAAGAACGGACTCACCCAGACGTGAGTCTGCGGAGCCCCCGGAGGTCGAGCTGAACCCGCATGCCTCGGTGTAAAAGGCGGTGAGGTGCGGCTCGTAGTCAACGTGGAGCCAATCACAGCCTGCCGCAGTCGTCTCATCGACCACTGCTCGCACCAACCGTGCCCCGACCCCACTGCGCTGCCGATCCGGATCAACGACCGTGTCCAGCAAGAAGGCGTGCGCGCCGCCATCCCAGCAGGCATGAACGAAACCGACGAGCTGCTCATCGATAAATGCGCCGACCCAGGTCAGGCTGTGACGCTCCAGCCGCTGAGCCCACGGTGTGACGCCCGTCAGCCGGGAACCGAACGCTCGGGCGTGTAGCGCGGAGAGCTCCTCGTCGACGACAGGGAACTTGACCTGGAGGTCGATTGTCGGACTCATCATCTGAGCATCCCCGGACAAAACTTCGTTTCGCAACCGCCAATGCTCGACTCCGGGGTGTCGACCCGCAACGGGATGGTTAATCAACCACGGTCGATGTGGGCGAGTGCGGCTTGCAAGCCCGCCACATCGGCGACGTCGACGAAGGCCGGAGTGACAAAGTTGGAGCCGAACACATCCAGGCCCGAGTTGGCCGGGAGGCGTCCTGCCCCGAACCCGCCTCCCCGGCCGTTCGATGAGGTCCCGAATGTCACCGTCATATGGCGACCGTCCCGGGATGGGCTCTGCTCGATCGGAGTGTGAGCCAGCGGCACATCCCGCACTCCGCCACGACTGTCGCAGATCACGGCGCGAGTACTGGTCAGCGCGTACTCCAGCCGTCGCTTCCGGTTCCGTTTTGACGAAAAATCGCCCAACGATGACGTACAGCCCGGCGAGCAGGAAAGGGATGCCCCACAACCGGAAGAAGACCGGTGCATGACCGCGCCACGCCATCACGTTCCAAAACACGGCGAAGCCGCCCCACAGCACCGTGAACGGCACCAGCAAGAGATCACCGCGCCCAAACAGGATGCCTGCATCCGGCCGACCCGCCCACAACATCGGCTCACGCCGGAGCTGGGTCAACATTCGGGCTGACGGGGCCTGTACAGGATTCACCGCGCAAACTTACTGGAGGTTCTGCCGGTGCGGTGTGGAGACCGGCGGCGACAGCTGGTCCAGCGGGTTTACGGGCAGTTGCTATCCACGGCCCAAGGACTGCCCGTTGACATGGAATGCGGGAGCGGCTGAGCTCGCCACCATGGTGGTCGGTCGAAAAATCTGCGCTTTGCCCATGCAGCCCGGATGGGGAAGGCCACCGGAACGCTGCTCGGTGAGGCGGAGACGCCCGCCGGTAGGGTCACCGGCCATGAACCTGATGGCTACCGAACCTCACGAGCATGTTGTCCCCCTCTCTGACCAGGCATGGGGTCTCGAGGACGGCAGGCGGGCTCAGACGCATCGCTTAATCCCCGACTGCGCCTGCGGGCCGTTTGCCTACCTTCGCCTCGTTGACGGGCGGCCCGCCGGTACGGAGTACCGGCACAACTCCTTCGCCGCCTTGCCTGTCGACGAGAAAGCGCTGGAGGCGGCCCAACGCCCCCACAGCGACCCACAGCAGTAGCAGACGAATCGCGCCAACCTGCAATGGCTTCCCGGCACGGGCGACGACCAAGCTGGGGATCGCGGCGTTCCGCGAGCCGAACCTTCACCGGCACCACCCAGCGGCCGGTCTGACCGGCCCGTCAACGGATCGTCGAAACGGTGGCAGCGTGACCTTGGTCGTCAAGAGCTAGAGGACCGTGAAACGTCACCGCATGACGTTCGTCAACCCCCGACACCCAGCGGTTCGGCGGGGCGGGGTTGACCACGTCAGCTCAGCCGCAAACGGCACGTACAGCCAGGATTGGAGACGCATCGGTCACTGGGCCGTGTTCCCAGTCGCCCGCTACCTCGACCTGAGGGAAACCCGCGGCGGTGAGCTGGTCGGTGAACTCTTGGCCAGTGCGGAAGTGCAGCTCGCTGGTAAAGGTCCGGACCGGGCCATCGTTGACGATGTTGTGCGCGTCGAACACCACGCGGCGGGCATCGTCCACGCTGGTGACCTCTAGCCACTCCCGCAGATGGCCGAACGGCGTTTCTCGCTCACCCATTGTGGCCTGGGGCGTCCACCGTTCCCATTCGTGGAAGGACGGGTTGCGGCTCTCGAAGCTGACGATGCCGCCTGGGCGCAGCGCACCGGCGATGTGGGTGAGCGCGGTTGGAAGTTCCTCTGTGCTGATGTGCTGGATGGCGTTGCCGGCACACACCACCAGGTCGACGTCACCGTTATCGGGTAACGCTGTCGCATCGCCCATGATCCAGCGGACGCCACCTGCGCCGGGCTGGCGGCGAGCAAAATTGAGCATGGCGGCACTCGGATCTACGCCGACCACCGTGCGTTCCAGCGCAACAAAGGATCGTGTGAGCAAACCGGTACCGCAGCCCAGGTCGACGACTGTTGTGGCGCCGAGGTCATCGGCGAGAGCACGGTAAAACGCTTGGTCGCGACCACCGGGATTGTCGCCGTCGTAGAGAGTCACGAGGTCGGCGTCGCCGTAAGGGTCGTGTGTCATGCGGTGAGGCTAACTACGGATGCTTGTCAATTGCCCACTCAAAACCTGCGACCTCGTGTCGCACTCCTGGTGAGCCCGGGGTGCAGATTGCAATCCCGTCGCGGGCGGAGCCTGGCATGGTGGGGTCGTGCACGACTGGGACTCCGATGTCGCCGATGTGCTGGGCATCGGCGGGATCTATCGCGATCCGTTGTGGCGGGTGATCGTCGAACTCACGGCGCTCGAGCGTGAGCTGCTGCGATGCTGGTGGGTGCGACGGCTGGCGTTCGTGGCGCACGCGGGGGCTGCGGCGATCACGACCGTGCAGACCTACAGCCGGCTCGAGCATTCATTGGGTGTGCTCGCGCTGGTGTCGCACTTCGATTCCGGTGATACCTGTACCCGTGCCGCGGCGCTGCTGCACGACATCGGGCATCTGCCGATGAGCCATACCTTCGAAGGCGTCGCCGGGTTGAAACACCACCAGCTCGGGGCCGCCAGGATCGCCGAGCTGGCTCCGCTGCTGGACCGGCATGGCGTCGACGCCGCTGATGTCATCGCCACTGTGGACGGTCGACGCGCGTCGGTGCTGGGTGGGCCAGCACCCGGAGTATTGAAGTTGGACCATCTTGACTCGTTCGTAAGGTCCGGCCGAACGCACGGGCGGACCCGACAACCGCCCGGGACAACCTTGCGGCGAGTGACGGTCATCCACGGGGCCGTGAGCACCGATGCCGATACGGCCGTCTATCTGGCGGAGCTGATCGGCGGTGAGGCCCGGCGTCACTGCTCCACAGCCAACGTTGTACCCAATGGCGTGGTGCGCTACCTGGCAACTGTGCTGCTGCAGAACGCGCCTGCAGCGCTCATCGATGCTGTCGCCGCGATGACCGACGACGAGTTCTGGACGCTGCTTCGCACCGATCCCCGTACCGCGGACGCCGCGACTGCGCTGCGCCGTGACCCTGCCGGCTGGACCATCAACACCAACGATGACCGGACCGGCATCGAGGTCGCTGTCATCCGGCTCTATCTCGACCTCCCCCTGGTCGACGGGCGAACTTTGATCCCGGAACGCAGCTTCTTCGACGAGCTGCCGAGTCTGCCATGGAGATGCACCCTCACGGGGCCCGCGAATGCGTCACCCGGATAGCGAATCATCAAGGCCAACCCCGTCATTGACGGGTGTTCCATATGGGGATGGCTTACCGGCAGCGGTAGCGCGGGCGTCATCGATGTTGACGCGGCGACTCGGCAACCGCTGCGGCTTACTGGTCAATGGTTAGCCGCGTTCGCGATCGCTGAAGCGAGGTCGGTGGGTCGGCTCCACATCGGCCAGTGCCCGGTCGGCAGATCGACGAGTTCCAGGTCGCGCAACGTGGCCACCTCGGCCATCATCGGGTGCCCATCGCGGGCCATCTGCATCATCACCTCAGAGGGGTAGGAGGAGGCAATGATCGTGGACGGGACGTCGCGGCGGGAGTCGTTGTTCAGGTGCACCGTTTCCCGGATGACCGATCCGGGCTCGGGTACCGCCCGTTCGCGGAACCGCTTCAGGTCATCGTCGCTGAGGCCCTCGAGGCTGGCGACCAGCTGCTCGAACGGGGGTAGCGGCACTTCTTCGGTGTCTGGCGGCACGGCCGCGCCGAAGGCTGAGCCGTCCGCGGACGGGCCACTGTCGACGTAGATGACGCGGGCGACCGCGGCGGGATCCCGGTCCCAGAAGCACGGAGGTCGGAACCCCGGCGCCGCTGTGCGCGACGAGGACGACCGCGGAGCCGCGGGCAGCCGCAGCGTCGACGGCCGAGCGCAGGGCGTCGACCTGCCGCGTCACCGTCGCCGATCCCCGATCAAGGTCGTCGGGGTCCAGCCCGGGCAGGGTGAGGGCGGTCGCGTGGTGACCGCGGCCGCGCAGGTCGGCCGCTACGGCGTCCCAGGCCCAGGCGCCGAGCCAGTGACCGGGGACGAGCACGATCGACGGTGCGGTGTGTGTAGTGGTGTCCATGCCCTCACGCTGCCTCGCAGAACGGACGACGGCATGTCACTATTTTGGTCACCGTTTCTGTGATGATGCAGGGGTGAACCGCACCGAGCGGCTGCATGCCCTCACCGAGTCGCTGCGCCGCGCCGGCGCCCGGGGCCGCACCGCCGAGCAGCTCGCCGACGAGTTCGAGGTGACAAGCCGCACGATCAAACGAGACCTCGCCGCTTTGGAGGCCAGCGGGCTGCCGGTCTGGGGACGGACGGGTCCGGGCGGCGGTTACGGGCTGGCGCAGGGCTCGTCACTGCCACCGGTGAACTTCACCGCCGCGCAGGCGTTGGCGCTCAGCGCCGCGGTGGCGGTCTCCACCCAGGCGCCGTTCTCCGATGCGGCGCGCACCGCGACCCGCAAAGTGCTCGACGTGCTCGACCCGCTCACCCGCCGCCAAGCCACAGATCTCGCTCACCGGGTGTGGGTCGACGTCGGGCCGAGCGCTCCTCGTCGGGTGATGTCCATGCTCGAGCAGGCCCTCGTCGAGCAGGTCACGGTCAACCTTGCCTACACCGACGCGCAGGGTCGCAGCACCCGTCGCGAGGTCGAGCCAATGATCTTTGCCCTCACCGGCGGCCGGTGGCTACTCGTTGGATGGTGCCGACTCCGTGATGACGTCCGCTGGTTCGACCTGTCCCGCATCCAAGCCGCGACCACAACCCGCAACCCCTGCACCGGCCATCACGTCACCGAAATCGGCACCCCACCCGAACAAGCACGACCGGTCAGCGCCTGACCGCCCGGAGACCGATCCTCCTGCGGGAACGAAGATCATCCACGACTGATGCCGTTGTTGGCGGCGATCGTCACCGCAGGACGTTCCCATGCGGGCAGTCAAGAAAGCGCCCGATGACCGGGCGCCTGTGGGACGAGCTCTCTCATCAGAGAGGCGCCGGCGCACGCAACCCGACAGGCGCGCTGCGGACGTTCCGCTTTGCGGAACGCGCACAAGTCCCGATTTGCGGATGCGGGACGACTTCAGGTCCGCCGCTCAACCGGCCGCGAAGCGAGTCTTCTCCAGATCTCCCCAGACTGCAGCGATTCGTCCTGCCGCCAGTCGGTAGATCGCGAACTCTTGAAGAGTGATGGATTCGCCGGCTGGGCTAGTACCCGCGTCGAACAGGCGGGTGCTCAGCCACTGGCCGTCGACCAGCAGGTGTTGCAGATCCCAGTGGAAATCTGGAACTGCCTGCACGACGGTCATTAGCCCTGCCGCGTACGCCTGAAGACCGACGCGCGCGCCGTTCACCTCGACGTCTTGATCGACGAACTCGCCGAGCTCCGCGAACCTGTGTTCGTTGCAGCGCTGGATGTATCGCTGGTAGAAGGCCGTAAGGTGCGCGCGGTCAGGCTCCATCGGCAACATCATGCCAGCTGCCGAGTCGTGTGCGGGGAGCCCGCCGGACTTGGGGCGGTGCCTGATCATGTCCGCGCGACATGCGCTCCCCGTGCATGCCGGACCGTCAGCGCGGACGCGCGACCAACTCCGTGGCAGCGCGACACGCGCAATCATTGCCGATGCGCAAGCGTTCCGCTCACCGATGGCTGAGCGGGAAACTCGCCGCCTCTGTCGGTCGCTGCGAAGGCTCTGGGAACCGGCGGTACGGTGCTGATGTGGCTACCCGACTTCCGACGATCCTGGCGACTTCTGGTGGCTTTGCCGAGTCCGCACGCCTGGACTGGGAAGTCGGCCCGCTGACCCGCTTTGCCGTCGAGTTGGCGGGCGTCATCGGTCGCGCCCCTCGGGTCTGCTTCCTTGGTACCGCCAGTGGCGACGACCGACGCTTGATCACGACGTTCTACGACAACGCCTGGCGGGAGGGCTGGGTGGGCAGCCACATCAGCCTGCTCTCCATGCCCAACATCGCGGATTTGCGTGAGCACCTGCTGGCCCAGGACGTCGTGTGGGTGTGGGGCGGGAGTGTCGCCGGCCTGCTTGCAATGTGGCGACTGCACGGGCTCGATGGCGTCTTTCTTGAAGTCTGGCAGTCCGGTGTCGTGTTGACCGGTGTCTCGGCGGGTTCCATCTGCTGGCATGTCGGGGGCACCACTGACTCGTTTGGGCCCGATCTGCGTGCCGTGACCAACGGTCTGGCCTTGCTGCCCTGGTCCAACGGCGTTCACTACGACAGCGAACCCGTTCGCCGACCCCTGTTCCAGTCGCTCATCGCAGCCGGCACCCTGCCGATGGGCTACGCCACTGACGACGGGGCTGGCCTGCTGTACCGAGGCACAGACCTAGTGGAGGCGCTGACCGAACGCGTCGACGCTGGGGCCTACCTCGTCCGAGCAAATCCGGGCGGCGGCGTCACCGAGGAACCGCTGGATGTTCGGAGGCTTCGCTGACGGGCAGCATCAAGAACAACTCGGCAGTGGAGACTTCGCTATCGGCTAACGTCCTGCGGTGACCGGAACCGCGCTCCGGGGCAGCCGACGACCAAGATCACGATCGCGTCGATTGGGGATCGTTGTCCGGACGCCGCCGGTCACGGCCAGGAGCGAGAGCTCAACACGAGGCGGTATCCGTCCGGGTCCACGACCGTGACTCCCCACTCGTCCCAGTACGGGTTGCGCGCTGCCACCTCCTGACCGCCGGCCCAGACCAGTCGATCCACCACCGCGCTATCGATAGGTCCGTCGACGTAAAGCACCAGCAGGTCTTCGTCGGTGGGATTGATCGGCAACTCCCCACCCGGATCCCCCACCAACTCCAGGTGCCAGGCCGCCTGCGGCCATCCCAACATCAGCAGGGAATGGCCACCCTCGGCTTCAGGCCCGGTCCGGTAAAGCACCTCCAGCTCGAGGCCGTTGACCCAGAACCTCTGAGCTCGAGCGAGATCCCGGCTGGGACGGGCAATGCGGAGATGACTTGATCCCTGTGGGCGCATGTGCCAAATCGTCTCACCCACGAAAAGCCATCCCGTACGCCGATCGGCTATCGGAGCATTGCGACGACCCGATCGTCAGGGGTCAGGGTCCGGGACGTGTGGTGGTGCTGCTCCGACTGGCGGTTCGGATGGCGGGGGCGGTGGCGAGGCCGGCGATGGCCAGGATGGCAGCGCTGGCCCAGAACACCGCAGGTACGGAGACCGTGTTGGCCAGGGCGCCTGCGCCGATGGCGCCGATAGACATCGCGCCGTAGGCGACGAGCCGGAACACCGAGCTGACCCGCCCGAGCATCGGTGCTGGGGTGAGGGATTGCCGCAGTGAGGCGGCGATGACGTTCCACATCATGACCGCGATGCCGTTGAGGATCAGCAGGGCGGATGCGACGACGGCGTGGGTAGTGATCGCGAAACCGACGCACGCCAGGCCGATGACTGCCACGGCCAGGTGAATCGAGAGTGCAGTGCCCAAACGGGCGCGGATCCAGCTGGCGATGAAACTGCCGAGCAGCGCCCCGGTCGCACCGATGGCCAGCATGATCCCGTATCCGGTGGCTGGCATGTGCAAAATGCGGGTCGCATACAACGCGACGATGGCCCAGAACGCACCAGACGCCAGCCCGAGCGCGGCCATCATCATCAGCATCCCTCGGAGCAGCCGTTGCCCCGCAAGCCAGGACAGCCCCGCCCTGATCTCGTCGAGCAGCCGGCCCTTCCCTGCGCCGGAAGGGGCAGCGCTGGGTGCGGTTTGGGTGGAGCGGCTCAGACCGCTGGTGACCAGGGCGGCGAACAGGAATCCGACAGTGTCGACGGCGAAGGGCAGTTCGGCAGCGATCGCGAACAGGACTCCGCTGACGCCTTGGCCGATGAATTGGCCGGCGGTGACCTGCCCGGCGAACAGGCGACTGTTGGCCCGGTCCAGCAGCTGCGCGGGGACCAGCTGCGGCAGCACGGCCTGCGCGGCGTTGTCGACGAAGGTTTCCCCGGTGCCGATGAGCAACGCGGCGGCGATCAGCCCCCAGATCGACATCGCGTGCAGCAGCACCAGCACCGTGACGGCGGCCAGCACGACCGAGCGAAGCGCGTTGACCACCCACATGGTTCGGAGCCGGTCCCAGCGGTCGACCAGCGCGCCGGCGATCAACCCGCTGAACAACCACGGAAGCGAACCGGCAGCAGCGACCAAACCAATCAGGAACGCATTCGATGTGAGCGAGACCGCCAGCAGCGGGAACGCGACCCGGCGGATACCGTCGCCGAGGTTGGAACCCGTCGATGCCAGCCACACCCGCCAGTACGACGAGCTCAGATGCTGTTCGGTGCCGAATTCGGTTCGATTGGCCTTGGTCATGACGGGCGGTCTTTCGGGGGTGTCGCTTTCGGAGATCGGAACAACGCGACGGTCAGGTTCACCGCGGTCCCGGCCGGGTCGTCCCACTCATGAACCTGCCGGACCAGTTCGGCGACCCCGTCGGCCAGGTCGCGGTAGTGGGTGTCGCTGAGCCGGACCCGGACCACGGTCAACAACTGGCCGGAGTCAGGGTCGGCGGCGGCCAGGTCGTCGGCCACCGTGCGCAACAGCAGCGATCTGTCGTGATAGGCGGGGTTGTCGGGGGCGACCTCGAACGCCCGGGCCACCCGCCCCCAATACCGCTCGGTGCCACCCCGCACCGTGCGGGTGCGGACCAGCCGGATCAGACCAGCAGCGGCCAGCACACGCAGGTGATAGCTGACGCTGCCCTTGAGCAGCCCCACCCGCTCGGCGAGCTGCGAGACCGTCGCAGCCTGCTCGGCGAGCACACCCAGTATTCGGAACCGGGCCAGATTGCCCACCGCCCGAACCTGCTCATCGGTGCGCAACAGCAACACATCATCCAGCGGATAGTCAGGTGAAGACGTCACCGGCTAAGAGTGCATGACTCTTGACGCTTCGGCCGACACCAGCGTTCCCCTTTAAGCGAACACAGCCCACGGCAGGTGGCCGGCGCATGCACGCCTGCGATCGGTCCGCAGGTGGCCATCGCCAGTCTCCACAGCCGATCTCGCCTACCTCGACCCGCCCCAGGGCCTGGTCGGCATCGGACGGGCCTGGCCCAGCAGGTAGTCGGGCATCGATCAGTGATGCCGCACAGTCCACGCATTTACGGGAGATATCCAGGTTGTTGGTTCCTGTCGACAAGCGCCATGAGGCGAGGTTCGTCTTGCCGCGAACACCCTTTTCTCGGGAGTCGTTCTGCGCCAGGCTGGCGATATGCAACCTGACTTCGGTGGAACAACGGCGCAGCTGTACGCGAAATACCGGCGTGATCTTCCCGCCGCTCAGGCGGCGGCACTGGCAGGGCAGATCGGGCTCAGACCCGACGACGTCGTCGTCGATCTCGGCTGCGGCACGGGTCAACTTGCCGTACCGCTCCAGCCGCATTGTGCCGCGCTGGTCGGCATCGATCCGGAGCCGGCGATGCTGGTTGAATTCCGTGCTCGGCGGGCGCCGCAAGTGTTGTGCATGTTGGGCGACGATCACGACCTTCCTCTGCTGAATTCGGTGTGCGGCCGTCCTGTCGGGGCGGTCGTGATCGGGAACGCGTTGCATTGGATGGACGAAGCGGCCACCTTCCAAGCCGGCGCTGCGTTGCTGCGCCCCGGCGGTGCGGTCGCTGTCATCACCCAGGGTCCACCGATGTGGTTGGGCACGGCACCCTGGCAGGTGGCTGTGCGGCAGACGTTGGAAGCGTCTTCGGGGCCGGTCAGCGGCAATTGCCGTACTGATCAATCTGCGCTCGACGAGCGGCTCGGCATCGCTCGTGGACTCGGTCTTGACGTGCAGGTCGTGTCCTGGCAGGCCGAGCATCTCGTCGACGTCGAATGGGTGGTGGGCCATCTGGGTAGCGCCATGAATGCCGATCGTTGGTCGGCAGCTGTGGCCGACCTGACCGGTGCTCTACAGGCCTTCGACGGGCAACCAATGGTTGAGCGGGTATCCACGGCTGCGCTCATCGCTTTTCGACGAAGCTGAGTCGCCAAGCTCAGTTCGGGCTGGTGTACGTCCCGAAAGCCAGTCGAACGTCCTACGGTGACGCGAACCGCGCTCCGAGGCAGCTGACGACCAAGATCGTCCGATCGTCGTTTGGGGATCCCCTTCGGATAGTGAACCGTCGGCCGTTACTTGCCATCCGCCTCATCGTCCTCAGAGCTCCCACCGCAATGGAGCTTTACCGCTTATGTCCGCGGCCGGCTCAGTATGGGCTGACACGAGAAGCTGGTGTGCTGCCAGCTCTCGATCGTGCCCGCGCCACCACGCAGACATCGCCAACCCGATAAATTCGACGGCCAGAGCCAGCACGAAATTGTGGGTCAAGAACCATGCGCTCGTAGCGACTACTACAACTGCGCCGAAAAGCCAGGACCACAGCACCAACCGGCGGGACGCTGGCCGCCGCCAGTTCGGGGGCCACCGTCGCCGCTCCGATCGCAGGACAAGCAGCGTTGCCACACAGGAGAGCACGGTGAGAACCGCGAACACGATCAGAACGACGCCCAGCACGGCGAAGACGTGATGGTCGTGACGACGACCACTTCGCACCATTTCCGGTATTGCGGCCAGATAGAGGCCGACCAACGCCAAAGTTCCCCAGCCAGCGGAAGCCGGGCTGGAACCCGTCATCCACCACGAGGGCGCGGCGCGCGGCGGGATATTCACAGGGCGAACCGTACCCGCCCGCCAACGTCGGACGGGGCGGAAGCCAGCCTGCCTGCCTGCCGAGGGTGGCGCATCCACACTGCTGGATAGCTATCAACGCTCCCAAGATGGACCGCTGACCGGTGAGCGATCGGCGTGCGGCGCTGCGCGAGCAGCGTTCGCGGGCCGCTGCCAATCCACCGAATTGCGCTGCGTCGGAGGTGCTCGTGTAGTCCGGAGGTTCAGTGTGCCGAACTGTCGTATTCCATGATCGCAAGCGTCACGGCAGTGCTGGCAACACTTTCGTGCTGCTCGCCCGGTTCGAACAGCACTGCCTGTCCCGCAGAGAGTTCCAAGAGTTGACCGTCATCGCCGCTGATCTGCAACTTCCCGCTGATCACCATCAGCAGCTGGGGCCTCGTCGCCGGGTGCCGCCCGATCTTCCCGCCTGGCTCCAGCAGAGATCAACTTCAGCCGACCAAGATCAACATCCCGGCCGGTCCACGGATCGAGGTTAAGGCTGTTGCTGTGTCGGTCTGTCGTGTGGGTAGTGCGTCAGAAAACGCTCCGCCCGGGTGGAGTCGCGATAGATCAAGACGATCAAGACGAGATAGACGACAACCATGAAGATGGCCAGCCACCAGCGGAATGGGGCGTTTTGTGGCAGCGCTTGACCCAGAAAGATCAGCGGTACTGCGACGAACAACCTGATGATGGAGCGGTTCTGGCGCAAGAGCCCGGCAAGTTGACGCGAGACAGGCAGCATTGATTCGTCGATGGCGGCGCGCCCGCGGATCTGCCGCAGAACTCCCCTCCGCTGCGACCGGCTCAGGACCAGTGACGGCGATCGCCACCCGGCCTTGAACTGACCAGATTTCACCCGGGCCACGATGACAACTAGTTCTAGGAGGAACGCGGCGATTAGCAAGGCCGGCCCGGCGACGGTCCGCCAATGAGCGACGCTCGATCCATCAGATGCCCTACCCCGGTCGCCCAATATCAGACCAATCGCTCCACCAACGAGCAGGGAGCCAAGCACCAACACGATCCGCATGCGGATGGCTCGCGTCTTACCGCGCTGCAGCAACTCCTGAGCCCCAGCGCTATCGCCGCCGCCAGCCAAGTTCAGGGCCGCTACCGCCCGTTCTTGATCCCTTCGGTCTGGACCTGCTCCGCTCATTGGCCCTCGCGTCCTTCTCTAGGCTCAACACCGGCACTGTGCAGCACTATGCGCCAGGACTGCTGTCAAGCCGCACCCGCTGTTGCCTTGACCCGGATGCTACCGATCCGCCCCGGCAACGCTCACCGCATGCCGATC
>JAABUJ010005201.1_pt1 | contig 13150 bp, 9 predicted proteins | sample 5559131 | NCBI WGS metagenome assembly JAABUJ01 (sample SAMN10711875, study PRJNA513366) | rock metagenome | isolation source: Antarctica rocks | place: Antarctica: Victoria Land, Mt New Zealand nord | collected 2016-01-07
TCCCTGGCCGCTCCGGCGCAGCAGACCGAGTGCTCCGAGCATCACCGTCGTCAGCGGTACGAACGCCGTGGTTGCCTCTCCCGTAGGTGTATCACGCCGCTCAACGCGTGCGACCCGGTGATGCGGGTCAATGTCCACCCAGCGGAGCGACGCGAGGTCGGTGACAGCGGTCGGCCAGGCCGCCATGAATAGCAGGAGAAGACATGTGACCTCGGGCAGATCGTGGATGTCGGCAGCGCCGGCGACGATGCGGTGGAGCGTCTCGATAAGCGTCGCATACAGCCGTGCGCCCGTGGGGTCGGCCTCGCCGGACAGGAGAATGAGAGGCTCACACAGCGCACGAAAATCGCGCTCGGTGATGTCGATTTCTTTCTCGAGTAACCCCGCATCCCTGAGGACCGCTGAGACTTGCCGAATCGCCTGCCGGCTGCCGGCCCCTGAGCGGTCCCCCTCGATAAGGATGGCCTCGGCATACCACGCGAGTAAGCGTTGCTGTCGCGCGCGCTCGTCCACAGGCCAGCGGGGCGTGGAGCGGATCCGCTCGGCCACAAAATCGTAGACGAGGGCGTGCTCGACAGCGCGATAGCGCGCGCTATAGGTCGCGGCATGCGGGGCGAGGGGGCCTGGACGACGGCGCCGCGGTTGTGTCCCTTCGCTCCTCATGGGCGTCTGTGGCGCGGATAGACGCGTGTTGGGCGTGTCGTCACCCGATTCAGCGAGGATGTCGAGCATGGACGATGCGAGCGTTTCTTGTGCGCGCCGCATCTCTTGGTAGGTCCGCTCACCGTCTCGCCCCGGTGGATAGCCGGGCACCTCATGCCCCATTTGGCCTTGAGTCGCTGCCCATGAATTTGGGTTTAGGGAGAGGGCGGCCGTCGAGATAAGATCCCTGATGGCGTGTGGCACCGCGGACACGACCGCGTCGATGATGTCTGATGAGAATAGGGCGCCCGGCTTTGTGCCACGCCGTTGCACATGCGCACGGACGACGGCGGCCAGCTCCCCCGTCAATGCAAGATGTTCGACCCGGTATGTCTCATCACCGGGTCCTTTGATCTGCGCGAGGAGCCACACGTCAAGCCGCCCTGGGCTCTCTAACCCCCCAATATTTTCGACGCGGAGAAGTTTGAGATCTGTCTGTCGCAGGCCGAGGATGGCGCGCAGGCTAAAGGCGCAGCGGTACGCGCTGTCCCCTATGCGGGTCGATCCATCGAGTGGCGCGTTGCGGCGGGCTGCCGCCAATCCGGCCCCAAATATAGCAACCGCGTCGTCGCCTGAATAGCGGGGAGCGCCGTAGCGGCGCGCAAGATCAATTGGTGGGGGCATCACGCGCCTCCAGCCCAGGCGACTAAGCGTCGCACGTACAGGTCCGAGAGGGCCGTGTCCGGTCCGTTGCCAAACGGTGGGCGCAATGACCACGCCTGGAGTCGCTGAGCCATCTCGTCAACGACGCGCTCATAATGGATAGCGAGGGCGTCGCGCCGTTCGGCGACCGTGGGCGCGTTGTAGATCACGGGCACACGCATGGATGCGCTAAGGTGACCCGTTAGTTGGTTTAACATGGCGGGCGACAGCGGCGCGTCGGCGGACCATGCCACACATTCACCGAATCGCACGAGGTCGTCGGCCGCGATAGAGCCGATGCAGGACGCATCGGCCCAATAGGCGAGATAGGCCTCCACATCCTGCTGGCAGAGCCAGCGGTCGGGGCGGGACGCAGCCCACAACACATGTAGCGCGACAGGATCGCGCGGCGCCCCAGAAACGTGCGCCCTAAGGAGGGATAGGATCCCTGGGGGGAGGGGTAGAGACCAATAGGAGTCGTACGGCTGGGCGTGGGACCTCGGGTTGGGACGCGCTAAGCGGCCGATAAACGCGGGCTCAGGCATACACCAGAGCGCCCCTTGGCGGTCGTCAAAGAGGAGCGGCGCCGACGGACAGTCGCCAGCAGTGGTCATCAGAGTTAGCCGCTTTGGCGTCGCGGCGAGACTTGGGGACAGTAAGAACACGATGAATAATGCCTGCTCGAAGAGCGGCGCGTCGCTAAATCGGTCCCAGCGTAGGACCGAGGCGAGCAGAATTGGGAGGACATCGGATGGACAGCTACGTAGGCTCTGCGCGGACGCCATCGCCCCGATCGGCGCGTCGACCGCTATCTGTTGTCTTGTTCCAGGGGCGAGGGATATCCGCCGATGCCGTGGTGGCAGCCGGTGTGTCGAGAGAGGGAAGCCGCCTGGAACGGGTGTCGTCGGAACGGGCGCCTCGCGGAAATGGCCGCGTCGTGGCGGGTGGGATGCAGGCTGTGAGTTGCCGTGTTGCCGTGTTTGGCCGGTGGTCGGTGTCCGGTCTGCGGTGGTCGGCGGGGATGCGCCCTTATCGGGTATGCCCAAGCCTGGCGTGGCGTCGTCGGGCAGGAAGCCGCGGGTGCCGGACGATCGATGCCAATAGTCCTCCAACGCCATCCATGAGGGAGGTTTCTCCCCGGCCACCTCCCCAGCTTCCTCGGGAGCGCGTGACGCGCGCTTGTCCTCCTCCTTGGTCCGACGGTTTGCCACAGTGACGATTGCATTGACGGGACCATACAGGTTTCGGGCGATATCGGCGCCCCAATACGGCAGTTTGTGTTCATTCGCCACCCGATCCCATTTTTGTCCGTACACATTGCGCCCGTGAGCCATGTGGTTGCGCATATCCTGCGCTGATGTCGGGAGCCAACTATTGATGTCGTCGATCGAAAACTCCCCCCATCGTCTACGCATTTCCTGTACCGCGTGGACGTAGCGCGCGAGCCCGCTGGCATGGAGATTATAGGTGAGCGTACGATTTAGTTCGTGGAAAAACCCTCGCATGAGCGCGACGCCGAAGTGCGGCCACAGGTCGTCGTGTTTGTCGCTCCACGGCGGTAGTGCGCCCGCGATTCGCTCTTTTTGCTCAACTACCCAGCCGCGCGGGCCTTTGTCTGCGCGGTTCACGACGAGCAGATAGGCGAACAAGCCCGACTTCGTGCTATGCGGCGCCCTGTGCATCTCCTTCTGTGCGTCAGAGACCTCTTCGCGCTCAAGGGCCGTGTGGAGGGTTGTGAGCCCTTCCGTAAGGTTAGAGGGAGGCGCAATCCTCATCGTGAGGACGGCCCATTCGCTCGCATCGTGGAGGAGAGAAGCAACAAGCGGGAAACCGCGCCCGACGGCATCGCGGCCATGCGTTACCGGGGTCGTCGGCGCGCTAGGGTCTGCATGGCGCGCCCCGGCCCCTTCCTCACTATGTGTATCCGCGTCGATGCGCGGTGTCCGGTCGACCAACTGGAGCCACGCCGCCGCCGCAGCCACCGCCGGATCGTCGGCAAGCTGGAGCCATTCGACCAGAGTCGGGTAGGACGCGTGGACGAGATCGTCGCGCGTACGGTGTACGAGATGCCGTGTCATACTGACCTCACTTTCCATTGCTCGGGGACGCGTAGCGCGCGCACGGGGCACGTCTGACGCAACATGTCGCACTGGAAACGGTGATCCACACCCACAACGCAGCGGAGGGCACGACAAAATGAGATCGGATCATTGGCTGCGGTGCTGGTACAGATCTCAGCTTTGGCGTCGTCGCTGAGTTGCTCCACAAACTCGACGTAGTGCCGTGCGGTGTCCAACGACAGGGGGGGGTGGTCCCCCGGCCACAACGAGATCCATCGGTGGAGGGCAGCCGCCCGTTTCTTGTCGGTCGCCGCGCAGACGGCTGAGTCGTTCGTCCGCGTTTGGGCCCGGCGCGCCGCTCGTAGAAACCCTCCCAAGGTTTGGCGCCCGACGGGACCGAACTCGTCACGGCAGATCAGGTGTAGCATGCGTCCAAGGTCGGCTGCTCGGAGAGCCGTCGTAGGGGCGTTACGTTCAGACGAAACGAGTATCGCACGCGCGAAAGGTGTGAGCGAGGAGATCTCCCGCGCACGCCTGCGTACCGCCCCGGCTGATGTGAGAGGCACGACATATCGTAATAGACCATCAGTAGGGTCTCGCCAAACTACAGGTATGTCGGACGCGGGGAGAGACGTCCAGATCGGTGTGGGATCGACGACCTCACTATGGTCGAACCTGCGATCCGTCTCTCGGTCGGGAGCTAGCGCGTACGAATCGATGACGCGTATCGGGTGTATGTCTATATCCATGAAGCGACTGTACACCGTGACGACCGTAGCGCACAATAGCCATTTTGGTCTATATATCGTTATCTAACCCTGTATAGATGGCAATCAGGGGGCTTTTTGTCCCTAACACCACACACCACAACAAGGCGCGCATGCCTCACGACTAATGTAACCCGAAGCAAAGGTACCCATGGTGTCGCTGGTCACGATTGTGGCGAGGTGTCGGACACCTCGCCACGATTGACGGCGAAGTGTCAGGTGTCCTACTCAAAATAGGGACGCATGAGCAGATACAGAGCGAGCCAGTCGCGTGTGGTGGTCGGACGACGGCCGCGCAACGACAGTGACGACAACAAGCGCAGCCAGTCGTCGGTCAGTTCAATACCGAACGTTGGGTCGGCGCGCAGTTCGGCCAGCCCCGGCGCCAAATCCTCTATCGACCCGGCGTCGGTGGGGTCAGACGCCTGTCCCGGCGTGATATCGCGCCTCTCGGAGTTGGCGAGATCGGCGAGGGCGACATCGAGTGCGCGCGCGATCCGCACCAGCTTCTCCGCGGATGGCTGAGTGCGCGATCGCTCGATCAAGGACAGGTGCGATTGGGAGATGCCCGCGGCGTCAGCGAGTTGCTGCATCGACAGGCGGCGCCGCTGCCGGACAGCGCGTATCCGCTCACCGATCGGCATACGCGCACATCTCTATTGGTATATTCATAAAATATTGATATAGTGATAAGAGGGCGTGCTGGTGGGTCGCGTGCCCGCTGTCTTGAGGCTACCAGATTTGGTGACCATTGACATGCCCACCTCGCCGAGGATTGGCGACCGCGTCGATATGCGCTGCGCTTTGTCCTGGAGGCGAGGCCCGCAATAGGTCCCGACGTATGGGACCAGGCATGGACAGAGGCATGAGAGAGGAGCGCATCTGTGGTGAGGATAGTGATCGTTGTCGCGAACGCTCTGGGTGTCCGGACGCTCCGCTCCGACGGCTCCACAGTTCGGGTCGACCGCGCGGCGCCGCACGAACAGGAGGGGACTGATGGGAGCGAATGATCGCGCGTCGGGCGGAGCCGGACGGCCCGCGTCGGTTTCTGGGATGGCTCGGGTCGCCGCGCTCGCCGTCCTCGACCGCGCCCATGTGCCGCTGCCGGCGCGCGTCGTCGCCGACGTGGCGCGTGTGCTGGGGCTGGTGGACGTGTCGCCTGGGCGCTTCGCCGCGCTCGCTGTGCGCGACGTGGCGGCCGCCGCGCGCGGGGAACCGCGCGCAGATGCCCTGGAGTGGCCGGCCAATGCGGTCACATACACGGGCATCGTCGACATGCTGGCGCCCGCGCGTTGGTCGCCCGCGCGGAAGATCGTTGGCGGGCGCACGCAGCGGGTGGGCCACCTGCGGGTCGTGCTGACACTGACACGGGAGTGGGAGTGCGGCCGGCGGGACGGAGCGCTTGTCACAGCGCTACGCGCCTACGCCGGCGGCTTGGCCGGGGCCCACGCGACCGATGGGCGACTCGATGTCGCCGCCATCGCGCGCGAGGCAGAGGCTGAACTCGCCGTGATCGTCGGCCCCGAACGGGCGGAACGGGTGCGCGCCTACGCGCGGTTCGCGCGCGCGAGACGGGCGGGTAACGTCGAGGCGCGCCCCATGGACACGGTGTGAGGCGGCGCGTTAGGGAGAGGGAGGGGACTATGGAGGAGGAATCCATCGAGGCGCGCATGGGGCGCCTGCGCGGGGACCGATTACCGACGGGCGGAATCGGTGCACGGGAAATCGAGCAGGTCGCGCGCAACGTCGGTTGCGACCGCGTCCACGCACTCCTGCTCACCGGAGTCGCTCCGACGATCGCCGAGATCGCGGTTTATGGAGGGACAGCACCGGCGCAGAGCACGTTCGGGCTTCAGAAAGGGTCCCGCTTCGAACGCACCCTGTGCGCCAATGGGGGCGACCGCCTCCTTGCGCTGTATCGCGCCAACGGACGCCTCGCGCGCGAGGAGGTGTCGGTCGTCGACATCGGCCAGCTCACCCCCCTCGTGTCGGCGCCGCCGCGTGTCCTGTTGCCAGCCGGGGCGACGGCGGCGCAACGCCGGGCCGCGCGGGAGCGGCGCGCGGCGACGCTGCTGCACCGGCGCGCGGACCTCACGCTGCGCTACCTGCGCCGTCGGCTCTCCGGCGACCCGGATGCGCCCACCATGATCGTGCAGGGGTGCCTGCCGCTCACCATCATGGGGCGCACCTACCATGTGGTCCCGGATCTCCTGGTCGCCGGAGCCGGCGATCGCTGCTACTGCGTCGGGGAGATCAAACTGTACCCCGACCGGCGCGGCCGCACCACGCTGGAAGACGTGCGCGGTGCGAGCCGTCAGGCGGCCGTCGGTGTGGTGGCGCTGCGCCGCCTGCTGCTCCAGGAGGGCTTCGATGCGGACGCCGTGGCCGTGCTCGTTCCACCCATGTGCGACCTGATCCTGCGCGCCGTCGACACCATGCGGGCGACGCTGCGCCCGCGCCCTATTGAGGCGGAGGTGGCCGACATCGAGCGGCTCATCGACCGCTCCTCAGGACGGGCGGAGGTCATCCTACGTGTAATCGCTGCCGCTGGGTTCGGAGCATCCGCAACCATCGCCGACGCGGCGGTCCTCGACGCCATCCCGGCGCGCTATGACGTCGCTCGCTGCGGGCCATGCGCCTTGCGTGACCGCTGCCTCGACACCGCGCGCGCTGCGGGCGACTCGGTGACACTGGGTCGCCTGGCCCGTGACGAGTTAGCGCCCATTGGCTCACTTCCCGAGATCCTCGCTTTGGTCGACGGGGTGGTGGAGTGTAGCGATGACACGCAGGCCGCGCGGGTACGTCGCCTCATAGAGGCGGAGGTCGGCTGGCGGCGCGCCGTGGCGGGTCGAGCCGCGCCGACGGGGGGACCGGGACCGGCGTCCGACCGGCGCGCGGGTGCGTCGCGGTGAGTACCAATCCTATGGATGCGATGATGCGGGCGCGCGCCCTGGCAGCGGGACGTGCGCAGCCTGCCACCTCGCATCGGCACATGGTCGTACAACGCGACGCGCTCATCCTCGCACCGCTGCTGATGAACGGCGAAGATATCTCCATCCACATCGCGGCCGTGGGTCGCCGCGGGGACGCGCCGCGCCTGCTGTGGGTCCCCGACCCGCGCGACCGGCGCGCGCGCGACGGGCTGCTGGCGCACCTCGCCGAGATCGTCGACGCCTACTTTCTCGAGCGCGCGCGCGAGGGAACCTATCCGCAGGTCTGGGTCTCGTCTCCCGCGGCCGTTACCCTCATTGAGGATCTGGCCACGTCCCTGCGCCACTCCTGGGAGGACCCCCGTCTCCGTCGCCTTGGCGAACTACTCAGCTTCCCGGCCGAGCGTTATTACCTGGCGGGGCAGCAGACGCTCCAGGTTGCGACGGACGCGCTGGCGCGCCACTATGTCGCGGGCCAAGATCCGTCGGAGGGCGCCCACCTGGCCGTAGCCCTGGCCTGGCACGCGGGGCTGGACGCCGGCTCCATCTTCGGCGCGGTCCGCGATGCGGAGACCAGGCCGGGCGGCGTCAAGACGTTGCCGCTCTTCGACGAGGAGCAGCTCGTGCCCGTGGTCCGCGCCTACCATAGGGCCGCGAAGGTGGGCGATGAGGGGGCCGCGGCCGCGGCCGCGCATAAGATCTACCTGATCTTGGAGCCAGAGGTTGGGGGGCTCTATCACGGCATCGAACGCGCGATCGACCTGCTCGCCGCGCCAGATCTCCCCCCGCTGCCGTGCCTCGCCGTGTTGGAGGCGCAGGAGGCATCTGCCTTCGCGCGCTTCATGGGCCACCGTGCGCGCGGGGACCGGATCGCGGGCCGCGATAGCCCGCGTGCCGCCGCGGGGATGCTGACGGAACGCGAGGAGCGCGCGGCCGGCGTCGAGGCCGCCGTGCTCATCGAGGACCGTGTGGCGCGCGCGGGGGGGCGGCTGGACGGCCGTGTCCTTGTCGGTCGCGTGACGCGGACGGCAGCGATGAAAATCGCGCCGCGCAAGGTTGAGATCACGTTCGCCCTAGCCGTGGACGCAGAGGTTCCCCTGCGTCCACGTGCCGGCGAGCGGTGGCACGACGTCGATGGTGAGGCACACATCGGGGTCGAGGTGGAGATCGACGCGGTCGAACGGAGCGCGGACGGGGTGCTGGTCGCGTGTATCGTCCGCAAAGGGATGCGCGCCAAAAAGGTGCCCTCGCTTGGAGACACGCTCGAGTTGGTGCGCGAGATACCGGATTGGCATCGCCGCGAGCGCATCGTGCGGCATGTGTGGGAGCGGCTCGCCGTTCTGCCCGCGACGCATAATCCGGGCGCGGCACGCCCGGCGCCGTCCCATCAGGTGGTTATCCCGCCCGATAGCCCCGGCGCGGCTGTCCGGGCCGTCCGCATCCCCAGGTAGGGTGGTCAACGGACGCGCGCCTACTGCGCGACCCCGCGATCCCGCGCTATGTCGCACGGCTAGACAAGAAAAGAGGAGAGACGACCATGCTGTTGTTATCGAAATCCCCCACGCCATCTGAACGGGCTGAGGCCGTCATCGACGACATCCTGCGCGCCCTCTACGACCCGGACCCCTACGTCGTGGTCTACGCTCCCCCAGGGAGCGGCAAGACCACATTGGTCGGCGCCATTGCCGTTCAGGAAATGGCCTTGCTTGGCGGGAGGGCGATCATTGCGACGCAAACGAAAGAGCAGACGTGGGACGTGGCGCGTCGCCTGGCGGCATCGTCGACCTCGACGATGCCGATACCCGTTACACTCTATCTGAGCACAACGGTGACGGCGCCTGACGATATTCTCGCGCTCCCGGCGGTCCGCATCGCGCGGGACGGGCGCGATATCGCGGGTGGGCCGCTTATCGTGATCGCCAACGCGGCCAAACTCGCGCATCTTGTGGCGGCAGACGCCGCACCGTTTACGCTCTTAGTCGTAGACGAGGCGTACCAACTTGCCGACTATCGGTTCGCGCAGATCGCGGGCCTCGCGGAGCGGATCGTGCTCGTTGGGGATCCGGGGCAGATCGACCCGTTCGCGCGGTCGAGCGTGGAGCGATGGCGCGACGAACAGGCTGGCCCGCATCTCCCCTGCGTCCGGGCCTTGCTCGCGCGATGGCCGGGGACGGCGACGTACACACTCCCGGTGTCGCGCCGCCTTCCTTTCGACACGGCGGAGGTCGTGCGGACCTATTTCTATCCTACCCAGCCGTTCGTGTCGCTAGCGGAGCCGGGGACGCGGCGGCTGCTGCCGGGGCCGAGCGCCGCCGCTCCAGCCGCCGCCGCCGCGCCCAGAGCCGTGGACGAGGCCATCGACCGCGCCGCCGCCGGCGCCAGTCTGGTCGCGCTCACCCTGCCCGAGCGGGTCATGGGCGCGGTCGACGCGGACCTCGCGACCCTCATGGTGCTCCTGATCGAACGGCTGCTCGCGCGCGGCGGCGCGGTGGACGATGGGATTGGACCGTGCCCACGCGCCCTAGAGCCGGGCATGATCGGCGTCGTCTGCGCTAACACCGACCAGGTGACCGCCGTGACGTCGCGCCTGGACCGCCGCCTACGCGATGTGCTGGTGCAGACGGCCAATGGCTACCAAGGGCTCGAGCGGCCGATCATGCTGGCACACCACCCGCTTTCCGGCCGCGTCGAGCCGGACCGTTTCCACGTCAACGCGGGGCGGCTGTGCGTGATGCTATCGCGCCATCGCGTGGCGTGCTTTGTCTTCGGCCGACGCGGCATCGCCCGACAACTGGACCTCTATGCGTCTGACAATGATCGAGCGCTGGGCGAGGACGACGATCCGGAGTATCGGGGGCTGCGCGCGCACCGGGGCGTACTCCGAGCGCTGGCCGGCGCGCTGGTCGCCGTGCGGTAAGCGGGGTGCGGCGCGGCTACCGCGGACCCCGGTTGCCAAACGTACCGCGCCGCTGTCTTGTCCCGGCGACCAGTGGTGCGCGGCCGATTGAGCGCCGGACGGCCCGCCATCATGGCTGCCGATGCGTGTGTGTGGCGCGGCTATGGCCGTGCGATGGTCACGAAGCGTCCGCTTTTCGCATCCGCCTGGTAGCCGCGGGCGGCCAGCCCCCGGCTCACCGCGCTGAAGTCGACCCCTGTCGGGTCCCAATGGTGGCGCAGGTACGCGCGCACCACGTCGAGGTAGACGTGGCTCGGCGTCGCGTGGCTGTTCCGCGCGAGCACGTCGTCGAGCACTGGGTCTAGATGCTGGTCGTCAGGTGACCACGGGGGGTCGGCGAACCGACGCTTGCGCATGGTCAGAATGAGGTCGATCGTCACAACATCCTCGCCCCCGCTGGCCAGGCCCTTGACCGACCGCTGTCCCTTGTCCAGCAGCGCGATGCCATCCTCGTCCATCACGAAGCCGGCCGCCTGCACGGCGCGCTGCAGGACGGCCCACATGCCGCCGCTGCTATGGGAGAACACGACGGACACCCGCCCATTGGGTGTCAGGACGCGGTGGCACTCGCGCAGCGCGTCCGTCAGGATGCGCTCGTACCGGGACGCTGTCCGCCTAGCGGTGGGGGGGCCGGACCGATCAACCACCGCTTCCATCGTGCGGTCGGTGAAGCGACCGAGCCAGGCCTCGTGGAAGAGATTCATATCACTATAGAAGATGTTGCCACCGAACGGCGGATCGGTGAAGACGTAATCCACCGACGCGTCAGGCAGGTCAAGCGCGTCGGCCGACTGGACGCGGTAGTCTATGGCGAGGGGGGGCTCGAACAACGGACCGCCGGACCACACGGCCCGTGCCCGCCGTACACAGTCGTCCGACCGGATGAGGGCCTCGACTTTGCGCAAGAAGAGGTCGTACACGTTCCATTCGTAGTACACGGGCGCAATGTAGTAGTTCTGATTAGCGGCGTTGAGCGGCCGCTGCCGACTCCATTGGTAGCGCTTGGACGCGCGCGTCAGGATACCCGTGAAGGCGTACAGCAATTTCGCGCGCACGTCGCCGTCGTGGGTGGCCGCGATGTGCGTGCGCACAGCGGCTAGGACCGTGAGGTTGCGCTGGGAGAAGAAGTCAGCGATGGTATGCAGGTTGTGCTTGCCCAGGGCCGACGCCTGGTACATCTGCCGATCCGCCTCAATCGGCACGTCGGGCCACGCCAGACCGTCTAAGGACGGGGCGGTGAGGGCGGGTGTCGGCGCTTGATCGATGAGGCGGTAGGTACAGGCGCAGTCAATCGTGTCGAGCACGGGTTCCTCCCCAACCCGCGCCGCACCCTTCGCCGTGAGGGCCTCGCCGCAGGCGTGGCAGCGCATGCCCGCCTTGGCCCATTCGGCCTGTTCGAGCGCCCGGTAGTACGTGTTCGGCGCGGTGCAATGGGGACACGCGAGGACGACACTCCACGTCCGCTTCGACAACTCGCCTGGATGTCGGCATGTCTCACACCGCACGGCATACACATCGCCGACCCGCGCCTTGGACAGCGCGACGACATCCGCGGCAGCGGCGCGGAGGGCGGCCGCATCGACGAGGTTCACGTAGTTCTGCCCGATGTGCTGGCCCAGTTCGCTGATATCGCTCAAGCGTGCGCGGCGACCACACATCGCCGCAGCGACGCCCGTCATCCCTGAACCGGCGAAAGGGTCCAACACGAGGTCGCCCGGTGCCGTGAAGGCCTCGATGAACGGCAGGATGGCCGCGACCGGCACCTTGGTCAGGTACGCGTGCGCGTTGTAGATGGGATCGGAGCGCTGCACCGCTACCTCGCGGGGGGGCAGATGCGCGGGGTCGGGAGTCGGTTCTCTCATGGTAGTCTCATGGCGGGGCGTGAGCGATAGTCAGGCCATATACACGGGCGGACGTACATGTGTAAGGATAGCATGCGCACCTGACGCGGCCGGGTAGTTGTGCACGTCCGGCCGTCGCACGCGTGGGCTAGCTCGGGTTCTGCGACGGCCGGCTCGTCTCGTCCAGTCGCGGATAGACGAGTTCGCCAGCCCTCCTGACGAGGCTGAGCGGGATCTTGGGGTTGTTGAGCGGCCCCGCGCCCGCGTTTAGCCGATCCTCCCACTCCCTGAACTTGGGTTCCAGGGCCGAGGGGAGCACACGGTAGATCTCCGTCAACTGGATGTTATCGTAGACGGCGAAATACCACGCGCGCACCGCCCGGTACTTGCGCAAAATGTCTCTATTCAGGTGATGATGCGTCGTGACCTGGGTGCTCTTCGCCGCGTTGATCGTCTTCAATTCGTATTCGTGGCCGTCGGCGTCGACGGCATCGTTCCCTTCACGACCAGGAGAGGTGCGCAACCCGAGTAGGATGAGACATTCGAGGACTTTGCCGCCATTGTCCTGGAAAATGTCCGCGATCGCGTACTCCCGAGCGAGTTGCTGCAAATCCTGCACACCCTGGAGGGCGGAGCGGAGACGAGCGATGTCCGATTGTCGCTCCTCCCGCGTGGTAATCGCGTCCTCAACCGACTCCACCAGCGCGGGCGGGCCCGGAGCTGCCGGTAGTTCGGCGAGGAAATCCGCGCTCGTTTCGTCTTGATTGATGTGCATGAGGTAGGGCACGGAGACATTGAGGGCGCGCGCGAGCGTCAGGATAGTCTCAAACGACGGCGCCCGTTCGCCGCGCTCCAGGTAACTAATGTGTTCGACGCTAACGCCGATGCGTTCCGCCATCTGTTCCTGCGTCATGCGGCGCTCCGCGCGCAATACCTGGATGCGCCGACCAAATCGTCCCAGTGCGTCGCCGTAGTCCACAGGCCCCATGCATTCCTCACATGTACTGATAGTCCGTGTCTCGATCGTACAATGCGGGTGGGTGACTTGAACACGAACTGAAAGTGCGTGTTGCGTGAAGTGCGGGAACGCGCGTGATGTATGAAAATGGTCATCTACGCGTGAAAGACCTTCTATGTCAAGGGGGCCTCCATCGAGATGTGCGTGATCACGGTACGGGACCTGACTGGTTATGGCAAGGCCGGTGGGGCGGGGGCGTGTCAAGGGTTCCGAAGCGCCCATGACACGCCCCCC
>JAABUJ010005203.1_pt1 | contig 13147 bp, 6 predicted proteins | sample 5559131 | NCBI WGS metagenome assembly JAABUJ01 (sample SAMN10711875, study PRJNA513366) | rock metagenome | isolation source: Antarctica rocks | place: Antarctica: Victoria Land, Mt New Zealand nord | collected 2016-01-07
AGCGCATCGACGATCTGCTGCCCTGGGCATGGAAAGCGAGCCAGAGAGCCGCGATACTCGCTCAGGCGGCCTGACCCCGCTCTACGAGGCTCTGGCCCTGTACCTGCGGCGCTTCTCGGATGCTTACGACGGCGGTGGCGAACCTCGTGATCTGGCCGACGCTGTTCGAGAAACAGCGAGGGGTGGTGCTGCGGGCCGGGATGATGCGGGTGGACGGTCGCGTTCAGCGCGAGGGCCAGGTGGTCCACATCGTCGCGCACCGGCTGCACGATCTCTCTGGCGCCCTGGCCAGCGTCGGCGATCGCGAAGCGGCGTTCACGTTGCCGCATGGACGGGGCGACGAATTCCACCACTGTAGCCCAGGCCGCGATGCCCGCGACGCTCCGCCTCGCGGAGTTAAGCCGCGCGACATCTACATCCCCGACCTCTCCTTGGAGGCGATCCGGGTGAAGACGCCCGATTTTCGATGATGCGGCGATCAGTTTGGAGGCGAGCCGGAGACGAAAGCACCGTTGGTCTCGCAGAAGAGACCGATTTGGCTGGCTGAGCTAATGCGCCGGCGCCTCAGCCTCGTCGCCCTCGCCTAACCAGAAGGCGAGCTCTCTTAGACGCCGCTGGTCGTAAGAGGAGGGCGGCGACTTGATCTGCCAATCGCCATCGTCCGCGAGTCCGGTCCACTTGGGGTGCCCCTCCTGTGACTGGACGGATTGTCTCCAGCGATATTGGGCGTAGATCTCCATGATCTTGCCCGCATATTGACTCGCAAGGTCGCGATTACCGGTGATGATGATCAGGTTCTCGTCGTTTATGCCGCTCGCTTTCGGGCCCATGTTATGCGAGCCGGTCATGACGACGGGGTTGTCACCATAGGGATCGATCACCACGACCTTGCTGTGAACCATTGCGTGAGCCGTCGGCAGCTTCAGGACCTCCTTACGCCAGTAGGCGAACCGTCCAGGGATCGCTGCTGGCAGGACCACATCGGCATTGGCTTCGACGCGCTCGCCGCGATTGAACAGCACGACGGGGTTCTTCTCAGTTCCGGGGTTCTGGTTGACGACGCCCTGGATGTAGAGGTCCGGCTTGAACGCCGGGCTTGAGGGCGACGCGAGCTCGATGATGTCGTTGAGGAGCGTCCCGCGTGGGCCGGGATTGAACATGGCGAACAGAATGCCCTGCTTGGCCCCGGCAATCAGCTTGCCCGCCTGCTCGAGGTCCAGTCCCTCGTGCATGGGCGTGAACCAGACGGTCGTTCCCTTGGCCTTGGGTGAAACGCGGGGGGTTGCGTTGCTGTCATAGAGCTCGGATGGCGAGTCGTCACCGTCTCCGGCGAGCGTCTTCCACTGATCCAAATAGAATTGCGCGAGCGCCGGGTTCTGGACTAGCAGCGCGTTGTTAGCCTGCGTGCATAGCCCGGTCTTCGTCCAGTTGGTGCTGCCCGTCCATACCGCCTGCGGGGTCTTGTCAGCGTCGCAGATCACGAGGAACTTGTTGTGAGCCAGAGCTCGGGGAGCGCTCATGCGATCCCTGAGATCGCAAACGGCGAGTTTTCCGCGCGCATCGTCGTTTTCATCGTCACCCTTTTTCTTGACGCTCCCATTTCCGAGAACAACATGGGCGCGCTTCTTGAGCGCCGTCAGCAAAGGCACAAGTTCGGGATCGTTGAGCTCGAACAGTGTTGCGTAGACGTGCGCCTTACTCGTCGCGGCGGCGGTCAGAAGCGCGACCAGCTTGTCGCGGATAGGGCCGGCGAGGAAGCGACGGATGGCATTCTCCGGGTCTGCGATGGCCTTGGCGAGGGTGGTTGTCGGCGCATGCTCGGGAAGTGCTCGCGCCAGCCACTGGCTCGCTACGATCCCGCGATTGAAGTAACAGCTTGCCCGTCCCGAAGTTTCGGCGCCGATCTCGACGGCCTCGGCCCAGTCTGACGCGTCCTCCGTCGACTCCTGCAATGCCGCCTCACTGCCGACCATCGCCGAAACGCGGTAGGCGACGACATCGCCGGGGTTCACCGCGAAGTCGGACCAAAGATATTTCTGGATCGGCCATTCGGTCGTGGGCTTGCGCGTGCCTTCTGGCACCTCTGGGCCGTCGGCGAAGCCGACCCAGCTCGCGACGATCTCTTCAGAAAACCCATCCGGTCCAGCGACATCGACGGTATTCGGGCTGCTGGGGCTGTCGGGCCCGCGCTTAATCCGGCGTCGCAGCGCGAAGCCGCGGCATTCGCCGATGAACGGGCTTCGCCAAGCGACGAGCGCGCTGTCGACGCCCGGATGCACGATCATCTCGATAGCCATGCACGCGCCCTCCGCTCAACCTATTCGTGATGGGTAGTCGATCCTAGTGACAATCGCGCGAGCCGTCACCGGGAGTTCCGGCTCTTCGCCGGAGAATATCAAGATGCCCCGGTCGGGAGCGTAGAACTCTCGCGTACGCCGGGTCTTCGGCGGCAGGTCGCGAGGATCGGGCGTGCGCGACCCGTGAGGAACTCGTCGCCGCGCCCAGTCGGTTGATGCACGGCCGCGCCGCGCTCGCCGGCTCGGCCGAACTCGGCCGATAGAGGGGGGAGGCCTAAGGCGTGAGGCGCTGCTAAGAGGGTTCTTGCGGCGCTTGCGGCCGCCGGCTTGAGCCCGCCATCGCGGTGATGATCAAACGTCTCACGAACGATCGTTGGATGCGCTATCCGGAAACCGGTCCATTAAGGTGTCCTGAAAATGAGAGTTTTTGCGACATATGGCGCGGCAGACGCCGGCGTTTGCAACGACAGCCTTCAAGTGTTGCGAAAGTCGTCGTAGAATCAGTGTTGCGTGCAGCCGCCGCACGGATGTGTTCGCGACAGTATGTCGAGGGTTTACACCTCGACGACTTGGTCGATTGCTGGGGTACGATCACTCAAAGCCGGTCGAGTCGGCTTTAAACTTAAGCTGTCGAGCATTGTCGCGCACGACGCCGATGTCGCCCTCCTCGAAGCCGGAATCAGCTTCGGCCTCAATCTCGACCGTGATCTTGACCTTCGCGCCGCTCGTGCGCTGTAGCTCCATCACCACGGCGTTGAGGACTGCATCGAACGCCTTCACAGGTCGGACCATGTCGAGCTCGACGGTTCCGAAGAAACGACGCGGTTTGACGGGCGCGCTTGGCGAAGCGCCATTGCCCGCTTCAGGCGGCTGGTCTGCCGTGCCCGGTCTTGAGGCACCCGGCGTGGTCGGTTCGCCTGTAAGCGTGACGGGGGGCGGGCTCGCCTGCGCGGCCGCGACTTCCGATCGGACCAGCATCGCGCCGGGCGGGAAGATCTCTAGCGGACTCTTCGCCCACGCCAGGCCGACGTATCTGTTTGCCGCCTCATCGAAGCTGTCAGCATAGCCGAACGCAGGATCGAGTTTGCCTACGGCATCGCGGATCGCGGCCTCCAACACCACGCGATCGCGCAGCTTGGGCAAGTAGGCATAGGATGCGAACCAGTCCGCGACCTCGGTGATCCCTAGATGAGATCGGTCGTCGGGCCATAGCGGGTTCAGGTGGAGAGCAAGCGCGTCGGGTCCGAGCCGCTCCTTCGCGATACCGTCGCCGCGGGGGCCCGCCTTCTCGTAAACGGCGGCGGGTATGGCGGCCCGGTCCTTAGAAGCGATGGAGAGGTGATCGAGGTCGAAAGCGACGCCTGCGGCCGCAGCCTTGACCGGGAAAAGGACATGGCTCCACGCGAGCCGCACGGCCTTCGCCGCGCCCTCGCGATTGCCTCTCGCCTTTTCCGTCGCGTCCCGCATCTGCGCGGGAGGGAGCTGATCCTGAAGGCGCTTGTCCCCCGCGATCTCGGCCCAGGCGATGGCCTTGCGCATCGCGTCGCGGGCGGTTCCCAGGAGCTGCTCGTCCGGCGCCACGAACAACAAGGTATTGCGGTAACGCCGCTGCGACGACCGGCAGCGCATCAACGCCTCAGTCACCGCGTCCGTCGCAAGCGACTTTCCGACACCCTTGCCGGCGTGCTGGGTGGCCGGTCCGAGGATGACGAGCGACAGGGCTGCCGCCTCATCGATGGCGGTGGGATCGTCTGGGGCAGCATAGACCCTGGCGAAGTTGTGCCCAGCCTTAGTGGCCCCGTCCTCCCGCAGCACTTTGACGATCGCCTCGTCCACCTCGTGGTTGGGCAGGGCCTTGGCGCGGTCGTCGGCTAAGCGGTTCAGCGTTGGCTGCGTGGAAAACCAATAACGGCCAGCCTCTTCATAGAGGTAGGTCGCGCGCTCGGTGAGTTCGCGCAACGCCTCACCGAAGATCGCAAGTTGGTCGCCTGGCTCCGCACACGCCAGGCGAAGCCCAGGCCCGGTCAGGCCGGCATTGGGCCGCCCGGCAAGAGGGGCGGAGCAGATGAACACGGCGCGAGCCGCACGAGTCGCGGCCTGGAGTTGAGAGATGCGGCGGGACGGGTTCGCCTCCATGCGCGCCGGCAGCGAGCTTTCGCCATCGACCTCTTTGTCGACCACGGCGTTGAAGTTCGCGTCGAGCGGATAAAGCACGCTGGAGCGCACCCGCTCGTGCGAGATCGGCACGCGGGCAGGCGTGATTAGCGGGTCGCTGACCTGCATCTGCCAGAGCGTGCCGACGACGTTGGCCATGAACCGCAGCACGCCTCGGGTCCGCTGGAACTTTTCTAGGCTGGCCCAGTCTTTCGACAGACGATCGAACAGCTCCGGGTGGATCGGGTAGGATAGCTTCAGCAACTCGCGATAGCGGGCTTCCTTGGCCTCGGGCGGGAACTCGGCGGGATTGTTCTTGTAGAGTTCGGCGAACGCCTTGACCGTTTCGTCGCGCGCCCGCTCACCGTCAGCGTCGAGGGTCTGGAATAGACGACGGCGGATAATCTCATAGGTCTCGTCACCAGATGCCGGCAGCCACGCCGACTGCACCCGCCCGAACACCTTCTCCAGCCGCAGCAGGGCCGCTTCGCCCTTCGGGCCGCCGGCCTCGGCGACACTCTCCGGCAGCGAGCCGATGATAAGCACGCCCGGCACCATCTTGGCCGCCTCGGTCAGCGATTGAATAAAGGACAGGAACGCCTCGAACCGGTCTTCGGGAAGCTGGCGCGCATACGCCACCAGTTCGTCCAGCAGGATCAGCGCAGGGCCGGAGAGCTTGAAGAGCTCGACTAGCAGATCGGACCCTGGGTTTGTCCGCGCCGCCTCCGCATCGGCCATCAGGTCCAGTCCCGCCTGTCCGGCGATCCGCCAGGCGATGTAGCCCCAGAGCGTACGGACCTTCGGCCCGTCGCGCAGGATCAGGGGCGTGTCGGCGCCCTTGGAAGTGCCGACGAACACGGCGACCTTCGGCGGGGCCCAATCCTTGATGCCGGCCGTCTGGGCCAGCAGGCCGACACCCTCCAGGATCGAAAGGTCGCGCGCCTTGGCGAGGTGATAGACGGCGAGCATCGTGTGGGTCTTGCCGCCGCCGAACGCGGTCTGCAGTCCGATGACCGGATCGCCGCCGGCGCACGACATGCGCTGCAGGCTGGTGGTCAGGATGCGACGCAGCCCCTCCGTCAGGAAGGTGATACGGAAGAAGTCCTCAGGGCGCTTGTAGTCGTCCGAGGCATGGCCGGCGTCTACTGCGAAGAGGTCGGCCGCGAACTCCGCTTCCTTGAAGCGGTTCTCGAGAACGTCCGGGTGGGGTAGCGCCACCTCGCGCCACGGGCGTAGCGCGCGCTCGGCCCCGGCACCTTGGCTGCTTGGGGTAGCAACGAGCTTCAGCGAAAGCGTCTCGCGCGGCGGTGCCGCGATTGCACCCGGTTCGACCGCGGCCGGAGCCGGGGTCAGCCCCGATCGCCGTTGCTCTTCGTAGAAGCCCTTCGCCTGCGCGATGTCGGCGTTGGGCGCTTTCACTGCCAGCAGCAGCGCGTAGATCGCATCGAGATACCGAAGCGCTTCGGCGTCCTGCAACGCGAGTGTCAGGTGCGCGGTGGCGTTGCGGGCGTCGAGCGCGGTCGAAACGAAGTTTCGCACCTTGAACCGGTCGCGCTGGCCGAAGGCTTCATCGAACGTGAAGCGCCAATTGTCGACGATCGTCTTCAGCAGGCCGTAGGTGTCGAGCGGGCCGCTCTGATCGCCGCCCGAGGCCCGGCTCGCCAGCTTGCGCCAGTCTTCGCCGTGCTTCCCCTTCATCCGCGCCTCGACGAACGGCGTGAGGCCGCGGCGAAGCGCCTTCAGCGCGTCCTCGACCCGGCGCGCGGTTACGTCTTCGGTCGACATCACGCGCTCCCGTCAAAGGCGAAGGTGGTCTGGTTGGGCCCGGGGGCCTGGCCCGCATCGTCGAGCGTCGCCGCGCGGTCTTCCAGCTTGGTCCACTCCTGCGCCAGCTCGTTGTAGACCAGCGCCTCGGCGGCCCAGCCCTTGTTGGTGGCGATCTCGAATAGGCGGTAGGCGAGTGCGCGGGCCTCCTCGGCCTTCGGCCCCATCTGCGCCACCAGCGCGGCCGCCGCTTCGCCGCCGCCGTCAGCCGCGTTGAGGACGCGGGCGGTATGTTGCACACATTCCCAGGTCGTCAGCGTCTTGTCGGTCGCGGGCGACCAACCCGGTGGCAGCTCATCGCGCGGCGTTAGCCCAGTCTTGCCTTTCATGTCCTTGAACACGCCGGAGGCAAATAGCGCCCGGTCAGAGGTGTTCTTGGCGGTGGTAAGCGTGATCAGCTCGCCCGAGGCACGGGCGTCGAAGCCATAAGTGGCGTACCATGCCAGCGCGACCTGGGTTTCAGGGTCAAACGCTTGGTCGAGTTCATTTTCGATCTCTTCCCAAACGCGATTGATCACTGCCAGGGCGGTCTTGACGCTCATGGCGCTGTCGTCGTCCTCCAAGACCTTCGCGTGCCGCGAGAACACGCCCATGCCGGGACCGATCACCGATTGCTGCATGTCGACAGGACCCACGCCAGCCTTGCGGATCGCGTCGATCGCCGCGGGCATCTCGCGCTTGAGCGCGCGGATGAAATCGGCACGGATTATAGCGTCAGCTTCGGGCGCCCGCTTACGGCAGACGAGCACAACTGATGAAGCGAGCGCGTTCGCGCTCATACCAACCATGCGGGTAGCCATCTCGGTACGGAGCGGCCAAGTACCGTCGATCGAGAGTCCGCTATCTACGATTGCCTGCAAAAAAGAGGACCATCCGGCCGAGGTTGTCCCGGCCTCCTCGACCTCGGCCTGCTTGAATGCGTAGTATACAGTTAGGACGCTTTCGCCGACCGATGCGTCCGTCATGGCTCGTAGCGAACTCGACATGCCTTGCATGAAGAATTCCTCGGCCGCACTTTTGCTACCATGTCGTCCGGGCGACGCGACCAGTTCATCGTCACGAGGAACAGTCAGACGTCGGAACTCGTCGGGCCATATCGGGGCGACCGCTGCCTTGAGCCAAGGATAAAAAAAGGCAGAAAGCTCGGCGTAAGCGATGTTGTCGTAGTAGGGTGGGTCGGTCGAGATAATTACTGGCCGTGCCGGGAATCCATTTCTCTGCGCGGCTAGCGAAGTGATTGAGCCCTGTGTGGAGTTAGCAAACAGCATACCGTTCGCGGCCATCTCATAACAAGACGAGAAGCTCCCCGTAGCATCCGCGAGGAAGTTGGGTTCCGCGAAATCCCAAACCATCCCGAATGCTTGGCGCCCAAACGAATGTTGGGCCTTCTCGCCCACAGCGTTCCACCGGACAAGAGTATTCCCGGCCATGACAGCCCGATCAATAGCTAGGCCGAGATAGGTGCCAATAGCGTCACCGAAGCCGACAGACCCACTTCCACCCTCCCTTAACGGTATGCCAGACTCCTTACCCCATTTGCCAGCATCGCGTTCAGCGATTTGCCGCACTTCCTGCACAAGATCAGTGAAAGTCGACAGTGCTACGAGCTGGCGGTCGGTGAATAGGTGCGCCCAAGTGCTCAATCCATATGCCGAGCAAACGCCGCCGGTAATCTGGGCACGAGTGGGGGTCGCTTCGTTGAGCAAGCCTTCCCGCATTCCGGTGATCGTTGCATGAGGGAGTTCATCCGCATTTGGGATGAGGTAATCCGATGGACTCAAGTAAGCTCGCCTTCGTGCTCCCTCTGCAACCGCAGCCAGTAAACGACTTTCGATCCGCCCAGCCTTGCCTTCAGCTTGAGCGTAGCGTCTCTCGATTGGCGAGCCTGTCAATACACAGATGAACGCTGCGCCCTTGGCTGACTTCGTTCCCTTCTTCAGACGATCCTCGTCCTCTTTGGAGATATCACCGGATTGAACCTCGAAACGCCATCCGTGAGGGGCTGCCGGGTCGATTACCACTTCGACCCAAACCTTCTTTCCCTCCTTTGTGGAGAGCATGAAGTTCGACACTAGCGGCACCATCGCGCCCTTGGCCGCCGGATCGGGCGAGCGGACGGTACGGGCCCACAGCCAAGCGATCACCGTAGCTTGCGAGCCGTCCGGCAGTATTGCCTTTGGATACAGATGACCGATGCGCTTCTCAGCCTCGTTGCGCATCCACTGGCCGTAGTAGCGGACGTCCTCAGCCAGCCCCTGCGCGCCCTTCCAGGCGCGGAGCTGACCGTTGGCGGCCTCAGCGCGGGACTTTGGATTGACGGGCGGTTGGCCGGCGAACTTGGGCGGGATTTCTACGAGCGCCTTGCCGATTAGCACCGCCACAGGGTTCAGGTCCGAACCATAGGCGCGCAGGCCCAGCCGCTGCGCCTCCAGCGGGATCGAACCGCCGCCGGAGAAAGGATCATAGACCGGCGGCGCCTTGGTCTGCAGATAGTCAAGGATCGCCGGCCCGTCGCCGCGCGCGGGCGGCTCTTCACCCAAGCCCCAAGCGACTGAGCGCGCGATCTCCCACCGCGCCGCGTCCAGAATGCTCTCGTTGTTCAAGGCCTCCCACGGTATCATCGCCTCGACCACCTTGTGCAGCCGCCGCCGCTCGGCGTCTTGCGCCTCCTCGCTCGGAAAGCGATCGGGCCAGGAGGATGGATCGTCCACGAGCTGCGCGAACAGCACTGCCCGGCACGCCGCCAGCGGCCGCCGCGCCCACCAAAGGTGCAGCGTGGACGGATGCCCATGCCGGATCGACTTCTCCCGCGCCGACGCGACGTTGATCGCCTCCAGGGGAATGGAAACTTCGATCAGCTTTTTGCGGACAGGCGTGGTCATACGGCTCGCTTAATATCGGTCTGGGAAAAATCGTCGCCCTTGAACAACAAGGGTTCGCCGGTCGCTTTGGCGAGAGCGTAGGAGAAGCAGTCGCCGAAGTTCAGGCCGGCTGGGTGCCGTCCTTTGCCGAAGCGCCGGAAGGCGTCGATGGCGAGCTTCGCTTGCTCATCGGAAAGCGGGACGACTTCCAGCTCCAGCCGTTCGATCAGCGCCTGCATCTGCTCCAGGCCGGGCTCGCCCCGGCGGCCCAGCGCAACCATGCTCGCCTCCACGCGGGTGGCCGCGCCTAGGAGGCGGTTGGGGGCGGTCCTGATCGCGTTGCGGAGTGCGGGCTCCTCCGGCTCACCGCGCAGGATCGCTATCAGCGCGGAGCTATCGACGACCATCAGGAGGGGAGGCCGTTCTCATCGTAGCCCAAGATCTCGTCATCGGTGCGATCGTCCAGAACGGGCAGCGCCTTGAACCGCGCGATGATCGCGTCGATCGCCGCGTCGTCCCACGGCTGCTTTCCGCGCTTGAGCTGCTCATCACGCAGCCGGAGCCGAAGCGCGCCGCGCACCGCCTCGGTCAGACTCTCCCCCGTCAAGCTCGCAACCTGACGAGCTAGGCTGTCGGTTTCCTGGTCTTTCAAGCTGAGCGCCATGCGACTCGTCCTGTATAGAATAACCGGTCCCTTATATAATGCGGAGGCCGCCGCTGTCGAGGCGAAGCGTCAGGCAGCCTTGTCCCTAAGCGACAAAAGATCGTTGAGGTTGAACACGACCGCCGTCTCCGCAAACCCTAGCTCGCGCTTGAAGAAGCGCTGCACATAGACTGGCTGGTGCGCGAATCCGTTGGACACGGCGACCAGCGCCAAATGGAAGGCCTCGGGCGCGTTTAGCGAGGCGAGGATCTCGTTCTTGGTGACGATCACTTCGCGCGCTTCGGCGTGCCGGCCCTTGACCTCGATCAGCCGCAGCGGTCCGCCGGTGCCGTCACGACTCTCGATGTCCCAGCCCTTCTTCTGCGCCGACACATCGATCGGTGTGTGGCCGAGGCTGCGCTCGTGCGCCATCACTGCCTCCATCGCCGCAAGCTCGACAACCACGCGGGCGGCGGGATCGTCACAGAAGCCGGCTGCCACCGGCTCGGGGGCGAGCGCGGTGCGGGCGCAGATAAGGCCTTTCGGGATCACCAGAGCCGCGCCCTTCAGCACCGGCGGGAGCGCCGTGATCTGCCGCTCCCGATCAAGCTCTTCCTGGCGCTTGTGCAGCCGCTCGACCAGGCGTTGCGCGGTTGCTTCGGCGTTGGATGCGTTGATCCGCTGTTCCTTGCCGGCGCGCTCCTCCTCGCGCAGCCGCGCCGCGCGAGCGTCCCAGTAGTTGATCTCGCGAGTCAGGCGTGCGCGAACCTCGCGCTCGACCTTGTCGATCTCGGCCAGCTTTCGCGACCTGACCTCGGCCAGATGCGCGGGGACCAGATTGGCAATGGCGTAGCCGAGCGCGCGCTGTTCGACGCCGCCCGCGAGCCAGGGTGCGTCAATCACGTCCGACACCGCCGCGCGCTCCTCCGCCGCAATCGGCCGGTAGTCGAGATAGGGTGCCGAGCCACCGTCCGCGGCCGAGCCGTCCGCCTTGAGGTTGATGAATTGGAGGCGCTGCGAGATCGCCCTCGGCTCCCCCGATCCCGCGGCGCGGCCATCACGCACGGCGTGTTCGAGGTAGACGAGCAGGCGCGGGTCGGTGCCGTCATCGGCATCGTCCACCAGCACCGCGCCTTGGCCGAGCAGCGGTCCGAACCGCTTCAGCACGACGTCCACGACGGACTCGAGTAGCGGATGACCCGGAGCCAGCAGCTCTGCTTGCGGCTGGCCAACGATGAGAGCCTTTTCGAACGTCACCCGCGCATAGCGGTCGAGAACTGGATCGCCGCGGCCGATCAACCGGTCGCGCTCCTTCAGCACGGACGGGACGCGGGTAATCTCAAAGCGACCGCGTTCGCGCTCAGCGATGCGGCCACCCAGCATCGTGAACGCCTCTCGGAAGAAGGAGCCGATGAAATGGGGCTGGAGCCGCCGCGCCTGCGCGCGCTCCATCTCCTCTCGCACGGCGGCCACCGCGTTCGGGTCCATACCCTCGCTTGTCAGCTTCCGCTCGGCCACGAGCTGTTCGATCGCGCCGACGTCGACCGCGCCGTCCACCTTGCGGAACAGCTCGGCCTTGGTCTCGGGCCGATCGCCATAGCGGATGGCATCGACGAGAAGATCGCGCAGCGCGTGACCCTCGAACAGCTCGCCCAGCACGTCGAACACGCGGCCGCCCAGCGCCTCGCGCGCCTCCTTCAGCTTCTCCAGCAGCCGCCCATAAACTTCACCCTCGCGCGTGTTGGACGCGCACAGGTTCCAGAGGTGGCACACTTCGGTCTGGCCGATGCGGTGAATGCGCCCGAACCGCTGTTCTAGCCGGTTTGGGTTCCAGGGCAGGTCGTAGTTGACCATAAGGTGCGCGCCGCGTTGCAGGTTCACGCCTTCGCCGGCCGCGTCGTTGGCGATCATAACCCGCACGACGGGATCACTGTTGAACGCCGCGATCGCCGCGCGCCGCGCCTCGCGGGCGACGCCCCCGTGGATCACGACCACGCCGGCGGGATCGCCGAAACGCGCCGTAATCTTCTGCTGCAGGTATTCCAGCGTGTCCTTCGGCTCGGTGAAGATTAAGATCTTGCGCCGAAGTCCGGTCGTCGCATCGATCATGATCGGTTCGTCGAGGATCGACTCCAGCTCCCGCCACTTCGCGTCCTGACCAGAGAGCTTCAGCCGTAGGGCTCGCGCTTCCAGGTCACGCAGGATGACGATTTCGGCCTCAAGCTCGACCAGTGTCTGCGCAGCCGTCGCCGCATCGACGATCGCCTCCTCGGCGGCCTCAGCTTCCTCGCCAGTTGCCTCGTCAAGATCATCGGGGTCATACGCCGGGAGAGACGGCGCACGGGACAGCGGAGCGGCCCCGGCGCCACGGCCCATCCGCTCCTCGCGCAGCCGCTCCTCGAGGCGCTTGCGGCGGCGCTCCAGTGAGCGGTGAATTGCTGCCGGCGACGAGGCCAGCCGTCGTTGAAGGATTTGGAGCGCGAAGCCGACACTGTTGCGCCGGCCGCCGTCGCCGCTCCGGTCAGCGCGGTTCATCTCCTCGCGCACATAGGTCGTCACTGCGGCGTAGAGGTCCGCCTCGTCCGGCGAGAGCTCGTAGCTGGCAGTGTAGGCCAGCCGCTCCGGAAACAAGGGCGTGCCATCGAAGCGATAGAGCTCTTCCTTGGTGAGCCGGCGCATCATGTCCGACACGTCAGCCTTGTGGACGCCCTCGCGGAACCGGCCTTCGAAGCGGTCGGCGTCGAGCAGGCCCATGAAGAGCTGGAAATCTGCCTCCTTACCGTTGTGCGGCGTTGCCGACATCAGGAGCAGGTTGCGTGTATGCGCGCCGAGCAGCTTGCCCAGCTTGTGGCGCTGCGTCTCCTTCACCTCACCGCCGAAGTAGGACGCGGCCATGCGGTGTGCCTCGTCGCAGATGATCAGGTCCCAATCGGGCGCGGCTTGGAGCTTGGCCCTCAGTTCGTCCGATCGCGCGGCCATGTCGAGCCGCATGATGAGCCGGCTCCGCTCGACAAATGGGTTGCCGGTGATCGAGCTCTCAATCTGGTCACGCGTCAGCAGGTCAAAGCCAAGGTCAAACTTCTCTGCCAACTCCTCCTGCCATTGTTCGACGAGGCTACCCGGCGCCACGATCAAGCAGCGCTCCAGGTCGCCGCGGATCATCAGCTCCTTGACGAGCAGGCCGGCCATGACCGTCTTGCCAGCGCCGGGATCGTCGGCCAGCAGGAAGCGCAGCGGCTGGCGCGGCAGCATCTCGGCGTAGACCGCCGTAATCTGGTGAGGCAGCGCCTCGATTTGCGACGCGCTCACGGCAAGGTAAGGGTCGAAGAGGTGCGCAAGGCGGATTCGGCTTGCTTCGGACGCGAGCC
>JAABUJ010005204.1_pt1 | contig 13146 bp, 13 predicted proteins | sample 5559131 | NCBI WGS metagenome assembly JAABUJ01 (sample SAMN10711875, study PRJNA513366) | rock metagenome | isolation source: Antarctica rocks | place: Antarctica: Victoria Land, Mt New Zealand nord | collected 2016-01-07
TCTGCTTGCGACCACAAGTCGAGCTGAAGCTTGGGCAGGAAGCGTCAACTCAACCCACTCGGCCCTACACCCGCACATAGCTCCAACCCTGCTCCTGCAGCTCGTTCAGGCGCACGATGCCGTACGGCACGTCGGTCGCCTCCGGCACCTGCGGGATGTCGTGGCCCTCCGCGGCGGCGAACCCCGTCCGAGACGCCTGGCAGGCCGAGAACACCACGAACGGGAAGCGCGCCGGCGCACGGCCGCGATCTGCGCCTGCACCGGCGACGTGTCGCCCCGCAACATCGTGTAGCCCTGGCCGTTGGCGACCAGCTCGATCGCGACCGGCTCGCCCTGCGCAGCGTAGAACCCGGCCGCGTTGTCGATGTTGTGCAGCGCGGTCGCCATCAGCGCCGGGTCGCCGCCACCTACGTGAAGGACGATCCGGTGCGGCCGCGGCGCCTGCCCGCTCGCGGAACCGGTGGCCAGCACGGCCGCGCCGAGCGCCAACCCCCCGGCCAGGCCGCGCCGGTTCATGTGCGGGTCACCCGGCCCTCGATCGGGTATGCCGGGTCGTTGTAGCCCGGCGTGGACGGATGCCCGGTCGCGACCAGGCTATCAACCAGCGCCTCGTCCCCGGTTGTGAACGGGGTGGACAGGGCGGCCAAGTAGTCCTCCCACTGCGCCTCGGTGCGCGGCCCGCCGATCACCCCCGTCACCAGGGCGTTGTTCAGCACCCAGGCGATGGCGAAGTGGCTGGGCTTGATGCCGCGCGCCTCCGCGTGGTCCGCGATCGTGCGGGCGAGACGCAGCGATTCCGGCCGCCACTCACTCTGCATCATGCGCGAATCCTTGCGCCCGGCGCGGCTGTCGGCGGGCGGCGGCTGGTCCGGGTCATATTTCCCCGTCAGCACGCCGCGGGCTAGCGGGCTGTAGCTGACGACGCCCAGCCCATACGCGGCGCACGCCGGCAAATGCTCGGTTTCCGGCGCCCGGTTCAGCGCGTGGTAGTACGGCTGGCTGACCACCGGGCGGTCGATGCCGAGCTCGTCGCACAGGTGGCAAATTTGTGCCACGCGCCACGACCGCGTGTTCGAGACGCCGAAATACCGGATCTTGCCCGTCCGCACCAGGTCGCCCATCGCGTGCACCGTCTCGGCTAGTGGAGTCGCGTGGTCCTCCTTGTGCAAGTAGTAGACGTCGACGTAGTCGGTCCCGAGCCGGCGCAGGCTGGCGTCGACCGCGCGTAGGACCGACTTGCGCGACAGCCCGCCGCCGTTCGGCCCTGGCGCCACGGTGTTCGCCACCTTGGTCGCCAGCACCCACTCGTCGCGGTGCGCGGCGATCGCCCGGCCGGTGATCTCCTCCGACGCGCCGCCGGTGTACACGTCGGCCGTGTCGATGAAGTTCACCCCGGCCTCGCGCGCGCGGGCGACGATGCGGGCGCTGGTCGCCTCGTCCGCCGGGCCGCCGAACATCATCGTGCCCAGGCACAGCGGCGACACGCGCAGCCCGCTCCGGCCGAGATTGCGGTATTCCATATTCACCTCCGGTTCAGGGCCTGACGTTCCTTGCCGGGCGCGCTACTGTCAAACCGGCGACATCAGGGGAACGCGGATGGATGTGCAGGTGCAGGCTCGGCCCGAGGAGGTCGGGCTGTCGTCCGAACGGCTGGAGCGGATCGGCGGCTGGATGCAGCGCCTGGTCGACGACCGCCTGCTCGCGGGCCTGACGGTCGCCGTCATGCGCCGAGGCCAGACCGTGTTCGGCCGCAGCGTGGGCCTGGCCGACTTGGCGCGCGGCACGGCGATGGCGCCCGACACCCTCGTGCGCATCTACTCCATGACCAAGCCGCTCACCAGCGTCGCCCTGATGATGCTGTACGAGGAAGGCCGCTTCCAGCTCGACGACCCGATCGCCCGCTTCCTGCCCTGCTTCGCCGACATGCGCGTGTTCGCCGGCGGCAACCGCCTCAAGCTGGAGACCGTCCCGGCTGCCCGTCCCATCACCTTCCGCGACCTGCTGACCCACACCTCCGGCCTGACCTACGGCTTCATGGACGCGACGTTGGTCGACGCCGCCTACCGCGAAGCCCGGATCGACTTCCAGACCTCCGACGCCGACCTCGGCGCGTTGGTCGAGCAGGCCGCCGCCCTGCCGCTGCTGGCGCAACCCGGCGCCGAATGGAACTACAGCATCGCCACCGACGTGCTGGGCCACCTGGTCGCCGTCATCTCCGGGCAGGAATTCGGCGCGTTCCTGCGCGACCGGGTCATCGGGCCGCTCGGCATGGCGGACACCGATTTCCACGTGCCGCCGGACAAGCAGGCCCGTTTCGCCGCGAACTACGCCCGCGGCCGCGACGGGGCGCCCCAGCTGATCGACGACCCGGCGACGAGCCGCTACCTCGCCCCGCCCCCGCTGTGCTCCGGCGGCGGCGGCCTGGTGTCGACGGCCGGCGACTACCTCCGTTTCTGCCGCATGATGCTGAACGGCGGGGAACTGGACGGCGTTCGCCTGCTGGGCCGCAAGACGGTGGCGCTGATGACGAGCAACCACCTGCGCGGCGACATGGCCGCCATGGGCCAGCCCCGGTTCAGCGAGAGCAGCTACGAGGGGGTGGGGTTCGGGCTGGGCTTCTCGGTCATGCTCGACCCGGCGCGCGCGCAAATCGTCGGCACGCCGGGCGAATACGCGTGGGGCGGTGCCGCGAGCACGGCGTTCTGGATCGATCCGGCCGAGGACATGGCGGTCGTGCTGCTCACCCAGCTGACGCCGTCGAGCACGTATCCGATCCGGCGGGAGCTGAGGGTGCTGACGTATGGGGCGGTGATGGGGTGAGTTCCCGGTCCCATTGCCAACCGTCGGCGTTCAGGCTGACCGCGGCTTTTCGGGTTCGACTGTGACGGCATACAGCTCGGCCGGCGCGGGGAAACGGCCGCTGCGCACGTCCGCGGCGTAGGTGGCGACCGCGTGGCCGACCATGCTCCGCATGTCCCCGTAGCGGCGGACGAATTTGGGCGTCCGCTCGAACAGGCCGAGCATGTCGTCGGTGACGAGGATTTGGCCGTCGCACCGGGCCGAGGCGCCGATGCCGATCGTGGGCGCCCCGACGGCGCCGGTGATCTCGTCGGCCAGCGACGCCACCACGCCCTCGACGACGATCGCGAAGGCGCCCGCCTGGTCGGCCGCCTGGGCTTCCGCCAGCACGCGCTCCCGCTCCGCCGCGGTGCGCCCCTTGGATTTGAACCCGCCGTCGACGTGCACCGCCTGGGGGCGCAGGCCGACATGGCCGATCACCGGAATGCCGCGCCCGTTCAGGAAGGCGATGATCTCCGCGGCGCCGGCGCACGCCTCGACCTTCACGGCTTGGCAGCCGGTTTCCTGCATCACGCGGACCGCCGAGCGGTAGGCGGTCGCGGGATCGCTCTCATAGGAGCCGAACGGCAGGTCGACCACGACGAGCGCGCGGGTCGCGGCGCGCATGACGGCTTGGCCGTGCAGGATCATCATGTCCAGCGTCACGCCCACGGTGCTGGGCAGGCCGTGCACCACCATCCCGACGGAGTCGCCGACCAGCAACAGGTCCGCGTGTTCGTCCAGGATCGCGGCCATCGGGGCCGTGTACGCCGTCAGCGCCACGATTTTCTCGCCACCCTTGCGGGCGCGGATTTGCGGGATGGTCATGCGCGCGGTGGCACTATGCTTCGACATGGACGCTCCTGAGTCGGCTGCTCGTCGCCGCGGCTTTCCCCGCATGTGTAAACCGGCGGCATCTGGCCGTCGATCTCGCCCCAGGCGTCGCAGCGAAGCCGCTGTCAGCCAGGCGATAACCGGCGTAGGTTAAGTTCCATGCTCGAAGCGCCCCGTCTCGACCCCGATGCGCTTGCGGCCGACCTGGCGAAGGCGAACGCCGGGAAGCTCAAGATTTTCCTCGGCTCCGCCCCGGGCGTGGGCAAGACCTGGGAGATGCTGGTCGCCGCCCGGCGCCGCATCGCCGAGGGCGCGGACGTGCTCGCCGGCATCATCGAAACCCACGGCCGGGAGGACACCGAAGCCCAGCTCGGCGCTATCCCGGTCATGCCGCGCCGCACCCTCGCCTACCGCGGCCAGGCCTTGCAGGAGTTTGACCTCGACGCCGCGCTGGCCCGCAAGCCGGGGCTGCTGCTGATGGACGAACTCGCGCACACCAACGCGCCCGGCAGCCGCCACGGCAAGCGGTGGGAGGACGTGGCTGACCTGCTGGCGGCCGGCATCGACGTCTGGGCGACCCTGAACGTCCAGCACCTGGAAAGCCTGAACGACAGCGTTGCCCGCATCACCGGCGTGCGCGTGACCGAGACGCTGCCCGACCACGTGCTGGCGCTGGCAAACGAGATCGAGCTGATCGACCTGCCGCCCGCCGAGCTGCAGCAGCGGCTGCGCGAGGGCCGCATCTATCGTCCCGACGTCGCCAAGCGCGCGCTGGCCGGGTTCTTCCGCGAGGGCAACCTCGCCTCGCTGCGTGAGATGGCACTGCGCCGCACCGCCCAGCACGTGGACGACGACGTGCGCGGCTACATGCAGCGCCACGCGATCGAGGGACCCTGGCCCGCCGGCGAGCGCGTCATGGCGCTGGTCGCCGCGGATGGGTCGGGCGAGGCCGTCGTCCGTTTCGCCAAGCGCCTCGCCGAAGCCTTGCGCGCGCCCTGGATCGTGCTGCACGTCGAACGCCCGGTAGCCGACCCCCTGGCGATCCGGCCCTGCCTCGCGCTCGCGGCCCAGCTCGGCGCCGAAATCGTGACCCGGTCCGCCGACGACCTGGTCGACGCCACCATCGCGGTCGGGCGCGAACGCAACGTTACGCAACTCGTCATCGGGCGGACCGCGCGCCGGACCTGGCGCAGCCGCCTGCGACGCCGCCTCGGCAGCCAGCTGATGCGCCGCGCCCCCGACTTCGCGCTGCTCGTGGTGCCCAATTCCGGCCGCGTCTCGGCGCCGCCGCCCATCCGCGTCCCCGAGGGCCTGGTCGGTTGGGGCGGAACGACGGCCTTGGTCGCCGCGGTCGCCGGGCTCGGCACGCTGGTGCGGGCGCAGGTTCCGCAGGAGGCGATGGGGATGGTGTTCCTCGCCACCGTCGTCGCCGCCGGCAGCCGGTGGGGCTTGCGCATCGCCCTCTACGCGGCGGCGCTCGCGTTCCTGGCGTGGGATTTCCTGTTCATCCCGCCGCTGTATGCCCTCACCATCGGCAGGGCGCAGGATCTCATTGCGCTGGCGGTGTTCGTGGCGGTGGCCCTGATCGTGGGCGTCCTCGCCTCACGCGTGCGGACCGAGGCGCATTTCGGGCAGGCGCGCATCGACGCGCTCCGCCGTATCGGCGCGTTCAGCCGTAGCCTCGGCGCCCCCACGACGGAGCCGGAACTGCTGGAGGAGATCGCGCGCCAGGCCGCCGGGGTCGCTGGACGGGCGATCGTGCTGACCGGCGCCGACGACGCGTTCGACATCCGCGCCGCCCAGCCCGCCGCCGACACGATGGACGAGGGCGCCTGGGCCGCCGCCCGCTGGACCTTCGGCCATCACGAAGCGGCCGGGCGAGGCACCTCGACCCTGCCCTCCGCGTCGTGGCGCTTCATGCCGATGCGCACCGTGCGCGGCCTGCTCGGCGTGCTCGGCGTCCGCACCGAGGCCAGCTTCGACCCATCGCTGGTGCAGGTCCTGGAAGCGTTGGCCGACCAGGCCGCCGTGGCGCTGGAGCGGGTGCGCCTGGCCAACCAGTCCGCCCGCAGCGCCGCCCAGGAGGAAACCCAGAAGCTGCGCACCGCCCTGCTCAACTCCCTTTCGCACGACCTCCGCACCCCGCTAACTGGCATCCGCGGCGCCGCCGACACCCTGCGCGACGCCTGGGACACGCTGACGCCCGCGACCCGCCGCGACCTGCTGGCCAGCATCGGCGAGGACACCGGGCGCATGACCAAGTTCCTCGCCAACATCATGGACCTGACCCGGCTGGAAAGCGGCCAGATCGCCCCCCGCCTGTCCGTCGCCGCCGTCGCCGACATCGTGGAGGCCGCCATCGCGCGCGTCCCCGCCGCGTCGCACGTGACCGTCGCCCTGCCGCAGCCGCCGCCCTCGGCGCTGGTCGACCCGGCGCTGCTGGAACAGGCGCTGGTGAACGTGCTGGACAACGCCGTGCGCTACTCGCCCGCCGGTGGCATGATCGCGGTCCGGGTGACGGTCGCGGGCGGGTTCGTGCGCATCGCGGTAGCCGACGAGGGGACCGGGATTTCCGCCGCCGACCTCCCGCACGTGTTCGACAGCTTCTACCGGGCGAGCCGCGGCGATCGCGTGCCGCCCGGCACCGGCCTCGGCCTGGCGATCGCGCGGGGCCTGGTGGAGGCCGTGGGCGGCACGGTGGAGGCGTCCAGCCCGCGCCCGGACGCGCCCGCCGATGGAGCGCCCGGCACGATCGTCAGCCTCCGCGTCCCGGTCGCGCGGTGAGCGGGGCACGTATCCTCGTAGTCGACGACGAGCCGCAAATCCATCGTTTCCTCGGCCCGGCGCTGGAGGCGGGCGGCTACACGGTCGAGCGGGCGGACACCGCCGCCGAAGGGCTCCGCGTCGCGGCGTCCCGCGCGCCGGATGCCGTGCTGCTGGATTTGGGCTTGCCCGACATGGATGGCCAGGAGGCGCTGCTCCGCCTGCGGGCGTTCAGCCAGGTGCCGGTGATCGTGCTGTCTGCCCGCGACCGCGAGACGGACAAGATCACGGCGCTGGATAATGGGGCCGACGACTATGTGGAAAAGCCCTTCGGCGTCGGCGAGCTGCTGGCCCGCATTCGCTCCGCGCTGCGCCACGCCCGCGTGCAGGACGGGGTGCCGGAGCTGTTCGAGGCGGCCGGAATCGTCGTCGACCTGGCCCGGCGGGGGGTGCGGGCCGACGGCGCGGCGGTACCGCTGACCCCGCGCGAGTACGATCTGCTCGAATTACTGGTGCGGAACGCCGGCCGGGTGATGACCCACCGCCAGCTGCTGACGGCGGTTTGGGGGCCGGCGCATGGCGACGACGTGCAGTACCTGCGCGTCTATGTCGGCCATCTCAGGCAGAAGCTCGGCGCGGCCGGGGCCCGGCTGATCGGGACCGAACCCGGCGTCGGCTATCGGCTCATGGAGAGCGGCTAGAGCACGTCGGGTTCAAGATGAAAGGCCATGGCTCTGCCCTGGACCCGCTGAGGCCCCAGACCCGCATTCATTTGGGTTTCCAAAGGCATCATGCCTTTGGCGGAGTTTGAGGCAGCGCCTCAACCTGCCCCTTTTCCCTTGCCGTCGCCAGTCGCACCAAAAGGCCGCTGGTATGAGGATAATTCACACTTCAGACCGAGCCGGATTGCGGGAAGCATTGTTTTTGCTGGGCACCGGTGTCTTGTCTGGATAGCGGCACCACGCCGCGGCGGGGCAGCGCCAGCACTCCGGCGCGCGCGCCTTGCAGATGTAGCGGCCATGCAGGATCAGCCAGTGATGCGCCGGGCGCAGCAAGTCGGCCGGGATGCGCTCGACCAGAGCGTCCTCCACCGCCCGGGGCGTGGCGCCCGGCGCCAGGCCCGTGCGGTTGCCGAGGCGGAACACGTGGGTGTCGACCGCCATGGTGCTTTCCCCGAACGCCACGTTGAGCACGACGTTGGCGGTCTTGCGGCCTACGCCGGGCAGCGCTTCCAGGGCCTCGCGGTCGGCCGGCACCGCGCCACCGTGCCGTTCGACCAGCAGGGCGGCGAGGGCGGCGAGATTCTTCGCCTTGCCCTGCCACAGCCCGACGCTTCGGATGAGCGGGCCGATTCCGGCGGCTCCCAGCGCTGCCATGGCGGCCGGCGTGGGCGCGGCGTCGAACAAGGCGGGCGTTGCCTTATTGACCGACGCGTCGGTGGCCTGCGCCGACAGCACCACGGCCACCAACAGGCTGAACGGGTCGGTAAAGCCCAGTTCGGTTTGCGTCTCCGGATCGGCCGCCTGCAGCGCCGTCAGGAACGGGCGGACATCGGCGAGGGGCATCGGGGGCGGTTCGGCCATCCCCGGAACCTCGCCCGGCCCTGCTTGCAAGACAAGGGCCCTGCTCGAGAGACGAAGACATGGGTGACAACGGCCCAGGCTGCGCTACATCGAAGCCATGGACGCCAGCGCCGCCGTGTTCGAAGCGATGATCGTGCCGCACCGCAGCCTGTCGGTGCGCGGGATGCGCTACCTGATCGCCGCGGTCTGCAGCGTGAGCCTGTTCACCTCGCTGCTGTTCTGGTGGCTGGGCGCTTGGCCGGTCGCCGGTTTCAACGGGGCCGAGATCGCCCTCGCAGTGGTCCTGCTCCGCATCAACGCCCGGGCCGCCCGCGCGAGCGAAATGCTGCTGCTGGATGAAGGCAGCCTGCGGATCGTGCGGACCGCCCCGGACGGCAGCCGCCAGGAACGGCGGCTCCCCGCCGCTTGGCTGAACGTCGTGGTGCAGGAGCGTCAAGGCCGGGTGCCCGGGCTGTGGCTGGTCGGCCAAGGCCAGCAAGAAGAAGTTGCGAAAAGCCTGGGCGAGGAAGAAAAGCTGGATTTGGCGAAGGCCTTGCGGGCAGCGCTGCACCGGCTGCGCAATCCGGTGTTCGACAACCCCCAGCTTGAGGGCGGCTAACCCTCTCCCGGACCCATCGACTTCATCAACTCGAAGACGCGCTTGCGGACAGCTGGATCGGTGATGCGGTAGTACGCCCTAACCAACTCCAGTGTCTCGCGCCGGGTCATGGTTTCGTCGGCCGCACCGAAGCCCTCCTGCGGCTCGGCGAACCCGGCGATCGGGCGAGAGGGCTGGCCGCCATACGCCCCGGCCAACGATTCTGGCAGGTCGTCGTAGAAGAAGCTGATGGGGACGTCGAGCACGCGGGAGAGGTCGAACAAGCGCGATGCACCGACTCGGTTGACCCCACGCTCGTATTTCTGGACCTGCTGAAAGGTTAATCCAAGTGCCTCGCCGAGGCGCTCCTGCGACATGCCAAGCAGAGTGCGGCGGAGCCGAATTCGACTCCCTACGTGGATATCGACTGGACTATGGCGGTTTTCAGAGTCTGACTGAGACATTTACCCCTCCGAACCGACCTGCGTTCGTGGACCGAAACGCGAAAAAACAGTTAACGCCACAACCAGGAATAGTCAATCTTTTTACATAAACCTTAAAAACGTCCTGCCACGCGCGATTCACGCCCGGACTTGCTGACCCGCCGTTCGCTTGCGCACCACGCCAAGGCCCAGTCCAACGGCAGCCAACGAGAACAACGCCGGAATCACCAGGCCCCAGCGGGAAAACGGCGTCGGCGTTCCGGCGCCGGGCACGTTGACGACCAGCTGGGCGGCGACATTGCGCGGCAACCGAGCGATCTCATGGCCGTGCGAGTCGAACGCGACCGTAATCCCGGTGTTGGCGGCGCGGAGCAGCGGCAAACCTTCCTCCACGGCGCGAAAGCGGGCGGCGGCCATGTGCTGGCGGGGGCCGGTCGAGTTGCCGAACCAGGCGTCGTTGGTGATGTTGACCAGCCACGCCGGCCGGTCGCTCTCGTTGACGATCTGGGCCGGGTAGATCGCCTCGTAGCAGATCAGCCCGCCGAAGGGGGGCAGGCCCGGGACGTGAAGGGTCGCCGGGCCTGGGCCGAACGCGAAGCCGCCGCCAGGCACCACCTGCACCGCAACCGGCACCCAAGCTGGGGCGAACTCGCCGAACGGCACGAGGTGCCACTTGTCGTAGATGGCAGTGGCCGGTTCCGCCCCAGTCAGGGCAAACATGCTGTTGCGTGGCCGGTTGTCGGAGTCGAAGCGCACGCTGCCGACGATTGCGGCGACGGCGGGACGGCTTGCCTCCCAAATGGCCGCGCGCGCGCCCGCGTCCCGGTCCAGCAAATAGGGACTGGACGATTCGGGCCAGATCACGACGACGGGGTCGCCGGGTTCGGTCCGCACCGCCTCCGCGACCCCGGCTTGCGTCAGGCTGAGGTGGCGCTCGAAAACCTCGCGCGCGATGTCGCGGTCCCATTTGGCGCCTTGGGCGACGTTCCCCTGCACGAGCACGGCTACGATCCCCGGTGCCGCCGGAAGCGGACGGGTCGTCCGATACAGGCCGAAGCCTGCCCACAGCACGAGCGCTGCCGCCCCGGCCGCCATTGCGCGCCCGCCGATTGCAGGAGTCGCCGCGAGCAGCAAGGTCGCGAGCGTCAGGCCGGGCACGCCGATCCAAGCGGCGGGCTGCATCATGACGTCGCCGGCGAGGCCCGGGATCGCCCACGCGCTGCCCCACAGGTTCCAGGGAAAACCGGTCGCGATATACTGCCGTGCGAGATCCGACAGCACCCACAAACCTGCCAGCAGGAACGCCCGGCGCCATCCCGCGGGCACCGAGCGGGACAGCGCGCAGGGCACCGCGATGAACAGCGCGAGCAGGGCCGACAGCGCAGGCACCGCGAGCGGCACCAGCCACCAGAACCGCGCGGCCTCGATCAGGATCGCCTCGGTGATCCAGTACAGCCCGAACAGGTGGTGGCCGAACCCGAACCAAAAGCCGCGCCGCGCCGCGCCCTTCCAGTTGACGCTGCCGTCGATCAGGGCGAGCAGCGCCGGCACCGTCAGCAGCAGCACCGGGATCGCGTGGACCGGCGGAAGGGCTGCGGCCGAGAGGGCGCCGAACATCGCCGCAGCGGCGTCTGCCCGCCAGCCGCGCAGCCAAACAAGGCTGCCCATCATGGCCGCACGACCCGCTCGGCTGGCACTTCGGTCCCGGTCAGGGCCGCCGCGATGCACTCGGCCGCCATCACGCCCATCGTCACCAGCGAGCCGTCCGTAACCCCGGCCACGTGCGGCGTCGCGATCACGCGCGGGTGGCGGCGCAGCGGATAGTCGGCAGCCGGCGGCTCGTCCTCGAACACGTCCAACCCGGCGCCGGCGATGTGATGGCTGTCCAAGGCCGCCGCCAGCGCCGCCTCGTCAATCAGGCCGCCGCGCGCGGTGTTGATGACGAACGCCCCCTCCGGCAGGGCCGCCAAGGCGCTAGCGCCGACGATGTGCCGGGTCTGCGGCAGCAGCGGGCAGTGCAGCGACAGGATATCAGACTGCGCCAGCAGCGCCGCCAAGGTCGGAGCGGCGGCGCCGGGCTGCTGCGGGTCGTAGGCGCACACGGCCATGCCGAACGCGGACGCCGACTGCGCCACCGCCTGCCCGATCGCGCCGAAGCCCAGCAAGCCAAGCCGCAATCCGGCAAGGTCGCGCCCCTTCGCGCCCGCGTCCCGCCAGCCGCCCAACGCGACCACGGCGCCGAGCGGGCGCAAATCCTTCACCAGCGCCAGGATCAGCGCCATCGTGTGCTCCGCGACGGCGCGCGTGTTGGACCCGGGCGCACGGGTCACGAGGATGCCGCGCGCGGCCGCGGCTGCCAGGTCCACGTCGTCCACGCCGACGCCGTGGCGGGCGACGATGCGCAGGCGGGGCGAAGCGTCCATGGCAGCCGCCGTGACGGCCCCCTGCCGCGACAGGATCGCATCGGCCTGAACCCGGGCGACCAGTTCGGCCACGGCGGCGGCCGGCGGGTACGGCTCCATGAAATGCACCGTGCACCCGGCGCGTTCCAGGATCGCCTGCGCCGGAGCGGCCAAGCGGGGGGACGTCATCACAACGTTGAACATGACGCCTCAGTCCACCGGGTCGCGCGTCTGGCGCTCGTAGTGGCGGTAATACTTGTCGGTCACCAAGTCGGTTTTCACCACCACGGCCACGTCGACGGTGTTGAACTGATGGTCGATCACCGCCCCATCGCCCACGAAGCCACCCAGGCGCAGGTAGCCCTTGATCAGCGGCGGCAGCAATCCTTGCACCTGGCGGTAGTCGATCTCGCCCGGCGGCTGGCGCTGCATGTCGATGTAGCGGGAGGCGACCGCGCGGGGGCGCAGCGCCGGGGGCGCGAGGTGATTCCGGTAAAGGTAGGTCAATTCCGCCGCCAGCTCGTCCGGATCGGTTCCGGCCAGGCTGGCGCAGCCGAACATGAGGTCGATCTCATGCCGGAACACGTAGGCGGCGATGCCGCGCCACAGCAGCTGCATCACCGCCCGGCCACGGTAGGCGGCGTCGACGCAGGAGCGGCCGAGTTCCAGCACGCGGCCGGGGAAGTCGATCAGCGGGCCGATGTCGTACTCATCGGCGGAGTAGAAGCGCCCGACCGCCTCGGCGCCCGCGCGGTGCAGCATGCGGTAGGTGCCGACGACGCTGGACGGGCCTTTGCCCAAGGCGTGATCGATCACCAGCAGATGATCGGCAACCGTGTCGAACACGTCGAGGTCGCGGCGGCTCATGGCCGCTTCGGGCGACGGCTCGGCCCCCATCTCGTCGTAGAACACGCGGTAGCGCAGGGCCTGCACTGCGTCGATCTCCGCCGCCGTGGTCGCAATCCGCACGCCGAGGTTGCCGGCGCGCAGCTCGCCGAAGCCAGCCTCGTCCGCCGTGATCCCGATGTCGATCGTCACCGGCCCACCCGAGGGGACGGCCGGACTGCCGGAGGCCCTGGCGGTTGCGGCTCGGCTGCGCGCGCCGACTCCCGCTTGACGGCGCTGCGGCGTCCGAACAGTTCGAGCCGGTGGGAGACGAGGTCGAAGCCGAGCCGGGCGGCGATCGCCTTCATCAGCGCCTCGTGGTCGGCGTCCCCGAACTCGATCACGCGGCCGGTGTCGACGTCGATGAGGTGGTCGTGCCGGCCATGTTCCGTCGGTTCGTAACGAGAGCGGCCGCCGCCGAAGTCGCGTCGGGCGAGGATGCCCTTCTCCTCAAGCAGACGCACGGTGCGATACACCGTCGCGATGGAGATCCGTCCGTCCAGGGCCGATGCGCGACGATACAGTTCCTCCACGTCCGGATGGTCCTCGGCCTCCGATAGGACGCGCGCGACCACCCGGCGCTGCCCGGTCATCTTGAGGCCACTCTCCACGCACAGGCGCTCGATGCGCGATTCCATCGGATCCCTAGCCAGCTTGGACAAGTGGCGTAGCCGATCCGAGCGCGGCCTGTCCAATTGTCCCCATGGCCCTCATATGGTGCACGATCGCCCGGTCCAGGTCAGCCGGGCTACGACTGAAGCCGCCGCATGGAGGCCACTATGACAGTTTCCCAGACGCACGGCACCACCGGTTTCGAGTGG
>JAABUJ010004595.1_pt1 | contig 13141 bp, 10 predicted proteins | sample 5559131 | NCBI WGS metagenome assembly JAABUJ01 (sample SAMN10711875, study PRJNA513366) | rock metagenome | isolation source: Antarctica rocks | place: Antarctica: Victoria Land, Mt New Zealand nord | collected 2016-01-07
GGAAGTCGGCCGCAACCCGTTGCGTAGCCTTTTCGTGCACCTGGACGAAGGCGAACTTCGAGGTGCGGTCGATGGCGACCAGGAGATAGAGCTTGCCCTGTTCGGTACGCACTTCGGCGATATCGATCTGGACAAAAGAGCCGCAACGGTTCACACTCAATCCAACCCATGTAACCCCGGGACCAAACAGCTAGAGCGGATTCCGTAGCTGTGTTCGATCTTCGGCGCGATCTCCTGCTGCTGCGGCTGGATGGTCTGCTCTTGCTTGTGCTGCGGGGTGTGGGCGCTCTCGTGGGAGACCTCATGGCCCAGCGCGGCGGGCAGCTTCTCGCGGTCGTTGGTGAAGAGCTACGCATCGTGCGCGCCGCGCGAAACGGCGACATACGCCATGCGGTTGTTGAGCAGGTCTTTCGCGCCCAGCTCCGTGTCCACATGGACTAAAACCCGTTCGGCGGTCTGCCCCTGGCTGGAGTGGCTGGTCACGGCATAGCCATGATCGAGATGCGGATGCCTGGCTGGATCGAGCTGTAGGGAACGGCCATCGTCCATGCGCAGCGACATGCGCCCTTCGGTGATGCTCTCAACGGTGCCCAGCTCGCGGTTCGCAACCTTCAGGTCATTGGCAGGCGCGGTGAACTGGATGCGGTCGCCTTGGGAGAAGCTGCGCGGCTCCTCGCGGTAGACCGAGACTCCCTGCTGGCGGTGCGGATCATAAGTCCGCTCGGTGCCATCCTTCAGCGCCACGGTGATCCGGTTGTGGGGAGCGTCGATGCCGATCACGCGGGCATACTCGCCTTTGCCAATGCCGGTCTCTTTCGACGCCCGGCTATAGCGCAGCACATCATTCACCTCGTAACGCTCGGCCCACGTGCGTGCCGCCCCGGTAAGGTCCTGGCGCGGCACCAGCGTCTCGACGCGATGCTCTTCCCTACCCACAATGCCTTTACCTTGCAACTCTGAATGGATACGCTGATTGATCTCCGCACGGGAGCGATTGTCCGGCGAGACGACCAGCGTGTTCTCCGGCGACTTCGCATATTCCTTCGCAATGGCATCGATCCGCTCCTCGCGCCCTCGGAACTCATGCACCCGGCCCTGGCTTTCTAGGTTCTTAACCGCAGCTCCAACCTCGCCACGCGCCAGCTGCTCGACTATCTGTCGCAATTCCGGTTCTTTCTGGCGCACAATCTGATCGAGCGAGATCGTCTTCATCCCGGCTTCCTGCAACTGCGCGAAGGGCTTCCGGCCTCTACGGCCTCATGCTGCCGCCGGTCTCCTACCAGCAACACGCGGTCGTTCGGGTGCAGGCGCGTCACAAACTCGTGCATCTGCCTGGTGGACGCGAGGGATGACTCGTCGAGCACATACAGCCGCTTCTCTCCGGTGTCCGGCCCCTGCCGTCGTGCCAGGTGCATCTGCAAGGTTGAAGTCTCAATGCCTGCCTCACCCAGCTTCTGCGCCGCGCGGCTCGTGGGCGCGAAACCCTCCACCGTGTAGCCTTCGGCGTGCGCTCCTTCGCGAATGACGGCCAGCGTCGTCGTCTTTCCGGCTCCGGCTACACCGTCCATTCCGACGATCTTCTCGCGCGAAGCAAAGACCTCCCGCACGGCTTCCTGCTGCGAACGGTTCAGCTCCGGGTGCCGGTCCAAGGTGTCGAAGCGCTCCCGGCCTTGCAACAGCATTGGGTCGCCATAACCACGTTGATTGCCCTGCTGCATCTGGGCAACGATCTCCCGCTCCATTCGCACCATTGCAGCGGTCGTGATCTGCGGTCCACGCACAGACGCCTGCGCCTCACGAAACTCACCTGCCTGCATCCGGTGCTCGAACTCCTGCCGAACGTGCGTGTAGGCGATCTCGCCCATGCCGCGATTGAGCGCCGTTTCGTAAAAAGCGCTCTCCGGTCCTGCACGGCGTCTTTCTCGAATAAATGATCGCGGGCGTAGGTCACGGCCTGCCGCGCCGTCTGCTCCGGTGTCGGGGTCTGGTCGGGGGATTGGGCTGGGGATTTTTCCTGGGTGAGCGTCTGCGAACGTTCCCGCATCTCGGCCACAACCCGGTCGGCTTGATGGCCGTACTGCCCCGCCAATTCGTGATGCTGCCGCTGCACCTCTGCGGGCGTCTGCAGCTCCTTTTTGTCCCGTGTGCGGTGCGCTGCAATCTGTCCCGCCGCTGCACCGTCAATTCCCTGCTCCCGTTTGTAATCCTGCACCTGTTGCCGTCGCGGACTCGACGCCTCCAGATACTCCCGCGTGTAGCCCTTGATCTCCGGCTGGCCGTCCTTGCCGCGCTCCAGCTCGTAGCCGAGCTTTTGCAAGCGCGTTGCCAGCTCCGCGCGATAGATCGCCGTACCGTAATGCTGCGAAGCATAAAGCTCATGCGACTGCACGGAGCGGGTCTGCCCGTTCTCGCGCTCGGTGACGTTAAAGATAACGGCATGGGTGTGGAGCTGCGGCGCCGCATAGCCATCGACGGGACGGGCCGTGTCGTGCTCGAAGGTCGCGGCGGCGAACTTGCCTGTCGTCTCCGGGGCATGCACGTTGCCGATCCGCGCCTGCGTGTAGTGCTCGATCTCGACCAAAGCGACACGGACGCTCTCTCGATGCGCCTCCCGCACCCGCTCATCGCCGCCGACAAGCGCGGTCAGCGAAACGGATTTTGGTGCGGAGAACGTGGCATCCCATCCGGCGCGATGCTCCACGCTTGTTACTTCCCTGCCGTTTTTGCCGTCGTAGGTCCGGGAAACCTGATGCCGCACAAGCTGCTCTTCCGTAAACGGGTGCTGGCCTTCACTCAGACGTGCAAAGTGGTCATTGCCAACGGAACCGGAGAGGCCCCACTGCTCGGCAAGTCTGCCCTGCCACTCGCTGAAACCCTGCTGGTCGCGGCTCCAGTAATTCTGCCGCTCCGACGCGAACTCCCGCGCGTGGTAGGTCCGCGCCTGGCCTGCCGAAAGCGCTTTGGAGGAAAGCGTTAGCATAGAAGGATCAATCTTATGCCCCCAAGTAGATATAAGCCGACTTTTCAGCAGGTGACCCGCTCACCTTGGGCGTCGTACAGGAAGTAGTCCAACGATTTTTTCGAACATGGGTGTTTTCTGAGTCCGACTTCGGCCTAGGAGAAGACTGTGAGCGCGCGGGAATCATGTTTAGACCTCACGCAACTACTGATCTCTGACGTTTCGAGCTAAAGTTTTTCCATGAATAAGGTCTTGCTCCCGAACTGTTCGCGGTGCAGCTATGCCCGCTGAATCTGGGATTTGAGCTTTTCCCCTGGCTGAATAGAGCTGCCCACAAGCGGCTTGGAAGTCAGGGTTCTTTGTAACGAACTCTTCCCATTCTTCGTGCATGTCCTCGCAACACTCCTGTATTGCAGTCCAGACCCAGCGCATCGTTGACTGCATGCGCCAGGGCCTGCTCCGTCCAAGATACCGCTCGTTACCCAGCTCGCCAATTTCCGCCTGTAGCGGAGAGGAAATCTTCAAATTTGAGGCCAAGTGACACCGAAATCTTCGGCGGCTTCTTCGATGACCAGGTGGCCCACATCTGGCCGTGGCTGAAGAACCCCGTGTTGTTTTCTGTTGCTATGCTGCAATAGAAAGCTTGTGCTACAGGGCTGGCAACCTTAGTTTTCGGCAGAGTCAAAGTTCGTACCCCCCGCAAATTCTATGCAGCCAAGGAGTTCACCATCCGTTCACTCTGTCCTCTTCTCCTCTTCTGCGCCGTCGCTTCTGCTCAGAACTCCGCCTTACCTGGTCCCGGTGTTCCTGCACCAACCCTCAAATTTGAGCGTATCCTGCAGGCGCCACCAAGCACCGAAACCACCCTCAACGCACTGCGCGGCAAGGCAGTGGTGCTCGAATTCTGGGCTACCTGGTGTGCTCCCTGCGTAGCTGAAATTCCTGTGCTCAATAAACTGCAAGCGGCGACGGACCCCAACAAAGTCGTATTCCTCGCCGTCGACGACCAGGACGCCGCCACGATCAAGCCGTTCCTCAAATCTCACCCCATCGCGGGCTGGATCGGTATCGACACTCAGGGAAAAGTTTTCCGCTCCTACGGTGTAGATGCCAGGCCCGCAACCATCATCATCGGCCCCGATGGCCGTATCGTAAGCTCCTCCGTTAGGCCTGAGCAGCTTCACGCCGAACAGCTCACCGCTCTCGCTGAGGGCCACCACGTCGCTCTCGGCGGCCCTGCCGATCCTGTTGCCGCCGCCCGGGTTCAAGCTGCTACCGCGACCATGATGCGCCAGCAGGGGATGCGCAGCGGCATTGATTCGGCTGCCAAGGGCGTCAGCATCTCCATTGCTGACCTCCCCGCTGGCACCCATCCAGACACCCACATCTTCCCGCAAGGCCCGGCCGATCTCGACATCACCAACGCGTCCCTTAAGCTACTCTTCTCGTACGGTGCCGCCATACCCCCTGGACCGCCTACATTTCGCCGGCACGTTCCCCAACGCGTTCTACAACTTGCACCTTCATCTCGGCAAAGTATCCGATCATGACCGCATGGAAGCCGTGCTCATCGCCATCAAATCCGCCACGGGGATTGGCATCGAGCGCAAAACCGCAACCGAGAATGTGCTGACCCCGGCTACAAGCTTTCTGATTCGGTTTGTCTTCAGAATGCGTTGAATCCGGAGGCCGCTGATTCTCGCGCCCTCAGCGGGCGTGGGCGCAACCGCCAGCAAGTCCCACATGAAACGATCGTCCGCCGCCGGACTGATCGTCAGCATTTGCGGGTAGTACCGATGCAGTTGTTGCCACAACCGGTTGGTAGCGCGCCTGAGTTCAATCTTCAGCTCGTCTTCAAACCGGGAGAGTTCCCGCAGCCGAAGCAACTCGGGGCAATCTATCTCCACCGGCTTGTAGCTCTGTCTGTCCGTACGTAACGATGTGGCCAGCACCAACGCATCTCTGGAATCGTCTTTCGCCCCCGCCACGGTGAAGCGGTCCCGGAATCGATCCACCTGTTTTGGATTGATCGAGAACAGACTAAAGCCGTTCTCGACCAGCGTTTCGACGAGCGCGCCCCAAGCCACCTCGATGCCGATCGCGACCAATGCGGCCTCACACGCGGTTCGCTGTTTAAGTTTGTTGACAAGGGCGACCAAGCCCTCGCCGCTATGGGTTGCGTCAAACTGCTCGATCGCTCGCCCGTCAGCACCAAGTACGGCGACGCGGTGGGTCTGTGTTCCCCAGTCGATGCCGACGAAATAACGGAACTGTTCTTCCATGACTGCCTCCTGAAAGTAGCTTTGTGATGCTCTCGTCATCCCTGTACCGGCACTCACCAGGCTGCGGTGGCGCTACTCCCCACTGGACGTCGCATCACCGCTCAACCGCCAAGGTGCAAGTCCCCAAATGGTGATCGAATCACTGCGTTGCGGAGGCACTCTTGACGGCCAGCTACGTGAGACCCACCCGATTACGGGATAAGTCTCCAACAGCGTACAGGCGTTGCGGGGTGTCCCCGCTGAGGAGGGTGCCGGAAGACGGCGGCTTCCTCGTCGGCTGTAGGCAAGGGAGGAGATATCTTCCCTCATTAGGATTTGCGATCAGTTATGACCGACGCGCGTACCAAGCGATCAGTCGTCCAAGGTGGCCAGATGTTGGACCGCCTGAATGGCGATCAGGAGCCATTCGTTACAGTGTGTATCGATCCTCAGTTGCCAAGCGAGTCTGCCCGAGAGCAGTGAGGGTCTCCAGGATCTCCGCGACACGCGTGCGACTGGAAGGCTTGAAGATGCTGGCGATCTGCTGGGGAGTCTGTAAGGGTTGCGCGCGAAGGGCATCTTTGATGGCGCGAACCTGGTCGATGAGCGTAGCGGGCCAGGGCGGCCTGTGGCGTACTGCAGAAACATCGTCGGTACCGGGCTGAAGGCCGCCAAACGCAACTTGCGTTGCTACGGCATTAGGTGCTTGGAACTCTGGGCGAAGCCAACGTACAACTCCACCAGCTTCCTCTGCTCGGCGTTGGGTGTTCAGAGCGACGACGCTCTCAAGTATGCCCTCCGCAGAAAGTGATGAATCCCAATCGTATGCTGCGAATACAGCGGCATCAAGATCATCGTGCAGAAGGCGCAGAACCCCGACGAGCCCAGCCTCGTAGATGTGGCGGTCTTCTTCGCTAAAGCTTTCTCCTGCCCGAAGCTTTTCGAGCACGTTGTACATGTTTGTCAGAGTCAACGCTGGGTAAAGCTGCTTCTGATGCTTACGATGGGCGTCGAGGCGCTCTGCTATGTCGCGGATCTTGCGCCGTTGTGTATCACTGCAATCGGGAAAGGGGAACGGATCGAAACAAAGAGTTTTACTGTAAACAGGATCGTTGCCAACCCCTAGGCGCCCTCCAGCAGCGACGGCCCATGTGACGTGAACTCGGCTGGACAGCACTCCTAGTGTAAAGGCATCGTCTGAACCAATGACGACAAGCTTGTGTTCCGGGCGCACTTTGGCTGGAACGAACACGAAAATGCGGTGAGTAGCTGTCTCCGATGTAGCTACGAAGCGGGGAAGTCCGGCGATGGCAGCTCGGACCTGTTCGTTGCTTCTTCGGTGAAGCCACCAGAGTCTCCTAAGGCGAGGGTCGCGGTTCGTTTGCCTTTCCGGATAAACCGTATCAAATAAACGTTGATAGATAGCAGGGCTTGTGGCGAGCAGTGTTTCGTCATTTAAGCCGAACGCGTCGATCGCATAAAGCTCTCGTGATTGTTCGGCAAGGTCGCGCCCGTTCAACAGAGGATAGATCAACGGATGATAGTCTGTGCCTCCAAGAAGTGTGTGCAATTCGCCTTTAGAAAGTACGAAACCTCTGTTCCCCAGAATGAATCCTGTACCCGCGATCTCTTCGTTTGCTGCAAGCGGTTTAGCCTTTGTAATGTCAACGCCAAGGCGGAAGTCTTCACTAATCAGGCCCGTTGCGGAGCTCAGAAATATGTCGGCCACCCCTTCTTCTCCGGGCTTTTCCGCCACAACGGTGCAGAGCAAGCCTGGAGATGTGCTCCGAGCAATCGTTGACATTGCAATACGAACGGCAGCTCCATCGCTACTATCAACCCAAGGGTGATTGGGAATGGCGAACACAATACGTGAATCCGGAGCGGCGGCGAAGAATGAATGGACAACGCGCCGATTCATCGCTTGCGTGATGGATTTCGTGTTGATTAGACCGGCCTGCCTGGAACTTCCATCCACGATGGCTGCGGAACATTTGTACCACCAGTACATGCCGAAATCGACTCCGGCCGGCACTAGCCCTTCATAGGCATCTCTGAGGGCCTGTACGTACCCGGAGCCAAGATCACGCAAGAGGTATAGCTTTCCGAGGAAGGGCGGATTGCCGATGATGTACTCAGCTTTCGGCCAAGAGGTGACCCTAGGGTGAACATACTTCCAGACAGGCTTCCTGCTGCTCTCGGCTGGTATTCGTCTTCCGGTGACAGGATGACTACGGAAGGTTTTGCCGTCCCATTCATCTAAGGGTTGGCCGGCATCGTCAACTGCTCGCTCCAAATGCATCCAGTCGAGCAAAGCATCCCGGTTCTCAATGTTGTGGAAGTTGCGAATGACGGGAATGGGCGGTTGGGCGTCGCCACGGGTGCGGAAGTGCCACTGCAGATAGCCGATCCAGAGTACGAGGTCGGCAATGACAGCGGCGCGGGGATTGAGTTCGATGCCGAGAAGCTGATGCGGATCGACGGTGAGGCCGGTGTGCTCGAGTGCCTGCTGGCTTTCGCCGAGCGACTGCAGGGTTTCAAGCACCTCGCCTTCCAGGCGCTTCATGTGTTCCAGCGCGACATACAGGAAGTTGCCGGAACCGCAGGCAGGATCGAGGACGCGAATCGAGCAGAGTTGGCGATGGAATGCCTGGCCCGTTTCAATGGCTGCCGCCTGATCGCCCGCGTTGACGTGTTGGGTGATCACGGCCAGAGCGTTGCGCCAGTCGTCGCGAATGGGTTCCACGAGGGTGGGGATCACGAGTCGCTCGACGTAGGCTCGGGGAGTGTAGTGAGCGCCAAGCGCGTGGCGCTCATCGGGATCAAGCGCCCGCTCCAGCAACGCGCCGAATATGGCGGGCTCAACGTCCCGCCAGCGCGAATCGGCGGCTTCGATGAGGAGGGCAAGCTGATCGCGTGTGAGCGGAAGCGCCTTGGTGGATTCAAAGAGGCCGCCGTTAAATTTGAGAATGTGGCTGCGAAGGATGGGCGAAAAGCCACCGTCATTCATGGTCTGCCAAAGGGCTTCGGCCATTGGAGGAAAGTTGGAGACGTCTTTCCGGAGGCTTTGGAGCAGGTTCAGCCAGCTCCGCTCGGGAAGCAGCCGCACGTCTTCAGCGAAGGAGGTGAAGATGCAGCGAGTCAGGAACTCGGCAACCTCTTTGGCAGAGTGCTGCAGCTCCAGGTTGCGGGCAAGAGTGGCGAGTTTGCCTGCAACCTCGCGAGTAACCTTCGCAGTTTCACGCGCCGGATCCAGCGAAAGCGGATCCAGCCAGATGGTTCGCAAGCGTTCCTGAATGGAGGGCAGGGCAAGTTGGTCGAGCAGGAGGCGGAACGTACGCGGATCAGGGAACGGAAGGTAAGCTTTGCCGGTGAGCGAGAAGTCCGCATAAAGCTCAATGGAATGGCCAACATCCACCACGATCAGGAACGGGGGCCAGCCTTCCGAGGCGGGGAGGGCTTTGGCGTAACGCTCGGCCTGTGCACGAGCCGCGAGCATCGCTTCGTCCCAGCCGTGGGTTCCTCTCACCGCTGTTCCACGCTTCAGCTTGCGTGTTGAAGGCAAGGAACTGCCGCCGGATGCAGCCGGAGGGTTGCTGCCCTGTTTGGCTTCGAGCACAAAGCAATTGCGCCTGTAAAGATCGACGAAGTTGGTAGTGGAGGTGCCGTCAAGCTCCTTGAACACGACTGCCTTGTCGATCACATAGGTATTTGCATCCTCATCAGACGTGCTGGGGTCTGGTCGCGGAACCTCAATGAGGTCGCACATCTCTGAGAGGAAAAGCGCATAGTTCGCTCTTTCCGAGGCTGAGGATCGAATCCAGCGAGCGATGAAGGGATCAGCGGTGTTGGGCAAGAGCCTCCTATGGCAGTAGTCGGGAACGACGATCGTCTCTCTGCAAAAGGCGGTTAGGCCAGCATCTTCAGGCCATGCTTCTGCACGATCGTGAGGAGCTTGATGGCCATGCCACTTGGCCGTTTGACCCCGGTCTCCCATTTCTCGACGGTCGATTCACTTGTATTTAGATAACGGGCGAACACAGGCTGGCTCACCTGCTGGCTCTCCCTAATCATCTTGATCTGTTCAGGTTCGATAATGTCCGGCATGGTGAGGCAGGACTCGTCGAAACCGCGCATCGTTTCCTTGTCGATCGTGCGAGCCCGGTACATGCCAGCTGCGGCGCTGTGGATGGCTTCGAAGGCATCACTCTTGTACTTGCGATTGCTTTTCATGGCATATCTCCACGAGTTCTTTGAGTTGCAGTTCCTTTGCCAGGTCGTTCTCGGATTTCGCGGCGTATAGTCCAGCCAACGCCCTGAAGCTGACGAGCTCGTCATCTTCAATGTTGGCCCGGTCCTGCTTGGCAAACAGGTAGGCGTAGACCCAATACTGCCGGCCACGGGCAAGGATTAGTGAGCGGTATTGGTTCTTGCTGAAGCGCTTCTTGAACACGCCGCCTCCAAGGTCGTCAGCTTGGCCGAGCATGACCTGACGAATGGCGGCACAAAGTTCCTTGTCGGTGATGTGAGCCTTCTTGGAGGCTCTGGCAAACCAAGCCGTTTTGAAGACCCGCTCCGCGCCGAACGTCGTAAACCCATAGTAGCACCTGGTGCTACTATGGGTGCATCACCAAATGGTCGTTGCTGGAATTGTGAGGATGAGCTGTGCCATTTCGCGCGTGTGGTTCTCTGTGGAATCGTTGGGATCTTCATTTTCATACTCCGGCCTCGTTCGACTATCAGAACAAGGGCGTGACCAACGACCAAATCGTCGCTTGTCTGGCGGCTGCAGGTGTGTCAGTGGTGGCGATCACCGACCATCACACAATAGACGTGCCCCGGATTCAGGAGCTCCAGGCGCTGGGAGGGGAGGGTTTGACAGTGCTGCCTGGGATTGAGTTCCGCACGGAGTTGGGCGGCAAGGATAAAGTGCACCTCATCGGCATCTTCCCGGAAGACTGCAATCTACAAGAAGTGTGGACAATGCTCTGTGGAAAGCTGGAGCTAACGCCGGACAAGATCAAGCGTCGCGGCGGAGATCAGGCAATCTACGTCGATTTCCAAAAGACTGCGGAGTTGATCCGAGCGCATGGTGGAGTGGTAACGACACATGCCGGTCGCAAGAGCAACTCAATCGAAAGTATCGGAAACAACGAGGCGTTCAAGATCGCGCTCAAGACAGACCTGGCTAGAGATTACGTAGACATTTACGAAGTGGGCAGACCGGCGGACTGCGAAGGCTACGAAACGATAGTCTTTCCAAGCATTGGGAAGAGACTGCCCCTCATTATGGGCTCTGACAATCACGATGCCACAAAGTACCAAGTAAAAACACCATGCTGGATCAAGGGGGATCCTTCGTTCCAAACGTTCCAGCAGCTCTGTAGCGATCCGCAACGTGCAGCACTTGGTGACAGTCCAGGAGAAACGGCGCGGATTGAAAGCAATCCTACAAAGTACGTTGCCGAGGTATCGTTTACCAAACTGGCCGACGCTAAAGTGACAGAGGAGTGGTTCGGCGGTAGCGTGCCAATCAACCCTGGGCTAGTGGCCATTATCGACAACAAGGGGAGCGGGAAAACGGCGCTTGCGGAGGTGATCGGGTTACTTGGAAACTGCGAATCAGCCAAGTCTTTCTCATTTTTGAATGAACGAAAGTTTCGGCAGCCTCGAAATAACAAAGCCAAGGCGTTTCAGGCAACGATCCGCTGGCGCAGCTCTCATACCGTTACCAGGCTGCTGTCGGACACGACCAACGAGAATGCGCCCGCAGAGGTTTCATACATTCCGCAGAGCTACCTGGAGGAGATCTGCAATGAGGTTAACGACCTTCCGGGGAGTGCGTTCGACCGGGAGCTACAATCTGTAATTTTCTCGCACGTATCCGAAGACAAGAAGCTGGGAACGCAGTCCCTTCAGAAATTGATTGAGTTCAGCACCGAGCCATTAGAGGAACGCATCGCCCTGCTACGGTTGGAACTGAGCGAGCTCAATAGGCAGGTTGTAACACTGGACCAGCGGAATTCACAACCCAACCGGCAGATGCTGTTGAACCTTAAGGAGGGGAAGACGCGCGAGCTGGAGGCGCATGATGCGATCAAACCAGCCGAGGTTCAAAAACCTGATACAGATCCGGCCCAGCAGGCGGAGATGGAGGTCATTGCGACCCAGATTGAAGCGACAAACGCTGAACGTGATGCGATTGCAGCGGCTATTACCGCTTCTGAATCTGTCCGGACAGCATCAGCCGTGAAAATCGCAAGTGCGAGCCGCGTAAGCCAGCAGTTGCACAATTTCGAGGCCGCATACAGGAATGCATTGGCGGCACTCAAGGCAGATTGCGACACGTTGGGCATCAGGCCCGAAGACTTGGTCGGCATAGTCCTCAATGAAGCTCCCGTCACTGCGGCTTCTGAGGCGGCAACAACGGAGGCAGCGGTCGAACTGACACGTGTAACGGAGCGGCAGGCACAAGCTGCAACACTCAAGGCTGCTGTGGAGAAGTTAACTGAACGTCTCGATGCCCCAAATAGCGCGCATCAACGTTATGTTGAGGCTCTTCGCACATGGGGCGACCAGCGCGCTGCAATTCTGGGTACGCAGGACAAGCGGGATTCGCTTACGTATATTGCCCGGCAGATTCGAGAATTGGACCAACTGCCCACGCGGTTGGCAGCGGCCAGGGACGCGCGAACAGCCAAAGTAAAAGAAATCTTCGCACAGATCGAAACGGTCGTACATGTCTATCGAACGCTATACCACCCAGTGCATGAATTCATCATGCGAAACCAGGTGGCAAAGAAGAACTTTGACTTGCAGTTCGACGCAAGTGTAGTGACCGTGGGCCTTGACGAGATTGTTTTGGGCAAGGTGAACCTGAACCGACGGGGCTCCTTCACCGGCGCAGATGAAGGCAAGCGCGTTCTGAAGACTCTGATCGCGACGTCTGACTTTCAGACCGCAAACGGGGTAGCGGAGTTTTGCAACGATCTAATGAGTAGGTTTTACCACGATCATCGAAGCTCGCCGCCAGTACCCGTAAGTCTGGCGGAACAGTTGCGCGTCAACATAGAACCATCGATCCTGATGGATGCAATTTATGGATTGGAGTACCTGAAGCCGAAGTACCAGTTGAAGTGGTCTGGGAAGACCATCGAGGAGCTCTCCCCAGGAGAGCGCGGGACGCTGCTCCTGATCTTCTACCTGCTTATTGACCGGCGAGATGTGCCACTCATCATCGACCAACCTGAAGATAATCTAGACAACCAAACTGTCTACGACATGCTCGTTGCGTGCCTGAGAGAGGCACGCAAGCGGCGTCAGGTAATCATTGTGACGCACAACCCGAATCTGGCTGTCGTGTGTGATGCGGATCAAATCATCCATTCGCAAATCGATAAAAAGGGCAATCATAGGGTTACCTACACCTCAGGCTCTTTGGAAAATCCTGTGACGAACAAGCTGAGCATCATGGTTTTAGAAGGAACGCGTCCGGCGTTTGTCCAGCGCGACCGCAAGTACCACGAGGAAGAATAGGAATTTATCATCGCTATCGTCCACTCGGATCGGCCGTGGCCATCTGGCATAGCAAGCGCGGGCACATTGTGGTGTACGGGTATACCCCAGCGCGACGCCTCTCGTGTGACACATTCGCGTCTCACAAGGATTGCAATTCTGGTATTGTAACACAAGATGCCGAAAGCCTTGGAACCAAATGCGACAAAAGGGAAGCGCCGGGCCGGTCAGGTCGTCGGCTACCTCCGAGTCAGCTCGCTCGACCAGAAGGAATTGCGCCAGCTTGAGGGTGTCACCCTCGACAAGCGCTTTATCGATAAAGCGTCGGGGAAAGACCTTCATCGTCCCCAGCTCGAACAGCTCACGGACTATGTTCGCGAGGGGGACACAGTGATCTGTCATTCAA
>JAABUJ010005206.1_pt1 | contig 13139 bp, 10 predicted proteins | sample 5559131 | NCBI WGS metagenome assembly JAABUJ01 (sample SAMN10711875, study PRJNA513366) | rock metagenome | isolation source: Antarctica rocks | place: Antarctica: Victoria Land, Mt New Zealand nord | collected 2016-01-07
GGGGTTGAGCTTCATTTTTGGGGGGCTAGGCTCTATCGGTTGTGAGTATGGGAGGAAAGGCGAGCAGGGGAAGGCGAAAAAGGGGGGGGTTGGGCTACTGTGAGCTTTCCGCCGTTTCGTTTTGGCTGTTCAGCCCAGTCAGGTAGAAGTAGGGTCTGCGGCTCTGGCTGCAGGGCGCTTGTTTTCGGTCACCGAGCGGCGAACGGAAGGCGGGTTGAGGCGCGGGTTGGGAGGATGGAGTATCGGTTCTTGGCGGTGGAGAGCGGCTTCTATGAGATGGAGTAAAGCGAACAGGACCAAAGCCCCGGCAGGAAACAGGAATGGGCAAGTCGGGGTTTTAGTCGTGGATTCGTCGAGTGTGCGAGTTGTAATGCATTCCCAATGTATTAGGAATGTATTTTGATCGCTGGAACTTCAACGAGGATTGTTAGAAACCTCGATTGAGGTTATCCTCGCCTTTTTGTCGAAGAACCAGATGGTAATGCATTGGCAGTAAATTGGGAATGTATTACATTCGCTCTAATTCAACCGAGATTGCTGAAAACCTCGATCAAGGTTATCTTGTTCTCTTTGTCGAAGAAGGAGGTAGTAATGCATTAGCAATATAGTATAATCGTTGCAGGTTCGACGGGGATTGCCAGAAACCTCGATCGAGATACCTCTTTGTCGAAGATGTGGGTGGTAATGCATTCGTAATATATTACATCTGCTCCAGATTCCACGAGGATTACTAGAAACCCCGAGCGAGGTTCTCTTCTCCTCTTTGTTCAAGATAGAGGTGGTAATGCATTCGCAATATTATAGGAATGCATTACATTTGCTCCAATTCAACGGGAATTGCTAGAAACCTCGATCGAGGTTCCCTTCGCCTCTTTGTCGAAGACGGAGATGGTAATGCATTGGCAATATTTTAGGAATGCATTACCACTGTTGCAAGTTCAATGGGGATTGCTGGAGGACCCCATTGAGGTTCTCTTTATCTCTCTGTTCGAGACGGAGGTGATGATGCATTAGTAATGTATTAGCGACATGGTTGCGAATGACGAAGTCTAAGAAAGGATTTAAAAGTTCTCGATGGGCTCAGCTGATATGTCTGCTTCTTTGTCGAGGACTAGGTGTTCAGCATTGTCTTAGGATTATTGCTACGATTGGTCCAGGTTCAACTCATTTATCCTTTTTTTTTTTGGAAAAGAAATGATTGATGGAATTCTCAGAACCTCAATCATGAATGAATGTCTTCGTGCCTTCGTCGCAAGCAGAAGTGACATTCTGCTTTTGGGCGCCATGAGAAGAAGTCGACCATAATTCGTGATGCAACTGAACACCGATTTTGCTTTCATCGCTTGTTATGGTAATGCAAGTAAAGTATGCATGAAGCTGCATATACCACTTGAAAATACACTATCCCTTTGTAAGCAACCATGGTTTCAACCCTCGGCCTCAATCTCGTAGCTATTCGACTTGTGCTTAGGCTCGAACCTGAAGTCTTTATGTGCTGGGCCAAGGAACATTTCGCTGCATCTAGAGTCAGTGATCTTACAGAAACGAGCAACACAGTAGACTGACCTGATCTTTATCCAGTCCTTGTAGTTGCCACTCCCCAATAATGTCTCCAGCTCATTTCTCCCTCTCCACGCCGGTGGCCGATCCTGCAGACTGGGCGGCAGATGCTCCATTATACCCACAGGAACGTAGCGATACGCAAAGCTCAGCCATTCCAGCAAGAAGCGCCGCGTGGTACCCACGCCCATCTCATCGGAGCCCCAGGTCTCGAGCCCGTACCGTACATATTGCTCAACCATCGAGAGCCGCTCGCTGGCTGATTTGTCGATATACTGTCCCTTTTCGATCTCCTCGAACAACCAAGGTTTGATGAGCGCGCCTCGAGCGAGCATCACTGAATCAACGTTTGCCTTCACAAGGTGATTCTCATAGTCTACATGGGAGTAGCAGTCGCCGTTGCCGATGAAGTAGACCTTTCCGCCCGCGGGCTGAGAGCGAGCGTCAGCTTCACGCACCGTGTCAGCACGCTCGTCGCCTTGGGCGTTGTAGCGTTGAATCAGCGCCGCACAGTCCGAGATGTAACCCCAGTCGGCGTTCTTTGTGTATCGCTGCTGCCTACTCCTGCCATGCAAGGTTATAGCAGCAACACCACAAGGTCCGAGATCTTGCTCATGTGCTGCCTCCCCACCGTAGACGAGCCGATTCACAAGTTTCTCGGCTACGGGGCGATTATCTTTGGTGCCCATGCGGATTTTGACTGTGATTGGGACCTCGCCCGATACGGTGTTCATGCCGCGGACAATGCTCTCAAGTTTCGAGGGGCGATCAAGAAGCCCCGAGCCGGCGCCTGCACGGTAGACAAGATCGATGGGACATCCGCAGTTGAGGTCGATGACACGCAGTTGTGGACAGAACTGGGTCAGGATTTCGGTGGCTTTGAGAGCTTGCCAGGGCTTGGAGGCCGCAATTTGGGCACCAAACCTGCTGTCCTTGGAGTTGTCGTATCCTGCAACGACGGGAGTCTTGTTTCCATCATATGCGGGCGGTGTGGCTTCGGACTCGTGAGCGCGCATGAGCGCCCATTCGGACTTTTGGCCTTGAAGGAGAGGTACGCTCAATGCCATCTCTGAGTAGGTGATCTGAGCGCCGAAGCCCAGGCAAAGACGACGGAACGGAAGATTTCCTTGAGTGGTAAGAGGAGCAAGGACAGGGGTTTCAGGACCAAAGTAGATTCTTCGCTTCTCCGAGGGGAGGAGAGGAGGCTCGATGTAACGTGCTCGATTCTCTTGTCTGCTAGCCTCTAGGTTTGCCACGTCCATATCGCCATCGTCTCGATCTTGGTTTTGCAGAGTCGACTTCTCGAGCCAGATGTTATATTTGTCCGCTTTAGGAGTCTTGACTCTTCTTTTCATCAGATCCGATTTAGCTTGTGTCCCAATAACATTGAGCATTGCGTCTTCGGAAGAATTGCCATCGCCCCTTTCGAGCCTATCGCGTGCCTCCTCCACCAAGACCAATTCCAACCTGCCATCTTCTGTTTTGACCTCTTTAGAGTGCGAGCGTACAAATCGGCATTTCCAGCCTACATCACACCTCCCCTTCAAACTACATACAGGACAGAAACCCCCAAAGGTAGACAAATCGTTACGCTTCCACTCCTTCAGGTACTTGCGCAAGTCATGCTCGAATTTGCAGTCAGTCCCGAACCTGCATTCTTTGGGAGAGAACTCGGGACTATTAGCGCGACTCCGGCACAACCCTATTTCATCTCTTGAAGATCCGAAGTTGCGACTAGTATTTTGGCCTCTTGACTTTTCTTTCTTTCCTCGGTCGCGGTCATCTTGCCTGACATGAGCGGCGCCCTCTGCAGCGTCATCATCCGCAACAGTAGCACTTCTGTCTTTCTTGCTACCAGGTACATGCACAAGGAACCTGGTACGTGGTGAGCCCAGGGCTTAATACATCTTGCTGTAAACAGACTGACTCTGATTTAATCGGGGCTACACCCTTCTGTCTCTCGCTTTTGGTGGGACCTGGATCGCCTTCAAGCGTATCACCGCTCGATTCTAGCTTTACCCGCTTTGAGGGATGTTCCTCGTCATGTTCTGCGGCCGCGTGCCTTTCAAATTTCTCGGCTTTGATGACAGCGGAATCTTCATCTTCCTGGGTTTTTTGGGGATGTGTCAAACTTTCGATTGGGTTTGGTGCCAAACTTGGCTTCAATGTTTTGGCAGGATCAATTGGGTTCGCAACGTCTGCATGACCGTTGCTCGACATTGCACTGATATGCCTAGAAAATCAGAAAGATTGCCTTTCCGCTTCAGTACAGAGCAACAGCCACTATGAATTGTTCACGCGATCATGCTGTATATTAGACGTTGATTGGTAATGAGATGCTTGCCACTGTGGTTCGATATGCACCATGAGCCGTTACTAGTGTGTCGCTTAACTCCTTAGCTTGCATGGACTAATCCCGACGTCCCTTCCGTCGTCATAAGTACTTCTACTTGATCCCTCAACCATCCCAACGCAACGTTCATCATAGCACCAACGGGCAGCAAGTGGAGGACATCCAACCATTTATTTTTACGTACGATTCAATCGCTCTAGTCGACATCGGAGACTTCTCTAATTTCGACCTATAATCTCGAACAAAATACTTACGCTGCAACTCTTGCGACCGTTCGTGAAGCTGGATTCTCGAGACACGCCCCCATCATTGCATCATTCTCCCGCCGCGAGCGATCTTGATCGCGCCTCCACTGCAGAGCCAACTCCTGTAGGGACGCCTCGAGGTTTCGACGCTCCTTCCCGGCGGAGGTCCGAAAAGGAGAAGGAAAAGGACCTCCTATTCTCCTGGCACCGCAGAGCACATGGTTTCGCGGACAACCCCAACTCGTACGTTGACTCAACGCTGCTTGAGTGCGACTTTGGAGACCCAACTTTCCCTCTCTTCGGTGATCCGATGACCACCAACATGGCCAACTCCACTCCCATTGACATCGCCACACATTCATCCCGGCACAGCCAGGCTTCATACCTGACTTCCGCACTTCAATCTACCACTGGGAATGAGATGCGCCCGACACAGGCAATGAGCATAGTAGGCTCAGATGCCAAATCGAACGGGTTTGGGATTGGTCACCGCGACTCGTTAACGAGCGCTATGGCGGGTGTCGATTCGCGGAATGGCAGTGGAGCTCAACCCATAACAATGAATCGTGAGAAGCCACGGCGCGAAAGCTTAGCTGAGAGCATGGTTGGTGGTATGAGCTGGGGTGGAGTGTCGGTCAGTAGCTGGGTTCGTGATGAGTGAGTCCATGTGCAGCCTGTCCAACATACAGCTACTTTCAATGCCGGACGCTACTGACTACAGACAGTATTATCATGGAGGGATCGTCGCCGTTTCCCTACCAATCCCCATCTTATCATTCTTCATCATATCTACCGAAGCTGGAGGCCAACTTCATGAAGGACTTCAGGTGTTGCGGTCTCACCCTGCCATCGACCCACGAACTCCTACAGCACTATGAGGAAAACCATGCACAGCAAATGCCGGCTTCGCGAAAGACGTCTACACAACCTAATTCCGATGCTGACAATAGGAAGCCAAGCACTGGAAGTCCATCAGCGGCAGTACAGAGTAATGGCGGCCAACAGCAGCAAGGCAACGCAAAATCGAGCAACGACCGAACATCAGCAACAGCTCAACGTTCTTCAGCCCCCGCAACCTCACGAAACCCGCCACGACCTGCCGAGGATAACTCAATCGACCTGACGAGCACTCAATTCCCAGCAGGCCAGTATATGGACAGTTTGCAAGACATGGAGATGGATATGGATGATGATTCTATGGCGCCATCGAATAACTTGCAGCAGCAAGAGTACCCTGTACAGGACCAGCCACGTATGACACAGCGCTTTCAATTCGGCCAACCCAGTCCTCGCGTCCCGCCTTTAGAGCTAAATACGATAAATATGGGAAACCATTTGCAACAGCACCAGGGTCTACGAAACTCAACGCCAACCACGCCAGTTGCGCCAGGCAGAAACGCTCAATTCTATCAGCATAATCCCACAGTCTCTTCAGTAAATACACCTACGCTGAGCGCACATCCACGGCAGCAACCGCAACAGTACGCACATACCCCTGATTCGTCTACACCAGGTACTCCTCGTGAGCTGGACAACGACTTTGTTGGGAACTACGGAAACATGAACGTTGGCAATCAACAATTCATGCAAAATCAATATCAAAGCCTAGGCGGATACTACGATTTTGGTAACGGCCGCGATATGCTGGACTTGTGTATTGACGAACCAGCAAAACGACTTTTCCAATACAATGGAGGACAAAAGCCTGCCAAACAGACCCCTTCTGCATCCCAACTGGGTGATGGGCAGTATAGCGAGAACAGCGAGCTGGCAAGGACGATTCGAGAGCAGCAAAGGAAAGCAGGCGTTCCAGATCCCCAGACGGATGGCGGCGTACCCAAACCATTCCACTGCCCAGTCATTGGTTGCGAGAAAGCGTACAAGAACCAGAACGGGTTGAAGTATCACAAAGCTGTACGTATTGATCAAGCGCTACAAATCGTTATCGAGCTAATATGACGTAGCATGGACATAACACTCAGCAGCTAGCGGCGAACGACAATGGTACCTTCTCGATCGTAGATCCCGAGACACTTAATCCATATCCCGGCACTCTTGGAATGGAGAAGCACAAGCCCTACCGCTGCGAGGTCTGTGGCAAACGATACAAAAACCTCAACGGCCTCAAGTATCACAAGAACCACTCACCCATGTGCGACACCGAAATCAGAAGTCATCCAAACCAGACGATGGACCCATCCAGCAGCTCCACCGTGGCCATGTCTGGAGCTAGCATCCAAAACATTGGCGAGGAGATGCAGCTATAGCCGCGTCTCTTGTACCATTTCTTTTCGCTTCTCAACCACTGGCTTGCTCCAGCGTACATAAAACGAAAAAGTTCACTTTCCTATTTCTCAGCTGGGATTGTTGCATAGCACAGGCGTCCGCTTCGCTTATGGTCGGCTTTCTGCGAAGATTCCCCCTTTCCCGCGGCACCTGCTTGGGTTGTCTTTTTGGCCGTCTGTGCGGCTTAATTTTTGATTCCAACTTTGTTGGATAGCTGTGATGCTTAGGGAGACTCCGCTGTTTGGGAATTTGCTGTTATTCGATACCAGTCTTCCATGGGAGGAATCTGGCGTTATGGGCGTCGCAACAAGAACATACGGAGTAATGGTGGAAGGAGGCTGTACACTAACGCACATGCACTGTACTTTTATTGGTAGATAGTCATACGCTGCGTGCTTACACTTAGTCTTCAACAGTCTTCAACAGTCTACATATGGTAATCGAATCCTCGGTAGATATTCCACTGCAACTACTGAGTACTATGATATCTCGGTGAAGTCAAAACTGGACGGCCTGCACAGCAACACTTTTGGTCGTTACCCTGGTTCAAATGGTAGGAGATACTGCTTGTGAATTGGCACATGCCAAAGCGTACCTATAGCCAACCATTTTCACTCATCGAGATCAGGAGAGAAACAATAGTATTATGCTCAAAGCACATCGTCAATCCCCAAATCCTAGTGGTTTTGACCGCTAAACGTTGTTCTTCAAGCGAAAGATCCTCTGCTGGCGTGGACTTGCTGAATAATCCACGTTGCCATCTATCAGAAGGCTTCAAGTGGGCCATCCACAACAGCTTGACATCCTCTTTGATGCTAGGGTAAAATCGTAGCTGTCCCCTCGAGCCTCCACGACTGACATTAGAGATTCGGAGAGAGAATCGTATGTTGATTAGTAAATCTCAAGCGGTCGAGGAGACGAACGCATGTTGACATGTCTGACTGTGCCCACTGGCTGCTACCCTCGATGAGCCGTGCGTTTTGAGCGAAGCCAAATGACCTGCAGGAGTGCGATTGGTGGCCGCAGCTGGCGTAAACCTTGCACTTGTTCGTGCAGTGTGCAGCCGCTGGCTGGGATCGACCAGACAAATTGTCCGATCCCGACGTGCATAGACGTCAACACAAAATTGTCTCTCAGACCTTCTTAATTGATGACAAGCTCCTCCTGCTTCCCTCGCTGCTTGCATGTCAATCGAGAAAGACACGGAGATGCTGAAGTGGACACAAACCTGAAGAGCGGCCTGGACTGATCCCGTAAAGGCCCTCCGCTCCGCCACCAGATCGCATATGTCCGGATGGGGTTTCGTGTTCCGTCTCAGCCAGTCATCGTGCGTTGATCCAACAACGTCCGCAGCCCAAGGCTGAAGATCCAGCTTCTGAACACCCCTCATCCGTGGCCTTCCTTCGCCAGACCCCAGAAGTGTCTCTCCAGTGCATCAGAAGATCCTCGTGTGAGGAACGAAGGCACATTGTCAGCGGTTATGCCCATGTTGCGCCAACAATAACCTTCAACATCCTGAGAGTATCGCCGAGAATTCGACGTCACGAGTCGGCCATGGCGAGGCCTTTTGAAGATCAGATCTCATCGCAGTATAACAGCAGTATGTCGTCGCAAACTTCGCTTGCGGCCAATCGCGCATGGGCAATGTCAGGGGAGCCGGCGTATCCTGCGTCGACAATATACGGGGAGGACGGACATATATGGAAATATAAGAGCAATGCGAAGTCCCATAAAGCGAGCACTGAACCACGGCTGGCAAAAATCAAGTCGTCGCCAAGCAACGGAGCTTTGGCGGCTGCGAGGAAATCAGCGGGCCATGGAAAGCTGCACAAACGAGGCACTTCTGCTTCGGCGGCCCAAAGCGCCCTGACCCCTACCTTCGACATGAATCAACGCTTTCCCGACTTGACGATTCCACCCAGTGTGTACTCGGATCAGGCCTCGGTATCCTCGCCAAGGTCGGGTGTGAAGAAAAGAGTGAAGATAAGGCCTATGCTGCGCAAATTGTCATCCTCCGATGTGAATTCGATCGATTTGTCACGGTCGGCAGCAGAGAACGAGGGACTAGGGATATTTGGCCCGTCAGACTTGGGAAGTGACGGGAGAACAAGCGCAGATGTGTTGAGAGGTTATCACCATCGAAGTAATTCTCAAGTCTCCACAACCACCTCATCTAGCACCCATCCCACCATCACACAATATGTGCATCCCTTTCGACAAACTCCGCGACCCTACACTCCACCTTTAGCAACTTCCTATCAAACCTCACTCGATAGCGAACCTACCGACGCCGGTCCTGTCTCCGCATCCAGTGACGCGCTTGACTTTGACTCCTACTACGGTCAACCAGTCAGCTCCACCTCTTACGCACCACTTCCATCATCTCGTCGAATACCTCCACCATTACACATCCGCACTCATTCATCCTCCCGACTCACCAGCTCATCGCAAACCAATCTCCCCGGCACACCATCCTCCTTGCGACAACAAACCAGTACCAAACCACTTGACACCATGCTACCCAGCGGACGATCATCACTCGAGACCGTCTTCCGCAAGCGAAGCCGCGCCAACACCGCCACGAGCCCCGAGACCGAAGCCGCAGAATATGCAGCTCGAACTGCCACGGTCGCGCACCTGCGCCGAGAATTCAACGACAGGGAGGAAGCGAAACAGCTTAGATACCAGGAAGCAGAGGCCCGCGCTCAGGCTAAAGAGATTGGAAAAAAACAGAAGCGCGAGGAGAGCCAGACCAGGAAGTCAGAGGCCAAGGAGCGTAAGCGGGCAAAAAGCAATGCCGCCAGCGAGAAGACGATCCCTATGGCCGATTACGACACAGCTCAACCTTTCATACTGCCACCGAGCCATGAGTTCGTTCAGCCTCGAAGACGTGGAGCAACTGGTGCGTCGGCTGGGAAAGGTATCCTTAACAGATGGCAGCTCTTCATGTTCAAGCTCAGGACCGCTTGGCTGAAGTTGCTACGCATGATGTCCAAGAAGTAACGAAGAAGTCAGCGGAGGGGAATGCTGGCTATGCAAGGGCTAGTTGGCGCAATTGGCGCAAACGCTGTGCTCTACGATCTCACGGCGAGTATGCATCACGGCGAATATGCATCATGTCATCTAGCGAAGGTGTTTGGGCATCTCTGGTTTTCAAGCAATACAATACCCAGATGGATTTCATGGGTAGGGAGTTTTTGGGTTGGGTAGGAATGGGAGCAGCCATGTCTTCTCGCTCATCTCAGCATATGGTTTTTCGGGCAATTGTCGCCTGCAACATGCTGCACACCTTAGCAAGTATATCGGTACCTCATCCAATATACTCATGCCTATTTCTACAGCTACTTATTTCCATGTGTGCAACTCCCTGAGAGGGAAGGGGTACCTCCTCTCCAGGCTTTAGATCCAAAATGACATGGAAGTCCTTTCATGCTGGCATCGCAACTAGTGGCCCAAGACTGTGTTGTTACAGTGAAGTAAATTGCCTGTCACTCACTGTCTTTCATCACTCTACTTTGGGGGGTGGGTATCCCACCGGTTGAATTTCGGTCCAATATCAAGCGGCTTGGCACAAAAACTGACTCAAAATCCAACTATCGCTCTTTGTCCAGCTCGCCCTCCGTACTCATTACCTGCCAAGACACAAACCCTATACAAGCGAGATTCGAGGTCGAAGACGAGGAGCTTCTCTAGAGAATCGACTACTCCACGACTCTAAGTCTGACTCTGGTGGCCCAGCCGGTCGAGATGGTGTATGACTGGAGCGGGAAACGTGATATCTGCCTACAGAAGTATGTGGTGGAGAGGCAGACTACGGAGCAGGTGATGAAGTATTTCAAGGATGAAATGGGGTTTGAGCCGAGGTAGGTGGGAATCTCTATTCTCTTGTATTGCTCGTGGCTAGAGCAGCGGCGTCGGTGGTCCTGGTCCTAGAAGCTTTCTTTCAACAGGTCACGTGCACGACCGTCTGGCTTGGTTTTGGGTCTTGCACGTAGAGATGGGCCAAATCGAGGCTGCAGTCCCTAAACATTCGTCCTCTCTCATTGGAACACCGTTTGCCCTGAGCCTTGATTCATAGGCTCTCTTGTCTTGCGGCAAGAATCAAGAGCTTATGCCAACATGCCTTCCTCACTGAGGAGAAAGCTTTCACATCACCGCGTTGTTACATATTATCAATCCTTTCCACTACCTCTGATACTGACCTTTCCGCAGTAAACGAGCCTTTCAAACTCAGTTTCGCCGCTGGAACTTCCCCAGCAAGCAGAGCTCTGTCTTCAAAGACCAAACTCTCATCGCACGCACGGCCGAGCTCTGGGAGAAAAACCACTCCCAAGCCGAGATGCTTAAGATCCTCCAAAAGGACGGGTATCCAGTCGGCGAGCGCGAGCTATCACGCCTCAGGAAGAAGCATGGCCTGCAAATGCGCGCCGCCTCTGAGAAAACCACAACAGTTGCTTCAAAGAAGAGAAAGCGCTCAGAGGTCGATGATAGCCTTGGCTCACAACTCGAGGCGGCTGCCTCGAACGAAGCATCGCTCCCAGACGTCGGACCAGATTCAGAATCCCCTCAAGCTGACGCTGGAGCCGAAGCTGAGGACGCCCCCACTCTGCCACCAGAAGTCCACGAAAAACGTCAAAAACACCTCGAAGCCCTACAGGCAGAATCCGATCACCGCTACCGCACCAAAACTCGTCGACGCCGCACCCGCCCCTGGGCCGGCCTCCCCGCTGATCCTCCTGGCCCCCCTCGTTTCCCCTCTGAAACGACCATCGACGAAGCTAAACAGATTCTGAACATGAGCCACACCATCTACACGTCTTTGCGTGAACAGTGCCAAGCCATATGCGAGCGGGAAGATGTCCGCAAGAAAACAGATGCGGGGGTCGAGAAATGGAGATTCGTCCAAGAGCGGCTGGTCACAGAGAACGAACATTTATCAAACGTCTTCTACGAAAACCACGACAGCGATCACAAGCAGCTTTGGCTGGCAGTGGAGGTCATTTGCGCTGATGTCACGAAGCGTATGCGGACATCTGATAACCGACTTACAATCCAGGAGTGTAAGAATATCCTAGGGGTTAATCCAGAGGAAGCGAGGCAGCTGAGGAAAGCGTTTGAGGATATTCTGAGGAAGGACAGTTTCGTTAGTAAGCTTGAGGCAGGGCAGGAGCATTGGGAGGGGCTGAAAGCCCATTGGATCGCCGGATCTCAGCACCTGCAGCGTCTGGTCGAGCATGGTCCCACGGATGCGGAGTATGCGAACAAGACCAAAGCGATGGAGTTGTTATGTCGGGACGTGATGAAGAGGTTGAGGGATGAGAACGCTAAGAAAGATCCTTTGCGTCTACGCACGAAGGAGAAGGACATCACCACATCTACTATTACTACGATGGCCAAAAAGGCGAAGCAGAGCGCAGCGCCGAAAGAGAATATTACTGCCAGTACCCCAATCGAAGGCAATGCTGGAGCCACGACGCTCGCGACTCAGGCGTTGGCGGCTGCGCCAGCGAATGGATATTTCCAAACGCAGCAGGTACCGTTTCATTATGGGAATCTACAGATCGATCCGAAGCTCCTTCTCGCGGCCAGTATACCTTTGCTGGCGCACCCAGGCTGATTCATGGTGGAACTGCATTCAATGTCTCTAGTTCGGAGTAGTAGGATTGTGCATGTCCGGGAAAGGATTAAGTACATGAATCACTCTGACTTTGCATGGATATGTCAGTGCAACATAGATCATAATAATGCCAGTCATGTTCATATCTGATACTGGATAGAGTACTAGTGTTCACTACTTCACATTAATGGTAATACTTATGACTTTGAAACAAGCTGAACTGTGAGTGTTGCGGGTCAAGTACTGTACTTTATCCGGACCTGTTTCCTTGGCAGGGATGACGTGGAAAACCCACTCGCGTGCTCGTTTCCGCCACGACAGCAAAAACAGCCCAAAACATTCGGTAGTGGACGCAACCTTCGCAGTCACATCTACAGACTCGGCGTAACCAGCCTTCGAACTTCCACAATTGCAACCTTCGAAAGGTGCGTAATGCCAAGTTTGCAATGGGTCATCTGCTGATTGGGTACATCAAGGCACTACATCATACCGTTGACACACTCCCCTCTATCCCACTTCGTGATTAAACGCCGACATGACGCTTTATTACAGCCTCGTAAGTTTTCCTCGTTGAATGTGATTCGCAATACTCTTTGACCTCTCTCCTCCTACTCATCATTTAACCTCTCCGGTCGAAGTGCCTCACATTAGCCAGCAACGATGTCGACTCTCATCTACGCTCCGGTTCATACCCTCTATACTGGCTACTTCGGCCTTTAGTAATGCTGCTAACAAGATGCTTTCTCTAGGTCTTCCTCCTGCTCGTCGCGGAGATGGCAGTATTCATGCTGCTCATCGTCCCTCTCCCATTCTCCTGGAAGCGCAAGCTCTTCACCTTCATCTCGGAGAACCCCTTGGTAGCGAAGCTACAATATGGCATGAAGGTAGGGTCCGAACTACTTTGAAGCATGCAATGGCTTACATGGATAGATTACGTTCATCTTCATTCTCATATTGTTCATTGACAGTGTCAATCGCGTCTACCGCGTTCAGGTCGAGCTGGCGGCGACGAAGAATGCTGGCCAACAGTATGTAACAAGGAAGTCAACGCGGTTCAAAATCCACTGACACTCTGGCA